>WBZM01000675.1_pt2 | contig 37691 bp, 29 predicted proteins | sample 5204271 | NCBI WGS metagenome assembly WBZM01 (sample SAMN12344346, study PRJNA552823) | activated sludge metagenome | biome: Activated sludge suspended growth; feature: Nitrification reactor; material: Wastewater; isolation source: activated sludge from nitrification reactor of wastewater... | reverse complement strand
CGGAAAGCTGGAGGAAGCCCACTGCATTGACTCCCGCTCGAAGACCTACCACGGCGACCAATGGGTGACAGCGGAGTTCCTCGTGCTCGGCGATTCGCTCATACAGCACATCCTTGAAGGCGAGGTGGTGATGGAGTACTCGAAGCCCGTTATCGGTGGCGGCGTGGTGAATGGATACGACCCGAAGGTGAAAAAAGACGGGCAACCATTGCGGAGCGGTACAATTTCATTGCAGAGCGAGAGCCACCCGATTCATTTCAGGAAAGTGGAGATTATGGAGTTGCCGGCGAAGTAGTTGGCAGTTGGCAGTCAGTTCGACAGGCTGACAGTTGGTTTTCTGCAATTAGCGACGAGAGGTGGTAGCTTCAAAAGCTGCCACCTCTCGTCATTTATCGCACGGCACTGACTATACAACTGCAAGCTGACTACCAACAGTCGAACTGCAAACTTAATTACTGCCAACTAATCTTATCCCCTACCTTGATGCCGTGCTTTTTGGTGTAGCCACCGTTCACTTCCACAACGTATTTGGCAGGGCCGTTGGAAGGCAATGAGTTGTCGTTTAGGATTTTGGTATTTTCGTGGATAGTGGTGATGACGTTGTTCTCATCCACGAAAATGATGTCGAGCGGAATGTAGGTATTTCGCATGTAGAAGCTCTGCTGCTCGTTGTTGTCCATGATGAAGAGCATTCCCTTGTCCTCGTCCATGGATTTGCGGAACATTAAACCCTGCATCCGTTCTTGGTCGCTCTCTGCTTTTTCGATGTCTATCTTGGTAATGGCCTTACCGCCACTTGCTGGTTGGAAAAACAGCTCACCTTCTTTTTTGAAAACGGGTTCCGTCATGGTTTCATTAGTAGTAGTGGTCGCTGCCGAGGTAGTGGCTTCCGAATTAGGGGCTGGCGCAGTGGTGATTTCGCTCGTTGGTGGCGGATAGTTGTTATTGGTACTCATGAGGTTGCCAATCCAGCTAAAGATGCCAGGAGCCACCATGCTGATACCGGCGAGCGCCATTGTACCTACGATGAGTATTTGTTTCCAATTGGTGGCTGGCTTCTTTTTCTTCTTCTTGATGGGTGCTGTCGGGGTAGCCTGGGATGAATTTGACATGATGAAATGAAATGGTTGAATTTGTTGAAATAGTTAAACCGGCAACGCCTAAAAAAATAGGTTCCCGGTTTGGCCAGCCGGTGGCTGGCCAAACCGGGAGCTTCTCTCTTTATCCGGCGGCTCCGCCGAATAAAGAGAGAAGTTATTTTTTTGCTGTTACTTGGTTGAAACGGGACGCAAAGTTCTGCAAAAAAATGGCCAAGTGTGGCACATAAAAGTCAACGGCATGTTAAGCCTCAAAAAAAACTAAATTTGCCCTCCCTAAAAAAGAGGGTGCCCCATTCAATGTTCATCTTTCATCATTCATCATTCCATAGATGATTCTTTCCGACAAGAAAATACTCGAAGCCATTGAATCTGGCGACATCGTCATCGAGCCTTATGACCGTGCCTGCCTTGGCACCAATTCCTACGACGTTCACCTCGGCAAGTGGTTGGCCAACTACCGTGACGAAGTGCTCGATGCCCGGAAGCATAACCAGATTGACCATTTTGAAATACCGGAGGAAGGGTTCGTCCTAAAACCTGGGGTCCTATATCTCGGCGTCACGCAGGAGTACACGGAAACCCACCATGCCGTGCCGTTTTTGGAAGGGAAAAGCAGCGTTGGCCGCCTTGGCATAGACATACATGCCACCGCTGGCAAGGGCGATGTGGGCTTCTGTAATTACTGGACGCTTGAAATCTCCTGCACGCAACCTGTCAGGGTCTATGCAGGGATGCCCATCGGCCAATTGATATACTTTTTAGTGGAAGGTGATATCGAGCGTTTTTACAACAAAAAAACGGACGCCAAATACAATGCCCGCACCGAAAAGCCCGTGGAAAGCATGATGTGGCGGAACCAGTTTTAGGGAGGAGGGAGGAGGGAGGAGGGATGAAACCCTGTGCGGTATCCCTCATCCCTCATTCCTCATCCCTTTCTTGTCGCTATACATTGAATACAAAATCCCCCCACCCAGCACCAGCACAATGAAGCTGAGGGATACCCATTCGGGCAATTTGATGTGCAGGGGATGGAGTATGAGCATTTTCAGACCAACATAAGTCAGGATGATGACGAGGCTGTACTTCACGTACTCAAACTTGTCGAGCATGGAAGCCAGTACGAAGTACAACGAACGTAGGCCGAGTATGGCGAAGATATTGGAAGTAAAGACGATGAAGGGGTCTTTGGTGATGGAGAAAATGGCCGGGATGCTGTCAAAGGCAAACATGATATCTGTGGTTTCCACTACAATGAGTGCCACGAAAAGCGGCGTCATGGCAATGGTTTTGCCACGCCATTTCACGAAGAAATGCTCCCGCCGTATGCTCTTCGTCACAGGCAAGAACTTGCGCAATTGCAAAACAATGGGGTTGTTTTCTGGGTGGATTTCTTCCTCACCGGTCTTGAGCATCTTGTAGGCCGTGTAAAGCAGGATGGCCCCGAAAACGTACATAATCCAGTCGAATTTCTCCACGAGGATGGCGCCAGCCCCAATCATCAGGCCCCGGAAAATCACGGCTCCGATGATGCCCCAAAACAATACCCGGTGCTGGTATTTCTGTGGGATATGGAAGTAACCGAAAATGACTGCAATAACAAAGACGTTGTCCAGGCTGAGCGAAAGCTCGACGATATAGCCAGTGAGGTAAGTCAGTGCGGCATCCCAACCAGTGGAGTGCAAACCTATCGTCTCTCCGATACCAAACCAGTGCCGCTCATAGGCGAAATAGATGAACACGCTGAACAGTGTAGAAACGGTGCTCCACAGCGCCGTCCATCGCAGGGCCTCTTTGGCTGAAATCTTATGAGGGTTTCTGTTGAAAACGCCCAAATCAAGGGCAAGAAAGATGGAGATAAGGGTCAAAAAGCCTATCCAAACTAACATCCAGTCTTTTTTAAGTGAAAAAAATGCGGCGCTCATTGAAAAGCGGCGCAAGGTAAACAAAATTAGGCAGGCTATTGACTGACAACAGTAGGGGCGGTCACCTTGTTTTTCGACAAAACCAAGCCATCGGCAGGATGAAAGCTCGTTTGAAATCCCTTTGGGGAATGCTTCCGGTGCGCAAATCCGAAATCCGAAATAAAAAAAAACCCCCCTCCAAAACGTGGAGAGAGGCTATCCCAAAAACCGATTACATCTTTTGCTCTTTGGGGCGCAAAGAAGATATGGAATCCATGACCTGCCATTGGGACGAGGGAACAGGCCGCACTGCCAAACCGATTGGCAGCTATGGACAGATTTGTTTCAAGAGTTTGTGGGCAACACCACCGATTCTAAAAATGTCCTGTAGTTGAACAATGGAGGGAAACTGCGAGAAAAAAATGGATGAGAAGCACGGCTACAATTGGTTGTGAGATGTCTTTTGTACAAAAATCGGTTGTCAGGATAGGTAACTTACTAAAAACGGTGTTGCTTAATTGGTCAGATGTCCTTCCGGCTTCTCATCACGCTCTTGCGTTGGTAAACAGTCCTTTCATGTTCACAGGAATTTTAATAGATTACTAAAAAAATCGAGCCAAAAGTAGGCGCTACTTGCGAATGTGGCAAGTATTTGCAAAAAAATAATTTCAAAATCGCTGGCATCAGGTATGCTGGCGGAAATGGACTCAAGTTCCACTCTCCTGAAAACACCAAGCCATATTTCAGATTTCAGAGAATCTAAAGAACAGACTTTATGGAAGATGAAAAATATCAAGAAATAATTCCGCAGCTGCCCCTCCGTTGAAACTTGAAAGCAAAGACCTGAAATCGTCAAGACCCTTCCTTTAAACTTGAAAGCAAAAACCTAAAACCGTCAAAGGAACCCCCTAAAAACGCAGAACCCCTTCCTGGATAACCCAGAAAGAGGTCTTGCGTGTTCTCAAGGGATTACAAATTGCATCTTAGGCATTGCCGGCCTATGAAAATTTCAGTATCAGTACAGGCAATACACGTTTCTTCATCGGTAAAGGGATGTATTGCAAACCTTGAGAATGCCCAGTTTCGGGCGTTTTGAAATCGGATTGGGAAAATCTTAGTGCAGTAGAGCTAATGCGCTACAGTGTTCTATAGTGCTTTCTTAGTGCAGTTTCTCAGCAATACGCTGGGTGAGGTAGGCCAGTTTTGTTCGGCCTCAGTATTTCAAATTTTACGAATGTCTAAAAGGTGTGTGTCTGAAATCCGGCACAAGGTATGCATTTCTTACAATCTTGTATAGACCCAAGGTATTTTTTTTAATACTAATTTCAATAAATATTTATTTGTGAGATAAAAATGCGTGAATCGTAAATTAGTGGTAGGGGTTAAAAAATTATTTCAAGTTATTGATTATCAATATTTTATGCAATTTATTACTCCGAACCAAACACATCACTTCATCTTTTTCCGCCTATCCTCTGGCACAACTTTTGAACTTTCTGTGTACGAACTTGTATTTTTGTCAAGTTCAATTTTCAAAAATGACGCAAATCCAATTCATAGCATGTTGTTGTTGTTGTACCCACCCGGCAGGGAAGGGCAGCGGCATGTCATGATGAATTGAAACAATAGATCAATCCATCAGGAGCAAAAGCGCCTTTCCGTGCATTCGGGAAGGCGCTTTTGTTTTTGGCGAATCTGAGGGCGGTTTAGAAAGTTTAGTGGGTTCAGAAGGTTTAGCTTGACGCTGAACCTAAACCTCCTAAACCTGCTTAACCTCCCAAACCTAAGAAAAATGACCACATCCCTGTTGTTACCAGCCGTTTCCCATACCGAGAAGACGCTGAAAGTCGGCCAACTCGTCGGCAAGACGCCGCTCTACGAAATCCGTAACGCTTATCACAAGCCCGGCGTACGCATCTTCGCCAAGCTGGAATGGCAGCAGTTCGGTGGTAGCGTGAAGAGCCGCCCAGCATTCAACATCATCAAGAATGCCTTGAGGGACGGCCACCTTGGCCACGGCCAGCACCTGCTCGACGCCACCAGCGGCAATACGGGCATTGCTTACGCCGCCATTTGCGCAGCACTGAACATACCCATCACGCTCTGCCTCCCCGAAAATGCTTCCGAAGAGCGCAAGCGCATCTTGAAAGCCCTTGGCGCCAACATCCACTATACTTCCCGCTTCGATGGCACGGATGGTGCACAGATCGAGGCCAAGCGCCTCTACAGGGAGCAGCCTGACCGCTATTTCTACGCCGACCAATACGCCAACGACAACAACTGGCGGGCGCATTACGAAACCACCGCCCCCGAAATCTGGCAACAGACCTGCGGCAAAATCACGCATTTTGTTGCAGGGCTGGGCACTACGGGCACTTTTACAGGCACGGGCCGGGGTTTGCTCATGTTCAATCCCGACATCGAACTCATAGGGCTACAGCCCGACAACCCCATGCACGGCCTTGAAGGTTGGAAACACCTGGAGACGGCCATCGTGCCAAAGATTTACGACGAAAAACTGGCTGACCGCTTCCTCGAAATTGACACCTTGGATGCCTACGACATGGTACGCACGCTGGCGCAAACGGAGGGCCTGCTCGTCAGCCCCAGCGCCGCTGCCAACCTGTTGGGAGCTATCCAAGTTGCGGAGCAAATCGACAACGGTGTAATCGTCACCACCTTCGCCGACAATGCGGAGAAGTACTCGGAGGTGATGGAAAGGATTTTTAGTTGAATTGGGGAATTGGTTGGGGGCCTACCCAATTCAACTAATTTACCAATTAAACCAGTTTAACCAATTCGCCAAACATGAGCAATTTAATCGTAAATCTAAGCGCCGAAGCCATCGAAGCCATCAACGCCGACGCCATCAGCGCCTTTCCGAACGAATGCTGCGGCTTTCTTTACGGAACAGAATCGGTGGACGGCAGCCGTGAAATCACCCTGGCCGTGCCCGTGACCAACAGCAAGGAGGGCGACCAGCGTCGCCGTTTCGAGATTTCACCGCTCGATTATTTGCGGGCCGAGCAGTTTGCCCTGCAAAACGACACGGCGTTGTTGGGTGTTTATCATTCGCACCCCAACCACCCGGCCATTGCCTCTGAGCATGACCTGGCGGTGGCCATGCCCTACTTCTCCTACGTCATCGTCTCGGTGATGAACGGTGAAATAGCAGACCATAAAAGCTGGCGGCTGAGGGATGAGGAGCGGGTGTTTTTGGAAGAAAAAGTCATTGTTCCGGTTCCGGTTGGACAGCTCTGTTAGAGCTTGAAGCTCTAACAGAGCTGCCCAACCAGGCCCGGAACAATCCAGCAATTTCAACAATCAAACAATCAATAAAAAAATGGCAAAAATTATCATCCCGACGCCTTTGCGTAAATTTACCGACAACACCAGCTCGTTCGAAACGACGGGCACCACCGTACAAGAAGCCATCGAGCAACTGACCCAAACCCATACGGGCCTGGAGCGCCACTTGCTCGATGACAATCGTAACCTGCGCTCCTTCATCCGGGTCTATCTCGGCGAGGAAGATATCAATTCGCTGCAAAAAGGGGCAACCCCGGTCGCTTCCAATGCAGTAATCAGCATTGTCCCGGCAATCGCTGGTGGCATTTGAGTAAACTGGTTGAATTAGGTAGGCACGTCCCTGCCCACTTCAACCAATTCAACCAATTCAACCACTCCAACATGAATACTAACCTATCTCCCGCCGAAATGGCCCGGTACGCACGGCACATCGCCATCCCGGAATTCGGCTTGCAGGGGCAAGAAAAACTAAAGGCGGGCCGGGTGCTCGTCATCGGCAGCGGGGGCCTCGGCAGCCCGGTGCTGTTATACTTGGCCGCCGCTGGGGTCGGCCATATTGGTATCGTGGACTTCGATACCGTGGATGACAGCAACCTACAGCGCCAAGTGCTGTTCACGACCAGCGACATCGGCAAGTCCAAGGCCGAGACTGCCCGTGAGCGGCTGCTGGCCCTGAACCCGCACCTCGACATCGTGGTGTACAAGACCCGTTTCACCCGTGAAAATGCCCTTGACCTCGTCAAGGACTACGACGTGGTGGCCGACGGTACGGACAATTTCCCGACCCGCTACCTCGTCAACGACGCTTGTGTGTTGGCTGGGAAGGTGAACGTCTATGCCTCCATTTTCCAGTTCGAGGGGCAGGTCTCTGTCTTCAATTACCCGATTTCGGAAACCGAGCGTGGCCCCAACTACCGGGACATGTTCCCAGAGCCACCCCCTCCCGGTCTCGTTCCGAACTGTGCCGAAGGCGGTGTGCTGGGCGTGTTGCCCGGCATCATAGGCTCCTTGCAGGCCAGCGAGGTCATCAAGGTGCTGACGGGCGTAGGAGAACCCCTTGTTGGACGACTCTTCCTCTTCGATGCGGCAAGCTTCACCACCCGTATATTAAAGGTGCAGAAAAACCCTGAGACGAAAATCGAGGGCCTTATTAACTACGAGCAGTTTTGCGGCATCGAATCACCCGCCGAGCTGCGGCCCGTGAAGGAAATTACCGTGCAGGAGCTTTACGACTGGCAGGTGCAAGGTGCTGATTTTCAATTGATTGACGTACGGGAACCACATGAGTACGCTGTCGCCAATTTGGAAGGTGAACTCATCCCACTTGGCACGGTCAGCGCCGCCGCCCACCGTATTGCGAAGGACAAAAAAGTGGTCATCCACTGCCGCAGTGGGGTGCGCAGCGCCAAGGCCATCCGTGAACTGGAAGACCAGTTCAGGTTTGAAAACCTCTATAACCTGAAAGGGGGGATTTTGGCTTGGGCGAAGGAGGTGGATAGTTCGGTGGCAGCGGTTTGATTGTAGCCGCCAAATTTATTTGGCAGGCCAGCAAAGTCAATCTAATCATGGCCTCCACGAAAATCCGTAAAGGCCATGCTGTTTGTGACCTTGAAACTGGTGTTTGGCTTCACGCATAGTCCACCCGCATCTGCTCCACCTTGGCGATGATTTCCTGCACCGTCTCCTTTAGCTCCGGTGGCATGCGCAGGTACTCGGTCGGGTACTGCTCCCGCATATAGTGCATGAGGGCATACCAGATGGGCTTGAAACGGTCTTTGAGGTGGAGTTCCTCGGCTTTTTCGGAGGTGAAGTAGGTGTAGAGGTAGGGGTATTGAGATTTGGCGAGGAGGAGCGAAAGGTAAATTGTCCAATCTTCCTCATTTGAAAGGAACTTCTCATTGGTATTAAATTTATCAAAATAGCCGAGGCTTCCCTCAATATCATTGTTCCAAAGTAGAATGCAGGCTAAGGTATGGAATGCATGTTCTTCGGGCATTAATTCAACCGCTTGTTGTGCAAGGTATGTGGCTTCATTCCATTTTTTCTTCTGGACAAAATACATCCATGCTAATGCATTGAAGGATTCAAAATCGTCTGATTCGATAGCTTCTTTATAATATTCTTCAGCAATCTCAATTTTATTATAGTACTTAAAATATAAATCTCCAAGCCCTCTTGCCCCCAAGCCTTTGTTTATTTGTTTACAATTCAACAAATACGTTTCTGCTCTACTGTAATCTTTCAAGTCTGTATATAAGAAATCAGCTAAAGCGTGATAAGACATGCCATCTTCATCATAAATTATTGCGTTTAGATAAAACTTTTCCGCAGATTCAAAATCCCTGTGAACAAAGCGATATAAATCCGCTAAAAAATGCCATCCAATATTTTCCCCCTGTTCAATTGCGTTCCGATAACATATCTCGGCTTTCTTATAATCTTTTAAGCCATTCTCATACATCCATCCAAGTTGGCATATAGCTATAGTATAGCCTTCATTAATAGCCATATCATAATTTTTTTCTGCTTTTTCAAAATCCTTAAATACATCTCGCTGTAAGTCGGCTATGAATTGAAAAGCTTCAGTATCTCCTTTTTGAATTGCTTTTTGATAGCACAGTAAAGCATTATCAGGGTCTTTTAATTTTTCTTTATACATCCAACCCAGTTTCAATAGTGAAGTATTCAATCCATTGTCTATAGCTCTAAGGTAAAGTAATTTTGCAGTAAAGTAATTTTCGTATTCATCGCAATATAAATCTGCCATGTACTCAATTGCCAAGGCGTCACCATTTTCAAAAGCCTCTTTGTAATATTCTTCTGCTTTTTCAAAGTCACTTAGAAAAAAGTCATGTAATCGGCCAAGTCGTCTCTGGGCTTTTTTATCTCCTTCATATAGTGCTTTAGAATAAAACTCTTTTGCTGTTTCATACTCCTCCAAATAATCACAAAATACATCTCCAATCACCCTATCTGGATGCTCCGCCTTTAACTCTAACGCCTTTTGATAATACTGTTCATACAACTCCATTTCCCCCCGATGCCTACACAAAGCACACAACACCAAATAATCCTGTGCCTCCTTCTCTTTAATCTTCAAAAACTCCTGATAAGCCCCTTCCACATCCTTCCTTTTCAAGCAATCCATACCTTTTTTGAAAATGGCCATGTCCGACTGATTCAACCGCTCATGCAAGGAAGCGTCTTTCGACTCCATGAACCGCTGCGTCTGCTTCGCCAGTTCATATCGGCTATCGAGGTCGTGTTTTTCTGCGTGATAAAGTGCCGTTGAAAAATCATAAGCCCCCTTGGGATGATAAGTTCCCTTCAACATGGCCTTGCGTAGCGACCCTGCCCTTTTCGACAGTTGGTCTTCATCGCACCAAGCCTCCAAGAAGCGTATTAGCCACAGCACCCGGTTCTTGTCGCCCTTGCGGGCCATGCGCATCAGGTACCAGATATTGAAAAAGCGGTCGTGCACGAGGTAGAGGTGGTTCTTGGTATGGGTGGCCTGCACGTCCACGATATTGTTCTGGTGGAGCTGCTTGAGCTGGGCGGAGACGAGCTTGCTGTCGAGGCGGGTCTTTTGGGCCACTTCCTTGGCGGAGACGGCGTCCCAGTTCAGGGCGATGGCGTTCACGATTTCCTGCTGCTGGGGGGGCAGGTCGTCCATGCGGTGCTTGTAGAGGGGCGTCACCCGGTCGAGCACGCTTTCGAGGTCGGTGAAGGCGTCGCCGTCCTTGTCGTCCACGAAGATTTCGAAGAGCAGCACCATGCTGCGGGGTATGCCGCCTGTAAGCCTGCGCAGGGCTTCCACTCGCTGCGGCTGTTTTTCGAGGATTTCTTTGATAGGGTTACCGGGGTAATGCTTGCCAAGTTCGAGCAGCAGTGCCTCGGTTTCCTCTTTGCTAAGGCCGTCTATCCGTTCTATTTTAAAAAGCTCATAAAGTGGGTCGCCATAATCAAAAAAGCTCTCTGCTGCTACCGAGCTACCGGCGATGATGCGCAGGTCGGGGCAGGTAGTCAGCACTTCTCGCAGGCGTTGCTTTTCCTGCTTGCCGAAGCGCCTGAACATATCGCCGAAATTGTCAATGAACAGCAGCAGTTTCTTGCCATGTTGGTGCAGGGCATCGAGCAGCAGTTCGAAGGCGACCTGTTCGTATTTCACTTCGTTTTTGAGGCGTTCGTACTCCTTGTCCATTCGGTCGAAGAGGCCAGTGTAGCGGCTGTCCTTTTTCTCTAAATATTGAGCAATGGTCTCCCAAAGCTTGAAGAGCTTCGTGATGCCATATTCCTCTTCGTTGAACACGAGCGGGGTGAGCCAGGTGTTGAGAGTTGTGTCGTTCTCAACCTCGTAGCTGAGGCGCAGCAGCAGAGTGGTCTTGCCCATGCCTCGTAACCCGACGATGAGTACGGGCTGCTCTGGGTGCTCCATCTTCACCTCCTTGATGTCGGCAAACAGCTTTTTGAACTTGTTGAGCCGCACCACGAAGCTGGCGATGAGTTGCTCCTTGGTGAGCAGGTCGGGGTTGTAAATACTGGCGACCGTGCGGGGAGGTACGGTGTAGTTTACCGAAGGTTTTTCTTGTCCCACCATGATTGAAGAAGGTATGAGTTGAAACGGTATGCGTTGATGCTCTTGTCGAAATGGAAATAGCCATCGTACACGAGGGCTTCGAGTATGGCTTCGAGGCTGTCGGAAAGCTGGTATTTGGCTGCCAAGGCATTCATGGCATCTTGGGAGAGGCTGTCTTGTTTTGCCAAGCGGTCCAATAGCGTTGTGATAAAGCCATGCTGCGATTTTGGGAAAGCAAGTTCGAGCCGAGTATAATAATGCTCGAAATAGATGTCGTTGCGGACGTTGAGCAACTGGGCAAAGGCCCTGTCCACGGAGGCTTCGTCGAGTGGCTGATTGGTAGTCTCAAAAACGTCAATCAGTTCCTGTGCCGCCAATTGGATATGGAAGGGTATGAGCCATTTGATTTTGCCAAGGAGATAACCCACCATTTCCGGCTTGTACTTGACTTGGTATCGGTTCAGCAAACGCTGGGTCAGGTCTTCGGCTTCCTCGGGTGTCAGTGGCAGTATATCCACGACGTTCAGGTCGTTGATGACGCTGGTAGAGGTCAGTTTTTTCACCACGGCTGGCAAACCGATGGAGCCTGTGTAGATGAAACGGACGTTTTGATTTGCCTGCTGGCGTTGTTCCCTGTTCAGGCGAAGGAAGGTTTGTGCCTCGGCCTCGCCATGCTTGATTTTTATGTTTTCGACGGTCTGCGGGAACTCGTCCACCATGATGACCAGCATGTTTTCACCTTCATTGTATTCAGCTATGAATTTTTCAAAAGCGGCTTGGTAGGTTTCAGCTGCTTTGCGTTGTAGGTTCACCTCGATACCGGCAATCTTGACCTTCTCCACTTTTTCAATAATGCTTTTAACCAAGCCGGATACTTTTTCTTTTTGCTTCGCCAAATTGGTGAGGGCTGCGCTTTTCAGCAATTCGTCCAAAAGCTTTTGGTAGAAAGCCTCCGAATCGTGGGCGCTTTCCGTGATGATATAAACAAAATGGAAGCCCGGTCTTGGATGGTCTTCCATATAACGCATGATGGAGGTCTTACCTACCCGGCGTGGCGCAGCGAGAAAGACATGGGCACCCGACTCCAATCGGCGGTAGATTTTGTTGATGATGCCTTCCCTTGGGAAGAAGTCCTCGCCCCTTGGCGTTTGTCCGACTACATTTTTCATGTTGGCAAAAATTTTATTGTCAACGCAAAAGTGCGTGACAAAAATTTTATTGCCAAATTTTTTCCAACTTTTTTCAGTCTTAATAAAAATTCACGCTCACTGACAACCTACAACACTTAATGAAGGGTCGAGAAAAAATGGCCTGCGGCAACGTGGGCTGCCGCAATTCGTTGGGCAAAATCAATTGAGTCGGCTATTTCTCGACTTTCTGCAAATTGAATCAGCAACGAAGCGGCAAACACATCCCCAGCCCCAGTCGGGCTTTTCTCCTCCACTTTCTGGGCAGGGTAATGTGTGGCAATCCCTTTTTCAAAAACCGTTGCGCCGCCAGCGCCCTGCGTCACGACGAGCAGTGGCACCTGCTTCGCAATGGCCCGAATCAGTTCCCAATCGCCACCCACATCGGCCTCGCTCATGGAGACGAGGTCGGCCTTGGCCAGTACCGACCAATCTGGGATGGGTTTCGGACTGACCCGGTGCTGGGCGTCCCATTGCCGCATCCAACCTTGCGGGCAGGCGCAGGTCACGGTGTTTTGCGCAGCAAAAAAATCGAGGAACTCAAAGCTGACCTCATCGCAGATGGGGCCGAGGAGGGCAGACTTTGGGAATTGCCAGTGTTTCGGCAGGTCGGCGGGAGTGAGCAGGCTGGCCCGGCTGTGCAGGTATTGAATGCGCTGGCCATCGGGCTGGTAGATGTTCTCAAAGACGGTGGTCGTTGCCGAAGGCACCACATGGAGGTCAAGCCCCTTGAATTGCGGAGCGAACTGAAAATCAGGGCCAAAGGAGGTGAGGATTTGGGCCGGATGGCCAAGGCGGTGGGTAAGCAGGCCAGCGTAAGCGGCAGCACCGCCGGAAGTGTAGCCATTGGGGATTACATCGTGGCAGATGTGGCCGATGATTAATGATGAATGATGAAATGTTGAATGATGAATGTCGCTCACAGTTTGCTTGGAATTGGCAGTAAAGAATTTCTTCAAAAAGCTGCAAGAAAGCCATTTTATTTCAATCCAAGGCAGGCACGAGATTCATCATTCAACCTTTCATCATTCATCATTTTCTCAAACGAGTTCCTCAGCGGCCACAGGCACCGTCCAGCCCCATTTGTCCTCAATGACGCCAGCCCTGATGCCATCAATCACGGCCTTCACATGGGGGCCGATTTTGCGCTCGCTAACAGGAGGCAGGGTCATCAGCAGGTCACGGTAGCCGATTTCGCTGACATGCGAAACGACAGCGGCAGTACCTGCGCCGAATGCCTCTTGCAAGGTGCCGTTATGGTAGGCTTGCACCACCTCGTCAATGGTGATGGGGTGCTCGGAGGTGGGTTTGCCTTCGCTGCGAAGGATTTCAAGGATGCTGCTACGTGTGACGCCATCGAGGATGGTGCCGCCCGTGAGCGGCGGAGTGATGGTGACGCCGTCAATCACGAAGAAGACGTTCATCGTACCGCTCTCTTGGATGTACTTGAATTCCCGGGCGTCGAGCCAAAGCAATTGGTCGAAGCCACGGTCTTGTGCCAGTTTGGCTGGGTAAAGCGCACCGGCATAATTGCCAGCAGCTTTTGCGAAGCCCGTACCGCCTTGTGCAGCACGGATGTACTCGGTTTCAGCCCAAAGGCGAACGGGTTTTGGGTAATATGGGCCAACGGGGCCAGTGAAGACGAAAAATTTGTAAGATTGCGACGGTTTTACACCAATGAACTCGTCAGTGGCAATCATCGTTGGGCGAATGTAAAGGGCGCTGCCTTCTTCCTCAGGTATCCAAGCTTGGTCTATTTGAATGAGCTTGGACAGTGCATCCACGAACAAATCCTCTGGGAACTCCGGCATGCACATCCGCTTGGCGGAGACGTTCATACGATGGGCATGTCGCTCAGGACGGAAGAGCATCGGCACACCGTCATGGGTTTTGGACGCCTTCATCCCCTCAAAAATGGCCTGGCCATAATGCAGGGCCATGGTGGCCGGGTGCAGCACAAAGTTGTGGAACGGCTCGATGCGGGGGTGATGCCACTCGCCGTTGTCGTAATCGCAGACGAAGATGTGGTCAGCGAAATTGCGGCCAAACGGCAGGTTGGTAAAGTCAACTTCAGCGATGCGGGTGGTGGGTGATTTCGTGATTTTTATTTTCATGTCCGAGTTCATTTAATTTTGCACAAAATTATCCAAAAAATCATTTTACAAAAAATAAATTTTTTTCAATAGGGGCAAAAAAATGCTCTTTTGGAATAAAATTTCGAAAAACAGTCGAAAAATGAATGCGCAACCCAACGGAATTTTGGACTTTAAGGTGTACACATTAGGGGAAAACCTACTTTCTTCGTGCGAGGGCAACAACCGGAAGGGGCTTTTCGTCTGCTGCAAAGGGACGCCACAACCCCAATCCTTGGAATTGCTTGGAAAGATGCTTCAAGCCGCCAAGTTCGACATGACTGAGGACACCTTAATCTGCTGGCTGCCCAGCAACGAGTCCTTCAACTTATCATCGCTGCGCAATGAGGCGGGCTTTTCAAACGCTCTACTTTTTGGCATCACGCCAAAGCAAGCGGGCATCAATATTAACGCACAACCTTACCAACCAGTTTCAATTGGCGGTGTCTCTTACCTTTTTTCTGCCAGCCTTGACGAAATCAATGCGAACCCAACCCTGAAAAGACCCCTTTGGGAGGGGATGAAAGGGATGTTTGGTCTTTGAAAAGAGCAGCGGTACATAATATTATTGAGTGACTTCACGCACTGTTTTGCGGGCCATCGGCTCGGGACCTATTTATCGTGCAGCTGCTCCCCGGAAAGGGCTAATCGAAAATTTTGCAGTGCAAAATTTTCGATTAGCCCTAAAAATATACTCCTCGGCGGCTGGTGGCTTCGCCACCAGCCGCCGAGGAGTATATTTTTAGGGGCAGCAAATTGATACCCGGCCCGCAAAACAGCGATTGAATCTACTTCTTCCCCGACAAGAACTCCACCAAGTCCCTTATCTCCCGCATCGTCAGCGTTTCGCCGAAGGGTGGCATACCAGAAGGCAGGTTTTCCCGCTTCGCAATGCGGCTGGCCTCGACCACGAGCGGTTCGGCATTGTTCGTCTTGAGGGTCAATTCCTTGTCCGTTTCCTTCATCAGGCTGCCGAAAACCTCTTGACCATCCTTCAGTTTCAGCACCACATTCCCATAGCCGGGCGCCAAGCGAACACTGGGGTCAACCATTGCTTGCAGAATCTGTTCCCGCTTCAAGGAGCCGCCAATATGACTCAAATCCGGGCCGACCTCTCCCCCATTGCCGTCGAGCTTATGGCAGCGGGCACATTGCGCCTTCGAGTTCCAGAAGAAAAGGCCATATCCGTTGCCGCCATCACCACCTTCCAAGGCAGCGGCATACTTGGCCAGCGGGTCATCCTTTTTCATGGATTCAGCGAACATGGCCACCAAATTGGCGGAGCCAGAAGAATCAACCGCTTCCTTCAATTCAAGGGAAAGGTTGGGCGACAGTTTCCCTGCTGTGTACAAGGCCAACAAACCCTGCAAAACTGGCTGCACTTTGGCATCTTCCAACTTGGTCATCGTTTGTAGCAACTGCTGCTGCTCCTTCGCCGTGCCTTTGTTGAAGACGATGTTCACCAGTTCCGGCAGCAACTGTTGCGATACGGTGGCATCGGTGAGCAGGCCGAGGGCAGTCGTGCGCAACTGCTCCTCCTTGTCGCCCAAAGCCGCCTTGATGAGTTCGGTGGACTTGGCGTATTTCAAGTCGGAAAGTGCCGTGAGGAACGCCGCCTTCACCTCCGCCGATTTCGTGCTGGCATACACAGCAGCTAATTGGTCGTTGGCGGATTTCAGGTCGAGGTTCACGAGCATATTGGCCACCGCCGACAGTATTTTCGGGTTTTTATCCTTTAAATACTCGGCCACATAAGGCCCAATCAGCCGCTGTACTGGCCCAACCGGGCGGGTCACCTTGCCCCGGAAACGACCATCCACCCGGTCGAGGACGGAAGGCTCGGCCCAAGTGCCCAGCGCCGCCAGTGCCTCCGTCCGTATCGCCTCCGGCAAATCGGTGCGCTTGGTGAAATCGAAGAGCAGGTTGAGTTCCTTCTCGGAGCCTACCCGCACCGCTGCGTTGATGGCCCGGCGCAGCAGGGCCTCGCTCTTGTAGCGCTTGTCGGCAAGGCAATTGGCGAGGGCGGGCAGGGCTTTTATGATGGAATAATCGTCGTTGATGGCACGGGCGGCCTCCGTAGCGATGTACTCGTCCTTGTCGTTTAAGAATACAGCCACTTGCTCGTTTTGCAGCTTGCGCAAAACCAGCACGGCAGCCGTGCGGACGGCCTTGCTGGGGTCGCTGGCGAGCGCCAATACCGGTTCGGCCTTCCCTATCCTCGACAATGCCAAAACCGCCGCATGTCGGATGTATAAATCCTGGTCATTATTCGCCCTAATTAAATCAATTAATGGCTGTATGGCCGCTTCATGTTTTAATTGCCCAAGGCACTCAGCCGTATAAAACTGGAGGCGTGGGTTATTGCTTTTTAAAAATGGAATAATTGCATTTGCAATGGATTTAACCTCCGCATCACCCAACATTTTCAGGCTCTGCACGATAATTTCCTCATCTTTATCATTTAATAATTCAATTAATTGCGGTGCATATTTAGCATTGCTGCGCAATAATTGCCCCAAGCCCCATATACCATGTATGCGGGCCAATCTATTGTCGGTTTGTTTGGTGGCTTTCGCCAATTCGACCGCCCCTGTTATGTCCCGGCTGGCCAATTCAAACTGGGCTTTCAAGCGGATACGGCGGTCGGCATAGCCGAGCCATTTGCCCAAATCGGCCAGCGATTGCTTGGAATAATCCAGCGTCATCAGCCGCTTGGTCTCGGCCCGTTCTTTTTCGAGGTCGTTCTTCTCCTTCGTCACATCCAATTTCCAAACACGGCCATAGTTTTTCGTCTCCCAGCCCGTAATCCAATCGGCGAGGTAGAGCGCACCATCGGGGCCGAACGAGATGCCCGTTGGCAGGATGCCGCTCAGCATGTCCTTTTCGCCGTCCAGCACAAAGCTGGCGCCCTTGGGCTTTAGGCCAAACGACCAGATATGCGAGTTGCTGGTAGTGCCCACGAACTCCACGACGAAGAACTTGTTCAGCCACTCCTTGCCCAAGGCAGTGCCGGGATTGTAGAGCATCCCAGTCGGGCCGTTGTGGTAGTTCATGATGGGCGGGATGATGTAGGCCGCCTGCCCTTCCCAGTGCGGCACGCTCAGTTTTTCGTCCATCCAAACGTTGTAGCGGTTGTTCTTCGGGTCGGTGTATTTGCCGTACTGCCAGTTGGAGCGCCAGCCAGCATCGGAGCCTTCCACGATGTGCACGAGGCGCTCGCTCTCGCCGGGGTAGTCGCCGTCGTTGTCCTCGGAGATGAGGTTGCCGTAGTCGTCGAACACGAACTCGTGGGTATTGCGTAGGCCCGTTGCGAAGATTTCAAAATCTGAGCCGTCGGCATTGCAGCGGGCGATGAAACCGGAATTGGCGTTCTCAATTTTGCGGCCATCCACGGTCGTGATGTTCGCCCCGATGTCGCCCATGTTGAAATAAATGCGCCCGTCGGGGCCTTCGATGGGGCCTGACATATTGTGCCCACCAAAGCCGACATGTACCTGATAGCCCTTGCTGGTGGCCGTTTTTTTCTCCCAAATGCCGTCGCCGTCCTGGTCTTCGAGCCGCCAGAAGTAGGGCGCTTGCGCATAGAACGCATCCTTCGCCCGCACAAGCAGGCCGCCCGCCACGTCGGTCACTTCCTCGAAAAAATCGGCGAAGACCCTGACGGATTTATCGGCAAAACCATCGTTGTTGGTGTCCTCCAAGCGCCATATTTCGTCCTTTTCCACCGTCAGGTCTTTCCAGTCGTGGCTGCCGTCTTTGTTCAGGTCGGCAAGCCATTCATTCTGCTTGCTTTTTGCTGGGTCAAATGTTTTCCGAAGAAAAGCCCGACGCTCCTCCACGGTCTGCCAGGAGATGGACTCGGTCATCCAGTGCTGGTAGCCCCGAATGTCGAACTCCGAGTGCTTCTGCCGCACCGTTCGGGTGATGTAGGCACGGCCTTGGTCGTCCATGGCGATGGAAACCGGGTCGGGCGACAACGAATCGGAAGCCCAGAGCGAAAGCTCCAGCCCATCGGCCAGCTTCACGGGCGTTTCGTTGCGGATTTTGGCCGCAATGGAGTCGGAGTGGGTGGGGTCTTGCGTCTTGGTGAGGAGTGCTTCGGGTTTGGGGGTAGTGGGTTCTTGTTTGCAGGCAGCAAACAAGCTGATTGATACAACAAGGAATATGAGTTTACGCATAGGTTTGATTTTGAAAGGGGGTAAATGTAAAGCAAACACTTGATTTCAAGCCCCTTCAATTTTCTCAAACCTCGCCACCTCCTTCCCCTCTACCATCACCTTTTCCATGAAATTAGCCAATGGCCGCACCCATAACTTACCCTCGCCATACAGCGGTTGATAGACCACGAGCGTTTCCAGCGTCTCGGAGTGCGTGGCCGTGCCAATGACCTTGTACAGATTGCCTTTGAAATGGCGATAGGTGCCGGGATTTATCATGATTTAATAGGGCTTTACCCTATCTTGATGTATTGCGCCCTTTCAGGGCTATGATTAAATGACATTAATGACCAATGACCAATTTCCCCCTGAACCCCCTCGCCGCATAATACGACTCTGCTCCATTGTGGTAATAAAACACCGTATCGTACCGACGGTCGCAAAAGACGGCGCCGCCCAGCTTGCGGATGTTTTCCGGTGTTTTCACCCAACTGGAGGTTTTCATATCGAACTTGCCCAGCTCTTGCAGCGCCCGGTACTCCGCCTCGTCCAGCAGTTCGATGCCCATCGAAGTAGCCACATCCACAGCGTTGTCGGTGGGCTTGAACTCCTTTCTCGACTCCCAGGCCGCACGATCGTAGCAGAGGCTGCGGCGGCCTTTTGGGCTTTCCGCTGCGCAATCGTAGAACAAATACGCTTTCGTCTTGGCATCTTGGCCCACCACATCGGGTTCACCCCCAGTTTCTTCCATGATATACAGCGACCAGCATTTATCGGGGTTAGCTTCTAAGCGGGCCTGCACGCTTGCCCAATCCAGTCCGGCGTGGCGGTTTTTGTTTTTTTCAAAACGGGTTTTCAACGTAATGAAAAGGGCCGTTCGTTGTTCGGCGGTGAGGGATTTATTATTGTCCATTTTAATGATGATTTATTTTGAATTAATTGAAACGAGTTTCCTGTCCAAAGGTCGGAAATACCAAGACACTACGGTTAAAACCAGCAATAAAGTTGGCCCGAAAAGCTCCATGACAGGATCGCCGCAGGCAAGGTGGGAAAAAACCGCCCCAGACATGGCAAAGAAAAAACCCGCATATGCCCATTCTTTTATGAGAGGATATTTAGGGACGAGCACAGCAATTACCCCCAATATTTTCCATACGCCAATTATTGTCAGAAAATATAGGGGATAACCCAAACGCTGCATCATTGCTACTTCTTCATCCATTTTAATTAATTGCACAATGCCCGTGGAGGTCATGCCCAATGCCAGCCACAGCGTGGCTACCCAATAGATGATTTTATTCCGTTTAGTCATGTTTATTTTTGTTTCTATTGAAATAATCCTGCAAACGGCCGTGTGCCATATTGATGCCCTGCCTGAATGGCATTTGCAACAATTGGTCACGGTGCGCTACAGATTTAAAAATGATATGCATGGTCAATTTACTGGTGTCGTCCGACAGGGGTTCAAATTCCAAAAACTCCAATTGCACAGGGAATGGCGTGTTCTCCATTTCAAAAGTGCGGGTAATCCTTTTCCCCGGCTCAAAATCATGGATAGTGCCACTGAAAAAATGCTTGTTCCCCGTCGGGTCGGAGGTTTCGAACCGATAGCTTCCGTGCGGCTGGCACACCAATTTAAGCACTTTCGTCCCCATCCAATGCTCCACGATTTCCGGCTCCACATAGGCCCGGAACAGCAGTTCCACTGGCAGTTCAAACTCCCTCGTAATAGTGAGTTCCTGCCTGCCCTCCTCAGCATGAACCTTCGTTTTTTGTTCCATCGTGCGTTATTTTTTTGTTTTGTACTGCTGCATAATCTCCTCCAACCGGTTGAACCGCTCCTCCCACAACTGGCGAAAAGGCTCCACGAAATCAGCTATCTCCTTCATTTTCTGCGGATTAAGGTGGTAATAAACCTCCCTACCCTGCTGCTCCTGTTGCAGCAGTTCGCATTCGGTCAGGATCTGCAGGTGCTTCGAGACAGTCGGCCTGGCCGTGTCAAAATTGGAGGCGATGGCCCCTGCGGTCAATGATTGCGAAGCAACCAAGAGCAGGATGGCCCTGCGTGTCGGGTCGGCGATGGCTTGAAAAACGTCACGTCTTAGGTTCATTGCGTAGCTATTTGGCTACAAATATAAGTGTAGTTATTTAGCTACACAAATTTTTTTTTGGCACCTAAAAATTCCACAGCACCCATAAAGGGCGCACCGAAAATTTTGCGCAGCAAAAAAACAATTTGCGGCCCCTTAACCTACCTTTATCCCTAAAAAAAGCAAACAAATGAGATTGTTCATGCCACTGTTCCTGTTGTTCAGCCTTGGCCTCCATGCCCAAGCGCTATACCAGCACCGCACCGACCAGCCCCGTTGGGCCAGCTTTGAGAACCCCAAGGCGATGCGTGGGGCAGGCGGTATTGAAAACCAAAGCGCAAAGGGCCACGCTTTCGAGCCAGTGGAGGCCGGCGCCAGCGTCACCCTGCTCGATGTGCAGGGCACGGGCATCGTACAGCGGATATGGCTCACGGTCAGCGACCGTAGCCCGGCCATGCTCCGTTCGCTCCGGCTCGAAATGTTCTGGGACGGGCAGGTCAGTCCGGCGGTGAGTGTACCGCTCGGCGATTTTTTCAGCATCTCGCACGGGCTGACCATGCCCTTCGAGAATGCGCTTTTCAGCAGCCCAGAAGGGCGCTCGTTCAACTGTTTTGTTCCGATGCCTTTCCGTAGGGGTGCCCGTATCGTGCTTACCAACGACTCGCCCAAGCGGCTCGACCTTTTCTTCTATGATGTTGATTTTCAATTGGTTGAATCGCTTCCCAATGATGCGCTCTATTTCCATTGCCATTGGCGACGGGAACAGCGCACGGCCCTCGGAAAGGATTTCGAACTGTTGCCAAATGTGGCCGGCCGGGGCCGTTTCCTTGGCGTGAACATGGGCCTCATCACCGCCCCAGAATACGGCAAAAGCTGGTGGGGCGAGGGCGAAGTGAAGGTTTACATGGATGGGGACGGCAAGTTCCCAACCATCGTGGGCACTGGCGCCGAGGACTACGTGGGGTCGGGCTGGGGCCTGGGCCGGTTCGTACAACGCACACAGGGCTGCCCCGTGGCCAACGACAGCACCCGCCAATGGAGCATCTACCGCTTCCACCTCGACGATGCGCTATTTTTCCAAAACAACTTGAGGGCCACCATACAGGTATTGGGCGGGTTCTCACGGGACGATGTGCGCCGCTTCATGGCCGACCGAGTACCGCTCATCCCCGTCACTGTGAACGTGAAGCAGGGCTGCATCAAATTGCTGGAACCTGGAGCGCCCAAGCTCTCTGACCCGGATTTCCCCGATGGTTGGGTCAATTTCTACCGCACCGAGGATTACTGTGCCACCGCCTATTTTTACTTGGATCGCCCCGTAAATGGCCTACCACCATTGCCGCCGCTGGCAATGAGGGTAGCGGGCATGGGGCAGTAAAGCATAGCCATAAAGGGTTAGGGGTTTAGTGGGTTTAGAGGGTTTAGAAAACACGTTTTCATCTTGAAAAGCAACTTATTGGCCTTGCAATTGCCGTTCAAAGTAACAGTTAAAAAATAACTTTTGGTGGTGGTGGATTTACAATCAAGTCAATTCCTTTTGGCTCTTTTTTATGTCCCATTTTCAAGTTTTGAAAAATTGACATGTGCAAAGCCAAATATTGAATCCCGCCCGATGCAGGAAGTTCAACTCACCCATAGGTTACAATTCACTTTACATTCTCCCATCTCTTACCTTTGTCCCTCATTTCTCAATCACCCGCATGGAATCCACCGCCAAGCAATCCGTTGACTATAAGCTCCTCGGCAGGGTCATCGCCGAGGCGAAGCCGTACAAGGGCACGCTCTGGCTGGCCGTGGTGCTGGCCGTAGTGCTGGCGCCCATCGCCATCATGCGGCCCTGGCTGGTGCAACGAATGGTGGACGAGCACATCTTCCACGGCGACATACCGGGCCTCACCTGGATGGCGGCCATTTTCGTGGGCGTGCTGGTTTTGGAATCCGTGCTCCGCTATTTTTTCATGTATTCCTCCAGTTGGGTGGGACAGGCGGTGGTGCGTGACCTGCGGGTAAAGGTTTTCAACCATATCACCTCGCTGCGGCTCACCTATTTCGACCGGACGCCCATCGGCATCAGCGTGACCCGCACCATCAGCGACATCGAGAACATCAACTCGGTGTTTTCGCAAGGGCTGATTACCATCCTCGCCGACTTCATCACGGTGTTCGTAGTGCTGGGCGTCATGTTCTGGGTGAGTTGGAAGCTGACGCTGGTCTGCCTCATCACCATGCCGTTCCTCATTGCGGCCACCTATATTTTCAAGGAGGCCATCAAGACCTCGTTCCAGCAGGTGCGGGCGCAGGTGGCCAAGATGACGGCCTTCCTGCAAGAGCGGCTCACGGGCATGAAAATCGTGCAGATTTTCAACGCCGAGGCCCAGGAAATGGAGAAGTTCAAGGCCATCAACCGGGAATATACCAAGGCCAATATTGACTCCATCCTCGCCTACTCCATCTACTATCCAGTGGTGGAAATCATCTCGGCGGCGTCGCTCGGCCTCATGGTCTGGTACGGCGCACGGGAAAGCCTTGGCAGCGATGTTTCGTTGGGGGCACTCATCGCATTTCCTTTGTACCTGAACATGCTTTTCCGCCCCATCCGCATGTTGGCCGACAAGTTCAACACCCTGCAAATGGGACTCGTGGCAGCCGAACGGGTGTTTGCCCTGCTCGACCGCCAAGACCATATCAAGAACGAAGGCAAGCTGTTGCCTTCGGCAATGAGGGGGGAGGTTGCGTTCCGCAATGTCTGGTTTGCCTACACCGAGCAGGACTGGGTGCTCCGCAATGTGAGCTTCGACATCCGACCCGGCGAAACACTGGCCATCGTGGGCAGCACGGGGTCGGGCAAGACGAGCACCATCAGCATCCTCAACCGCCTTTATGAAATACAAAAAGGCAGCATCGAAATTGACGGCACGGACATCCGCCAGTACGAACTGCATGCCTTGCGGCAGCAAATGGCCGTCGTATTGCAGGACGTGTTCTTGTTCAGCGGCAGCGTTTTGGAGAATATTACGCTCCGCAATGAAGGCATCAGCCGGGAGCAGGTGCTGGAAGCGGCCAAGATGATTGGGGCGCACGATTTCATCGAAAAACTACCCGGCGGCTACGACTATCAGGTGCAGGAGCGGGGCGCCACACTGAGCATGGGTCAGCGCCAGCTCATCAGTTTTGTGCGGGCCTTGGTCTTCGACCCCGAAATCCTCATCCTCGATGAGGCCACCTCCAGCATTGACCCCGAGTCGGAGTCGGTCATCCAATACGCCATTGAAAAGCTCATTGCGAAGCGCACGAGCATCATCATCGCCCACCGCCTGAGCACCATCCGCCACGCCAACAAAATCCTCGTTTTGGAAAAAGGAGAAGTGCGGGAATTCGGTACCCACGAGGAATTGCTGCAAAACGAAAATGGGCGCTATCGGGAGTTGTATGAGATGCAGTTCTTGCACCCGGTGGCATGACCTCACCCCGCCCACAAACCCTTTCCCTCCACCTGCAAAAACCCGTTTGTGGACAATTCCCCTTTTCCCTACCTTTCCCCAAATTTCACAAATGCCTTACCGACGCTGGATATGGACGACCTTGGCCTGCCTGCCCCTGTTCTGTGGGGCGCAGCAGCGGTCGCTGCATTTTGAGGCATTTACCATGCGGAATGGGCTTTCGGAGAACCGCATTACCTGGCTGCACAAGGACGAAACTGGCTTCCTATGGGCGGGCACACAGAACGGACTAAACCGCTTCGATGGCAGGACTTTCAAGCACTACTTCCAGCGACCCAACGATAGCACTTCCATTTCCAACCAATTCATCGTCCAGATTGCCGAAGGCAATGGCAGCATCTGGTGCAGTACCTTCAACGGCCTAAACGAATACCATCCGAAACAGGGCCACTTCGTGCGGCACTTGGATTACCCCAACCACCTGCCATCGGCGGAGGGGGCACACGTGGTGGTGTTCGCTGAGGCTACGGATGGCAGTATTTGGTTGACCAACTTTATGGGGAAACTGTTCCATTATTTTCCGAAGAAAAGGAAGTCCGTAGAAGTGCAACTGCCCGACGTGTCGAGCACCCCAGGGCTAACGGCAGCGGCGAAGAGCTTCGGGCAAATCGCCACGGGGATTGCCCTGCAAGGCGATTCCATCTGCTGGGTTGGCACCTATTTCGGGCTGTTCCGCTACCAGGTGCGCAGCAAGCATTTTGATTTTTACCCGCAGCCAACCAACAGCTTTGGCACCTACGTCCACCTGCTGCCAGACGGCCAACCCCTGCTGACGGTCTGGGAGGAGGGGCTTTTCCGGCTTTCGCCCACCACGATGAAATTGGAGCGTTTTTACCCCAAAATGCCCGACCGTCCCGACGATATTGTGTGGGAAATATTGCCTCTTGGCAATGACCGTTATTGGCTCGCCTGTGAGGGCGGCCTGTTCGAGCTGGACAGGCCGGGCACGGTGCCCCACCGCATCCCGCTGCCTGTGGATGGCACTACGCCCACCCGTGCCTCTTGCTTTTTTAAGGAAAAAAACGGCACTATTTGGATTGGCACGGAAAACGGCCTGGTGAAGTTCGACCCTTACCTACAGGGCTTCCAAAATGTGCAAATCCGGCGGGACTCGCAGCAGGTCTATGAAAATGACATTTACGATGTGCGGCAGATTGCTGGACGAATATTTGCCGTTAGCCGCCACCTAAATGGTTTCTATCTAATTGATAATCAACAAATTGAATTTCATGCAATGCCAGAACGTGACCCTTCCCGACTCTTCCAGGACAGCAAGGGGCGCTGGTGGCTCACGACATGGAACGGCCTCTACCGCTTCGACCCAACCACGTTAAAGCTCACCTCTGCCAACCCGCCGCCCCGCCGTGAGAACCGAAAGGGAGCCAATTGGGCCTTGGACGAAGACCCCCAAGGGAGGATTTGGTGCTGCACTTCGAGGGACGGTATTTTCATTCACGACCCCGAACCCGGAAAGTCAGAGTACTTGGATTGCGAAACGGACAGCTTCTGTGTGCTGACCGTCCGTGACGTTTGCATAGACCGAAAGAACAGGAAGGCTTGGGTCAGCACCCTTTCCGACGGCCTTTGGGAATACGATTTTGCCTCCGGCAAATGGCGCAATTTCAACCAAAAGAATTGCAGATGGCTGCCCTCCGACAATGTTGATGTGATGGTTCAGGACGACGACGGTTACCTTTGGATGAACACTTGGGGCGGGGCCTGCCGCTACGATTGGCGGCAGCCGATGGAAAAGGCGTTCATGACCCTGACCGTGGACGACGGGCTGCCCGTCAACTATATCAATGGATTCGCTAAGGACAAGAACGGCGACCTGTGGACTTCTACCGCCGGGAAATTCATCAGAATTGACCCCAAAACCTTGATTATCAACGTATTCGACCAACGGCATACAAAGGATATTTCGCCCTTCCCAATGGCGCAACTCAGCGTTTGGCCCACGGGCGAAATCGCCGCAGGCGGCAAGGGCAGCTTCCTCGTCTGGCATCCCGACAGCCTCCGGTTGCCCCCGCCTTCCGACAATTTATTACTGACCGATGTGGAGGTTTTGGGCAAAAAATTCGCCACGGAAACCCCGTTCGAATTCCTCCAAGAAATCAGGCTCGACCACCGGGAGAACGTGCTGGCACTGCATTTCACCAGCCTGAACTTCACCCTGCCGGAAGACGACCGCTTCGCTTGGATGCTGGTGAACCACGACAAGGACTGGGTACAGGGTGGCTCGTTGCGCACGGCGCAATATGCCCAATTGCCGCCCGGCAACTATGTTTTCAAAGTAAAAGCATCCAACGGCGAGGGAGGTTGGGGGGCTGAAAAAACACTTCTGAAGGTCGTCATCGTGCCCGCATTTTGGCAGACGCTGGCCTTCAAGATTGTCGTTTTTGCTGCCTTGGCAATGGCGGCTTGGGCACTCTACCGTTGGCGCATCCGGCAAATCAAGGAGCGGGAAGAAATGAAAACGGCCTTCCAGAAGCGCATCGCCGAAGTGGAAATGTCGGCGCTGCGGGCGCAGATGAACCCGCATTTTGTGTTCAATTGCCTGAACTCCATCAACAGCTATATCCAGCTCAGCGACCCCGACACGGCGTCCGGCTACCTGACCAAGTTCAGCCGACTCATCCGCCTCGTGCTCGACAACTCACGGGAGGAAATGGTACCGTTGGAAAAGGAGCTGGAGGCATTGCGCCTCTATGTGGAACTGGAGGCATTGCGCTTTGAGGGGCGCTTCCGCTTTGAAATCAACTTGGACGAAAACCTTGACACCACGGGCCTCGACATACCGCCGATGCTCATACAGCCCTACGTCGAAAACGCCATCTGGCACGGCCTGATGCACCGTCCCGGCAACGACGGTCACCTTTGGGTGCGAGTGCGGGAGGAAGAGGGTCGCAGCCTCGTTTTCGAGGTGGAGGACAACGGCGTGGGCCGTGCCGAAGCCGCCCGCTTGAAGAGCAAGACTGCCACCCACCGCAAGTCGCACGGGATGGCGCTGACGAAGGAGCGCCTTGACATCATCCGGCAGGTCTATCAGAGCGACATCACGGTGCAGGTGGAAGACCTCGTGCTGCCCGACGGGACGGCGGGAGGGACGAAGGTGGTGTTGAGGATGGTGGTTTGATTCGGATTTAACGGGAGGTTTGGATTACAAAACAGGTTTGTGCTGGTTAAATTCTCGTGTTTGTTCAAGCTGTGCCTTCGAAAGAATACTGCTACAGCCGTTCATGTAGCCACTTTTGCATAAAAATCTGATTATCAGTAACTTAATAATGACCAACAAATAATTTCTCTCTTTTTTCGGCGGCTGCGCCGCCGAAAAAAGAGAGAAGAGGCTGTATCGTAAGTCGAGACACAAACGAGTACACAAAATTAATCACGCAACGCCGCAACGCTCGCAACGATATATTTTGACATGGCGGTCGTTGCGGCGTTGCGTGAAATTATGTTTGGCGGTCGTTTTGAAAAAACGACTTATGATACAGCCCCTATTTTTCAGTTGTTACTTACGAGGGTTTTAATCCAAGTTTCACGTTGATTTTTAAGCACTTCAATGCCATTGCTTTCCACTGCTATTTGCACCCTGTGGAGTCCGCGGCGGGCACGGAAAGTACGAAGCTGAAGTTGGCGTTTTGCCCATAAGTTGTCGTGGCAAAAGCGTGGCAGTTGATACAGCTTGCACTACTTTGGATATAGGTCTCGGCCACGGTGTTGCCTTCCAGTGTTGGGATGCCGACTGTATTCTTGCCCACAGATTCCTCCGTGTTTCGCCATTGGCTGCCAATGAGCTTGTAGTTTGCCCACACGGTTCCCTGCAATTTTTGTTGCCAGATGGCATTCATTGCCGTGGCTGAAACATCAATTGGTACAATTCGACCCACTTGGGTGCCATATGTGCCATTGGTCGCATAGCGTCGCCCGTACTGTGGGTTGTTGGCCTGGCTGGCGTTCGACCACAAAAAGGTCGGGTCTTTGCCCTGCCAAGGCTGGTTGTTGAGCGAATCCTTGTAAGGGAACTGGGGATTGTAAAAGGAGTATTGGCCGGGTTTGATATTCGGGGGGCATTGATTGTTCGGGCAATCGGGCGCATTGTCCACATGCTCGAACGAACTCCATACCCAAGAGGTGTTTTGCTCATTGACTTGCCGGATGATGTGCATCCCAATTAGCCCAACCAATACGGTGTCGTTGATGGACTTGCCGCCCATCACGCTACTGCCAGGCACAGTGATGATGGCTTGGCGCTTGTAATAGCGGGAGGTATCGTCCACCCCTGGCAACAGTACCCGCCATGCCGACTTGATTTCCAAGGCACCGGTGCTGTTCGACTCATAGGAGCCTGCCGGGAACGAGACCATCCCCTTGAAGTTCTTCTGGCCGCAGTAAGTGGTCAGTCCGTTCGATTGGATATAGGTCTTTTCGACATCATTGACCAACACCTCATAAAGGACGAAATTCAGGTTGCGGTCAATAAGTGGTTTGCTGGGAAAAGCCTCATCATCAGCCAAGTTGCCAATGAAGTGGTTAGGGTCTGATTTGGCGATGTTTGTCAATGCCTTGAGGCCCGACTTGTTCCTGTCTTGGAGCAGGAAAACCTCCGGCAGCGTGAAATAACTTTCCCAGACCCTTGGTGCATTTGGGGAACTCCCTATACTCCCCGGCAATGGCTTTCCGTTGTTGTCGGCGGGCCAGTTGAGCGCCACAAATGTTTGCCAAGAAAACCAGTCGAAAGGCTTTTGGCAGATGGGGTCCAAGGCCCCGTAGCCCGTTCCCGCTGCCGCATCAACGTCCAGGGGCAGGTAGGGGCATAGTGCCGAAGTATCCCCGTTCAGGTCGGCGCAGGTGCCGCACCTCCCTGCCGGAAATGCCTTGCAAATGAAACTGTAGGGTTCTTTAATGACGGCTGGCACCGATTGATAACAGCCATTCGGTGCGGCTTCTGTGGTGGGCGGTTGGTCATTACAGCTGGCTAACAAGCCAAGGAGAGCTGCCACAGCAACTCCAAAAACGATTGTTTTCATGTTGATGAATTTAATAGGTGAAAAAATATCTATGAACCAAAGAAGCGGCTCGGCATTGGTCCGTGCGTCTCCTCCGTTTGGGCGGCGAAATAGCAGTTTAGTGTGTCGCCTACCTCAGCCAACGCATCATGGCAGGGAAAGGCTCAACGCCCAATTCACTTGCTTTTTTACCGCCAGCGGTTATGCCAAACCATTCCAACAAGGGCAGTCCGATGTAATTGCCGCCCTCAAAATTTTCGATATGCCAGTCGGATTGGCCCTTGTAGCCGTCTTGATGAAAAACGGTCTCCACAGGCAGGCCAATAGCCTTTAGTGCAGCGTATGACCAAAGGATTGAAGCAATTTCCTCGCCCATCGCATTCTCGTTACCCATGCCCACGTTGCCGGTCATGTGCAGGCGTTCTTCGGCTGGCACGACGGCAAGGTGGCCAGCCTCGTGTAGTAGGTCGCCGGGGTGTTGGAGTTTTTCAAAATCGTAAAGGATGCTTCCTGCTTCAATCTTGACGCCGGGCAGGAAGGTATCCCCCTCCAATTTGGCTGGGCGGGTCGCAATGCCGATGCCGTTCAAAAACGCTGAAATCTCGGCAATCAGCTGCCCTCGCTGTAACTGCGTTTCCAGCCAGGGATTTATTGAGCAATCGAGCACGAGGTGGGTGCGTGGGGCACTACCGTAGTTGTTCACGCTATGTGGCAGGTTGAAGTCGGCGAACCAAACCTCGCCTTCCCGCATGGGCACGAGTTGGCCGTCCACCCAAAACTCTACCTGCGGGTTGGTCTCCACGGGCACATGGATGCGGAGTTCGGGGTTGTTGCCGTCGTCCATGTCGTCGGTGTGTTCCAGAATTCGGGCGGCGGGGTCGAGGCGCATGAGGCGGGCGCCGTTCACTTGGCATTGGAACCAATTGATGGCTGCTTGGAAATGGGGGCAGCGTTCCAGAATTGGGGTGTCTTTGTAAAAATTGGGATTCCCTCCCGCTGGCGACGAATAGATGATGCCCGAATGCCCACCCACAGACCGCAAGGGCGTAACGGCCCATCCGCCTTCGTAGTGGTCGCCACGGTAATGGCTTATCCATTCGTCCGAGGCTATTTTTTGCAGGTCTGCCTTTAGTTTTATTGGGTCAAATTGAACGGGTAATGGTATGGCCGAAATTGTTTTCATGGTACTGCTTCGAATTGTTCGTTGGGTCTTTTGGAGTGTTTTTTTAACCGCTCTTTCAATTTTATGCGCTCCGATTCGCTGATAGGAATATTCAAATACGCAAGCATTTCTTCATAATTAAACCTAACGCCGCCTTCATAAGGTAAGTGGGTGGAATTATGGTCTGTTTTTATAAAATTATGGATGACGCATATCATTTTTGAGATGATATTGTCCATATACTGGACTGGTGTCATTTCCAATACTTGCTTTAAATCATAGCCAAATATTTCAGGTTCTAAAACCCCTCTGATTGCTTGCATTCCTGGCACTTCTTGGTGCGATTCCAATACTTTTTCCTTTTCCCTTGTCAAAAAAATAAATGGCACATAAGGAAATAAACGCCTTATTTCATCCAAAAAAAACAAGTGCCAACTATCCCATTTGATAAAATATCGTTGTTGAAAATCAAAGCGTTTTTGCCCCAATATACGGGTCGTATGACTTAAATAATCCCCCCTTGAAAGCGCTGATATTTCCTTGCCATTGAATTTCCATCGCAAAATGGTATCCAATACGGGCGCTTCCGAAATCACGATATTTTCATCGTTCAGGCTCAGCAGTTGCGTCATCAAGGTGGAGCCGCAGCGGGAAATATGGAAAATAAAAGCGGTGGGCACAACGGATATTAGCCCATCACTTGCCTGTTTCAAGACATCAATATCGGTGACCCTTTTTTCATGCTTCTTGTTTACATCGAGGTATTTGCAGATTTGGATGGACTGCTCAAAAAACGGCTCCCGGAACAAATGATCCCCAAGGTAGAGCCAGGTGGCCTCCCACTCCTTGCCCGTTTTATTGATTTGATATGGAATCCAATTTTGCATCTGCCTGTTCAATTCCCAATTCCCAATTTCCAATTTCTAATTCCCCTCAAATCTCCGCCCACATCCTCACCAAATTGCTGTAAACCTGCAGCAAGGTCAGGTTTTCGGGCGCTTGTCTGTCCTTCATTTCCACCTGTGCCTGCGCCGATTTCAATTGGAACAGGATTTCCCGTTGTTGGGCGTCCCGCACGGCGCATTGCATCCAGGTCACTGCCGCCAGGCGCTCACCAGATGTCACTGGCAATACGCCATGTATGGCCGTGGTGGGGTAGATAATGGCGTCTCCCTTGGCCAACTTGAAGCGCTGCGGACCTACCTGGGTGAACACTTCCAGTTCCCCGCCCTCGTAGCTGTTGGGGTCGCTGAGGAAGAGCGTCATGCCCACGTCCGTGCGTATGTTGCCCACTGCTTCATCCCCCATGATGGGGCTGTCCACATGGTAGCCGTAGTGCATGCCTGGCTCGTATTTGCTGACGAGCGGCGGCAGTATCATCTTCGGCATCAGTGCCGCATGAATGAGCGGGCTTTGCTGGATGGCATGTAGCACCACTGCCCCTATTTGCTGCCTTGCGGGGCTGTCCTGTTTGGGCAACTGTAGGTTGTGCTTGACGGCCTTGGCCGCATCGGAGGCCGTCTTGGTGCCGTCCTCGAAATTGGCCGTGTCCAGCATCCGGTCAATGAAGTCCAGTTCCATCGGCTTCAGTAGGCCGGGCACTACCAAGTAACTGCCGTTTATCAGTTGGTTCATTGTTTAATTGTTTTATCGTTTCATGGCTTCATGGACTCCGCAATCATTGAATTCCCCTGCATTTGATGCCCAAGGTGTTCTCCACCCTGAGAATTTCCTTTTGTTTGATGTCCTCGTTGGGCATGCAGACAAAGAAACGGAGGTTGTCACTATGGTCTTCCGTGAGGCCGTCAAACGAAGTGAGCTTGTTGGAGCCGCAGTAAAAGGCCTTCAATTTGGTCAAACTTTCAATGGGCTTGATGGATTCGATTTGATTGACGTGCACATGAAGTTCTTCCATTCCAGACAGGTTTTCGACCCCCTCCAGGCTTGTCAGGCAGTTGTTGTCGAGGAAGACATTTTTCAAATGCTTGAGATGGGTGATTTCCTTTAGGGAGGCGATTTGGTGGTAAGTCACCGAAATCATCTCTGCTTCGTCGAATGCGGCAAGCCCGCTCAGGTTGGTCAGTTCAAAGCTCACACTTGGGTAGGGAGCCTTGGGGCCAGCAAAGCGGAGGAATTTATGCTCAAAAATGGTGTTGAAGCCTTCCTCGTCTGGGGTATCGGTAATTTCCCCTTTTCGGAGCATAACTTGGTTGATGGCTTTTTGCCACTGTGGCTCAAGTCCTTGCCACCAGTTGATTTTTTCTTGAATGGTTGTCATGTGTTTGAATTGCGATTTTCTTTTTATGATGAAAGTTTCTTTTCCTTGCGCCAGCAACCGATACGATTGCTTCGAGCTATAGCTCTCGCCGCCAAAAGTTTTGTGCATGAAAACGAGGTTGATAAGAAGTTTTATGAGGTTGATAAAAGGTTGATTATCAACTTTTATCAACCTCATAAAACCTAATATAAACCATGTACAAAACTTGGCGTCTCGCAGTATATCATAACGGCATTCAAGCCATCAAAAGCTATAAAAATAGACAGACTTCGTGATCACCGATTCATCAGGCTCCAAGAACGTATTTTCATCAACTTGTACCCTTGTTTGCAAAAAAGGTCTTTCTTCTATAGAATAGGGGCAATCTGTTCTTAAAAATCCCCTTTTGAACCCGTCGGTCAGTGAATCAAAATAATATCCCCGGTCTTCTTTGTTGTCATACTCCGATTCTTTTTTTAGGTAAAGGAAAATATCTTTGGGGATATATTTCGCTTCGGGCAGTTGGCCATAAATATTCTTGAAAACTTCAAAAGAATCTTCCCTTTTCATGCCAACGTCATTTATTTCGGAAGTCACAAGGTCATAGGGCCGGTCAACCTTCCAAATGCCCGCATCTTCCAATAAAATAGCAATGACATATTCCGAAAGCCCCAACTTGTCAATCAATTTTTTCATGATTTCAACGGAGTAGGGGTTGATTTCCAAAAGGGTAAATCGAGCCGTCGTATGTCCAAGCAAAAGGGGAAATATAAAAAAGGGAGCAAATGGCCCGGTGCCTAAATAGAGCACTTCTTTTACGGAAGGATCTTTCAAGGCATTCAACGTGGCCAACAAGTATTTTTTCGTTCGGAAGGGATACTTCAGCCCTTGGGCGGAAGCCCTGGCATTCAAAGCCTGCCCATAATGCGTTTTGACATTCTGGTCATTGGAAAAATCAAAATCCAACTCGGCGGCCAAATAGTCGAGCAAATCCCTGAGGATGGCAGCGAGTTCATATTTGCCTTCTGTAACGAGTACTTTTTGCAGTGATTCGATAATTTTTTCTTTCATTTGGTGTGTATGTCTTCAGCAGTTTCCAAATCCCGCCCCTTGCGGATGCGGTAAAGCTTGTTGTCCACCACTGCTGCCATTTTTTCTACGGCCAACTGGCCGCCCTAAAAATCATTTTCCAGCACCTGTATAAAGATGCCAGAGCGAGGAAACTCAGTGACAATGGTGTTGTCGCTGTGGGTTTACCGTTTAAATCCAGGTTGTAAAGTTCAGCCTCTTTGGGTTGGTTCAGGTATTTTTCATAGATTTAGGCCAAACGCTGACGGGCAATATTGGCAGTTGGCACAAGTTTAAGGGCTGCTTTTTAACATGTGGGTTAAGATTCGAACCCCCAAACTTAATGCCGTTTTGAGCGTAGTTTTTATACATGAAGGGATTGGAAACTCAACGGCAATAGGTTTTGTGCAAACATGATTTTGCCCCTCCTTTTTGCATAGCCCTTCGGTTGCACCGAGCCAACGCAGGCCTTCGGCGGCTCGTCGGGGGAGATGGCCTTTGGGGGCGTTCCGCCCCCAAAGGCCCTACTTTTCACGCTAAGGCTTCATGAGTCTCATTTCCCTTATGCCCGTATTAAAGAAAGGAAAAGGCGAGAGCCAACAAAAGTTGCTTAGCCCAAACAGACCCAAAAAGGTTCAAAGCTTTATCGCTCAATAACCACTTTTTCATAGGCCCTATATGCCCCATGCTCTATCTTCACAAAAAACATCCCGGTTCCCATTGCACTAAAGTCAATATCAAGTTGATTGCTACCTTCGAGAACCTGATAAGTTTGTTCGGATAATGTTTTGCCTGTAACATCAAATACCTGAAGAAAGAGTTGCCCTTGGGTGGGGGAGGTATAATTCAAGCGGGCCAGTTGATTGTGAACTGGATTAGGCGAAAACGAAGCACCATATACCTGACTGCTCTCTGTTTTTGCAGTGATGACCTTACTGTACTCAAACTGTCCGCTATAGTCAATTTGCCGGAGCCGATAGTAGTACAGCTGACCTTTGCGGAGGTCTTTGTCATCATAATAATACAATTGTGGGTCGAGGGTTGTGCCTTTGCCCTCAATGAAGTCGAGCGTACGGAAATCTTTGCCGTCGGTGCTGCGTTGGATTTCAAAACCAGAATTGTTGGTTTCGGTTGCAGTATTCCAGTTTAAAGTGATTTGGTTGGCTTTTGTTTCCGCAGTAAAAGAAGAAAGTTCAATTGGTAAGGGGGCATATACTGTATTAATCGAGGTGCCTCCCCCAGCTATGGAGGTGGTATTCCATCCTGCCCTGAGGATGCTTATTTCTCGGCCTGGTTGGTTTGAACCTCCGGCGCAAACCCCATCAACGTCCTCCTTATCGGTGACTTCAAGTTCCAACCAACCCATGTGGAGGTTGCCGCCGATATAAAATTTGACAACCATGAAGCCAGGGCCGTCATCAAACCAAGGAGCTACGCAGGCGGAAGTATTGTAAGTAATCCCTGCGTAAAATCCATTGACAACATTATGAAATGCAGCTCCAGCGGCAACATTTACGCCATATGGAACTTTATTAAACCAATTGGTGGGGTTGACGTCATGAATTTGAATATTTGCAGCGGCGCCATCGCCTGCTTTCAATCCATCATTTCCTATTTGAAATTGAATATCCCCTCCCCCTGCATTGTCTATATCTATTTGCAGGTTATTGTTGCCCGCATTGCAAACTTGATTGACTAACCGAGTCATGGTAGCGGCGTGTAAGTTATTGGAATTCTCTAATCCCATGACAAGGCAAGGCAAAGTGATGGCCGCCAATTTCATTGAAGGCGAAGTTAGGCCGTCCCTTTTTTGTGAAAAACCTTTCTTGGTTTTTAAGTAAGATGTTACTCGGTGCTGTGTTAAATTTTTTTGTTGCATTTGAGTGTATTTTAGAGTAGTTAAAAATCAATGAGATGTTGCTTTCTCCCGGTACAGGGACGCATCGACGGTGCTGGCCATCTTCTCCACATCCAAAGCCCCCTCAAAAAAGTCATTCACCAGCATCGCCTGTAAAAATGGGGCTTTCAGGATTTCGGCGTAAGGTACAAATATGGTTTCAATATTATGTTGGTTTGCCATCCATTTTTTTGTTTTCTCCAGCGTGGATTCGTATTGCCGTAGGAGATTCAGCGGCAGCGTGTCTGCCTTTATGTTTTTGCCTTCCCGTTGAAGCATTTTTTGTTGGGAGGCCACTACTTCTAAGATATCCCGCTCCATAAACACAATTCGGTAACGGTAATTCATGGGAAGGCTCGGCAACAATTGTGCAATGACCTTGACCGTTTTGCCATTGGCTTCATTCAAAAAAGCCCGATTTCGTTTGAGGGCTTTGACTGCCTCATGTTCATAATAGCCTTTGGGGTTGCTTTCATCGGCTTCCCTTTTTTGGTCGGTGAAAATTTCAAGCCCACCTGCTTTGAGCATTTGCATCATCAAGGAAGTACCACTACGGGGCAAACCGGAAACGATATTGATAGTGCCCAATATTTTTTCTTCAAAACCCATTTTATATTTCAATGCCCTTCCCGGTTGTTCGAGCCTGCCTTCGTAAATGGATATGATGCGTTGACGGGCCTGGTTCATGCCGGGCACCAGCTTGAGGCAGAGTTCGTATGCTTCGATGGCTTTTTCATATTCACCCAAGGCATTGAGCGACTCTCCGATAAAAAAATGCGCCGATGGATTGAAATAAAGTAGCCCTACGGTATCCAAAAAAGCATTAAGTGCCTCTTCGTAGCGCATCTGGTTGTAATAAATGACCCCCAGCAGGTAGTGGGCGTTGACTTCTTCGGGATTGGCCTTCAATTCTTTTAGGACTGCTTGCTCAGCATCCTCCAAGCGGTTGAGTTGCAAGTAAGCATTGGCAATGCTAAGGTGGAGGTTGGGCTGTTCACCTGCCTCCCGTTCCACTTTTTGAAATAGCTCCAATGCTTTTTGGAAACGTTCCTCCCCCAATAGCAGCGAGCCTTCCAGTAAATCCAACTGTGGGCTTTCCCGATTGAAAATTTCCCGGATATGGTTGACCACTCTTCGGGTGTCTTTTAGTTGCCCGGTACTTTGATAAGCATGGGCGAGGCGCAGGGCAAAACGCAATGTCTGTGGGTTTTCCGAATAGAGTTTTTCTAAAATTTCAATTCCCTCTGCCCATTTTTGGCCGTCAATATACGCACGTGCAAGGTTGTAATTATTTTCATCTACCGTGCTCTTAACCGCTTCAGCACCATTTTCGCCGGGGTCTTCGATATAGCCGAGTTCGATGAGTTGTTGCAGTTCCGCACGGGCATCCTCCTCATTGATTTGAACCCCTTTAGGGTGTGACCCATCTTCGCCCCGGATGTTTTCCCAGCTCTTGATGGCCTCGATTTCCGGTACTTCTACAAAAGCATTGACCAGCACCTTCCCGTCCATGTCCTCTGCGATGGGCAGGCCGTAGAGCGTTAGAATGGTCGGGGTGATGTCGAGCAGGCTGGCCCCAAAAATGGAATCGTCTTTTTTGATGTCAGGCCCATTCATCACGATGATGCCAAATGGGCTGTGCTCGACAGCTGGGCCAGCCGGTTCCCTCGGAATAGCCTTGGGCCGGTTGTGGTCGGGGTGAAATCCGTGGTCGCTCACTAAAATGATGGTGGTATCTTCTCCGGCCATTTTCATCAAAGTGCCAAGCATCATGTCATGGTACCGACATCCGCTGTTTACCACCTCTTTGTAAAGTTCATAGTCCCGAACCGGGATGTGTGGGCGACGGGGCGGGTGGTATTTCATGAAACCATGGCAGAAGTGGTCAATGGCATCGTAATAGACCCCCATGAAATCCCATTCTTCGTTGTCCATGATATAAGTGGCAGCTGAATGGATGGTCGAGCAGTCGGCAATAATTTTAGCAATGCTTATCAGGCGTCTGTCCTGGCTTTGGTCTATTTTTTCAAGGTCGGGAACAAATGGTTGGAGGTGATTGCCGGTCAGTTCGTGTGGATGTACCCTGAGTTTGGCAAAGAGTTCACTTTTCTCTTCCGGGTGTACGGTACCCTTGAGCATTGGCCAAGGGGCGTTCAACCCGCCGGAGGCCCGTTGATAAAGGTTGGAGACCATGACCCCGTTAATGGGTTCGGCCGGATGTGAGGGCCACCAACCGACAACATGGGTTTTCAATTGGTGCTGGGTCAGGATGTTCCAGATGGCCTTACATTTTCTATTGGTAATATAAATTGGACGAATGCCCTCTCCGCTTGGGTCTGGTTC
>WBZM01000797.1_pt1 | contig 37711 bp, 37 predicted proteins | sample 5204271 | NCBI WGS metagenome assembly WBZM01 (sample SAMN12344346, study PRJNA552823) | activated sludge metagenome | biome: Activated sludge suspended growth; feature: Nitrification reactor; material: Wastewater; isolation source: activated sludge from nitrification reactor of wastewater... | reverse complement strand
ATGGTCGTTGGGCGATGCGCGGCCGGCGGGCGGTGCCGCAGGGTCACGAATCGCCATCCCCGCGGCTATCTTACGGTGAAACGGCTGTGGGCGGGCATCGGCAGCGAGCAACCAAATCTTCAGCGTGCAAAGGCCGGCCGGGCATTTGTCCGTGCCGGCGGAAAATCGCATGCACCGGGGTCAGCGCATCGCGAAGGCTTCCTGATGGAAGCGCGGCCGCCGGCCGAGGCGCGCCAGTTCTGCACGCAGGGTGTCGGCGAGCCCGCGCGGGCCGCAGAACCAGACTTCAGCGCTCGCCGCATCGCGCAGTGCCGCGGCCTGCAACCGGTCGCCGGCGCTCGCGTCGTGCACCGTCAGGCGGACCGACGGCAGCTGCGCGCACAGCGCCTGCAGCCGGCCGACGAAGGGATCGGCGGCGCTGTCACGGGTGCAGTAGTGCAGGTCGGCTGTGGGCGCCGTGGCGGGCTCGCGCGACAGGGCTTCCAGCCAGGCGAGAAAGGGCGTGACGCCGATGCCGCCGGCGATCCAGATCTGCCGCGCCCGCGCGTTGCAGCGGTCGAGGTCGAAGCAGCCGTAGGGGCCTTCGATGCTGACCGGCTGGCCGACGGCCAGTCGCCCTGCCAGCGTGCCGGTGTAATCCCCGAGTGCCTTGATCTGGAAGGCGATCGTGCCGTCGCCCTGGTCGGCGCTGGCGATGGTGAAGGGATGGCCGCCCTCGCGCACATCGAAGGTGACGAAGGCGAACTGGCCGGGACGATGGCCGGGCCAGTCGTCGCCCATCTTGCAGCGCACGCCAGTCACGTCCGGCGCCGGATGTTCGATGGCGACCACGCTGCCGGCATGACGGCGCGCACGGCCGATGCCGCCGGCCAGCGCGCGTAAGGCGCCGTAGCTGCCGACGACGACGAGTACGGCGACCAGCGCACCCAGCGGCTGCTGCCAGTAATCGCGCGGCGCCAGCAGTACGGCATGGAAGGCGAGCACGAGGTAGAGCACCGGCATGGCGCGATGCAGGAAGCGCCAGGCGCGATAGGGGAAGCGGCGCCAAAGCGTGATGACCAGCATCAGCAACACGGCGTAGATCGCCCACTCGCCCATGTCCTTGGCGAGGTCGCGCAGGACCTCAAGGAAGCCGGCGTACTTTTCCTTCGGCAGACGCCCCGCGCGCCCGATCGTGGCCTTGAGGACGTCGTCGCCCATCTCGACCAGCCAGTGCGCCGCTGCCAGGCCGATGCCGAGAATGCCGGCCCACCTGTGCGTCCGGTAGATGCGGTCCATGCCCCCGAGCGGCGCCTCCAGCCAGCCCGGCCGCGTCGCCAGCAGCATCGCCAGCGACATCAGCGCGATCGACAGCAGGCCACTCAGATAGAGCAGTTCCTGGCGGGCGATCCACCACGGATGGGCCGTCGCGGGCCAAGTCGCCTGCGCGACATCCCAGCCCCAGACGGCAAGGACCAGCGCACAGAGTCCGGCAAGCAGGGTCTTCATGGCGAACTCCTCAGCGGGCTGGCGCCGGTGCGACCGGCGGGGTCGGCAGATCGTCGCGGCAGCGGCGTTTGGTGCATTCCTGCGCGCGGGCACCGTCGGCAGCGCGCTCCTGCGAGCACGCGCACTCGCGCCGATCGCTGCGCGACGCACGCGGGGTGATCTCGCCGGTCAGCGGGTGAATGTCGAGCTTCACCCGCGCGCCATCGCGATCGGTGGCGCGGGCCTCATAGGCACCGTGCTCGCGTTCGATCTTCTCGATGTTGCGATAGCCTGCGGCCTCCAGCCGGCGGACGATTTCGCCGAGCGGCAGCCACTGGGCGCCGGCCGTTGCGGATGCACTGCGCGCGTCGCCGGCGATCGCGGGCCGCACGAAGGCACCAGAACCCAGGGTTGCGGCGAGCACCAGGGAAGAAAGCAGCTTCGGTTTGCGCATGATGGAGTCCTCCATTCCTGGCGGCCGGCGTGCCGGCCAGGAATCGGTATTGATCGGGAGCCGGTTGGCGATCAGTCGTCGTAATAGCCCCTGGCCGCATCGGCATGGCAGGCGGTGCAGTTGGCGCGCGTGCGCACCTCTTGGTGCTTCCACTCCCAGTCCGGAACCTTGCGGTGCTCGCGCACCCATTTCGGTAACTCGGTGATGCGCAGCGGCGCACTGGCAAGCGACGTCATTCCCGTCGCACCGCGCAGCAGCTTGTCGCCGTAGCGCTGACCGCCGCGGTCGCCGGCGTTGGCCACCAGATACTCGGTGATCTTCGCGGTGACGGCCGGATCGAGCGATGCATCGTCGCCGAAGTGGTTCTTCAGGTTGGCCATCATCCGTTGCCACGAAGCGGCCGGCAGCATCGACGGTGCGAAGGCGAGATGGCAGCCGCCGCACTCTTCCTTGACCAGCGGATCGGCCACCGGTGGGAACCAGTGGCTGCCGCCGGCCTGCGCGCGGCCGAGCACGATGGCCGAGAAGGCCAGCGCGACGGCGCCAAGGACGAGCGGACGCAGCGGCAACGGACGGGCCGTGTTCAGGGGTTTCGGGCTCATGGCGGATTCCTTTCTGTCCATGGAAAACAGCGGCATCGCGACCTACTGGCCGAGCATGAAGGTCAGCCAGTCGCCCTTTTCGAGCGGCGTGCATTCGCGACCGAGCACTTCGTTGCAGTTGCGCTTGAACCACTTCTCGACCTTGGCCGGGTCGGTGTAACGTGCCGGGGAAGCGGACAGCGCCATCGCCTCGACGACCTTGCCGGCCGGCGTGCGGCCTGCGCCGCGCGGGTCGTTGCCGTGGCACGAGGTGCAGGCCGGCGACTCCGGCTTGCCGCCGGCGAAGTTCTGCGTGTGCAGGGTCTTGCCGCGCGTTGCGGAAAAGCCGGCGAAGGCCGGACTGGCGGCACGGGCAGCCGCCGCGTAGGCCGCCAGCTGGTCCTCGCGCGGGCTGGCGGCGGCCACGGGCAAGGCCATGGCCAGGGCGAGGGTGAGTACGGGCAGGGCGGTGGTCGGCTTCATGGCGGACTCCTGTTCGGTGGGATGTTGGCGCCACGATGACAGCGGACGGCTGAACGAAAGCTGAACCGTCCGTTCATCTTCGGTTAAGCTCGACGAGAATAGAAACGAGACCTCGACCACGACTGCGGCCACGCGCATGACCCGAGCACCTCCTTCCCTCTGGCAGGCACTTGCCTGCGCCGCCTGGTTGCTGGCTCTTCCCGCCATCGCCCACGCCAGCGACGACCACGACCACGACCACGACCGCGCCCGGCAGGCGGTGGAGGCGGGCGAGATCCTGCCGCTGGCGCGCGTGCTCGAGCGCGTCGAGCAGCTTCATCCGGGGCAGGTGATCGACATCGAGCTGGAACGTGAGCACGATGCGCGCTGGATCTACAAGTTGAAGGTCCTGCAGCGCGGCGGCGCGCTGATCCGGCTCAAGGTCGACGCGCGCGATGGCACGGTGCTTGGCAGCCGCACGCGCGAAAAGGACAGGGAGAGGCATTGATGCGCATTCTGGTGGTGGAGGACGAGCCGACGCTGCAGGCGCAACTGGTCGAGGCGCTGGCGGCGGCCGGCTACGTCGCGGATCGCGCCGACAACGGCATCGACGCCCACTTCCTCGGCGACGGCGAACCCTACGATGCGGTCGTTCTCGACCTCGGGTTGCCACGCATGGACGGCATCACCGTCCTGAAGAAGTGGCGCGCGGCCGGGTGTGCGATGCCGGTACTGATCCTCACCGCACGCGACAGTTGGCACGAGAAGGTGGCCGGCATCGATGCTGGCGCCGACGACTACCTGAGCAAGCCCTTCCACATGGAAGAGCTGCTGGCGCGACTGCGCGCATTGATCCGCCGCGCTGGCGGCCACGCCAGCGCCGAGATCGCCTGCGGCCCGCTCGTGCTCGACACGCGCAACGGCCGCGTGCGGACGGATGGCCAGACGCTGGTGCTGACCGGCCACGAATTCCGCGTGCTCGCCTACCTGATGCACCACCAGGGCGAAGTGATCTCGCGCAGCGATCTGGTCGAGCACATTTACGCGCAGGATTTCGACCGCGACTCGAACACCGTGGAGGTCTTCATCGCACGTCTGCGCAAGAAGCTGCCGGCCGGCATGATCGAGACCGTGCGTGGACTCGGCTACCGTTTGGCGGCGCCCGGCGGGCCGACATGATGCGCCGGCACGGCTCGCTGCACATTCGCCTGGTCGCCGGCACGCTCGTGTGGATCGCGGCGACCATCGTCGTCGCCGGCTGGGCGCTCGGCAACCTGTTCCGCGACCACGTCGCAGGGCAGTTCCACGCCGAACTGCGCACCCACCTCGATCAGCTGATGGCGCATCTCGCCCTTGATGCCGAAGGTCGCGCCATCATCGCCCTGCCGCTCAGCGACCCGCGCCTGAGCCGCCCCTATTCCGGCTTCTACTGGCAGGTCGATGGCGTCGATGGTGTCGGAGGTGGCCCCGGCGTGCTGCGTTCGCGTTCGCTGTGGGATCACGTGTTGGCCGTGCCGCAGGACAAGCCGGCCGACGGCGAGGTGCACCAACACCGCGTCGCTGGGCCGCAGGGGCGCATGCTCGGCATGGTCGAACGGACGATCGCCATCGAGGACGGCGCCGACGGGACGCCGCATCGCTTCCGTCTGATCGCTGCCGCCGACGAGGCGCAGATGGACGAGCCGGTCGCCCGTTTCCAGGGCGCGCTGTGGCTGTCGCTCGGTGTACTGGCGCTCGGCCTGGCATTCGCCGTTCTGGTCCAGGTCGGCGTCGGCCTGTCGCCGCTGCGCCGCCTCCGGCGAGGCCTCGAACGGATCCGCAAGGGCGAGGCTCAGCGTCTGGCGGACGACCATCCTGTCGAGATCGCTCCCCTGGTCAAGGAATTCAACAGCGTGCTGGCCCAGAACACCGGCATCGTCGAACGGGCGAGAACGCAGGCCGGCAACCTGGCGCATGCCGTGAAGACGCCGCTGAGTGTCCTCGCCAATGCCGCGAATGCGCGGCAGGATGATTTTGCACGGCTGGTCGCAGAGCAGGTCGGGATCGCGCGTCGCCAGGTCGACTACCACCTCGCGCGAGCACAGGCGGCAGCCGCGGTCAGCCAACCGGGGCTCAGCACCGCATTGCCGGCAGCACTCGACGGCTTGATGCGAACGATGCGCCAACTTCATGCCGGATGCGAACTGAAACTCGAAATGGAGCAGCCGTGCGCTGCCGGCGGCGTTCGCGTAGAACTGCACGACTTGCAGGAGATGCTCGGCAACCTGCTTGACAACGCCTGCAAGTGGGCCCGGCGGCAGGTTGTGATGGGCGTGTCCCGGTGCGACGAAGGCGTTCGCATCGACATCGATGACGACGGCGACGGTATTGCGGCAGAGCAATGCGAGAATGTCTTGCGGCGCGGCGTACGTGCCGACCAGAGAGTGCCGGGAGCCGGTCTCGGTCTGGCGATCGTGGACGAACTGGCCCACCTCTATGGCGGTCGCCTGTCGCTGACCAGATCGCCGCTCGGTGGATTGCGCGCAACGCTCCTGTTGCCGGCCAATGGCTGAACGGATCAGGGGCAAGTCAAGCTTCGCCGCGAGATCGATCGCCATTCAGGCCGCATTCTTGGCTCTGGCTCCCAACCCGATGCGCTTCGCGCTACCGCCACTGCGGTCGCGCCGCCCGGCTCCCCGCGTGTGTCGGCCGCGCGGTCAGCGGCCACGGCGCAGCAGCAGGAACCATGAAACGGGCGCGAGCAGGGTGCAGATGGCGACCGCTGTCGCCAGTGCCGCGCCGCCGCTCGAGAGCCCGTGGCCGACGGCGATGCCGACCAGTGCCGCCACACTCATCTGGACGAAGCCCATCAGCGCCGACGCCGCGCCCGCCATCGCCGGATAGGGGGCGAGTGCGCGCGCGATCGCGTTCGGCATGACGAGGCCGGTTGCCATGGTGCAGAAGAACATCGGCACGAGGATGGCGGCGAGCGTGCGGACGCCGGCGTACTCGAGCAGGGCCATGGCGAGGCCGGCGATGGCACCGATGCCGGCGCCGATCAGGAGCAGCCGGTCGCTGCCCAGGCGCCGTACCAGTCGCCCGGAGATCAGCGAGCCGAGCAGGTAGCCGGCGACGACGCTGCCGAAGCAGATGCCGTAGACCTGCGGCGTCAGCCCGTGCCGCTCGGCGAGGACGAAGGACGATCCCGAGATGAAGGCGAAAAGTGCGCTGTAGGAAAAGGAAAAGGTGAGCAGGTAGCCGAGGTAGGCCCGGTTGGCCAGCAGTTCGGCGAAGTTGGCGAGCATCCGGCGCGGCCTGGTGGCGTCCGGGTCACGCCGCAGGTTGCTCTCGCCGAGGGCGCGTGCGACGGCCACAAGCTGCACGACGGCGATCAGCAGGAGGAGCACGAAATTCGACTGCCAGCCGAAGAGGATGGTGAGGAAGCCGCCAAGCGTCGGTCCGACGAGTGGCGCGAGCGCCATGGCGCTGCCCATGTAGGCGATGATGCGTGCCGACTCGCTGGCTCCCCAGATGTCGCGCACGATCGCGCGCCCGATCACCGGGCCGGCGCAGGCACCGAGCGCCTGCACGAAGCGGGCGCCGATCAGTGTCGCGATGTCGGGGGCGAAGACGCAGCCGAGCGAGCCGAGACAGTAGAGCGCCAGACCGCCGAGCAGAGCCGGGCGGCGTCCGAAGCGGTCGGACAGCGGGCCGTAGAAGATCTGACCACAGGCGAAGCCGGCGAGAAAGACCGACAGCGTCAGTTGCACCGCGGCGGCGTCGCTGGCGAAGACCCTGGCGAGAGTCGGTAGCGCCGGCAGGTAGAGATCGGTCGATAGTGGGCCGAGGGCAACCAGGGTCGTCAGCAGCAGCGCCAGGCTGGCGGACGGGCGCGGCGTCGCTAGCATGGCGGCCGGCGGTGGCGCCTGCAGCCTGCTGCACGCACTGCTAGGGATGCCTGAAATCGAGGAACATCTTGAAGCAGCGCGCGAAGGCGAGCGGCGTTTCGCAATGCTCGGTCCATAGACTGGACGTGACCGAGAAGGACACCTCGCCGTTCGCCTCGCGGTCCTTGACCCAGACCAGGCGACGATCGCTGTAAACGCCGGTCGGCAGATGCTTGCCGATGAATTCCCACACCCCCTCGAGCGTGTCGAAGCTGGCGAGATCCCCGGAACCTTCGGCTCCTTCCTCTTCTTCCATGAAAACCTGATAGCGCATGACAGAACTCGCTCCAGTAAAGCCCGGACGGCATGCCGCCGGTAAGTGATTGACATGGGCCGTCGCGGACGGCCGCTTCATCGGGGAAGCCGCGCTGGCCGCTGCGGGCGCTGCACCCGCTTGCCCTCATCCAGCCTGCAGCGCCGCCAGTTCCTGCTCGTCGAAGCCGGCGGCGCGTCGCGCGGCGAGGTTGAACGGGCCACGCGGGCGCGGTGCGCGATGGCGTCGGGCCAGTTCCCCCTGGCAGGCCAGCGGGTCGAGGCCGCGCCGTTCGCAAAGCCAGTGGTACCAGTGGTTACCGATGCGCACATGCGCCACCTCGTCACGCAGGATGATCTCGAGCAGTGCCGCACCGTGCTCGTCGCCGGCATGCCGCAGCTTGTCGCGGATCAGCGGCGCGGCGTCGAGGCCGCGCGCTTCGAGGACGCGCGGCACGAGCGCGAGTCGTGCCAGCAGGTCGTCACGGGTTTTCTCGGCCATTTCCCAGAGCCCGTCGTGTGCCGGGAAGTCGCCGTAAGCGTAGCCCATCGCCCGCAGGTGCTGATGCAGCAACTGGAAGTGTTGCGACTCCTCACGCGCGACGCCGATCCAGTCGCGGTAGAAGCCGCCCGGCATGCCGGCGAAGCGCCAGACGGCGTCGAGCGCCAGATTGACGGCGTTGAGCTCGATATGCGCCAGTGAGTGGAACAGCGCGGCGCGTCCCGCAAGCGTGCTGACCGGTCGTTGCGCCAGTTGCGCCGGCGCGACCAGCAGCGGTCGCGCGCAGCGGCCGGGCAGCGATTCGTGTTGCAGCCGGCTGCTGTCCGGGTCGGCCGGCGTCTGCTCGCCGGCAGGCAGCGGCATGGCGTCGACGGCGGCGCATTTCAGCACCGGGTCGCCGAGCAGCAGGGCGTCGAGGGCGAGTTGCCGCGGGTTCAACGCCCTTCCTCCACGTCGCCTGCTCGTGGTGTGGCGACGAAGCCATAGTGTCGCGCGACGTCGGCCCGGCGGAGCGAACGCACCGGCAGCCGCTTGCCGCGCCAGCAGAGCGTCAGCGCGCTGGCCTCGCCGTCGCCGGCGCACATGGCGGCGAGCACGCTGGCGTCGTCGGCCGGCATCCCGTCCGCCAGCTGCAGGCAGCCGTGCAGCGCAGCGAGGTCGTGGTCGCAGAGCAGCGCAACGCCCTCGGGAATCTCCAGCAGCAGGTTGCCCTGTTCGTCGATGGCGGCGCCGCGAATCTCGTCGACCGGCGTCCCGATGTGCGTCTCGAGCTGCCCAGTGGCGCCCAGGCGCACCACCCAGGGGGTGTACTCGAGCTCGACGTAGACGCGTTGCGGACCGTTCTGGACGAAGTGGTTGCCCTGCCGGTCGCATCCGTACTGCCGGTTGAGGAAGGCGACGAGGCCGGCATGGGTGAGCGTTTCGCCGCGCAGGCGCCAGCGACCGCGGCGATCGAGTCCCAGCCAGCCGTAGCACGCCGGCACGTTCGGCCAGCGCAGCATGGCGCTGAGGTCGGGAGTCCGCAGCGGCGCCGATCCCGGTGTCGACTCAGCGCGGTGCATGCGTTTCGTCGTCGCCCGGCAGCCGTGCGCACGCCGGCGGCAGCCGCCTGCCGTCGTCGCCGGTCGGCCGACGGCGGTTGCTCACAGCAGTTTCTCGATGTCGTCGGCGATGCTGTCCGGGGCGGTTGCCGGCGCGTAGCGCTGCACGACGTCGCCCGCGCGATCGACGAGGAACTTGGTGAAGTTCCACTTGATCGCCTCGCTGCCGAGCAGGCCCGGCGCGGCCTTCTTCAGATGCTGGTAGAGCGGGTGCGCGTTGTCGCCGTTTACCTCGATGCGGGCGAACATCGGGAAGCTGACGCCGTAGTTCTTCTGGCAGAAACTGGCGATCTCGCTGGCATCGCCCGGCTCCTGCGCGCCGAACTGGTTGCAGGGAAAACCGAGAACGACCAGACCGCGCTCGCGATAGCGCTGGTAAAGCGCCTCGAGGCCGGCGTACTGCGGCGTGAAGCCGCACTGGCTGGCGGTGTTGACGATCAGCAGGACCTTGCCGGCGTAGTCGGCCAGTGGCTGCGTACCGCCGCCGAGGCGCTCGGCGCTGAACTCGTGGATGCTTGTGCTCATGTCTTCACTCCGCTGGTATGGTTGACCGGGTCGGATTCCGCCGACTCGTCGGACTCGTCGACCGGCATGCAGGAACAGAACAGATGGCGGTCGCCGTACACGTCGTCGACGCGATTGACGCTCGGCCAGAACTTGTTCTCCGCCACCCAGGGCAGCGGAAAGGCCGCCTGCTGGCGGCTGTAGGGCCGCTGCCACGCCTCGTCGACGATGTCGGCCTGGGTGTGCGGGGCGCGCTTCAGCGGGTTGTCGTCGGCCGGCCAGTGGCCGCTCTCGATCTGCCGGATCTCGTGGCGAATGCTGATCATCGCGGCGATGAAGCGATCGAGTTCGCCCTTCGCCTCCGATTCGGTCGGCTCGACCATCATCGTTCCCGCCACCGGGAAGCTGACCGTCGGCGCGTGGAAGCCATAGTCCATCAGGCGCTTGGCGATGTCGATCTCGGAAATGCCGGTGGCCGCCTTGAGCGGGCGGATGTCGAGGATGCACTCATGCGCGACGCGGCCGTTCCTGCCCGTGTACAGCACCGGGTAATGCGGACCGAGACGGGTGCCGATGTAGTTGGCGTTGAGGATCGCCACTTCGGTCGCTCGCGTCAGTCCGCTGCCGCCCATCATCGCGATGTACATCCAGGAAATCGGCAGGATCGACGCCGATCCCCAGGGCGCCGCGGCAACCGCTCCCTGGCCGCGGTGCGGGCCAGCAACCGGTTGCACGCAGTGGTTGGCCATGAACGGCGCGAGATGGGCCTTGAGACCGATCGGACCCATACCCGGGCCGCCGCCGCCATGCGGGATGCAGAAGGTCTTGTGCAGGTTCATGTGGCTGACGTCGGCGCCGATCAGCGCCGGCGAGGTCAGTCCGACCTGCGCGTTGAGGTTGGCGCCGTCCATGTAGACCTGGCCGCCATGCTGGTGCACGATGGCGCAGATCTCGCTGATCGCCTCCTCGAAGACGCCGTGCGTCGACGGATAGGTGATCATCAGGCAGGCAAGGTTGGCGGCATGCTGTGCCGCCTTCGCCGCCAGGTCGGCGACATCGATGTTGCCCGAGTCGTCACAGTCCACGACCACCACCCGCATGCCGCACATCTGGGCCGTGGCGGGATTGGTGCCGTGCGCCGATTTCGGGATCAGGCAGACGTTGCGCCGGCCTTCGCCCCGGCTGGCATGGTAGCGGGCGATCGCGACCAGGCCGGCGTACTCGCCCTGCGCGCCCGAGTTCGGCTGCAGGCAGATGGCGTCGAAACCGGTGATCGCCTTCAGCCAGTCCTCCAGGTCGGCGATCATCCGCAGGTAGCCCTGCGCCTGATCGAGCGGCGCGAAGGGGTGGATGTCGCTGAACTCCGGCCAGGTGATCGGGATCATCTCGCTGCTGGCGTTGAGCTTCATGGTGCAGGAGCCGAGCGAGATCATCGAATGGTCGAGCGCCAGATCCCGGTTCTGCAGCTTCTTCAGATAGCGCAGCATCTGGTGCTCGGTGTGGTGGCTGTTGAACACCGGATGCGTCAGGATCGCGTCCTGGCGCAGCAGCGACGCCGGCAGGAAGGGGTCGGCACGGCGCAGTTGCTCGTCGAGCCCGTCAAGGTCGGCAGCGACGCCGGCAATCAGCTGGATCAGCGCAGCGACGTCGGCACGCGTCGTCTTCTCGTTGATCGCGATCGCGAGTTCGTCGGCGGAAACGAGGCGCAGGTTGTAGCCGGCGTCGGCGGCGGCCGTCAGGACCGCCGCAGCGCGGCCGGCCAGCCGCAGGCGAACGGTGTCGAAAAAGTGCCGGCTGCTCAGCTCGATCCCGCCCTCGCGCAGGCCGGCGGCGAGCAGGGCGGCGAGGCGGTGGATGCGGCTGGCGATGCCGCGCAGCCCCTGCGGGCCGTGGTAGACGGCGTACATGCCGGCGATGTTGGCGAGCAGCACCTGCGAGGTGCAGATGTTCGAATTGGCCTTCTCGCGGCGGATGTGCTGTTCGCGGGTCTGCAGCGCCATGCGCAGCGCGCGCTTGCCGCGGGCATCGACCGAAACGCCGATGATGCGGCCGGGGACGGCGCGCTTGTACTCGTCACGGGTGGCGAAGAAGGCGGCGTGCGGGCCACCGAAACCGAGCGGGACGCCGAAGCGCTGCGCCGAACCGAGTGCGATGTCGGCGCCCATCGCGCCGGGCGAGCGCAGCAGGACCAGCGCCATCAGGTCGGAGGCGACGGCGACGACGCCTCCGCGTGCCTTGACGGCGGCGATCGACGCGCTGAGGTCGGCGACCTCGCCTGCATCGTCCGGATACTGGAAGAGCGCGCCAAAGACCTCATGCCGAGCCGCTTCAGCGGGCGTGCCGAAGACCAGTTCAAAGCCGAACCAGGTGGCGCGGGTGCGCAGCACGTCGGCGGTCTGCGGCAGGCAAGCCGCGTCGACGAAGAAGCGTTGCGCTGCCGACTTGCTGACCCGGCGGGCCATGCTCATCGCTTCGGCGGCCGCCGTCGCCTCGTCGAGCAGCGAGGCATTGGCGAGCTCGAGGCCGCTCAGGTCGATCACCATCTGCTGGTAATTGAGCAACGCTTCCAGACGTCCCTGCGCGAGTTCCGCCTGGTAGGGCGTGTAGGCGGTGTACCAGCCCGGATTCTCGAGCAGGTTGCGCAGCACGACCGCTGGCGTCACGCTGTCGGCGTAGCCCATGCCGATCAGCGAATGCCGCTTGTCGTTGCGGCGCGCGATCGCCTGCAGCTCGGCCAGCGCCTCGATCTCGCTGCGCGGTCCGGCGAGCGGCAGCGGCGCCGGCAGGCGGATCGCCGCCGGCACCGTCTGCGCGACGAGTTCGGCGAGGCTGGCAACGCCGATGCTGGCCAGCATGCTGGCGATCTCGCCGGCGTTCGGGCCGATGTGGCGGCCGACGAAGTCGTCGTGCCGTTCGAGGGCCGCCAGCGGCGGCGCGGGAGGGGTGGCGTCCATGGTGTCTTCCGGTGGTTCGCGCGGCGACTAGGCGGCGGCAACGATCTCTTGGTACGCGGCCGCGTCGAGCAGGCCGTCGAGCTCGGCGAGGCTCGCCGGACGAATCCTGAACAGCCAGGCCGTGTAGGCGTCCTGGTTGACCAGCTCGGGCGAATCGGCGAGCACCGCGTTGTTCTCGATGACGCTTCCCGTCAGCGGCGCATAGACGTCGGCCGCCGCCTTGACCGATTCGACGACGGCGGCTTCCTGCCCGGCGGCCAACTCGCGTCCCGGCTCGGGCAATTCGATGAAGACGAGGTCGCCGAGCAATTCCTGCGCATGATCGGTGATGCCGACGCTGATCGCTCCGTCGGCTTCGATGCGGACCCATTCGTGGCTGCGGGTGTACTTGAGGTCGGTCGGGATGTTCACGGTCTCTCCTGATGAGTGGAAGCGGGGCTGGCGTGGGCCAGGTCGGGATCAAACGAGGATGCTGCCGTTCCTGACGAAGCAGGGTTTGACGACACGCGCCGCCAGCGGCCTGTCGCGCACGCTGACCTGGACGACGTCGCCGACGGCGACGGGCAGCGGCAGGCGGGCGAGGGCGATCGACTGCTGCAGCGTCGGCGAGAAGCTGCCGCTGGTGATCTCCCCCTGGCCATGCGCGCTGTCGACCCGCTGGTGGGCGCGCAGGACGCCGCGGTCGAGGAGCAGCAGGCCGAGGAAGCGGTGCTGCTGCGGTTTCGCCAGCAACGCCGCCTTGCCGACGAAGTCGCGTGGCGCAGCGAGGTCGACGGTCCACGCCAGCCCGGCGTCGAGCGGCGACACGCTCTCATCCATGTCCTGGCCATAAAGATTCATTCCCGCCTCGAGGCGCAGCGTGTCCCGCGCACCGAGACCACAGGGCCGCGCGCCTGCCTCGGCAAGGCGCTGCCACAGCCCGACGGCCTGCGTCGCGGGCAGCGTGATCTCGTAGCCGTCCTCGCCGGTGTAACCGGTGCGGGCGATCAGGTGTTCACCGACGGTGGCGGCGAAGAAGGGCTGCAGGGCGGCGCTGGCCGGCTGGCATTCGGGCAGCGCCTGCCACACCTTCTGCCTCGCTTGCGGGCCCTGCACGGCAATCATCGCCAGCGCGTCCGCGCCTTCCCGGCGCGCGCTGATCGTCACCGCCAGGCCCCACTCGTCGCGGCGGTCAGTCATCCAGCGCAGGTCGTTGGCGGCGGTCGCGGCGTTGATGACGATGCGGAAGTCCTCTGCAGCGAGGTGGTAGACGATGAGATCGTCGATGACGCCACCGGCCTCGTTGAGCATCGTGCTGTAGAGCGCCTTGCCCGGAAGCTGCAGGCGATCGACGTTGTTGGCCAGCAGCCGCCGCAGGAAGGCGCGCGCATCGTGGCCGGTGACATCGACGGCGCACATGTGCGAGACGTCGAACAGGCCGGCGTCGCGGCGCACGGCATGGTGTTCCTCGATCTGCGAGCCATAGTGGAGCGGCATCTCCCAGCCAGCGAAATCGACCATTCGTGCACCGCTTCGGCGGTGCTCTTCATTCAGGACAGTTTTCTGCATCGTATCAATCCCTGACAGGAAGGTGTTGAAGTGGATTCCAGAAACGGCAAAGGGGCGAACCCGATTCGAGTCCACCCCTCTGTCCATGTACCTGAGAGATTGTCTGGCCGACACGCTGCTCTACGGTCGTCCTGGCCCCATCGGTGGGCGCCCTGCTGAAGCGGGCGCCGCTCTCCAGAGTTCATTGCACGAACGGTCCTCTTGCCTGAGCGTTTCCGGGTGGATTGCGCCTTCGGCGACGGCAGTGCCGTGCTCTCCCATTCGCGGCGAGACTATAGCGCGCGACGAACCCCGGCTGCAAGCCATCGCCCGCTCTCAGGCCAGATGCTGGCGAACGAAGGCGAGCAGCAGCCACGCCGACGAGAAGAAGATCGTCGTGAAGGTCAGCGCCATGCCCGTGACGCGGAAGCTGAAGTTCTCGGCCGTCTGGCTGACGCCGAAGGCGTGCGCGACGCGGCCGAGCAGCAGGCAGAGGCACAGGCCGTGCAGCAGCATCGCCTGCGCCCCCTGCGCCTCGACGAAATGGAGCAGGATCAGCCCGAGCGGAACGTACTCGGCGAAGTTCGCGTGCACGCGCATGGCGCGCAGCATCGCCGGGTTGCCGCCATCGCCGACGGCGATGCGGAGCTGGCGCCGCAGGCGCAGGGTGCGGATGCTCAGGGCGACATAAAAGAGCGCCAGCAGTGCGGCGTAGGCCGGAACGATGTTCGTGTTCAGTGTCGTCTCCCGAAACGAGTGTGGGCGCGGCAGCGCCGTCCCGAATGGTTCAGATCGTCGCCACGCGGGGCGGCCTCTGCCGGCGCGCCCACGACTGCACGCTGGGTCTCTGCCACTGCCGGATCGCGTAGCGGGCGAGGGCGTCGGGAACGGCGTCGCCGTTGAGCAGCAGGCGGTTGAGCATCAATGCCAGGTCGACGTCGGCGATGCACCAGTCGTCGCCGCACAGGTGATCGCCGCCGTGCGCCAGCAGTTCACCGGCGCCGGCGAAGAGCCGCGCCGCCGAGTGCTCGGCGGCGGCGGAGAGCGGCTGCGCTGTCGGGCCGTAGAAGATCACCTCGGTCGAGCGGTCCTGCCGGAGCGGCAGAAAATCGCTGCGCAGCCACGCCTGCACTTGCCGCGCGCGGGCGCGGGCGCGTGGCGCCGACGGATAGAGCGCCGGCCCGGGATGGACCTCGTCGACATACTCGGCGATCGCCGACGACTCCGACAGGGCAAAGTCGCCGTCGACCAGCGTCGGCACACGGCCGCTGATCGACAGGCGGGCGAAATCCGGCCGCTGCTGGTCGCCGGCTGCGAGGTCGAGGGTCTCGATGGTGAAGGACAGCCCCTTTTCCTGCAGCGCGACGAAGGCCGACAGGGCATAGGGCGAGGCAAACTGGGCATCGACGTAGAGGAGCATGGTCAGCGATTCCGGTCAGGAGGAGAGGGTCGGAGCAGGGCGCGGGTTCGCCCGCAGCCAGGCGAGCACCTCGTCGGCATTGCGGTCGGGCGGAAAGACCGGGTAGAAGAGCTTGGCGACGCGTCCGTCGTCGACCACCAGCGTCAGCCGCCGGTACAGCTCGGTTCCGGCAACGTTGAAGGTCGGCAACCGCAGCGCCGACTTCAGGCGCAGCCCGTTGTCGCTCAGCAGCTCGAAAGGCAGGTGCAGCCGGTCGCGCGCCTCGCGCTGGTAGTCGCTGTCCTGCGCGCTGAGCCCGAAGACGCCGGTATCGAGCGCCTGCAACTCGGCGAAGTGATCGCGGAAGCTGCACGATTGCGGCGTGCAGCCGCGCGCGCCGGGGATTGCATCCCAGCCGTCGGGCAGCGCGACGCCCGGCCGACCGGTCATCGGATAGACGTAGAGCACCCAGCGCCCGGGCACTTGGGCAAGGTCGAGCGAAGTGCCGTCGGTCGCGGTCAGCGTCAGTTCGGGCAACCGCGAGCCCGCGAGATGGGCGGCCGCACCGTCGTCGACGGGCGGCGGCAGGTGCTTCGGCAGGGGAAAATCGTTCGTGCTCATCGGCCACCTCCTTCACAGACCTCTCGCCCCGTTCCTCGATGGTGCGACCGGATCACCGCCACCGCCACGGCGAGCAGGGAAAGCCCTGCGCCGGCGCGCGGCAGCGGACACGACGCAAGCGCGCCATCGAGCAACCGCGGCAGGATAGCGCATCGGCGGCGGCTTGTGCCAGCGCATCGGATCGCCATCGACTGCCGGGTGCCTGCTCGGCCTTGCGTCGTCAGGCAGGATCAGCGGCAGCAGATTTTCTCCAGCGAAGGTGCTCCGCCGGGCTGGCCCGGCTCCTTCGGGGCGCCAGGGCGGGCACCAGGAAGCATGCTTCGTCGGTCTGGCCGCTGGAACTACTGTTCTTGCAATGGCAGCAGTTCCTGCCGCACTGGCACCACCTTGAACTCCGGGTCCTTGTGCAGCAACACGGCTCCTTGCTCGATCGCAGACGCGGCAATCCAGGCATCCGCCACCGACAGGGGGCAAGTGGCCTTGATCGCAGCGGTCCTCTTCAGCAAGTCCGGTGTTTCATGTGTCCATGCAACCGGCAGCGCCAGACATTGTTCATAGGCCAAGCGGCCGGCAGGCTCGCCTTCGTCTCGCCAGACGCGATACAACACCTCCATCAGCGACATGAACGAGCCGAAACATCGCACGGTCCCCGCTTGTGCCTGTTCGAGCAACTCCGCCACCCGGGCTGCGCCCGGCTCGTCGTCGCGCAAGCTCAGGAGCGCGGAGGTATCCAGCGAATACGCGGTCATTCTCTGAAGCTTTGTTCCTGGCGATCCTGCAGCAGGCGCTGCGTGCTCCCACCTTTACCTTGGCCGCGAAAGGCGTCGATCGGGTTTGCCCGGACCGGCACGACTCGAATTCCCTGTGAATCCACCACCCATTCCAGGCGATCTGCTGGGCTCAAGTGGAACTGTCGCCGAATCTCGGCTGGAACCACGGTTTGTCCGCGCTCGGTGATCGTGCTTCTCATGCTCGTCCCCTTGCAAAGTGACTCCGTGAACTGTAAGAGCCCATCCTCGGTAATTCAATTGACCGCCAGCCATCTCCCGCCCCCTCGGAGTCAAGGTGAACCCCGAAGTCAAGACAGGAATGGACGCTGTTCAAGCTGGGCACTGGAATTCAGGTGTCACCGTTTTCGCACCCAGCCGCCGCCAAGAATAAAGTGTACTGTCACCGTTTTCGCACCGTTTTCCGATGACGAAGGCGAGCCAGGTGGCAGGCATCCCTGCGAGGTATTACAATGATGCAGGCGGTAATACGAAGGAGGCATCATGGCAACGACTCTCACCAGCAAGGGGCAGGTCACCATCCCAAAGCAGATCCGCGACGCGCTCGACCTGGCGCCCGGATCATCGGTCGAATTCGCCGTCAACAGGGATGGCGAGCTGGTCATTCACAAGGTGGGTGGGCAGTCCGGCCGCAAGCCGGATCGTTTCGACGCGGTACGCGGCAAGGCCGACGTGAAGTGGCGCACCGATGAATTGATGGCTCTGCTGCGCGGCGAGGACTGATGCTGCTGGTTGATACCAATGTGCTGGTCGATGTTCTGGAGGATGATCCGGAATGGGCCGACTGGTCGATCAGCCAGCTACGGGCGCTGTCGCAGATTCATCGCCTGGTCATCAACCCGGTCATCTATTCGGAGCTGTCGCTCACGTTTTCGACGGTCGATGCCTTGGATCGCGCCATTGATGACCTGGGCCTGACGATGATCGAGATTCCCCGGCCAGCGCTGTTCCTTGCCGGCAAGGCCTTCGTTCGCTATCGCCGGCAGGGAGGAAGGAAAAACAACGTGCTGGCCGACTTCTTCATCGGCGCTCATGCCGCCGTTGCGGGTTACACCGTCCTGACCCGGGATACGCGGCGTTACTCGACGTATTTCTCCGGGCTCATTCTGGTGAGTCCGGAATCCGGGTCGGGCGGGCAATGACGCCCACAAAGGCCGGGGGGAACGGGTCGTCGGGCATTCATGATCTGATTGGCCAGATCGGCGACCTGAGTTTGCGCGAGCCGCTGGCTGGCGAATGGAAGGCCGCTTCGACAGGCAACGGAACCTGCTCGAACATGTCCTCCAGCAAGAACTGCCCGGCAGAATCGACTCTTCCGCGGTTGACCACGTCTTCGATGAGTCGGCAGACGATCCCGTCGTTGCTTTTGATGTTCCTTGCCCCCGGGTATGGCCTTCACTGACGAGTCGGGCCGTCCAAGGTTCCGCTTCAGCGGCGGACCGCGCGGCGGACAGTCCACCGCAGCCGGTTGCACGCCCGCTTGCCCGAGTGCTCATGCCGCCCCGGCGTAGACGCCGGCATGGCGCTCCGGGTAGCTTTCGTACACATGCTCGAAGATCGCCGCACACTTCTGCCCGTACAGTTCCGGCGTGTAGGCGCGGGGCAGCCCGCTGTCGAGGGTGTCTTCGATCGCCAGCTTCAGCGACGAGCGAGCCGCCGACTTCTGCCGCCAGTTGAGCACCAGCAAGGTCTTCAGGCGTGACAGCAGGTCCCTGGCGACCTTCTTCACTTCCGCCCGCTCGTCGGCGTTCAACTCCGGCGCTGGCCGGGTCAGGATGTCGAAGATCACCAGTTCTTCCTCGCTCAGGTTCTCGCGCACGTGGCGTTCCTCTTCGTCGTCGAGGCTGTTCGACAGCCTGAGCAGCTCCTCGAAGAGCTGCTCGATGTTGCGGCTGCCGCTGTTGTAGCTCTCGATCAGCGCCTCGAACCTCTGCGCAAAGTCGGCGCGCGTGCGGTTCAGGCGCACGAGCTTCTCCAGCCTGGCCCGGATCGCTGCCTTGAGCGCCTCGAGGTCGGTGTTCCGGTGCTTTGATTCCTTGAATCGTTGCGCCAGCGCCGCGAAGTTGATTTTCGACAGATCGATGGCCGGCGGCCCACCTTCGCGGATCTGCAGGCCGCTGATCGACTCGTCGAGCAGCCCGCTGATCTGACCGAGGATCGCGGTGAGGTCCGGCGGACCGGGGTTGAGCTTGGCGCGGATCGCGGCGGCCAGCGTGTCGATGCCGGTGACGCGGACGGCAAACTCGATCGCCGCCGGGTCGGGCTGCACCGCGCGATACAGCGTGCCGACGAACTGCTCGTGGCCGAAGAACTCCCGCCGCAAGGCCTCGGGCGCGATCAGCGCGTCGATGGCGTTCTCGACGGCAGTCAGGCGATCCATGCCACCCGGCGGCAGCGCCTCCATCGCCACAAGGTCGACCCCGTGCGCGGCGCAGAACGCCGTCGCCGTCGCCACCGCCGCGCGCAGCGCGGCGACCAGTTGCGCCTTTTCCCGGACCGGATGGGTGCCGCCCTTGCCGGCGCCGTAGATCGCCAGCGCCTTCTCGAGTGAGGCGAAGACGTTCGCGTAGTCCACGATCACGCCGCTGTGCTTGCCCGGGAAGACACGGTTGGCGCGGGCGATGGTCTGCATCAGCGTGTGGTTGCGCATCGGCTTGTCGAGATAGACCGTCGAACAGCTCGGCGCGTCGAATCCGGTCAGCCACATGGCGCAGACGAAGACCAGGCGCAACGGGTCGCCGGTGTCCTTGAACCTCTCGTCCAGCCCCGGCTGTGACTCGTTCATGCGCTTGCGGTGCGGTGCGATGTCGAGGCCGATCGCCTTCATCTGCTCGATCTCGTTCTGCCCCGGCGAAACGATGAGCGCCATGTCGGTGCCGGTCAGCAGCGCCAGCCGCTGCTTCAGCTCGGCCTTGCGCGCATCACGCCGCGCCTGCTCGGCCGACCGCTCGCTGCCCAGCGGCCGCATCGCCAGCTCGCCCAGCTCCTTCTGGACTCGCACGGTCTCGGCTGTCCAGTGCGCGCGCAGCTTGTCGTGCATGCGCAGTGCGGTGGCCTTGTCGATCGACACCACCATCGCCTTGCCGACAAAGCCGCGCCCCAGGAAGTGCCGCACGATGTCCTGCGCCACCGTCTCCAGCCGGTCGTCGCGGGTGATCAGGTGGTATTGCCGCCCGAGCACCTTCTCCAGCTTCGCTTCCTGCTCGGCGTCGAGGTCGGCCTCCTCGATCAGGCGGTAGATGTCGTCGTTGAGGTCGGGGTTGACCAGCTCCAGTTCCGGCGTGCGGTTCTCGTAGAAGAGCGGCACGGTCGCGCCGTCCTCCACCGATTGCTGGAAGTCGTAGATCGACACATAGTCGCCAAAGACCTCGCGGGTGCGCTCCTCGCCGGCGATCAGCGGCGTGCCGGTGAAGGCGAGGAACAGTGCCTTCGGCAGCGCGGCGCGCATGTTCAGCGCCAGCGTGTCGTACTGGCTGCGGTGTGCCTCGTCGGTCAGCACGATCACGTCGGAGCGGTCGGTCAGCGCCGCGGGCGTCTGGAACTTGTGGATCAGCGTGAACACGTAGCGGTGGTTGCCGCGCAGCAGCTCGCGCAGGTGCTCGCCGCTGGCGGCGTGGCACTGGTCGCCTTCGGCCTCGCTCACCGCGCCGACGGTCTTGAAGGTCTTGGCGATCTGCTCGTCCAGCTCCACGCGGTCGGTGACGACGACGAAGGTCCAGTTGCCGGCCAGCTTGCGCAGCACCTTCTGCGCGAAGAACACCATCGAGAAGCTCTTGCCGCTGCCCTGCGTCTGCCAGAACACGCCGCCGCGCCCGTGGCCGAGCTGGCGCGCCTCCAGCATCGACGCAATGGCATTGTTCACGCCGAGGAACTGGTGGTTCTGGCCGAGCACCTTCACCAGCCCGGCCTTGTGCTCGGAGAAGAGCGTGAAGTTCTCGACCAGATCGAGCAGGCGTTGCGGCGAGCAGGTGCCGCGCAGCATCACTTCGAGCGACACGCGGCGCGGCTCGTCCTCACGCTCGACGCGCTTCCACTCGACCCAGCGCTCCCAGTTGGCGGTGAGCGAGCCGACGCGGCTGTCGGTGCCGTTGCTGGCAATCAGCAGGGCGTTGAACCAGAAGAGCTGCGGAATCTGCTGCCTGTAGTGGGTGAGGTTCTCGTCGAAGGCCGAGCGCGCCGGCACGCCGGGTTTCTTGAGTTCGATCACCACCCAGGGCAGGCCGTTGACGAAGCCCACCAGATCAGGCCGGCAGGTGTACAGGTTGCCGACCACGCTGAGCTGGCTGACCAGCAGGAAGTCGTTGTTCTCCGGCTGCTCCCAGTCCACCACGCGCAGGCGCTCGGTGGTCTGCCCGCCGTGGTCGCGCCCTTCGTGTTCAAGATCCGGCACGGACACCGGGATGCCCTCCTTGAGCAGCCGGTAGGTCTCGCGGTTGGCGGCCTGCAGGCTCATCGCCGAGCGGTCGCGGACGAGTTCGTCGATGGCGTTCTGGATGGCATCAAAGGCCAGGCCGGGGTTGAGCTTCGCGAGCGCCGAGCGCAGGCGGTCGACCAGCACCACCTCGCCCCTGGTCCCGCGGCCCAGGGTCGACGAGGACGTGCCGCCCGCGCTGAAGGTCTCATCCATTGCCGATGCCGTCTGCCAGCCCAGCGCCGCAAACAGCCCGATGGCGGGTTGCTCGACGAGCTGGTCTTCGCTCCAGGCGTGGGCGCTCATGCGTCTTCCTCACCCACCTCGTCGGCCAGGGCCTGCTCGATGGCCTCGATGCTGGGCAGGCTGCTCTGCAGGTCGGCGGGCAGCGATTCGATCAAGCGGTACTCGGCGATGCCCATCGGCTGTGTCTTGTCGCCGAGCGCGTACTCCGCCACCACCTTGTTCTTCGTCCTGCAGAGCAACAGACCGATCGTCGGGTTGTCCTGCTCGAGCTTGATGTCGCGATCGATGGCGGTCAGGTAGAAACCGAGCTGGCCCAGAGGCTCGGGCTTGAAGGCCCCTCCCTTGAGTTCGATCACCACATAACAGCGCAGCTTCAGGTGATAGAACAGCAGGTCGATGAAGAAGTCTTCGCCGCCCACATCCAGCGGCACCTGGCGGCCGACATAGGCAAAACCCGCGCCGAGCTCCAGCAGAAACTCGGTCACATGCCTGACCAGCGCGTTTTCGATTTCGCGTTCCTGCGCTTCATCGCCCAGCCCCAGAAAGTCGAACCGATAGGGGTCCTTGAGCGACTCGCGAGCCAGGTCGGACTGCGGCTTGGGCAGGGAGCCCGGAAAGTTCGTGATGGCCTGCCCGCTGCGTTCGCGCAGGCGGGCTTCGATCTGCATCACCAGGACGTTGCGCGACCAGTTGTGCTCGATGGCTTTGGCGGCATACCAGCGGCGCTGCTCGGCGGTCTTGAGCTTGTCGATCAGGGCGAGCTGGTGATACCAGGGCAATTGTGCAAGCACCCCTTGCACAAAGGCTTCGTCCGGCCATGCCTCGGCAAAGGAGCGCATGTACTTGAGGTTACGCGCCGAAAACCCCTTCATGTCCGGAAAGGCGCTGCGCAGATCCTGCGCCAGCCGCTCGATCACCTTCGCACCCCAGCCCTCGCGCCCCTGCCGCGCCAGGATGTCGCGGCCGATCTGCCAATACAGCAGCACCAGCTCGCGGTTGACCGCCAGCGTCGCCCGCTGTTGCGCGGTGTGGATGCGCGCCTTCAGCTCGGTGAGCCAGGCGGCGTAGTCCGGGGGGAGCGGAGCAATGTCAGGCATGGTCGATCGCCTCCACGTCGATCCGGCCGGAGTGCGGGCGCGGCAGCAGCAGGTCACCGGTGCCGCCGGCGCCGGAGGTCTCCTCCACTGCCGACAGCGTCTGCCGGCCGAACGCCGCAAACAGTCCGCTGGCGGGTGGTTCGACGAGCTGGTGTTGGGCAGGGGCGTGGCACATGGTCATTCCGTCACCCGCTCGTAGGCCTGCTGCACGACATGCATCGCGGTCTGCAGCTGCGCCGCATCCCGCAGCGCGAAGAGGACGTCCCCCGATTCGCTGGCGTTGGCGATGAAGGCGTAGTCGGACGCATCCTGCGCCAGTCCCGACGGGTCGTCGACCTCGTCGAAGTCCACGTTGGCCAGCAGCAGGATGCGGCGGCTGCGCGGCAGCACCTCGAGGAAATGGTCGAAGACGCGATACACCACGCTTTTCGCCCCGCAGAGTTCCACCACGTCGTCTCCGAGCGCCAGCAGATGCGGGCGGATCGCGTCGAACAGCGCACGCGCCTCCGGATCGAAACCCACTGCCTCAATGCTGTGCTGCGCAGCCGCCGCGCGCCGCTCTTCCAGTTCAGCCGCACGCACTGCTTGCATGTCCACGGACAAGCCTGGCCAGACCTTCACCGCCTGCTGGGCGAGGGCCTTGCCACGTGCCTCGATCTCTGCTGCCGTCCAGCGGACCTGTTCGCGGATGAAACGGTTCAGGCGCAGCGGGCTGTCGTTGAAGCCTTTGCGCATCGTCTTCTTCTCGTCGAAGTCGCGGTCGCTGTACTCGCTGTTGTAGCCGCTCAGGGTCAGGTTGCCCAGGCGATGCAGCCAGGTCTCCTGGATCAGCTTCCAGTCCGCTCCGAGCATCCCGCGCCAGGCCGGCAGGAGGTTCTCGTTCTGCGGCAGGACGTGCTCGATGGTGCAGCCGCTGGTGTCGATCTTCTCCTTGCTGTCGTTTTCCAGGCGGTCGAGCAGGTAGGCGCAGGAGCGCATCGCATACACGTCGCGCGTCTCCAGAGCGTCGCGGAATTCGCTGTCTGACGGGAAGCGACGCTTCCGGCCGCTCCGGTACAGCGCCACCTTCAGGCTCTGCAGCGGCGCAGCGTCGCGGATCTGGTAGGCGATGCCGGCGAAGATCTGGTACAGGCTGCGGGTCTGCATGTCGCAGGCGGAGCGGCGGAAGACATAGCTTTCGAGCAGTTCGATCGCCGTGCCGAAGGCGCGGCTGTCGAAGGCGCCGGTGCGCGCATGGCAGTCGTGCAGGCGCAGCATCAGGGGCGAGGCCACCTCCACCAATGCACGCAGCCGGCCGGAAGCCACGGCGAACTGCGGGTCCGCCTCGCGGCCCAGGCTGAAGCGCACGTAGTAGCCGGCGAAGCGGCGCAACTCGGCGAGTACGTCTTCCACCGAGCGGGTGGCGGATTCGGCGCGGAAGTGGTTGCGGAAGTGGTGGTAGATCGCATCGGCGCGCAGTTGCTTGCTCGGCCGCAGCTTGAGCACGAGGAAGTCGCGGCAGAACTTGTCGAACTCGCTGCGGTAACGGTTGCCGAAGGCGAGCTCGATCGGCCGCCAGTAATCCTCGTACAGCCGCGTCTGCAATTCGTCGTCGAGCCGCATGAGAACGAAATTGCGGATCAGGTCGGCCTGCGTCAGGTCCAGCCCCGTGGAGTTGAGGCTCTCGAAGATCATCTGCGGGTCGTCGTGCCCGCGCGTCAGGCTGACATCGACGATCACCAGCTTGGCGATGCCGGCATAGACCTGCGCGAGGTCGGCTTCGGCGAGCCGGTCCTGGAAGAAGGCGTAGTTCTCGCGCACCGGCTCGGCCGCGGTATCGGTGAGCACCTGCCCGGCGAGCAGCGCCGACAGCGCCTCATTGTCCGCCCGGCGCAGCATCAGCTTGCTGCGCCGCTCGCCCTTGCCGTGGCGGTTGCGCAGAAAGCGGTCTTCGACTTCTTCGTCTGAGGGCAGGGCCTCGTCGTCCGAGGGGTGGGACTTCAGGCGATCGCGCAGCGCGGTGAGCAGCAGGGTCACGGTGCTCAGCCGCTGTTGCCCGTCGATCAGCAGCCAGCGGGGAATCGCGGCCTGGTTGTCCTCGGCGGCGATATAGACCACCGAGCCCAGGAAATGTGCGCGCGCCGCCGGGTCGCCACCGACGCGCAGGATGTCGTTCCAGAGCTGCTGGCAGTGCTTGGTGCCCCAGGAGTAGTCGCGCTGGAAGATCGGCACGATCAACTGCTTGGCGCCGTCGAGGAGCTGGGTCAGCGGGAGGTCCTGGGCGTTCATGCAGCCACCGGTTCAGGCAGGTTGGCGACGTCGATCTGGCCGGAGAGCAGGCGCGGGAGAAGGAGATCGCGGGTGCGGCGGAGGTTTTGGGTTTGCTCTTGGAGCGCCTTAATCATCGCTGAGAGAGGGTGCGCGACCTGAGCAAACTTCTGCTGGACTGAACTTGGCGGAATAACGAATTCCAGTGCCGCCAACTCACGACGAGTGATTCTCAAACGTGTGGTACCTGACGCTTGCGCGGCAATGCGCTTCAAGTTCGAAGCCTCATTCCATGCCTGCACCAAGAAGAGCGGGTGAAGCACTGTTGGTTCCGCACGAATGATCGCAACATCGACGGCGGTGATCATCCTCCACGGCATCTTTGTCACGAGCCAGCCCCGTCCAATTGGAGTTGGCATTCGTGCCACCAGTAGATCGCCGGGGACAATTTCGTTGCAGCGGAGTCGGGAAAAGGTCTCCTGTGTGACGTACCGCAAGTTGCCGGTCTCAACGAATTCTCCGACGCCCACGTTCGAAATTTGCAGGAGTCGGTAGTCTTCACCGCCCTGATCTTTCGTGTCGATCCAATGGCCGTCCTGAATGGAGCGGCAAACCTTGTCGAGGCGCCTCACCTCCCACCCCTGGGGAATCTCGCCGAGGGGGGACGGGACACGGGGGACGGATTCGTGGCCGGGGAAGCGGAAGTGGAGGAACTACTCGCGGTAGAGGGCGCGGGCCATCGCCTCCAGAATCTTGATGCGCCGCTGGCTGTTTTCGATCAGCTCGTCGTAGGCCGACAGGATGCCCGCGATGCGTTTCTGGATGGGGAGGGGGGGGAGTGGCATCACCATCCGTTTCAGATGTGTGGGGCCAAAGTTGGGTTGCGCGGAGCCAATTACAAACGACTCAACTTGGTTAAGAAAAGCATCGGAGCGCAGAAAGGCGTAGAGGAAATCGTCATTCAGCTTCGTCCGGTCAGAAGATCGAAAACGAATTACGCTCGTGTTCATCATCAAAGGGAGGTCTTTCTCGGATATGCGACCGACTTTGCCGTAGGTATTTCCAGAGCTTGCGACAACAATGTCGCCTACATCGACAGTGAAGTGCCGGTACGTCGTTTCGTACTCCGCGCTGGATATAAAGCGGCTCGTATTGTTTGTATCAATACGGCCGTCGCCAAGGATGTTGGTTACGTTGATTACCTTCATCCCTGACTTACTCCATTGCCACTTGCGGAGTCCCGGCCCTTCCTGAAAGAAGACAACGTTCGGCAGCTCGGTAACATCCCAATGCCCGGGAATGGTGCCGTAGCCACTTAGGTTCTTGGTCACTGCACTCATCGGTCGAGAATCCCCGCCACATTCGCTGCGATGGTCTGTTCCAGTTCCCGCGCTTGGGCGTTCAGCCCCTCCAGCTCCTCGTTCAGCGCCTCCAGTTGCGTCTTGAAGTCCTCGTCGCTCACCTCCTCGCCCGGCGCGACGCCGACATAGCGGCCGGGATTCAGCGACCAGCCCTGCGCTTCGATCTCGGCCAGCGTCGCGGCATTGCACAGGCCCGGCACGTCGGCATAGGCGGGCTGCTTGCCGAACACGTCCTTCAGCTTGGCCGCCGTCTCCTCGCCGCCCACGGTCAGGTCGGGCGGATCATTGCGATAGAGGCGCACGAGGTTGGCGATGAAGCCGATCTGCGCCGGCGTCCAGTCGCGATGGGCCCGGTCCACCTGCCGGTAAATGTGGCGGGCGTCGATGAAGAGGACGGTGTCGGCGCGCTTCGTCCTGGCCTTGCCGCGATCGAGGAACCACAGCGTGCAGGGCAGTGTGACGGTGTAGAACATGTTGGGGCCGACGGCGACCATCACCTCCACCGCCCGCGCCTCGATCAGTTTCTGCCGCAGCTCCTGCTCGCTTGATCGCGCATCCGACGCCGAGTTGGCCATGACGAAGCCGGCGCGGCCCCTGCCATTGAGCGCCGAGTGGAAGAGCTGGATCCAGAGGTAGTTGGCGTTGTCGGTGCGCGGCAGGCCGAAGGGAAAGCGCCGGCCGGTGCCGACCATGTCCTTGAGCCGCTCCTTGTCCACCGCGTTGACGTTGAACGGCGGATTGGCGAGCACGAAGTCGAATGCTCCGGTGGCGTTGTGCGGGTCGTCGTAGTAGCTGTTGACGTTGCCGCCGTGGCGGATGTCGCCCTCGAGCCCGTGCACGGCCAGATTCAGGCGGCAGAGGCGGCCGGTCTCGTCGGTCTTTTCGACGCCGCAGATCGCCAGCTCGGCGGCCGGGTCACCCGAGTAGCCCTGACCGCCAAGCCCGCTCCCCGAGGGCGAGGGGCGTTGGTGCTCGGCGACGAAGCGCGCCGATTGCACGAACATGCCGCCCGAGCCGCAGGCGGGGTCGAGGATGCGGCCGTGGAAGGGTTCGATGATCTCGGTGAGCAGCTTGACGATGCTGCTCGGTGTGTAGAACTCGCCGCCGCCCTGGCCCTCGCTCATGGCGAACTCGCCGAGGAAGTATTCGTAGATGCGGCCGAAGGCGTCGAAGTCGAGCGTGGCCGGGATCTCGGAGATTTTCTTCAGCAGTTCCTTGAGCAGGGTGCCGGTGAAGAGGTTGAAGGTCTTGGGCAGCACGCCGGCGAGCTGCGGGTTGTGCTTCTCGACCTCGCGCATCGCCGCGTTGAGCCTGCCGCCGATGTCGGCCGCCTCGGGCAGCGTCAGCAGATGGTCGAAGCGCGCCTCGGGGGCGAGGTAGAGTACGTTTTCGGCATGGTAGGCGGTGGGTTCATCCACCCGGCTGCCGCGGCGGGACGAGGTGCCGGCGGCTTCCAGCTTCCTCCGCCGGGCGGCAAAGCGCACCTCGGCAAAGCGCAGGAAGATCAGTCCGAGGATCGGGCCGGAGTACTCCTGCGCCTTGAGGCCGGAGTTGGCGCGGAGCTGGTCGGCGGCGTCCCACAGCCGCTTCTCGAGCGAGGTGGCGGCGGCGTCCTTTTCGGTCGGGGCGATCCAGTGCAAGTCTTCGTCTCCTCGGTTGAATGGCGGGACAAGGTGCAGGCTGAAGCGGCGCGCGCTCGCTCTGGAGCCAAGGGCCTGGACATTTGCCAGGGGCTCCGCCCGGCCGGCGGCGCGGCCTCAGCCGCCGCGCCCGTTCTCGCCGCCGCGCCCGGCGAGGTAGGCCTGCGCTTCTTCCCGCCGCTCGAAGACGTGCGGCGCGATGCTGCGCGCCGAGAAGGCTTCGCCGAGCTTGGCGCGCAGGAAGGCGCTGGTGGCGTAGCGGGTGATCTGGATGAAGTAGTTGGCGAGGAAGTAGCGGTCCATTTCGGCGTAGGCGTCGTACATGTCCTGGTTGATGCGGAAGCGGTCGTAGTTGATGATGACGCCGACGCGCTTGCCGGCCTGGCGGCAGCGCAGTTCGCAGATGTCCCAGATGGCCTGCACGTCCTCGAGGACGCGCACGTACATGCCCTCGAAGTTGAGGAAGAGGATGTTGCGCTCGGCGTCGTAGGTGACGCGTTCGGGCATCGACAGGTTGAGCAGTTCGGCTTCGAGCCCCATCGGGTTGTTGTCGAAGATGCGCGCGTCCATCTCGGCGTAGTCGCCGATGATCGGTTCGAAGTCCATGTGCGGCAGGATGTCGCGCGCGACGTCGATGCCCGGGGCGACCTCGATCAGCGCCAGCCCGCGGCGGACGCGCCGGAAGACGCAGCGTTCGGTGACGTAGTAGACCGGCTTGCAGCGATCGTAGGCGTACTGGCCGTTGAAGGTGATCTGCTCGACTTGGCGGACGAACTTGCGCTGCGTCCCTTCCTGCACGATGCGCAGCTTGCCGTCGACGACCTCGACCTTGAGGCCCTTGCCGGTGAAGGTGCCGACGAAGACGACGAGGCGGGCGTTCTGGCTGATGTTGATGAAGCCGCCGGCGCCGGTCAGGCGGCCACCGTAGCGGCTGACGTCGACGTTGCCGGCGGCGTCGCACTCGGCCATGCCGAGGCAGGCCATGTCGAGGCCGCCGCCGTCGTAGAAGTCGAACTGCTGGTTTTCGTCGATCACCGCGTCCATGTTGACGCCGGTGCCGAAGTTGCCGCCGCTCGACGGGATGCCGCCGATCAGTCCGGATTCGACGGTCAGCGTCAGCAGGTGCGCGATGCGCTCCTCGTTGGCGATCGCCGCGACGCCCTCCGGCATGCCGACGCCGAGGTTGATGATGCCGTTCGGCGGCAGCTCGAAGGCGGCACGGCGGGCGATGATCTTGCGCTCGCTGAGCGGCGTGGAGACGATGCTCGCCGCCGGCACGCGGAACTCGCCGGCGTAGGCGGCGCTGTACGGCGTCGCCAGCGTCTGCATGTGCTGCGCCGGTTCGGCGATGACGACGCAATCGACGAGGATGCCGGGGATCTTGACCTGGCGCGGCGGCAGGCCGTTGCGCTCGGCGATCCGCTCGACCTGGGCGATGACGATGCCGTTGCTGTTCTTGGCCGCCATCGCCATCGCCAGGTTGTTGAGGGTGAGCGCCTCACGTTCCATGGTGATGTTGCCGAAGGTGTCGGCGGTGGTGCCGCGGACGAAGGCGACGTTGACCGTGCCGACCTTGTAGAACAGCCATTCCTCGTCGTCGACCTCGACCAGCTTGACGATGTCGCGCGTCGTCGCGGCATTGATCCGGCCACCGCCGTAGCGCGGATCGACGAAGGTGTGCAGGCCGACCTTCGAAAAGGAGCCGGGCTTGCCGGCGGCGAGGTCGCGGAAGAGCTGGCAGATGATTCCCTGCGGCAGGTTGTAGGCCTGGATGCGGTTGTCGAGGGCGAGCTGCGCGACCTTCGGCATGCGGCCCCAGTGGCCGGCGACGACGCGGCGCAGCAGTCCCTCGTGCCCGAGGTGGTTGAGGCCCAGCGAGACGCCGTCGCCCTGGCCGGCGGCGGCGAAGAGCGTCAGGTTCTTCGGGCTGCCGCTGGCGAGGAAGCGGCGTTCGAGCGCCGAGAGCAGGGCTTCGGCGAAGCCGGTCTGGACGAAACCGGTGCTGGCCAGGGTATCGCCGTCGCGGATCAGGGCGATCGCTTCCTCGGCGGTGACGATCTTGCTGCGCATGCGGTTCTCCTCGGCATCGGGTTGCCGGCTGCCTGCCGGCCGGGCTTGCGGACAGCTTCGAGTGTACCCTCATTGCCCGCGCACTGCTGCAGGCACCTTGCCGGCGGCGCTGGCGCGGTGCGCCGCGCTCCTCGTCGGCGGCCAGCCAGGCCGGTTTCCGGCTGGCGCCGCTAGCCGAGAACGAACGGCATCACGATCGGCAGCAGCAGTGCCGTCAGCAGGCCATTGAGACCCATCGCCAGGGCGGCAAAGGCGCCCATCTGTTCGCTTTCCTGGAAGGCGCGCGCGGTGCCGATGCCGTGCGCGGCGATGCCGAGGGCGAAGCCGCGTTGTGCGTCGTCGTCGATGTGCAGCGCGCGATAGATGTAGCGGGCGAGAATCGCCCCGAGCACGCCGGTGAGGATCACCAGGACGGCGGTCAGCGAGGGCAGGCCGCCGGTGCGCTCGGCGATGCCCATGGCGATCGGCGTCGTCACCGACTTCGGCGCCAGTGACAGCAGCGTCGCCCGGCTCGCTCCGAGCAGGGCGCCGATGGCGACGGCCGACACGGCGGCAGTCAGCGAGCCGATCAGCAGGGCGAGGAGCAGTGGCATGGCCATTCGCCGCAGGCGGGGAAGCTGGGCGTGCAGCGGGATCGCCAGCGCCACGGTGGCGGGTCCGAGCAGGAAGTGGACGAACTGGGCGCCGTCGAAGTAGGTGCGGTAGGGGGTGTCGGTCAGCCACAGCAGGCCGACGAGGGTGGCGACCGCGACCAGGACCGGATTGGCGAGCGGGTGGCCGCCGCAGCGCTGGTGGATCCGGCTGGCTGCGAGGTAGGCGAGCAGGGTCAGTGTCAGGCCGAGAAGCGGCGAGGCGGCGAGGTAGACCCAGATCGCGCTCGCGCTCATGGCGTCCTTGCCTGCCTGTCGCTGCGGCGGGCGAGGAAACGCAGCGCGAGGGCCGTCACGGCGATGGTGACGACGGTGCTGACGAGCAGCGAGACGAGCAGCGGCAGGAGTTCGTCGGACATGCGCTGGAAGTGCAGCATGATGCCGGTGCCAGCCGGGATGAAGAGCAGCGAAAGGTGCTGCAGCATGCCCTGGGCGGTCGTGCGCAGCTCGGTCGAAGGCCCGCCACGCCAACAGAGCGCGACGAAGAGCAGGGCCATGCCGATCACCGGACCGGGAATCGGCAAGGCCAGGCCGCGGGCGATCACCTCGCCGACCAGCTGAAAGACGAGCAGCAGGGTGATGGCGCCGATCATGGTCGAGGCTGGCCGTGCTGGCGGCAGGGCCAGAGCGGCCGCCGCGGGCGGTGGTCAGCGCAGCGAGGCGTTGATCTTCTCCAGGGCCTTCGAGCCGGGACAGAGCTCGGCGGCGCCGAGGGTGTTCAGCGGCTGTTCGACGGTGCCGAGCTGCCGGTGCAGGTCGGCGGCCTCGGGATCGACGTAGAGCAGGCCGGTGACGACTTCGCCGCGCGCGGCGTGTTCCTGGATGTACGACATGGCGCGGATGCGGTCGGTCGGGTCGTAGTCCTCGTGCAGCTTGCGCAGGCGGACGATCGAACCGTCGTGCTGGCGGACATCGATGACTTCACCGGCGGCGTAGTCGGCGGTGATTTCCTCGCGCAGGCTGATGAAGTCGAGGCGGTTCACCGCCTCGTTGTGCTCGCGCACGTAGTCGTAGCTCTTGGTGCTGCCGGAGTGGTTGTTGAAGGTGATGCACGGCGACAGGATGTCGATCACCGCCGCGCCCTGGTGGGCGAGCGCCGAGCGGAGCAGCGGCACGAGCTGTGCCTTGTCGCCGGAGAAGCCGCGGGCGACGAAGGTGGCGCCCATCACCAGCGCGAGGGTGACGAGGTCGATCGGCGCGTCGTTGTTGCTCTGCCCCTTCTTGGAGCGCGAGCCCTTGTCGGCGGTGGCCGAGAACTGGCCCTTGGTGAGGCCGTAGACGCCGTTGTTCTCGACCAGGTAGGTCATGTTCACGCCGCGCCGCATGACGTGCGCGAACTGGCCGAGGCCGATCGACGCCGAGTCGCCGTCGCCCGAGACGCCGAGGTAGATCAGCTCGCGGTTGGCGAGGTAGGCGCCGGTGAGCACCGATGGCATGCGGCCATGCACGGTGTTGAAGCCGTGCGAGTTGCCGAGGAAGTAGTCGGGGGTCTTCGACGAGCAGCCGATTCCCGACAGCTTGGCGACGCGGTGCGGCTCGATGTCGAGTTCCCAGCACGCCTGGATGATCGCCGCCGAGATCGAGTCGTGACCGCAGCCGGCGCAGAGGGTCGAGATCTTGCCTTCGTAGTCGCGGCGGGTGAAGCCGACACGGTTCTTCGCCAGGCTCGGGTGGTGCAGTTTGGGTTTGGCAATGTAGGTCATCTCAGGCCACCATGTTCTCGCGGAGTGGGCGGACGTTCAGCCGGGCGACGCGTTCGGCGATCTCCTGGGTGATGAAGCGGGCGGTGATCGGCGTGCCGTCGTAGTGCAGCACCGGGACCAGGCTCGCCGGGTTGGCGTGCGCCTCGTTGATCAGCAGGGTCGTCAGCTGTCCGTCGAAGTTCTGTTCGAAGACGAAGACCTTCGAGTGCGCGGCGATGAAGTCGGCGATCTCGTTCTGGAAGGGGAAGGCGCGAATGCGCAGGGCGTTGAGGTAGATGCCCTGTTCGGCGAGCGCGGCCAGCGCTTCCTGCATCGCCGGGCCGGTCGAGCCGTAGAAGATGGCGGCAAAGCGTGCCGGGTAGCGGGCGGCGGTGAGCACCGGCAGCGGCACGAGTGACTTGGCGGTCTCGAACTTCTGCCGCAGCCGCTGCATGTTGTAGATGTAGTCGGCGCCGGCTTCCGAGTAGACGGCGTAGGCGTTCTTGGTCGTGCCGCGGGTGAAGTAGCCGCCCTTGGTCGGGTGCGTTCCGGGATAGGTGCGGTAGGGGATGCCGTCGCCATCGACGTCGAGGTAGCGGCCGAAATCGGTGCCGGCGTCGAGTGCTTCGCGCGTCATCACCTTGCCGCGGTCGTATTCCCGGTTGTCGTCCCAGGCGAAGGGGCGGCAGAGGCGCTGGTTCATGCCGATGTCGAGGTCGCTCATGACGAAGACCGGGGTCTGCAGCCGTTCGGCGAGGTCGAGCGCCTGCGCCGACATCTCGAAGCACTCGTGGGGGTCTTCGGGGAACAGCAGGACATGCCGGGTATCGCCGTGTGAGGCGTAGGCGCAGGCGAGGACGTCGGCCTGCTGCGTGCGTGTCGGCATGCCGGTCGACGGGCCGCCGCGCTGGACGTTGATCAGCACCGCCGGGATTTCGGCGAAGTAGGCGAGGCCGATGAACTCGGCCATCAGCGAGATGCCGGGGCCGGAGGTGGCAGTGAAGGCGCGGGCGCCATTCCAGCCGGCGCCGATGACGATGCCGATCGATGCCAGTTCGTCTTCGGCCTGCACGATGCTGTAGCGCTTCTCGCCGCTCGCCGGGTCGGTGCGCAGCTTCTGGGCGTAGCGCTCGAAGGCTTCGGGGACCGACGACGACGGGGTGATCGGGTACCACGCGCAGACCGTCGCGCCACCGTAGATGCAGCCGAGTGCGGCGGCGCTGTTGCCGTCGGTGAAGATCATGTCGCCGACGCGGTCGCGGCGCTCGACCTTGAGGGCGATCGGCTTCAGGTGCTGGCGGGCGTACTCGCGGCCGAGGTTGAGCGCCTGCAGGTTGGAGTCGAACAGCTTCTCCTTGCCCTTGTACTGTTCGCCGAAGAGCTTCTCGATCTCCTGCGGGTCGATGTCGAGCAGGGTCGTCAGGGCGCCGACGTAGATGATGTTCTTGAACAGCTGGCGCTCGCGCGAATCGCTGTAGGTCTCGTTGCAGATCTCGGTCAGCGGCATGCCGAGGACGTGGATGTCGTTGCGCAGGCGGGCGCGCGGTACCGGCTTCGAGCTGTCGTAGAAGAGGTAGCCGCCGGGGTCGATCTCGCGCACGTCCTGCTCCCAGCTCTGCGGATTCATCGCCACCATCAGGTCGACGCCGCCACGGCGACCGAGGTAGCCGTGCTCGGTGACGCGTACCTCGAACCAGGTCGGCAATCCCTGGATGTTCGACGGGAAGATGTTGCGCGGCGATACCGGCACCCCCATGCGCAGGATCGCGCGGGCAAACAGTTCGTTCGCCGATGCCGATCCGGAGCCGTTGATGTTGGCGAACTTGACGACGAAATCGTTGACTGCTTCGATCTTCTGCATTTTTCGCTCCTCAGGTGACCGCTGCCGGTGCTTCGCTGGCGCCCGTGCGCGCGCAGCCGGCGTGCGTCATGACCAGCAGGTACTTCTGCATGTCCCAGGCGCCGGTCGGGCAGCGCTCGGCGCACAGGCCGCAGTGCAGGCAGACATCCTCGTCCTTGACCATCACCCGGCCGGTCTTCAGCGTGCCCGAGACGTAGAGGTCCTGGCTGCGGTTGAGCGCCGGCGCCTGCAGGCGTGTCCGCAGGTCGTCCTCGTCGCCGTTGTGCGTGAAGCTGATGCAGTCCATCGGGCAGATGTCCATGCAGGCGTCGCACTCGATGCACAGGCGGTTGCTGAATACCGTCTGCACGTCGCAGTTCAGGCAGCGCTGCGCTTCCTGGAAGGCGAGTTGCGGATCGAAGCCGAGCTCGACCTCGATCCGGATGTTCTTCAGCGCCGCCGAGACGTCGCGCAGTGGCACGCGCAGGCGGCGGTCGTTCGAGATCGCGTTGTCGTAGCGCCAGGCGTGGATGCCCATCTTCTGCGACACCAGGCTGGTCGTCGGCGCCGGTCGCGCGGCGACGTCCTCGCCGTTCAGCAGGCGGTCGATCGACACCGCCGCCTCGTGGCCGTGCGCCACCGCCCAGATGATGTTCTTCGGCCCGAAAGCGGCGTCGCCACCGAAGAAGACGTTCGGCAGCGTCGACTGCATCGTCCGTTCGTCGAGCTTCGGCAGCCCCCACTTGTCGAACTCGATGCCGATGTCGCGCTCGATCCACGGAAAGGCGTTCTCCTGGCCGACGGCGACGAGCACGGTGTCGCATTCGAAATGCGGGTCGGGCTCGCCGGTCGGAACCAGCGTCCGGCGCCCGTTCTCGTCATAGACCGAGCGCACCTTCTGGAAGGTGACGCCGGTCAGGCGGCCGCCGTTGTGCGTGAAGTTCTTCGGTACGAGGTTGTTGAGGATCGGGATGCCCTCGTGCATCGCGTCCTCCTTTTCCCACGGGCTGGCCTTCATCTGCTCGAAGCCGGAGCGGACGATGACCTTGACGTCCTCGCCGCCGAGACGTCTTGCCGAGCGGCAGCAGTCCATGGCGGTGTTGCCGCCACCGAGGACGACGACCCGCTTGCTGATCGAGGTGACGTGGCCGAAGGCGACGTTCGCCAGCCAGTCGATGCCGAGGTGGATGTGCTTGGCCGCCGCCTTGCGCCCGGGAATGTCGAGATCCTGGCCGCGCGGCGCGCCACAGCCGACGAAGACGGCGTCGTAGCCCTCGTCGAGCACCGCCTTCAGCGAATGGATGTAGTGGCCACCGCGGAAGTCGACCCCGAGGTCGAGGATGTAGCCGGTCTCCTCGTCGATGACTCCTTCGGGCAGGCGAAACTTGGGGATTTGCGTGCGCATCATGCCGCCGGCGAGCCGGTCGCCGTCGTAGACGACGACCTCGTAGCCGAGCGGTGCGAGGTCGCGGGCGACGGTCAGCGACGCCGGGCCGGCGCCGATGCAGGCGATGCGGCGGCCGTTTTTCTGCGCCGCCGGTTGCGGCAGCAGGTGGCGGATGTCTTCCTTGTAATCGGCGGCGACGCGCTTCAGGCGGCAGATGGCGACCGGTTCGCGGCGCTCGCGGCCGTCGGGGGTCTCGTCCTCGACGCGGCTGCGGCGGCAGGCGGGCTCGCAGGGGCGGTCACAGGTGCGGCCGAGGATGCCGGGAAAGACGTTCGACACCCAGTTCACCATGTAGGCTTCGCTGTAGCGCCCGCCGGCGATCAGGCGGATGTATTCGGGAACGGGCGTGTGTGCCGGGCAGGCCCACTGGCAGTCGACGACCTTGTGGAAGTAGTCGGGAGCGCTGATGTCGGTTGGCTTCAAGACTGAGGTATCCTTTCGTCGCTGGGCAAGTGGGACAAGGATCGCTGGGCAAGTGGGACAAGGATCGCTGGGCTGCAAGGGCGTCCATGGTAGCGCGCCGCCGCGGCGCTGAAAAGGGCCTGTGCGCGGGCCTTGGCGAGCCCGCTCGCGGCGGCGGGGCAGCCGGTTTCAGGGCGCCGGGGCGGGGAATTGGCGATCGGCCGGCAAACTGCGCCTCTTGATGGCAATGTCCTGATCCAAGGGGCGGCCGCCCGGCGGCCGGCGAACGGCGCCGGCGTGTAACATGAGCGCTGCGAATCTTTTCTTGGGGTGATCGGCGATGCTCGGCAAATTTCTCCTTCCTCTTCTGGTCCTGTCCTTGCCGTTGCAGTTGCGCGCAGAGGTGGTCGACATCGGCAACGCGGAACTGGCCCGCCTGCTGGCGGCCGGCGTGCCGGTGATCGACATCCGCACCGCCGGCGAGTGGCGCGAGACCGGCGTCGTCCCGAACAGCCGGCTGCTGACCTTCTTCGACGAGCGCGGCCGCGCCGACGCGCCGGCCTGGCTGCAGCAGGTGCAGGGCGTCGCGAAGCCCGACTCACCGGTGATCGTCATCTGCCGCAGCGGCAACCGGACGCGCGCGGCAAGCCAGTTTCTCTCGCAGCAGGGTGGCTACCGCACGGTCTACAACGTTCGCGACGGGATTCGCGCCTGGGCGGCCGAGGGCCGGCCGCTGGCGCCGGTGAGCGCCGGCATGGCTGCCGGCTGTGCCGGCGGCGGCAGTTGCTGACCCCGGGTTTCACGCCGCGGGCAGTCCCTGCTCAGTCAACACCGCGGGTGCACCGCCGGCTGGCGCCGGGCCAACGCGCCGCGGCTGCCGCCGGCGCTGCCGGGAGCAGGTGGCGGGCAAAGACGGCGAGCAGCGCGACGAGCACCGCGCTGGTCAGCCAGGCGGTCCATAGCGTGTGCGTCAGAAAGTGCTGACCGCGCATCTGTTGCACCCAGCCGAGCAGCAGACCGACGCTGCTGCCGCCGGCATAGGCCAGCAGCGCCTTGCGCGGCGAGTGCGGCAACCAGAGGACGGCCAGCGCCGCCAGCCACATGCCGGCGCTGGCATGGCCGGCCGGGAAGCACTGGCCGGCATGCCAGTCGGCCGGGACGGCGTCGAGGATGCGGAGGAAGGGATGGCTGCCGTCGTAGCGTTCGACCCCCCACGGGCAATGCATGGCCGAGCGTGCTTTCAGGCCGCGTACCAGCATGGGGGCGAAGGTTGCCGCCAGCGCCAGCAGCCGCAGCCGGGCGCGCCCGGCTTTGCCGAGTCGCGGCCACGGGCGCACGAGGTCGAACAGGGCGGCGGCGACGAGCAGGAAGCCGCTCCAGACGAGGACGTTCTTCACCCAGATATGCATGAAGATGCGGCCGAACCAGCTCTGGTCCCACGGGAACAGACCGCGTTCGCGATCGAAGTGGAGGTCGGCAAGCCACAGGTCGATGTCCGTGTATTGGCCGATGACGAGCAGCAGGGCGGCGCTGAGGGCGAGGAACAGCAAGGGCTTGCGGAGGCTTGCCAGGTGCTGCCGGGGTCCGCAGGTGACATGCAGGCTGGAGAACATCGCGTCGGTCCGGCAACGTTGAGGACGGCATCTTGGCGTGCCGTCCTTAAGCCGGCATGAAGCCCTTCGCGAACCGGGATTCGCCGGCGCGCTTCGTCGCCTACGTACCGCCGGGGAGCATTGCCCGTAGCGAGTGGCAGGCCACGGTGGCAGCGCTGACGATCGACGACATGCTCGCCATCGCCGCCTACATGGCGGCAGCGGGTGTCCGCTGACCGATCACGCGCCTGTACTTGTTGTTGTGGAAACACGATTTGCAAGTGATTGAATGGGCTCAGGTTGCGAGTGCGAAAGGGCTGGTCTTGCCGACATCTGACTGGTTCCCGGCTTAACCGTGAGGACAGGATGGTAGTATAATCAAAGCCTTGCGGGGGAAGTGCGACGCTGGACGGGGGCACGCCACCGCAGTTCTCGCTGGGCAAGAGCGCGCCGGCGTTCGGTCCCATCGGCCCGGCGCTGGTCAGCGTC
>WBZM01000796.1_pt1 | contig 37776 bp, 28 predicted proteins | sample 5204271 | NCBI WGS metagenome assembly WBZM01 (sample SAMN12344346, study PRJNA552823) | activated sludge metagenome | biome: Activated sludge suspended growth; feature: Nitrification reactor; material: Wastewater; isolation source: activated sludge from nitrification reactor of wastewater... | reverse complement strand
ATGTCGACTCGGCCACGGGTGGTCACTCGATGGTCTACCGATACGACGTGGGTTCGGGTGAATTCAGCGGCCCCATCTTCTCGGCTCCCGTTGCTGGTTTAACGACCAAGGTCGATGGTCTGCACATGGTAGCCGACCTTAATCCGTAAGCGGATTTCCGCTTCGGGTTATCGTACTTAGATAGAGCGGCGTCCCTACGGGGGCGCCGCTATTTTTATACATTCTTTACGAGTAATTAAGAATCCCTGAAAGCCTAGAACACTATTCTTAGGTCGAGGGTGATCACACCCGTCATATGCCGACTCGCGAATCCATCTGGTTGATTACAACATGCGGTGAGACATTTGCTGGAAGGAGACCTTTTATGAAGGGTAGTAAGCAGTGGACAACACTCTTTTTATTATTCGCCGTCCTGATCGCTGCTGGAATAGTTGGCTGGGTGCCCCGCCCGGCCGCGGCGCTGGCTTCCTGCGAGACGGGCCAAGCGTACCACCACGATATTACCATTGACGCCAACGGCATTGCCCGCGTTGACAAGCCGGCGGAAGTGCGGCTCAATCTCACCCCCTTGCTGGCCGCTCAGGGCGGCTCCGGGGCGATCAATCTGAATTCATTGTGCGTCGACGAGATGGATGGCGGTGCGGTGGTCGATAACGACGTGCCTTTCCAGTTCGATCGCACATCGGACTATAACGCGACGAGCAAGGCCCGCGGAAAGCTCACATTGTTGATGAATGGCCCCACAGCGGCGAACGCCACTCGGAAATATCGACTCCATTTCGACACCGCACCTGGCTTTTCCGCGCCGTCGTTCGCGGATCAGGTCGAATTGACCGACGGTGTCGCCCACAAGGGCTACACGAGTCTGCGCCTCGTCACGGTCGACGCCGAGTATTTCTATCACAAACCGGGCGGGGGCTTCGCCACCCTGTTCGACACAAACAATAACGACTGGATAGGTTGGAATACGGCGAACGGCGGCGCGGGCGATTTTCGGGGCATTCCCAATATGCTTCATCCGAACGATGGTGGTTACTTCCATCCTGGGCGCAATAGCGCCACGACGACCGTTATCGCCGATGGCCCCCTGAAGGTTACATTCAAATCCGTCAGCAAGGGGGATACGTCTTGGGAAGTGGTGTGGGACGTTTTTCCGACCTATGCGCGCATGACGGTGGTTCGGCAGGGGGCGGCGAATTACTGGTGGCAATACGAGGGCACGCCCGGCGGCGTACTTGAGCCGGCCATCGACCGCCTGACGCGGTCGGACGGCAACAGCATCAAGGCCTCAGGAACGTGGACGACCGATATTCCCGGCGATGAGTGGATCTTTGTCACCGATCCGAATGTGGGCGCCAACGGCCGCTCCCTTTATCTGGCCCATCACCAGGGCGACTCAAAGGTTGACGGCTATACGGCCGACAGCTCGAGTTCAATGACTATCTTCGGCTTCGGCCGCAGCGTCAACCAACGCTTGCTCAACTCCTTGCCGCAGCAATTCACTCTGGGCTTTACTGATGAGACGACTCTCGCCGCTGTGGGCGCGGTCGTCAATGATGCCTATAAGCCACTTGACATCACGGGTGAGAACGATGCGGGCGACGACCCCGGAACTGGTCCCGGTTGCGATCCGCTACCCTATTCAGTATATGCCAGTCCCAAGAAGAATGTCGCCATCGATGGCCTGAACGTGGCTGACGAAGACGTGGCGAAGTATGACGGCGCCACGTGCGAATGGTCGCTGGTCTTCGATGGATCGGCTACCGGACTGCCTAGCACCGCCAAGGTCGACGCGGTGGCCGTGGACGGCGAAGACCTGTTCCTCAGTTTTGTGACTCCACTTAACGTGCCCGGCATCAGCGGTCAGGTTGACGACAGCGACGTCGTCAAATATGGCGGCGGGAGCTTTTCGCTCTACCTGGACGGCTCGGCATTTGGCCTTTCCACAGACGCCGAGGATATTGACGCCATCGCCTTTGATGAGACCGGGAAACTGCTGGTCAGCACCTTGGGCGCTTATCTGGTGACCGGTCTGCCCAAGGGCCAGGATGAGGACCTGTTGCGCTTCGACGGCGTGGCCTGGGAACTGCGCTTTGACGGTTCGCATTATGCCGGATTGGGAGCGGAAGATGTGGCCGGCGCCGACGTCGCGCCCGGCGGCGAAATCTACCTCAGCCTGCTGGATGCATTCACCGTGCCGGGCGCGAAGGGCAACGCCACCGACATCATTCAGTGCACTCCGTCCAGTCTGGGCTATCAGGCCACCAATTGCGCCTACACCCTCTTCTGGCGCTCGTCGACCTTCGGACTGAGCGGCTTCAACGCCTTCGATATCGAGTAACACGCTCAGGGATTTAAATAACCAACACTGCATGACGATGACGGAGCAACGTTATCGTCATGCAGCGCTGCTCAAGGGTTAGTAGTATGAAAACTATCTTGTTGGGGTTGGCTGCTTTGGGGTTGGCCCTGTTCCTGGTGGCAGTAGGGCTGCTGCTGCCGGATAGCGCGGCGGCCGAGCCGCCGTGGCTGGATGCCAAATGGGGTTACCGTGTCGCCGTCAACATCCGGGCTGCCGGATACGAACGCGAGGACAAGTCGGCCGAATTCACGATCAACTTCACCGACCTTCTCAGCGACGCGGGCGAGAGCGGCCGCTTTGAGCCGGATTCGATTTGGGTTGTCGAACTGAACAATGGGGAAGTTACGGATGACAAAGTCCCTTTCCAATTCGACCGGGCCAATGATTTTAACGCCAACAATAAGGCCGCCGGCACACTCATCATCTTGCTCACCGGTAATACACCGGCTAATGCCGAACGGCAGTATCACGTCTATTTCGATGTTGTCGGCGACTCGTTCGACTCGCCCAGGTTCAATAACCGGGTGGGAGCGACGAACATTATCGATGCTTATGGCTTTGAAACGATACGCCTGGTGACAGAGAATGCGACCTATCACTATCATAAGACAGGCGGCGGGTTCGCGTCACTGTTCGACATTGACGAGAACGACTGGATCAGCTGGAATCCGACCGCTGGGCCTGCCGGGGACTTTCGAGGCGTGCCCAACATGCTGCATCCCAATGACGGCGGCTACTTCCATCCCGGTCGGACGACCGTGGATACATCGATCACCCGGCGCGGCCCGCTGAAGATCACCCTGCGTTCAAACAGCCTGGACGGGCTGTGGGTGACTCAGTGGGAAGTCTACCCCACCTATGCCCGCATGTCGGTCCAGAAAATGGTCGAAGGCAAGGCGTTCTGGCTGCAATACGAGGGCACACCGGGCGGGACGCTGGACCTGGCTACCGATCTGGTCACGCGATCGGATGGAACAACGACGACAGCCGGCCAGAGTTGGACGGGGGACTTGGTGGATGAGGAGTGGGTCTATTTCACCGACCCGGCGCTGGATCGCTCCTTATTTGCGTATCATCAGCCCGATGACACATTGGTCGATTCCTATACGCCCAGCGGCGCGGCCGGCAGTGGAATGACCATCATGGGCTTTGGTCGTTCGGCCAACAGCCGCTTCCTGAAGGATTTGCCGCAGTATATGACGATCGGCCTGGTGGATGAAACCACGCCGGAAGGAGTAGCGGCGCGGATTGCTGACGCGGATAAATCCCTCGATATCGCTCTCGGAACCACCGAAAAAGGTCCGGAACCCACGCCGACGCCCACGGACACGCCTTCAGCCACACCGACAGAGACAGAGACGCCATCGCCGACGCCTACGGATACACCCACGGCCACGCCGACTGACACACCCACGGCGACGCCTACGAAAACACCGAAGGCCACTGCTACCCCATCCGCGACACAAACCGCCACGGCCACGCACACGCCGACCGCTACCGCAACGCCCACCGCCACCGCGACCGCCACGGCGACATCCACCCGGCAGCCGGTTTTTGAGACCTATTTACCGTTTGTCATCGACAACCCGTAAGAATCCATAATCGTACGAGAGCAGGGGCCGGTCCGTTATGGGGGCGGGCCTAACGAGTGGCGGCGGCCACGGTGGGGATAAACGCCGTCTCATCCAGATCCGCAGCCTGTCCGGAATCGGGATCACGCATCAGTCCGGATACGTCCACGGCTTCAAAGTCGTCGCCCGTTAGCTGATCCAGTTGGTGCAGAATGTCGTTGTCCCACCGCTCGTCCGGCGCGCCGGAGATATACCAGGGCGAGCCGTTGTCTGCCAGTATGATGCCGTAGCGCTGCATCGCCCGCAGAATGACCTGCACATGCGGGTCGAAACCGCTGATATCGTAGTTCCCCCGCAACCGGAAGCGCTGGCCCATTGGGGGGAACGCCTCATCGAGCAGATCGGACGCAAAATGACGCGCTGGCCAGACGTAGGCGCGCTGGGTTTCCGGGGCAGTAAAGCGCAGGGCGTGGCTAATTTCCCCGGCGGCGACTTCGTCATAGCGCACCAGTCCGGGCAGAATGGGCAGTCCGGCAGCATCGGCCGACGTCCATCCGTCCGGTCGCAGCGCATTGGCCCGCAGATCGAAAATCGCCCCCGAGCCAGCGTCCCAACTGCCATCCTCACGCGGGTAGGCGTCATAGAGTTCGAAGAGAAGGCAACTTCCTTCTTGAACGATAAGGATGTGGCGATCTCCGTCGCTATCCGGCCCGCCTTCAATCGGGGGATTGGGTGGTATGGGATAGGGGCCGGGGTCGCTCTCGTCGGGATAGTAAAAATTGACGGACACTCGCGGTTGAGTGGCGGGGACGACGACCAAGGGGATCCCAATCGGCCCGCCATTTTCCGGCGGCCAAATGCCGGAGCCGAAGTCAGGATGGAAAGAAACATCGCGACCAATCGTGTCGATGTATTCATCCGACAAGGAGTGGGCCGGTAGGTGATCAACGGGGGTGTTCCAAATGTTGTCGGCAGGAAGAACGGGGCATGGCAGGCCGGCCGATGTAGTCTGGGGCGGTGTTGTCGGCGTGGGCGGCGGGTTCGTTTCGGCCGGTAATGACGCGGCCTGCGTCGGCGCGACTTCTGTCGTTGCGATCGATGACTCTGGCCGGCAAGCGAAGGCCATGATCAGCGCCAAAAGCCCCGGTAACAAGCCAAATCGGTTGATGGTTCGGTAGGTTGGCATGGCGATCGTGATGCAGCTATGGCCAATCAACTCTCGAAGCGAATACCCTGCGCCAGCGGCAAATCCCTTGACCAGTTGATCGTGTTGGTCTGGCGGCGCATGTAACCCTTCCAGGCATCGGAACCGGACTCGCGGCCGCCCCCGGTCTCTTTCTCGCCACCGAATGCACCACCGATTTCCGCCCCCGACGTACCGATATTGATGTTGGCAATGCCGCAGTCCGACCCGGTGGCGGCCAGGAAGTTCTCGGCCGTGCGCAGACTGTCGGTGAAGATGGCGCTGGAAAGGCCCTGGGGCACGTCGTTGTGGATGTTCATCGCCTCATCGAGCGTTTCGTATTCCAGCAAATAGAGGACCGGGGCAAAGGTTTCCTGGCGGACGATGTCGGTTTGTTGTGGCATACGGATGATCGTCGGCTCGACAAATTGCGGACCTGCTTCCGGTAAGGCACGTCCACCGGTTAAAACTTCGCCCCCTTCGGCGACAGCCTGACGCACCGCTGCTTCCATACGCTCGACGGCCGCGCCGGTCACCAATGGGCCGAGCAGTGTGCCATCAGCCAGAGGATCGCCCACGGGGACCTGCCGATAGGCCCGTACCAGTCTATCGGCCAGCTCGCCAGCCACATCGCGATGGACGATGATGCGTCGGGTCGAGGTGCAGCGCTGCCCGGCCGTGCCGACTGCGCCAAAGACGATTCCGCGCGTAGCCAGGTCCAGATCAGCGTCGGCGGCCACGACGATGGCATTGTTCCCACCTAATTCCAGGATGCTCCGGCCAAGGCGTCCGGCCACCGTCTGAGCCACGGTGCGGCCGACCTTCGTTGAGCCGGTGAAGGAGACAAGAGGCAGACGCGTGTCGGCGGCCAGCAATCGGCCGATTTCCGGCCCGCCGGCGGCCAGGTTGAAGATGCCACTAAGACCATAATCGGCCATGACGTCGTTGGCGATGTGTTGCAGGGCGACAGCTGTCAGCGGTGTAAGCTCCGAGGGCTTCCAGACAACCGTATCCCCACATACGGCGGCGATGGCGGCGTTCCAGGACCACACGGCAATGGGGAAGTTAAAGGCAGTGATGACGCCGATGGGGCCGACAGGATGCCACTGCTCATACATGCGATGTTTGGGACGCTCTGAATGCATCGTCAGCCCATAGAGCTGGCGGGATAAGCCGGTAGCGAAATCGCAGATGTCGATCATCTCCTGCACTTCGCCAATTCCTTCGGGGCGAATCTTGCCCATCTCCAGTGTGATTAGCTCGCCCAGCGGTTCCAGCGCCTCGCGTACGGCGACGCCGAGATCGCGCACCATCAACCCGCGGCGCGGGGCGGGGATCTCGCGCCACGTGGCGAAGGCCAATTCCGCGCCGGCGACCACGTGGTCATAGGCATCGGCTGTGGCCGGGATCACCTGGGCAATCGGTTCGCCCGTCGTAGGATTGTAGGAAGTAATGGGCGCGGCGGCAGTCTCGAGCCAGCCTTCCGGGCCGGTGCAAACGCCGGGATTGGTTTCAGAAATGCGTAGGCGGTTTAAGAGTGCTTTAACGGTTTTGTCGTTCATTCTCTGTATGACCTCGTTTGGCTTGTGGCGGTCATTATATGCGTAGTGAGGATTGCGGCCAAAGCCCGCAACCTTTTGCCGCCGGGACACGTCCGGTAAAATCTCTGACGTGAGTGACTACATTCTTCCCGCGGCAATCGACTGGGCTAATTGGGCTGCATTATTTACCGATGTGGATCGATGGCGGCCGGTCGTCGACCGGGTTTGGGCTGCAGACGACGCACTGGCCGCAGCCAGTGGAATTGCCAAACCGCATCGAGTTGCCGCCACCTTCCCGGGAACATGCGCGGTGTTCCTTGTCGATGAGGCCATCATCATCAAATTCTTCCCGCCGATGGTGGCGAATGACCTGGCGCGGGAGGTGGCTGCTTATCTCACGCTTGGCGATCAAGTGCCGCACCTGCCGTCGCTCCTGAGCCATGGTCGCTATCAGGATCGCATCGAGTGGCCCTATCTGGCCGTTTCCTGTCTTCCCGGGCAAGCCTGGCGCGAGGTAGGCGCGCGCCTGCTCGCAATGCAGGCCGAAGGGCTTGTGGCTGAATTGGGACGCATGACACGTCTGACGCATGAGATTCCTCTGCCGCCGAATGGGTCCTGGCCGGCGGCCGGCGCATGGGCAGTGCTGGTGGCATCGCGGCTGGCGCGGGTTGGCGACGATTTGCGCCGCGGCACGGCCCTGCAGAATGGTTTGATCGAAGAGATAGAGCGTTTGCTGGCGAAGACTAACTGGTTTGATCAACGGCCGTGCCTGTTGCATTCCGATCTAACCGAGGACCATCTCCTGGTGGCCGAGCGGAATGGCGAATGGGTCGTGACGGGCTTGATCGATTGGGCCGACGCCGAGGTGGGTCATCCAATATATGACTGGGTGGCGGTCTGGTTCAGCATTTGCCGCCGGAACCCCCGCTTGTTTGGAGCCTTTCTAAAGGGATACGGCGCTCGCGAGTCGTGGGATGGGAATTCCCTCAATCGATTGATGTCGCTGACCTTCCTGCACCGCTTTGGCGCGACCATTATCTCCGACAGTCTACCGCCGGCTGAACAACGCGCTATCAGCACGTTGGAGCAACTCGCGGAGGCTTTGTTCGCGGGGATTTTATAGGTCGACGTCGGGCTTTAATTCCTGGCGGCTGCGGTGGACGATGTAGATGCCGGCCAGCACGACCACGCCCCCCGCCACCTGAACCAGCGTGAGCTTTTCTCCCAGGATCGGCACAGCCAGTAACCCTGTCAGGATGGGTTGCAAGAGGAGGGTGGGCGATACGATTGAGGCCGGCAGATAACCGAGGGCATAGGATACCCCCATCTGACCGCCTACTTGCACCACCAGACTCAAAGTGATCATATAGAGGTAGGTCATGTTCGAATAGCCGGTCAACGGTTGGCCGAGAATCCAGGCGATCAGCGCCAAGCCCAGAGTGGAGCCAACCGCCGAGAGCCAGAAGGAGGTGAGCGTATTCAAACGTTGGCGGCTGCGCTGGACGACCAGAAAATAGCCGCTGTAGAACATGCCGGAGAGGATGCCGAAGAAGGTTCCCAGCCCCACGTCGTTCAGGGCGTCGACGCCGAGGATGACGGCCGCGCCGGCGATGGCTACCATTAAGCCAACCCAAAACAGTCGCCCCGGCCTTTCGCCGAAGAAGAGCATCGCGCCTATGCCTACCCAAATGGGGGCTGTATTCCCCATGAGCGTGGGATTTGTCGCGCCACTGATGAGGATGCCCGTATTCCAGAAGAACAGGTCGCACGCAAAGAAAAGCCCGGCCAGTATGGCGATCAACACTTCGCGACGCCCGGGTCGACCGGTTTGCCGGACACCGTGGAAGTAGGGAATGGTCAGCACGACAGCAGCCACAGCCATCCGATAGAAGGCGGAGACTGCGCCGGGAGCGCCAGCCAGACTGACAAATATGCCGGAGAAGCCCATGCCGATGAGGCTGAAAGCCAGCACGAGGTAGGCGCGCCTTCTGTTGTGGGTAGATACCGACGACATCGCTAATTTCCTTACACAAGGATGGCTCGCGCCACCTGCTGACGCGAGCCGCCTGACTTATACAGCCCCCGGCGGAAACGGGCAACTGAGAATAGACCGTCCGGCCGGTATCCGGCTATAATGCCTGTGATGGACGGGTGTGACTGTCGGCCTCCCTGGCATGGGGTGAGCCGGGCGCTGGTTTATCAACTGGAGCAATAACAATGGGCGAGTTATTGAAAGGCAAAGTGGCGGTTGTGACGGGCGCTGGCCGGGGGATCGGCGCGGCGACGGCGCTGACACTGGCCCACGCCGGGGCACGCGTGGTCGTCACAGCCAGGACGGCCGATGATCTTGAGCCGTTGGTTGACCGGATAGAGCGATTCGGCGGCGAAGGGCTGGCCGTGCCGGGCGATCTGACGCGCGAAGAGGACGTCGAGCGGCTAAAGGCGGCCGTGCTGGATCGATTCGGCAGCGTCGACATTTTGGTTAACAATGCCGGCGTCGGCAAATATGGCCCACTCAGCAGCCTGACGGCGGCCGATTACGACTGGATGATGGATACTAACATGCGCTCCAGCTTTCTCTGTACGTCCGCCTTCCTGCCCGGCATGCTGGAGCGGAGGCAGGGGTGGATCGTCTTCGTGGCGTCGGTCGCCGGGCTGAAAGGTTTGCCCCACGAAAGTGTCTATTGTGCGACGAAGTTTGCCCAGATTGGATTTGCCCAGGCCCTCGACTACGAAACGCGAGAGCAAGGGGTGAAGGTGAGTGTGGTTGCCCCCGGCGGTGTTCACACGACTTTCGCCTTCGGCACCGGCCGCACCGAAGATGATCCCCGGCTGGATGGAATGATGGAAGCGCAGGATGTGGCCGAGGCTGTGTTGTTCGCCGTCACCCAACCGGAGAAGGTGCGGGTATTCCTGATCGGCATGCGTCCGATGTCTGAACCTCTCTAGGAGGCAAGATGGAACTACTATATGCGGAGTTCGCGGAACGATTTTCAGCCATCCACCAATCGCTCGAAAACGCCATCGCCGGGTTGCCGGACGAGGCGCTTGATTGGTCGCCCGGACCAGGTATGAACTCTATGGGTGTGATGATGGCTCACACGTTAGGAGCGGAACGTTTCTGGATTGGCGACGTGGCCGGGAGTGAGCGTTCGGATCGGGTGCGAGACGCGGAATTTGTGGCCTCAGGTGTAACTGTCTCGGCCTACATGGCGCGGTCTCGGGAAATCCTTGCGCATAGCCACGCTGTTCTGTCACGCCTGTCGCTGGCGGAGCTGAACGATAAGCGTCTTGTGTCACCATCCGGCAGAGAAGAAAGCCTTGCCTGGGCTGTCTTGCATGCGCTGGAGCACTCAGCGCTGCATGCCGGGCACATCGAGATCACGCGCCAGTTGTGGGATCAGCGCGTGAAGGAAGATCGTTGATGAACGACGACCGCCCGGATGATGACCTTGTCAACGAGATAGCCCGCCATGCCTGGGAAGCCAACGCCGCGTATTGGGACGCATACATGGGTGTAGAGGGCAACGATTTCGTCAACAAACTGGTTTGGCCGGCAACTGCTCGCTTGCTGGACCTTCAGCCGGATGAGCGCGTGCTCGATGTAGCGTGCGGCAATGGTCTCTACGCCCTCCGAATGGCCGACTTGGGGGCGAAAGTCACCGGCTTTGATTTCTCGGCTGCGCTTATCGACCGGGCGACGCGACGATCGGCCGATTACGGGACGCGCATCACTTATCACGTTATCGATGGCACGAATCTAAATGCCTTGCTGGCATTGGGCGAAGATCAGTTTGCCGCTGCCGTCTGCAACATGGCGTTGTTTGATATGGCTGATCTAGCGCCATTGGCCGAAGGTTTGAGTCGATTGCTGCGAACGGCCGGCCGTTTTGTATTTTCCGTGATGCACCCTTGTTTTAACGGAAAACATTCCAATTTTTTAGTTGAGGCCGGGGACGACGGCACAAATTTCGTGTCTCGATACTTTCTTAAACTGTCAGGCTATTTGACCCCATTTACGGAAAGGGGCATTGCTCTGCGCGGCCAACCGGAGCCGCAGCTCTATTTTCACCGGCCGCTGCATGAGCTACTTCGCCCTTTCCTGCGGGCGGGCTTCGTTCTCGACGCATTGGAGGAAGTTGCTTTTCCGGCCGATCACCAGCGTGAAAAAGTGGCTTCCTGGAGCGGAAACTACAGCGAGTTCCCACCGGTACTGATCGGCCGTCTGCAGCGACAGTAGATGAGTGGGATGAGCAGCGAAAATCAATTCTCGACATAACAGCGAAGGCATGCGCGATTTCATCACCTCTCTCTACATACGGCGACGCTGGCTGGCGATTGGCATCGGTATCAAACGCTGGCTCGTGGTAATTGTGGTTGGCGCGGCCGTAATGAGTATGGGGTGGGTCTATCTGCTACTGGTAAACAACCGCGCCGGTTGGATCCCGCCGAAAGCGTTCGATGTGCTGACTCTCCAGTACTTTCCGTTGTGGATGCGCGTTGTATTACCCTTGATCATTGGTGGTCTGATTATGTTGGTGGGTGTGATCAAACTGGGCAAGAACCTGGTGGAGCCTTTGCGCGCCGGACAGGGGGCGGTCGTCGATTCATTGTACGATTATCGCCTGCGTGACCGCGGGCCTCACATCGTGGCCATCGGCGGCGGCACGGGGATGCCGGGCCTCTTGCGTGGATTGACGTCATATACCAGCAACATCACGGCCATTGTGACCGTGGCCGACGACGGCGGCAGCAGCGGCCGCTTGCGCAAGGAGTTGGGCTTGTTGCCGCCGGGCGACTTTCGCAACAATCTGGCCGCTCTGGCCCGCGACGAGACTCTGATGATTCAAGTGTTGCAATACCGTTTCGGGACGCAGGTGGGAGCTAACGGCCACGAGGGCGTGGCCGAACACGGGCTGCGCGGCCACGCCTTTGGCAACTTGCTATTGGCGGCACTGACGGGCATAACGGGCAGCTTCGACGAGGCGCTCCTGGCCGCCCAACGCGTGCTGGCCTTGCGCGGGCAGGTACTCCCCTCGACGCTGGAGAACGTGACTCTTGCCGCCGAGGTGATACTGCCCGGAGAAGTGGTAGTACAGGTAGTCGGGGAGTCAGCCATACCTGAAGCGGGTGGCCGTATTGAAAAGGTGCGTCTGGAGCCGCGTGATTCGCGGGCATATCCACCGACGTTGCGGGCTATATTCCAGGCCGATCTCATCGTCCTGGGGCCGGGCAGCTTATATACCAGCATCCTGCCCAACTTGCTGGTCGCCGATCTGGCCGAGGCGTTACTACATTGCCGGGCCAAAGTAGCCTATATCTGCAATCTGGCTACACAGCCGGGGGAAACGGACGATTACTCGGTAGCCGATCATGTGGCGGCTATTCGCCGGCACGTTCCTGGAGAATTTTTGGATGTCGTCGTGGCCAACGATAACTTTTCCATCCCCCCGGACACTGGTGGTGGTAATACGCAATTCGTGCCCATTGGCGCCCTATCAGGAATTCAACTGGTGACGAAGGACCTTGTAGACGAGGCGCGACCCTGGCGGCACGACAGCAAGAAGCTGGCCCGCGCTGTCCTGGATTTACTGGCCTGAGCCATTCCTACAAACAAGGGCCGCTCCGTGTTCATAAATTATTAAGCCCCCAATCACCTTTTGGGAACGTTAGCTACCCAAGTGGATAACAAGCATCTCCCCGTCGGTGAATGCTCCTGGTGGCTGTGTGTTCCGCCCTTTTGTGCTTAAAAATAGTGACGCTAAACATGACATTTGTCACTAAGATCATCCTGCCCCTTTCTGTTAAGACGAAGATAGAGTATAATAACCAACAGTGCGTACTCGCTTTCCGCGGCGCACTCCCACAATAACCACACGCTTAACACCTGAACTACCATTTCACTCGAAAGGAGATTTATCTATGACTATCAAAGTTGGTATTAACGGCTTTGGCCGTATCGGCCGTCAGGTTTTTAAGGCTATCTACGAGAACTACCAGGGTGTTCTCGATGTCGAGGCTATCAATGACCTGATGCCGGCAGAAACTAATGCCCACCTGCTCAAGTATGATTCGACCTACGGCAAGTTCCCCGGCGAAGTCGAAGTTCGTGACGGCGACATCTACGTCGACGGCCAGAAGTTGAAGAGCTACGCGGAGAAGGACCCGGCGAAATTGCCTTGGGGCGAGCTGGGTGTCGATATCGTCCTCGAATGCACGGGGCGTTTCCGCGATAAGGCCACGGCCGGCCCGCACCTGACCGCCGGCGCGAAGAAGGTCATTATCTCTTCCCCCGGGGGCAAGGATATCGACGGCACGTTCGTTCTGGGCGTCAACGAAGAGCAGTATGACGCGGCGACCCAGCATGTTATCTCCAACGCCAGCTGCACCACCAACGCCCTGGCTCCGGTAGCCAAGGTTCTGCACGAGAACTTCGGCATCAAGCGGGCCCTGATGACCACCATCCACGCGATGACCAACGACCAGAGCATTCTGGACGTGGCCCACAAGGACCTGCGCCGCGCCCGCACGACGGCGAACAATATCATCCCGACCTCCACCGGCGCTGCCAAGGCTGTCGGCTTGGTCCTCCCCGATTTGAAGGGCAAGTTCAACGGTATGGCCTTCCGCGTGCCGACCGTCACCGTGTCGGTGGTTGACCTGACGGCTGAAGTTGAGAAGGAAACGACAAAGGAAGCCATTAACGCCGCGCTGAAGGCCGCCTCCGAAGCGCCGGGCTGGCTGGGCAAGGTTCTCAACTATACCGAGGAACCGCTGGTCTCCATGGACCTGAAGGGCGATCCGGCCTCTACCACGGTCGACGCGCTGTCCACCGACGTTATTGATGGCAACTTCATCAAGGTTGTGACGTGGTACGACAATGAATGGGGCTATGCCTCGCGTTTGGCTGACCTGACCGCCTATGTGGCTGAACGGCTCTAGAACCAACTGCAGGACGAACACGCGGTAATGAATCCAGTCCAGCTATAGAAATCAAAGGCTGATTGGACCAGCACCCTGCGAAGTTTGCCCGACCTCTATTTTTGCGAATGACCGCCGGTTGCCTTTCTCAGGTAGCCGGCGGTTTCATTTTATGGGTAAAATCTGCGCACGATGGAATTAAAAGAGTTGGAAGCACGCATGCACGCCTTTGTGGGGGGAAAAGGATGGTATGAACCAGACTCTCCCAAGCCCCAAACCCCCCGTAATCTGGCGATCTCTTTGGCTTTGGAAGCGGCCGAGGTATTGGAACATTTTCAATGGCGCGATCAACCGCGCGATACCGTTGCGTTCGCCGGCGAATTGGCTGACGTCGCTCTCTACTTGCTCCAACTGGCGAGTGTAAGCGGCATTGACCTGGAGCAAGCTATCCTCACCAAACTGGAGCAAAACCACCACCGCGAGTGGCCGGCGCCATGAAAATCCTGGCCGTCAGCGATCGCGTCCTGGACAAGCTTTATAGCGGTCAGGCACGCCAGATGTTCTCCGACGTAGATTTGCTGATCGGCTGCGGGGATTTGCCGTTATACTATCTGGATTTCCTCACCTCCGCACTGGACGCGCCTCTGGTGTACGTTCGTGGCAACCATGATGAAGGCCCTCAGTACGCAGCCGACGGCAAAATCTGGCGCGAGGTGCGGGGCGGTGTAGATATCCATGGCAAAGTGGTCGCTCGAAGAGGCCTGATATTGGCCGGCCTGCAGGGGTCGATGCGCTATAAAGCCCATGCCGATTACATGTATTCGGAGTCGGAGATGCGGGTGGCGGTGGCCCAGATGGTGCCGCGGCTTTTGTGGAATCGACAGCGGTTTGGGCGGGCGCTCGACGTATTGGTGACTCACTCGCCTCCCTATGGTATCCACGACAGGCCCGATTTGCCCCATACCGGATTCAAGGTTTTCCTCAGTTTTCTTCGTCTCTTCAAACCGCGTTATCACCTTCATGGTCATGTCCACGTCTACCGCCAGGATGAAATCGTCAGCTCGACGTTTGAAGAAACCAACATCATCAACGTCTATCCCTACAAGGTTTTAGAGATCGATTGAGCGGCTTACCCGCTTTGCCGGATAGTGTTAATTCCCATAAAATGCGATGGTTGCGGATCTAATCCGCAAATAAGTCAATTGAAGGATGGCGCTTGCCGTCATCAAAGGAAGGTGGCGTGGCGACAGCCGCGACATTAAGATGGTCTCCGCGGGGCGCGATCTTGCCCGCCCTACGCTATTTGCAGCAGCCCGCGAGGCTGATCCGCGACTATGACCGCGCCAACCTCCGACCTGATCTGATCGCCGGGCTTACGGTGGGCGTGATCCTGTTGCCACAAGCGATCGCTTTCTCTCTCCTGGCTGGGCTGCCGCCGCAAATGGGGCTTTACACGGCTATTGTCGGCGGAATCGTAGCCGCGCTCTGGGGTTCCTCCGAACAACTCCATTCCGGTCCCACCAACACCATTTCTCTCCTGTTGCTGGCAACTCTGGCCATTATGGAGACGCCCGGTTCCCCGGAATTCATCGTGGCCGCCGGCGTGCTGGCGGTCATGGTGGGCGTATTCCAACTGTCGTTGGGATTATTGCGGTTAGGGTTCATCGTCAACTTTGTCTCCCACTCGGTCATCGTCGGCTTTTCCACCGGCGCCGGGTTCCTCATCGCCCTGCGCCAAATCGATCCCCTGTTGGGGCTCGACGTACCGGGTAGCGACGTTCTCAGTGGTTTGCAAGGCACTATTACAGCCTTGCCGGAGACGCATCTCTACTCGGCCGCCCTGGGAATCGGCACGATGTTGCTGATCATCATCTTGCGTCGGTTGGCCCCACGCCTGCCGGGAGCGCTCATCGGCATTGCCGCCGCCACGCTGGCCGTATTTCTATTGGGCGAGCGCGCGGCCGATGTGGTTGTCATTGGTGACCTGCCGAGCGAGGTGCCGCCCTTTGCCTTTTTACCATTGCTGAACCTGGGTTTGATCGGTCGGCTCTCCACAGGCGCGCTGGCGATTGCGGCCATCGGTTTGGTGCAAACGGTTGCCGTGTCTCGCTCGCTGGCCGCCCAGACCCGCCAGCGTCTGGACAACAACCAGGAATTTGTGGGGCAGGGAATCGCCAATATATTTTCCGGTTTGTTCAGCGGATATGCGACATCCGGCTCTTTCTCCATCTCAGCCGTGAAGTTCCGCTCAGGCGCGAAAACGCGAGTGGCCTCTATCGTAGCTAGCCTGGTCATACTGTTGGTGATGCTAACTATAGGCCCAGTCGGCGCGTATATGCCCGTGAGCGCGCTGGCCGGAACACTGATCATCACCGCCTATAATATGATCGACAAGGCCGAGATCCGGCGGATATTTCAAGGCGCACCGGGCGACGCCATTATCATGGTAGTCACGCTGCTGGGAACGGTGTTCCTGGAACTGGATTTCGCCGTATTGAGCGGCATCTTGCTTTCATTCGTGCTCTATTTGATCCGAACCAGCGCGCCGCGGGTACAGGTGGTAGTACCGGACGAAGGGTTTCAACATTTTGAATATCGGCCGGAGGCGCCGCTCTGCCCCCAATTGGGTATTGTTGAGATACACGGCGATCTCTATTTTGGGGCGGTCAGTCACATCGAGGAAGAGATTCTTGAAGTGGTTGCCCAACACCCTGGACAGAGATTCCTGCTTATCCGTATGCACCACGTCAACCAGGTTGATTTCAGCGGCATCCATATGCTGGAGAGCCTCGTCCGCACTTATCGCGATCGGGGCGGCGACGTCTTTCTCGTGCGCGTCAGTGAGCGGGCGCGCCGGCTGATGGAGACGACGGGGTGCCTGGTTTACATAGGCGCGCAAAACTTGCTCGATGAAGATTCGGCCGTCTCGCATTTGTTCCATCGCGTGCTCGATCCGGCCGTGTGCATTTACGAGTGCCCGGTGCGCGTCTTCCGGGAATGTCAGAATCTGCCCAAGCGGTTCGATCTGATCGACATATCACCGGCCGGTTTCGGCGTGGGCGGGCCGCACACCACCAATGGTGCTTTGGCCGACGCGCTCATCGATCCTCGGGAATTGTGGCGCACCTTACGTTTGGCGTCCGCGAGGGAGCAGCCAATCATCCTGGACGTGCGCGAGCCGCGCGAGTTCCGTCGGTCTCATATCGCCGAGGCTCAGTCGGTGCCTCTGTCGACTTTGCTGCAAAGCGGGCTGGTGCTGGCGGCCGACAGGCCGATAATCCTAGTCTGCCGCTCCGGACGACGGAGTCGTAGAGCGGCGGCCGTACTGCGCGGCCTTGGCTATACCGACATCAAACTGGTCGACGGCGGGATGCAGGCTTGGGAAGCGGCGGGATTACTGACAGCCGTCGAATTTGGAGCGGAGTTGCCTGTCTCTACAAAGGGGTAGCGTGCTATGGAAGAAGCCCTAACATCCCGCAATATTGGTCTCGATTTGACGCGGGTCACCGAGGCGGCCGCGCTGGCGGCCGGACGATGGATCGGATCGGGTAATTTTGACGCGGCTCACGCCGCGGCTACCGAGGCGATGTATAACATGCTCGTCTCGCTGGGCATCGGCGGATGCGTGGCCATCGGCGAGGACCGAATGGTGGACGGGAACGCCGCCCTTTGCGAAGGCGTGACATTTGGTCAGGGGCAAACGATCTGTGATCTGGCGGTCGATCCTATCGACGGGACGCGATTGCTGGTCGAGGGGAAGCCGGGCGCTATATCGGTAATCGCGGTCGCCCCGCGCCACAGCATCTGGTCGGCCGGGCCGGCGGAATACCTAGACAAGATCGTCGTCGATCGCGACGCGGCGCACGTGCTCGTTCCGGAGTGCATGGATGCGCCGGCGGCCTGGACACTAGCCCTCATTGCCCGCGCCAAGCAGAAAGCCGTTCGCGATCTGGTCGTCGTGGTGCTGCAACGCCTGCGACATCATGATCTGATCGAGGAAATCCGGGCCACGGGCGCGCGAATCTACCTTAGACAGGAGGGAGACGCGGAAGGTGCGCTGGAAGCAGCCATGCCCGGCACGGGGGTCGATGTGTTGATGGGCATTGGCGGAGCATCGCAGGGGGTCCTGTCGGCCTGCGCTGTCCGCGCCTTGCGCGGCGGCATGCTGGCTCGTCTTGCCCCTCAATCGGCCGAAGAACGCGCGGCCATCTCCCAAGCGGGAATGGATTTGAAGAAGATCTATACGGTTGAGGAACTCGTCGCCAGCGAAGAGATTTTTTTTGCCGCCACCGGATTAACCGGCACGCCCATCTTGCCCGGCATCAGCTACAAGGGCAGCCACGCCGAGACACACTCGCTGCTCATTCGGGCAAAAACCAAAACACGTCGCTTTATCGAAGCGGAATATTCGCTGGAGAATTAAACCGGATTGGATAGTGGAGGCTTCCAACGCCATCAGGTGTCAGCGGTTAATTTCCCAATGCCGTAAACCCTCCTGGTTTCACGATGGAATAGCCACGCCAGCCCGAGCAATGGTTGGATCAGCGGGAAATATCCATAATCCGCGCCGAACCGGCCCCATACCGTGCGGCCGATGGTGTCGGGAATAAACAGGCTGAGGGTGCCAATGATCAGCACCATTGCCAGCTCGAACGCCAGCATCGATACTGACAAACGCCAGGCCCATCGTTTGCGCACGACAAAGCCCACGGTCGCCAACAAGTAGCAGATCGCAGCGACCCCGCTCAACACGGCCGGCAGGTAATTGGTGACGCCCTCTTTGAGAAACAGTTGATAGATCGACCGCACGCCGGCCGACAGGGCGAGGACGGGATAGGAGACGGCCAGGATAACACCCGCGGCCTGGATAAACCCGGACAGGGCGTTTTCGGAAACGGAACTTTCTTGCGTACTCATGCTCCCGATTTTATCACGTGTCGCCGCTCACAGTAGACAAAAGCGTGTGGGCCTTCTTGCTGAATGATTGTTAAACCGATTCGGGCTTGCAGCCAACCTGATGTTACAATCCTTTCATGTACGATGATGAGCCGTTGACCGACCCGTTCGACCCGACCGAAATAGAGCCGGATGAATTCGCACAGCCTTCTTCGAAGCGAGGATGCCTTTATCTGGTCGTCACGTCTGTGATCGTGGCCAGCCTGCTTTTGTCTTCCATTCTCGCCTATTTCGTCGTCACAAGCCGTGAAAATCGAACGGAGACCGGCGGCGAATTATCCCGGCCGATCGTGATCGAAACAGGGCCGACGGCCGCCCCTGCCACCGTGGTGGCAGCCGTGGCCACCCCGATTCCCACGACCGAGCCGGAGCCGGTGGCCTCCATCCCGGACGTCAATCGTATCGCCCTCATCAACGGCGATGGTCAGATTGAGACGATGTCACCCGGCGGGGAGAATCGACGCGTGCTGACGCTGGAATCCGATAACACGCGCTTCCAGATTCCGACCTGGGCGCCGGATGGGCGCCAGGTAGCCATCATCGGCAATCGGACGGTGGGCGGAGCGATCTACGTGCTGGATGATGCCGCCCGGACGGGGGCCTTACGCGATCACCAAATATACTACAGCGCCGATCAGTCGCCGATCTATCTGTATTGGGCTCCGGACAGTAAGACACTCGGCTTTCTGGCTAACCAGTCGCGTGATTTGTTGAGCCTGAATGTGGTAGCCGGCGACGGAACGGCCGAAAGTCGGCAGCTGGCGACAGGCGCACCATTTTATTGGGACTGGTCGGATGACGGCCGCCAACTGCTTATTCATACCGGCCAGCGCGGCGCGGCGAACAGTTTGGCTCTCATCAACCTGGATGGCCGCACGCAAGCTGACAATCTGGCTATCCCGGGGGAGTTTCAGGCCCCCGGCATCGGGCAGGGCGGGCGGTACTGGGCCTTTGCCGAAGAAGGAGAGGGTGGCCTCAGCTCGCTGGTTGTCGTTGATACGGAAACGGGTGAGCGTTCGTCCCATCTGGAAGTCGGCTCGTTGGCCCTGAGCTGGAGCCCGGCCCGCGATCAGATCGCCTTTACGAAAGGCGCGGTAAACGGGCATCCCTATTGGGGGCCGCTTCATCTGCTGGACGTGACCACCGGTGAAGAAAGATTGATCAGCACGCGCATGGTGTTGGCGTTCTTCTGGTCGCCTAATGGACGGCAAATCGCCTTCATTACCCTGGGCAGTAACATCGATGAAGACAGTATCAACGCCGGCGCGCCCCAAAAGTCTCGTCACGTTAGCCGTCTCCTGGGAATGCCGGTAGCGCAGCCCGGGCAGGGATTCCTGACTCTGTCGGTTGTGGATGTGGAAACGGGCCAGGGTCTGCGCTTGCTGGATTTTGAGCCGACAGTGGCGTTTCTGGCCCAATTTCTACCGTATTTTGATCAATACGCGCTGAGTCATCGTATCTGGTCACCGGACAGCAGCGCAATCGTTCTGCCGGTGCGCGAAGACGGCCGTAACTCAATCATCATACTCTCGGCGACAGGCGGCCGCCCCCATACCCTGGCCGAAGGCGAGATTGCTTTCTGGAGCCACAACTAGAGTGGTTTTAGATAGTGGGATATCGTGTTGAGCTAAGAATTCTAATCGTCCACCCGCGCCCCAAATTCACCGTCGCTTACCTGAATTGTAATGTTCCGGCCGGGACGGACTTGGTTGATGCTTTTGATCAGCCGGCCGTCGGAATCACGCACGATGGCGAACCCGCGTGTCAGGGTGGCCTCGGGGCTAACGGCCATCAGGCTGGCCCGCGCCACAGCCAGACGCCCCATTTGCCGGTCATAGATGCGGTGTGTGGCGCGGGTGAGCCTGCCGGTCAACATATCGACTTGCTGCCTGTCGGAGTCCACCGTCCGGCGTGGGCTAAGCAACCACAAAAGTTGCCCTCGCGCGCGGATGGTCTCGCGATGGCCGACGATGGTGCTTGCTATCGTATCGACCAGAGCCTCGGATAACTGTTCCAGCACAGGCCGGATATCAGACAGATCAGGGACAGCCAATTCGGCCGCGGCCGATGGGGTGGGAGCGCGAAGGTCGGCGACAAAGTCAGTGATCGTGAAATCAGTCTCGTGGCCGATGCCGCTAATGATCGGGTGTTGGGCCGAAAATACCGCCCGGATCACGCGTTCGTCGTTGAACGCCCACAAATCTTCGATCGATCCGCCGCCGCGAGCGATGATGATCGTGTCGATGTCATCCCGCGCGTCGAGCCAATTCAGCGCGCGCACGATTTGAGGCGGCGCCTGTTCACCCTGTACAAGCGTAGGGGCGATGAGTACCGAAACGAAAGGATTGCGCCGCTGCAACACGGTCAGTATATCGCGCAGGGCGGCCGCGCCGGAAGAAGTGACAATACCGATTTTGCGCGGCAGGCGCGGGATGGGTTGTTTGTATTCGGCGTCGAATAAACCTTCGGCGGCCAGTGATTCCTTGAGGCGCTCGAAGGCCACGGCTAGATCGCCGCGCCCCGCGGGCTGCAAGCGTTCAGCATAGAGTTGGTAGACGCCGCCGGCGTCATAGACCGAGATGCGTCCGCTTGCGAGGACAGCATCTCCCTCACCCGGCCGGAACCTGAGGCGTTCAGCCTGCGAGCGCCACATGACACATTTGATCTGGGCGTTTCCGTCTTTCAGGGTGAAATACAGGTGTCCGGACGCAGCGCGAGTGAAGTTCGATATCTCACCGGTGACCTCCACGTCTTGCAGCCGGTAGTCGAGTTCGAACATCTCGCGAATGTAGGCGGTGAGTTCGCCCACGGTCCAGACCGATCTGTCTGCGCCAGTAGGTTGACTGAGAAATGGAAACATAAGCGGCTTTCGAAAAAAGCATCCACAGATTTCGCAGATTTTAAGAGGCGCGTGTCTGTAATACCTGTGACAACTTTAAATATTTTATGCTAGAACACTTATAGAACAGTGGGGCGAAGTCTAGCGCGAGGCCACGGGCGGCGCAACTTGACTGTGGCAATACGTAGTTAAACAGGCTACAATGCGGGCATGATTTTACTGTCTGGAGGTGCTATCTGGAAGGTCTCGAATTAACCCACATACTGGTTGATGCGCTTCAGGATAAGAAGGGTATTGACATCCTCGTGCTGGATCTCCACTCTCAAGCCATCTTTGCTGATTTCTTCGTCATATGCAGCGGTGAATCCGAACCTCAACTTCGGGCATTGATGCAGGCGGCTCAATATGAGGCCAAGAAGCAGGGCGATCGGATGCCGAAAGGGGTTGAAGGAACACCGGCCGACGGCTGGATTTTAGTCGATTTCGGCGACATTGTGGTGCACTTGTTCGCCGCTGAGAAGCGCGCCTACTATGACCTGGAGTCGCTCTGGCATAAAGGGCGAGTCGTTGTCAGAATGCAATAGGGACCCCGAAGGGTCCCTGTTTTTATTGATACGGTTCAGCGACGGACGGATTATTCGCGAATCCAGAGGTCGTTGGCGCGTTGCCACTTCACAAGCTCGTCAGGACTAAAAAATAAAGAAACCTCGCGGCTGGCGCTCTCCGGCCCGTCCGACCCATGGACGAGGTTGCGGCCGATTTCGACGGCAAAATCGCCCCGAATGGTTCCGGGGGCCGCGGCGGCGGCGTTCGTCGCGCCCATCGTCGTGCGCACGACTTGAATCCCATCTTTTCCTTCCCATACCATTGCGACGATCGGGCTAGAGGTAATGTAGTTCACTAGCCCCTCATAGAACGGTTTACCCACGTGGGCCTCGTAATGAGTCGAGGCCAGTTCGCGAGAGACCTGCATAAATTTCATGCCGATTAGCTTTAGCCCGCGCCGCTCGAGGCGCGTGATAATTTCGCCGATTAATCCGCGCTGGACTCCGTCCGGCTTTACCAACACTAACGTTTGTTCCATCTAAATAGCTCCAATTGCGTAAATAGGTTCTGGTTGCTCCTGCATCAATCAGGGGCGTTATTATTAGTCCAGTGGTTTTAACAAATCAATCCAGGACGGAACCTGCGGCTTTGCTTCCGGCGCGGCCGGAGTGGAAGGTTCGGCCGTTTGAGGCTCTTCCTCGACTGCTGTAACCTTTGCGCGGCTGCGCTTCCTGGCCGGTCTGGTGGTGGCGGGTGCTTCGGCATCCGAGCTGGTTTCATGCCGTTCCGGTTCACTTACCTCGGCGTCTGCCCCTGCTTCCTCGATCATTACCGACAGAATCGGTTCGACCTGGCTTGATTCCCCCTCGGCGTCGATAAGCGGGATTACAAGGATATCGACCTCCGGTGTTTTTTCCGAGGTTTGGGCCGGCATGGCTACATCGGCGTGCTCCGGTGAGTTGGCTTCCTCGATCAACGTCGTTTCGAGTTCAACGATCACTTCGTCAAAAATCGCCTCAATATCGTCAACCGAGGCGCTCTCCAAGCCAACGGTATCCTCTACTCGCTCAATACCGAGCTCGGCCGACTCGACCGGGAATGGGTCCGGTCGAGAAACCACATCGGCCGGTTCTTCCCAGTCGGTCGCACTTTCAACGGAAGGTATGAAATCCGGGGCGACGGCGGCTTCAACTTCACTGTACGCCGGCTCGATTTCCTCGGCGATGGCCTCAACCGGCGCGTCGTATTCAGTCAGGTACTCCTGCGGTGGATAAGCGACTGATGGCGTATCGATGGCCTGTTCCGGATGCTCTGCTTGTTGTTGACTCCCTCGCGCCAGGCCTTCCAGCCAGGCCATCGCCTCGTCCGGATCCTCGGGCATGTTGAGCAAGTCAGCCTCCACCAACTCCTCGACCATGGGGTCGGCCTGTTGCGGAGAGGTGATAACGCCGGATGGCTCGTCGCGTAATACAGGGGGAGAGTCAAGCCGGGTTTCTTCCTCCGCGGCCATTTGTTCCAGCCAGGCCAGGACCGCATCCGGGTCTTCCGGCATAAGGTCAACCAGCTCTGTGTCATCCAATTCTATTGGGGCAACGGTGACTTCATGGCTGAGGGTTTCTTCCAGCCAGGCCAAAGCCGAACCCACATCGCGCCAGGGTGAGACCTGGGCGGTGCGCAGGGAGGCTGAAATATCGTCGAGGGTTTTGCCCGGCGGGAGTGCTAGCGCATCCAGGTCATGGAGCGTGGCTTCCCAATTGCTATAGCCGGTTCCATTCAGCCCATCCACCATCGGTTGGGCGACATTTTCCTGCTCCATGTATTCCTCGATCGGTTCGACAACGAGGGCTTCGGGCGAACTTTCAAGCCAGGGAACTTCTTCAGCGGAAAGCAAATCGGATGGGGGAATTTCCATGTCTACCACTTCCGGCATGACCGGCAAACCCGGCACATCCTCCGGCACGAGCTCTGGTTCAATTTCGTCGATGGTATCGACGGCCGAAATCATTTCCTCGCTCCCCTTTGCTTCCGGTTCAGTCAAGGGGTCGTCGACTTGTGAACCGGCTATCTCATCCAGGAAAGCCATCGCTTCCTCGAACGACAGTTCTTCGGAAGATTGTGCGAGGTCGGGAATGTCGCCATATTCGTCCGTTTCGCCTGTGAAATCCGGTTCGTCGAGGGGGGTAAGCATCGCTTCCGGATACGCAACGGCCGGTTCCGTCTCCTCGGTGGCGATAGGGGACGTGCCCTGATCGGCCGCCAGAGTCTCAACCAGAACGACGGTGTCGGCGAAATCTTCTTCTTCGATGAATGGGTGTGTCGGCGTGAGACTGTCGAGAGAAGAATCTGAGCCGAGTTCGTCAAGCGGCGATACGGTTGGCGACAAACCAGCTTCCATCATCAGCTTGGATGCCAAGGCCCGATCGGCCACGCTTGGCACATCTTCGATAGGAGCATCCTGGCTCGCAGCCAGTTCTTCGAGCCAGGCCATCGCCGCATCCAGATCGTCCAGCGGTTGGTCGTACTCACCGGCGGTTGATCCATGCTGCAACGCCGATTCAACGGTTTCATCTTGACCCCTAATCTCGAATTCGTCCTGAAGGGTAACGATCTCATCGCCGGCCAGTTCAGTTTCGGCAAATTCATCAACCGGCCCGATGACAATGACCTGATCGGACGTAGGTTCATCGATTAAGTCATCAAGCTCGACCTGCGGGGCCTCCGCCTCAACTTCCTCGACGAAATCGGTGAGCCCTGCCTCGCCTTCAGTCGCTTCCTTTTCAATCTCGATGTTCGAAACGGACTCGGCGTCGGGCTGAGTTTCGTCCTCACTGTCCTGTTCTGGGGCGGGCATCGCGATGGGTTGAGTGCCTAAAATGGCGCTTTGCGCGGGTTCGGATAACCGTCGCCACTCAAGGGTGGGCAACTCCTCGATGGATTCCCTCTGCGCCATTTTCGCCAACCAATCGAGGCGGCTTTCCGGCTCTGAATCATCAAAGCCCGCCTCACCCTGAGGGGTAGGAACTTCGCGCAACCAGTCTGGCAGATCACCGTCTTCACTGTCGATCAGCCCGCGGAAAGGGGAATCGAGGGAAGCAGCAGGGACAGGGTTCGTCAGGTCGGCCGGCTTTCCCTGTCGAGCCGTGAGATCTTCAAGCCACTTCAGGGCTTCTTCCAATTCTTCCGGAGTACCGACCGGTGGGAGGCCGGGGTCGCGGTCATCGGTATGATCATCCATAGCATTTCCTCTGCGCCGGTGACTGGTTACGTGTGTCACACCCCCGAGTGGCGCTCGCTCACAATCTTGATGGGTTAGACGGAATTCAACCGATCAGCGAATTATGGTCAACCTGCGGCTGCTATTATCGGGCGATTGGCTCATTTTAGCAAGTAATGATGCTTAAGGCGTTCCAATAAGCCGGAAATATCATGCTCGGCTCTGGGCATCGGACCAAAAGGGTCCTCAACAATATCGTGCCCCAGCAACGCATGGAATACGTTTGCAATCCCCGTCGTCAGCACGTCGAGCTGATAACCCCCCTCAAGCACATACAGGAGGCGCCCATCGCAAAATGTATCGGCATAGGTGATAAGCTTTCGGTTGATGTCTGCGTAGCCGGTCAGACTTAGCCCGGCCATGGCTAATGGATCTTGCCAATGCGCGTCGAATCCGGCCGAAATGAGAAGTAGTTCCGGCTGAAATTGCTCCAGCCGGGGCTGCACAAGATCATCAAAGACGCGCCCGTAGCCGATATCCCCAACGTACGGTGGGAGGGGTACGTTTAAGGTATAGTCACGCCCGCGGCCGACTCCGATCTCATGAATACCGCCAATGCCGGGATAGAAATAAGGGGCGAAAAGGTGGACCGAGACGAACAAGACAGAGTCATCCTCGAAGAAGATGTCCTGCGTGCCGTTGCCGTGATGCACATCAAAATCGATAATGGCCACGCGTTTGACGTTGTGTTTGACCTGGGCATGTCGCGCGGCCACGGCGACATTATTAAAGATGCAAAAGCCGCTCACGCGATCGGTTTCGGCGTGGTGGCCCGGCGGGCGAATCAACGCGAAGCCGTTATGGGCTTCGCCGGTCATAATGCGATCGACAGCGCCAGCGCAGGCTCCCGCCGCCAGCCGGGCCAGATCGTAACTTTCGCCCGTCACATATGTATCCCCTTGGTCAAGCAAACCGCCGCCACGCTCCGACACCTGCTGGACGTAGCTGATGAGATCCATCGTGTGGACGCGCCTCAGTTGTTCGATCGTTACCGGTTCCGGCGTCAAGGCTGTCAGATCGGCCAGTACACCATGTCGTTCGAGGGCCGGCAGCAGCGTGGCCACGCGCCCATAGCTTTCCGGGTGCTGCGTTTTCGTATGGCCGGGTGCGGGTGAAAATGTCAGAAGTGTGGTCATGAGCCTCTACGTTCTTTGGAATCGCAGACCATTATACTCCAATGTGCAAGGGTGCAGGTTGTTGGCTCGGCCCTCTTGCATTTTCGTCTTGAAACCGGTTGGAAAAATGTCGCGTCGCCGCACCGATCAGTTAGCACCGGGCATGTAGACGAGGCCGAGGCCGTGGGCAAAAAGAACTGTCAGGCCCACGATAACGGAAACGCCAGAGGGGCGATGCCGATGAAGCTGAAGTAGAGGCCACGGTTAATGTCCCCTATAAATCATATTGTGAAGCATCCTCGCGCGTGCCAACGATAAAAATGGCCAGGATCGACAGGAACATGCCGATCGCCGCCAAACTGATCCGCAGGGAAATGAGGCGTAATTGCGATTGGATCGGGGAGTCACTTTTTAAACCACGATAGGCTGAGGATCTGAGTGAACTTGCATCAAGCCATTTGAAAGATCACTATGACCGTGTCAATCTACTTAAAATCGCGTTCACGACCGGAAATAGCGATCAATTTTGGACAATTATTGTAGACAAGTTATGTTTATGTGCTTTACTACAGTTCGTACGAACATACCGTATTTTTATTGTGCGATTTGGCTGGTTTGAGCGCCTGATGTATGGATAAACGGAGACATGCGATGGTGCGCTACCTGACTTGGCTCATACCATTGGCAGAGTAGTAAGCAAACGGCGAGTGCCTGCCTGTGGATTTTCCTGGGGACTTCAAAACGGGTCGCCCCGTTAACAATTTGTTAGGAGGTTGCAAAAGCTAGTATGGATCAGATATTTCGGTTTTTAGAGATGGGCCTGACAGACTTTGAGGTAATTGCTACCTGGTTGGTCTTGGCCATTGCCTTTATCGGTCTTCTTTATGCGTTATTGTTGCGCAAGCAGATCCTTGCCGAGGATAAAGGCACTGCCAAAATGCAGGAAGTCTGGGAGGCCATTCGTCAGGGAGCCAATGCCTACCTGACCCGCCAGCTTCGCACAATCCTGCCTTTCATCGTCATCTTGACAATCGCCTTATTCCTGAGTGTATACATTGTTCCGCCGACAGAGTTCTCGCTGGAGGTCTTTGCGGGGTATAGCGAGGATACGATTCGACTGATTGTCGGCATCGGCCGCGCATTGGCGTTCGTGATGGGCGCGGTTTTCTCCCTGGCGGTCGGCCAATTGGGTATGCGGATGGCCGTTGAGGGTAACGTTCGTGTGGCTTCGGCCGCGCGCACTAGCTTCAAGGATGCGCTCCGTATTGCCTATCGCGCCGGCACCATCACCGGCATGCTCACCGATGGCCTCGGCTTGTTGGGCGGCACGTTGATCTTCATGATCTTCGGCAAGGCGGCCCCCGACGCCTTGTTGGGTTTTGGCTTTGGCGCCACGCTCATCGCATTATTTATGCGCGTGGGTGGTGGTATCTATACCAAGGCAGCTGATGTCGGCGCTGACCTGGTCGGCAAGGTCGAGCACGATATGCCCGAAGATGATCCGCGCAATGCGGCCGTTATCGCTGACCTCGTCGGTGATAATGTGGGCGACTGCGCCGGTATGGCCGCTGACATCTTTGAGTCCTACGAAGTCACCATCGTTTCGGCCTTGATCCTCGGCGTCACTTTGACTCTGATTACCGGGCACAATGAATATATCCTTTACCCGTTGCTGGTTCGCGGAATCGGTGTGGTGGCCTCAATTATCGGCACGTACCTGGTGAAGGGGCAGTCTGACGATAGCGGCAACGCCATGCAGGCCATCTTTCGTGGGTTCCTGACCTCCGCGGCGATTTCGGTCGTTCTCTTCGGCATCATCGCTCTGCTCTACATGGACACGGTGCCCGGAGGCTGGTGGAGGCCGTTCCTCTCGACAGCAGCCGGGGTTGGTTTGGCGATCCTGATTGACCGCCTGACCGACTATTTCACTGGTACCCATTATCGACCCGTCAAAGAAATCCGCGACAGCACGTCGGGCGGACCGGCGACAACGATTCTCTCAGGCTTGGCCTCGGGCTATGAATCGGCCGTGTGGTCGGTGCTCGTTATCGCCGCCACGATTGTGGCTGCTATCCTGATCTACACCGGCGTACCCGCAGATCAGTTCGTGTCCGCAAGGTTCTCGCCGGAGTTTATCCAGTTCACGTTCGTGCTCTACGGCATCGCCCTGACCGGCATTGGCATGCTGACCCTGACCGGCAACAATGTGGCCATGGACTCTTTTGGGCCTATTGCCGACAATGCCAACGGCATCGGCGAGATGGCCGGGCTGGAGCCGAAGGCGCGCCAGATCATGGCCGACCTCGACGCGGTGGGAAACACCACCAAGGCCATTACCAAAGGCATTGCTATTGGATCAGCGGTGATTGCAGCCGTGTCGCTATTCGGATCGTTCATTACCGATGTTTCCCTGGTCGATCCCGAAGCGCTGGCGAACGGTATTCGCGTGTCGTCGCCGCTCGTGTTTGTCGGCTTGTTATTGGGGGCTGCGCTGCCGTGGTTGTTCTCTTCGCTGGCCATTCGCGCCGTCACCCGGGCCGCCGGCCAAATGGTTGATGAAGTCCGACGTCAGTTCCGCATCCCGGGCATTCTGGAAGGCACCAAGAAGCCGGATTATGCCCGCGCGGTGACGATCTCCACCATTGCCGCGCAGCGGGACTTGATTAACCTGGCCATCCTGGCTGTCGTCACGCCTATTGCCGTGGGCTTGCTATTGCAGGTTGAGGCGTTGGGTGGCTTCCAGGCGGGAATCATTGTGTCCGGTATGCTCCTGGCCGTGTTCATGTCCAACACCGGCGGCGCGTGGGACAACGGCAAAAAGCTCATCGAAGATGAGGAACGCAATATCGAGGCCAATACCGGTAAGGGATCGGAGCGCCACAAGGCGGCCGTCGTCGGTGACACAGTCGGCGATCCACTCAAGGACACCGCTGGACCGGCCTTGAATCCGATGATCAAGGTAGTCAACCTGGTTAGCCTGATTATCGCGCCGATCGTCGTGCAATACAGCGAGCGGAGTGTGGCCGTGATAGCGGTTACGGTAGTGCTCATTGCTATGCTGGGGTGGGCTATCATGCGTTCGAAGCGTGAGGCCGAGCCGCTGGCCCTGGCACCTGCACCCAAGAAGTCGTAGTCAGGTTTGTTTCGCGCCGTTGATTCAGGGTGGAGGCCGGTTACCGGCTTCCACCCTTTTTTGTCCTTAGGGCATTGGTAGATAAGGGCATTTTAGACTACAATCGCCAATATGATTGAAGCGATTGAAGAGCTTTCCTTTGAAGAAGCGCTGCTGGAGCTCGAACAGACGGTGGCACATCTGGAATCCGGCAACCTGACGCTGGATGCCTCGTTAAGCCTTTTCGAACGCGGGCGGCAGCTGGCGGCCTACTGTGGCCGGCTGCTGGACAAGGCGCAGCTCCGCATCGAACAACTGACGGAAGATGGAGAGATTATTTCTCTCTCACCACCTAATTGACCATCGTCACCCTTCTCGTTTCTGAACTAATAATTTACGTATTGAGGTCGTTTTGTTCAAGAGTATTCGCGAGTCATTAAGCCGCACACGCCAATCGGTATTCGGTCAAATTGCCACGGTGTTGGGCGCGGGTGATATCACCGAAGAGACCTGGGAAGATTTGGAGGCGTTGCTCATTCAGGCTGACGTTGGCGTGCCGACGACTGTTTACCTGGTCGATACGCTGCGCGAGCAAGTACGCGCCGAGGGTCTCTACCGGGCCGACCAATTACTCAATGCTCTGCGCGGGCAGTTACGTGCCATTTTGGTGAATCCGCCTACATTTGAGACGGAAGAAAAACGGTTGCTGACCGTCGTGATGATTGTCGGTGTCAACGGATCCGGCAAGACAACGACTATCGGCAAGCTTGCCCAGCGCTACAAGGACATGGGTTACAAAGTTATGCTGGCGGCTGGAGACACCTTCCGGGCCGCAGCGATCGACCAATTGACGATTTGGGGCGAGCGAGCTGATGTGCCGGTTATCGCCGGACAGCCGGGTGGCGATCCGGCGGCCGTAGCCTACGACGGCATCCGCGCCGCTCGTGCCCGTGGCTATAACCTGCTGTTTATCGATACTGCCGGCCGATTGCACACCAAGTTTAATTTGATGAAGGAACTGGAGAAAGTTTATGGCGTCTGCCGCAAGAGCGTCCATGCCGCCCCGCATGATGTATTGCTCGTGCTCGACGCGCCGACTGGCCAAAATGCACTAATGCAGGCGGCTAAATTCAAGGAGTCGGTCCACGTAAGCGGCGTGATCCTCACCAAGCTGGACAGCACAGCCAAAGGGGGAATGGTCTTCGCCATCTATCGCGAGCTTGGCCTGCCGGTCAGATTTATCGGGACTGGGGAACGCCTTCAGGACTTGGCGCCGTTTGATGCCGACCAGTTCATCGCCGGTTTATTCGATCAATAAGTTCATCCGTACCAATTTAAACGACTCAAACCCGTCGTAAAAACCAAACTGATACCCTGTCAGGGAGACAAGGACACGCCATGGAAGAATTAGTCAACCAATTAACTGAATTGATCAACGTCATCGATTTACTCCGGGGGCGTCTTTGACGTAGCAGCCAAGGAAGCTCGGATTGCGGAACTGGAAGAGAGAATAGCCGACGCGGCGTTTTGGAATAACCCCGCCGCGGGCCAGGGTGTCATGCGCGAGCTTACGCGCTTGAGAGAACAGGTTTCCGTGTGGCAGGGTATCAGCCGATCATTGACCGATACGCTGGAATTGGCCGAATTGGGCGATGATGAGCTTTATGATGAACTCGCCGGTGAAGTAGAAAGGCTATCGGCGGATGTCCAGCAACTGGAGTTCACAACGCTCATGTCTGGCGAGTATGACGACGAAAATGCCATCGTTGCCATCCACGCCGGGGCGGGTGGGACCGAGGCCCAGGACTGGGCCCAGATGTTGCAGCGCATGATCATTCGCTGGGCCGAGCAGCACCGGATGAAAGTCGAAATCCTGGACGAGAGCGCCGGGGATGAGGCAGGCATCAAGAGTTGCATGATGTCGATCGGCGGAAGCTATGCTTATGGCTGGTTGAAGTCGGAACGTGGCGTACACCGGCTTGTGCGAATTTCCCCTTATGACGGGTCCAGCCGCCGGCACACCTCGTTCGCCAAAATGGAAGTGTGGCCGGACGTAGCTGAGGAGATTGAGATCGATATCGATGAGAAGGATTTACGAATCGATCGCTTTCGGGCCAGTGGCGCGGGCGGCCAGCATGTCCAGAAAAACGAGACGGCCGTGCGCATCACCCATGTTCCGACCGGCCTGGTTGTGTCCTGTCAGAACCAGCGCTCGCTGACCCAGAACACCCAGGTGGCGATGAATATTTTGAAATCCCAGCTCTTTGACCTGGCTCGCCGCAATCAGAAGGCGGAAATCGCCGCCCTGAAAGGCGAGGACGTCGATGCGGGCTGGGGCAGTCAAATTCGTTCTTACGTATTACAGCCGTATAAAATGGTCAAGGACCATCGTACCGGACACGAAGTCGGGAATACGCAGGCTGTGCTCGACGGCCGGCTGGATGACTTCATGGAGGCGTTTCTGCGCCGTCAAGTCGGTGATGGAGCGGCGATAATCGAGAGCGAAGATGTCACAGAAGATCAGTGACAATAACCCGACTAACAGGTTGTGAGTGGTATCAATATTAAGCTTTTGCTTCTTGCGAAAGAATATTAATGCGATATAATTATTGATCGCGTGACTAACGATTATTTGAGTGAAAAATTTGACGTATCGACAATTGCCGATATAATAATAACTATAAATTGTTCGCAGAGAACGTGACAAGAGCGCTGGCATATCGCCCAGTCGCTCTTTTGCGCGTTTAACCACCGAATTATCAAAAGTACCAATAAGAATAGTCGTTATCGCGCTTATTCCCGAAGGGTAGAGCCTTAGTGATTTTGGGAGGTCATTAGTGGAGACAACCGATTTCCGCTCGTTACGCGTCAGCCTGGCGTCCCCGGAGCAAATCCGCTCCTGGTCATATGGTGAGGTTACCAAGCCTGAAACCATCAACTATCGCAGGTTGCGACCTGAGAAAGATGGTTTGTTTTGCGAGGCAATTTTTGGGCCAACGCGGGACTGGCAGTGCTACTGCGGTAAGTACAAGAATGTTCGTTATAAGGGGATCGTCTGCGATAAGTGTGGGGTTGAGATCACTCGCTCCTCAGTCCGTCGCGAACGGTTAGGTCATATTGAATTGGCTGCCCCCGTTGCCCACGTTTGGTATACCCGCCGGGTTCCCAGCTACATGGGTCTGCTGCTGAATATTTCCCGCCGGAACCTGGATCGGGTTCTCTACTTTGCCCAGTATGTAATTACCCACGTCGACGAAGATGCCCGGCAACGCGCGCTCAAGCGCCTGGGTGAGGAACTTCAGGAGGCCGAGGCTCAATTAGAGTCGAAGCTGCTGGAGCAGCTTGAAGAGTCTACCGCCGAAGCCGCTACACGCCTGACCGAGCTGGAAGCGACGCGTGATGATCTCGTCAACACGTTTGACGATCGCATCAGCACGCGCACCGACGAACTTGTGCAGGAAGCCAAGGTCATCGAGCAGCGCCTGACCAATCTCAAGAACTCGGCCGCGTCCGAGGACATCATTTTGTCCGGCGAATTGATCGTCCAGAAGGGTGAAAAGGTTGGCCGTGAGCACATCGTGCAAGTCCAGGAAATCACCAAAGAGCGACTGGAGACAATCCAGAGGACGCTCGAAGATGAGCAGAAGCACGAGCTGGACGTACTCAATCGCGAGATCGAAGAATTGCGCGGTGAGATCGGCTATGCCGGGGAAGGCCTGCGCGAGCGCATGGACCAGAAGCTCATCCGCTTGCGCCAGCAGGCCCAGGCTAATCGCGATCAACTTGAGCAACTCCTCCAGATGACGTTTCTGGATGAGAACAAGTATCGCGAATACAAAAGCAAGTTCGGTAACGTATTCCGTGCGGCTATGGGCGCCGAGGCGTTCCACGAAATCCTGCGCAATATGGACCTGGAGAAGCTGTCGCGCGACTTATGGCGCGAAGTCCGCACCAGCCGCTCGAAGCAGGCGGCTAAGCGGGCCACCAAGCGTCTTCAGGTAGTGGAGGCGCTGCGCGCCAGCGGCAACCGCCCGGAATGGATGATCCTGACCGTTTTGCCGGTGATCCCGCCCGACTTGCGCCCGATGGTGCAGTTGGACGGCGGCCGTTTTGCCACGTCGGACCTCAACGACCTCTACCGTCGCGTCATCAACCGCAACAATCGACTCAAGCGTCTGTTGGAATTAGGCGCGCCGGACGTCATCGTCCGCAACGAGAAGCGAATGTTGCAGGAAGCGGTGGATAGCTTGATCGACAACAGTCAGCGCGGCAAGGCGCTGAGCCGCCGCGGCCGCCGCGAGCTAAAGTCCTTATCGGACATGCTGAAGGGTAAGAAGGGGCGTTTCCGCCGCAACTTGCTGGGTAAGCGCGTCGACTATTCAGGCCGTTCGGTCATCGTTGTCGGCCCCAAGCTGAAGATGGGCGAATGCGGTTTGCCAAAGACGATGGCGCTGGAACTATTCCGCCCGTTCGTCATCAGCAAGTTGGTGCAGTATGGCCATGCCAGCAATGTAAAGGGCGCCAAACGCTTTATGGAGCGCCAGCCACCCGAGGTCTGGGAAGTGCTCGAGGAAGTGATCCAGGGCCGGCCGATACTTCTGAACCGCGCGCCGACGTTGCATCGTCTGGGTATCCAGGCGTTTATGCCTAAGCTTGTCGAAGGGAAGGCCATTCAGTTGCATCCCCTTGTTTGCGCGGCCTTTAACGCTGACTTCGACGGCGACCAGATGGCCGTCCACGTGCCGCTGTCGGATAAGGCAGTCGAAGAAGCCAAAAGCCTGATGATGGCGTCGCGGAACCTGTTGAAGCCCGCCGATGGTCAGCCAATCGTCGGTCCGTCGAAGGACATGGTTCTCGGTGTTTACTACATCACCATGATGCGCGAAGGACGCATGGGCGAAGGGCGCATATTCAGCAGCCTGGAAGAAGTTGAGACGGCCTATGAGCTGGGCTATGTCGACATTCACGCCAAGATCAAGGTCCTGACCAAGACGTACTGGAAGGATGATGGCACGCGTTACGCCGATGGAAAGGCGCGCACGCGCATCATCGAGACATCGCCGGGTCGCGTCTTGTTTAACCTGGCTTTGCCGGAGCAAGCGCGCTTCGTTAACCGCATCCTGGACAAGGGTGGCGTCAACTCGCTGATTAACCGCGTCCACCAGGTCATTGGTGATTATGAAACCATCGCCATGGTCGACGCGATCAAGGACATTGGTTTCCGTTTTGCCACTGTCTCCGGCACTACGGTTGCCGTAGCCGACCTGACTATTCCGGAGCAGCGCGGGGAGATACTCGACGGCGCGCGGAAGCGCGTGGACGAGATCGACCGCCAGTTCCGCCGCGGCCTGTTGACCGAAGAGGAACAGTATCAGCGCACGATTGAGCAATGGAACGAAGCGAAAGATCATGTTGCAGATGCCGTCAAGAAGGCGATGGACCCCCATGGTCCATTGGCCATCATGGCGTTATCCGGCGCGGGTAAGGGCGGTTTCGGCCCCATTACCCAGTTAGCCGGTATGCGTGGTCTTATGGCTGACCCGCAGGGTCGAATTATCCCGGTTCCGATTCTGTCGAATTTCCGGCAGGGTTTGGAAGCGCTGGAATACTTCATATCCACCCACGGCGCGCGCAAGGGCTTAGCCGACACAGCTCTCCGTACGGCCGACGCCGGCTATCTGACCCGTCGTCTCGTCGATGTGGCGCAAGACATCATCATCATGGAAGAGGATTGCGGCACGGACAAGGGTATCTGGGTTCGTCGCGTCGATAATTTCGGCAAGCAAACCCTGTCCGAGCGTCTGGTCGGCCGGGTTGCCGCAGAGACCGTCACCAATCCGGAGACGGGCGAGATCCTCATCTCTCAAGGTGACTACTTCACCGTTGAGACAGCTGATGCCGTAGACGCGATCAATGTGAGCGAGGTCTACGTCCATTCACCGATGACGTGTGAACTGCGCCTGGGTATTTGCCGCAAATGCTACGGCACTGACCTGGCCCGTGGTAAGCCTGTGGACCTGGGTGTGGCTGTTGGTATCGTTGCTGCCCAATCTATCGGTGAGCCGGGCACGCAGTTGACGTTACGTACCTTCCACACCGGTGGTACGGCGTCGGCCGGTGGTGACATCACCCAAGGTTTGCCCCGCGTTGAAGAATTGTTCGAGGCGCGACAGAGGCCGCGGGGCGAGGCGGTCATGACGGAGATTGGCGGTATCGCTAATCTGCGCGTCATCGATAGCGTACGCCACGTCTTTGTGACGGATACCAAGCTGGTCGACGATATCTACGAGGTTCCGGCCGGTTGGTCGATACTGGTAGAGAATAATCAGGAAGTGGCCGTTGGGGCAACGCTAGCCGAGAGCGGTGATGAGATCATCCACGCGCGCCATCCGGGTCGTGTTACTCTGGATGAAAACGGCTTGCGCGTGACCTGGGAAAGCCGCGAAGAGAAAGATTACGAAATCGCCGCCGGTGTTCGATTGCTCATCGGTGACGGCCACCAGGTTCAGCCCGGCGATCAACTGACTGAAGGCTCGCGCAACCCGCACCGCATCCTGGAGATTCTGGGCCGCGATGCAGTGACGCAGTACCTCTTGCGCGAAGTCCAGCAGGTTTATCGGCCCCAGGGCCAGAACATTCATGACAAGCACTTTGAGGTCATCATCCGCAAGATGTTGAGCAAGGTGGTTGTGACGGAATCCGGCGACACCGACATGCTGCCCGGCGATTTGATCGACGCGCCAATCTTCCAGGAGAAGAATGACGAGGTCGTGAACGAAGGCGGGCAGCCTTCGCAGGCTGAGCCTGTATTACTGGGCATCACTAAGGCGTCGCTTAATACCGACAGCTTCCTGTCGGCCAGTTCCTTCCAGCATACTATCAAGGTGCTGGCCGGTGCGGCCATCGCCGGCAAGGAAGATCGCCTCATCGGGTTGAAAGAGAACGTGATCATCGGCAAGCTGATCCCGGCGGGCACCGGCTTCCGCGTCGGTGAAGATGAGCCAATGGAATTGCCAGAGGACTTCTTCATGGATCCGGAACTGGCCGGCGGCGCCACGCGGCTGACCAGCAGCGCGCTCATCGATGACGATACCGATGTGGAGATCCTCGCGGCCATTGCTGCCGCCGCCGCCGATGCGTCTCGTCTCACGCTCGTAAGTGATTACGAAGTGGAGGAAGAGGAAAGCGATTGGGATGAGGACGAGGATGTCTGGGAAGAAGAGGACGCAGAGGACCTGGAAGTAGAAGGTCCCATCGATGACGACGACTGGGATGAGGCCGCCGAATAGCGCAACTCCCGGTTACTGATAATCAATATGGACCGGATAGCCGCAAGGTTATCCGGTCCTTTTTTGTCGGTCTAGTAATCGCGGCGTAGCAGGATAGAGGTCAAAATTTGCAGCGCAGCGGCAGCCGGTTCGACTGGTTGCGCGGCCGACAGGCCGGCCGTGGCCAATTCGGTATAGCGCTCGGCTTCACGAATCGCGTACCGCCTCGCGCCGGCTTCATCCAGTAGCGCCACGACCCGGCTAACAAAGTCGCCGTCGGTTGCCTCGCCGTCATAGAGTTCGCGCAACGTCTGACTACGCGGTAAGGCGTAGAGTACGGGCAGGGTTTTCTTGCGGGTGGTGATGTCCGTGGCCACGGACTTGCCGGTGATCGATTCATCGCCCCAGATGCCGAGGATGTCGTCTTGAACCTGGAAGGCCAACCCCAGGTTTAATCCGAAATCGGCAAAGGCGCGCACTCTAGCATCGCTTGCGCCGGCGACCAGCGCACCCAGCTCGGCCGACAAGGCCACCAGAACGGCGGTTTTGCCGGTGATCATCGTGATATATTCATTGACGTTGACCTCTTCCCGGGTCTCAAAGCTCATGTCATTGTACTGACCGCGAGTCAGGGCGATGCACGTCTCATCAAAACGGCGCAAGGCGCGCACGACGACGGCCGGCGGTACGTCGCGATCCGCCAGCCGGCTGAGGGCCAGATGGGCCTGGGCAAACATCGCGTCGCCTGTGTTGATCGCCAGCGGTTGGCCCCACAGCGTCCAGAGGGTCGATCGGCCGCGCCGGGTGGGGCTATTGTCCTGAATATCGTCATGGACGAGAGAAAAATTGTGGAGAATTTCGATGGCTGCGGCCGCCGGAACGGCCTGATGCCAATCGCCGCCAGCCGCGGCGCAGGCCAGCAAGCACAGGATCGGTCGGATACGTTTACCGCTGTTGCCGCCCGCCGGCTGGAGGTTCTCGTCGGCCCAACCCATGTGGTAATGGATCATCCCGTAGAACGGGTCGGAAGCGCTGGAATCCAGCCCATCCACGCCCAACACGGTGCGCATTTCGGATTCAATGGCCGG
>WBZM01000795.1_pt1 | contig 37803 bp, 34 predicted proteins | sample 5204271 | NCBI WGS metagenome assembly WBZM01 (sample SAMN12344346, study PRJNA552823) | activated sludge metagenome | biome: Activated sludge suspended growth; feature: Nitrification reactor; material: Wastewater; isolation source: activated sludge from nitrification reactor of wastewater... | reverse complement strand
TTATTGAAAAGTCAAAAAATGAATCCTCACCCAACTGGTGAAGTGTGATTCAACTCTAAAAAAAGGGAAACCCCTATCTGCAACGACTTACATCAATCCTTAGAAAAAATTATCCGCCGATTCGGGTTCAAATTTCTCAAGCCTTGGCACAACACCCCTTTACCCCAGTCTCAACCGACCTCAGAGGAAGAACCAGACACAGCGGAACCCGATGTTGGTGTTCGTATTCGTCGGACCGTTATTCAGGTTCGTCGTGAACACGCCCGTATTCACGCCATTGTTCCAGTTACCGCCGCGAAGAATCGCACCGGCAGAGTCGTGGCAAAACGTCGACACACTCCTGTAAAAATACAAGCCTCTTTGGTCATGAGAACAAAACCGTTTTTGTTTTTTTATGATAATCAAAACTGAGATCTGACCAGGCATGAAACGTCAGATCCGATATCGCCAAACGACTCATTGGCACAAGCCCGCTGTGAACTTCTTTTGTGAGCTTGTTGATTCGGCGCTGAGCTCGTCTGCGGTTCCTGTTGAGAACCCAGTACCTATCTGTGTCGAAGCAGAAACCCAAAAAAGGCACTGGCGCAGCTCCTAATACGACACGTTTAGATTCAGGAATTTTCAAATCGAGCTGCTCTTCCACGAATGCACGCACATCTCTGGCCACATCCAGACAGGTTTTTTTGTCTGGATGGATCAACACAAAATCATCCATATACCGTGTGTAGTAGCCAACAGACGGGGCACTGAGCCGAGTCCACGCGAGAGCGTCGGCTTCACGCAGATAAAAATTGGCAAAGAGCTGCGAGGTCAAATTCCCAATTGGTATGCCTCGCCCTAGAGCTCGGCACTCCTCAGGCGACTGAAGAAGCGACAGCAGTAAACCCGACAACGAGCGATCCGGAAGTGCCGTCACTAACTTTTCAAAAAGCAAATCATGCCGTATCGAGGCAAAGTACTGCTTCACATCCAGTTTAATCGTGAATCTATTTGGTCCCATTTGCGAGAGCGCTCGCCATAGCAACTGGGCCGCAAGCCTTGATCCCTTCTCTTTTCGACAGGCAAAGACGGTTGGAACAAAGTGCGGATCAAGAATCGGTTCAATCACGCGATGAATGGCATGATGAACCACTCGGTCCGCAAATGGCGCTGCCATAACTTGGCGTCTTTTTGGATCGCAAACCCAAAGAGTTCTGTATACTCCCCAAGCATAGTCATCGCACAAAAGTCTTTGGCGAGTCTCGGCGAACCAAGCACTCCGCTGCACCTGGAGTCTGGCAAAACCATGAGACTGCTTTTTGCCCCTAGAACACTCGTAAAAGGCCTGGATCAGGTTCTCAGGCGAAGCCACCCTTTCCAACAAAGTCATTCGGTAGAACCACTTTCAGGGCGGCTTGTGGTCTGATTGTGAGTAGTTTTCATGTGATTGGACGGCTCACGATTTTTGTGGTGCTTTAACAGCGCACCGACACCAACACCGATTTTGAGTCCGAGATCAGAGAGTTGCTGATAAGAAGCGGGCGTCATCAACGCTAAATCTCGGCAAAGATCGAGCAAGGTTCTTAGATCATTCAGGTGCTGACTCAGCATCGTTAGCGCAGCAACTTTTTGTTGTCCTGGTTGCAAGTAGAGGCTCTTTTTTAGAAGCAATAAAACCTCAAGAGCTGACTCTTCAAGTCTGCGACCCAATGTAGGACGATACGGTTTGGCGATTGATTTCGAATAGTGAAATACTTGTAAACAGAGTGCATAGGCATCTGAAAATACCTGCGGCGATTTCTTGTCTGGATTCTGATTAGCCACCGTTTGTCATCATCGGGTCTGACCCGCTCCCAAAACTAAAAGGCGAACCATGTGGCGAAGTCCAGTAACCAGTTGCAAACGGAACCGCCTGCATCATCACCGGCGTAGTAGCGTTCATGGCATTTCCAAAACCGGGACCCACAGGTCCAGCGGCAGATCGCATGGCAGCATTTTTCTCGGTCAATCGCAACAGAGCACCAAGTGCTGGTAACACCTCGGACTCGAGCCGAAGTCCAAGCGCCTGAGTGCCCTCTGCGACCAAATAAAGTGCTGTAAGCTCTGCAAGACGATTGCGGGCCTCGCGGTAGGCCCAGATTTTCTCTCGGTAATGAAAACTATAAAACCCACGCCCTAACAAACCAAAGTACTCAAGTTTTAAAGTGTTGATTCGACCTTGCATTTGAACGTGTAACGGATTCTTCGATTGAGGCGCTAAAGTCTTATGCGATTCAACAGGATGTTCTCGATCAGATCGATCAAGATCAGCGTCCGAAAACGGCGAACTCTCTTTAAAAATGGCTAAGCTTAACTGAAAAACTCGCAGCGAAAAGAGCGCGCGCGGTTGTCGGTCTTTTTTCTTCGCGTCTTTGCCCGAACTTGGCTGGCCGGACGGACCGATAAATTCGCCACCGAATTTTGGTGCCGATTTTCCGGTGTTATCAGCCTCCGCTGGCAGGGGCCGAATGGGTGAACTTTCTGGCTGCACCAACACGTCACTGGGTGTGATCTCTTCGGGTTCAAGTGGCCCGGTGACAAAACCGTAGCGCTGTGCAAAGGCATCGACGGAGGCTCGGTCGATAAACCACTCCTTACCAACCTTATGACCAACAAGCTTTTTTGTTTTGAGGTGATGACGAATGGTTCGCTCAGGTAAATTGATGTACCGGGCCGCAGCCTGAACAGAGAGCTGCATGGAAGATCGTTTTGGTGAATTGTTTTGGTCTTTTTCAGACATAGAAATCCCGTGTACCAGTGATCAACCCGTTCGGCAATTGCGGCAAGGATTTACGTATTTCCGGCAAGATGCGGCAAAATATTGCCGCAAACCACACTGTGATCACGCTATTCGGCAAGAATTTGCCGAATAATTCCGATTTACACAGATGTTCGGCAAGATACGGCAAACCTTTGCCGAATACTGGCACTTTTTTGCCGTACTTTGCCAAATCTTGCCGGAAGTGTGCGGCAATTGCCGAAAAAAAATCTTTTGGGCTCGCTTAAAAGCGAGCCCTTTTTAGAAAAATTCAGGGGGAAAGGGAAAAGGGTTTAAGAGCTTAAGGGTTTAACCAGGCAGGTCTTCGATCGGTGGACCCGCTCTAATTAAGGCAACCAGACACAGCGGAACCCGAGGCTGGTGCTCGTACTCGACGGACCGAAAGTCAGGGCCGTCGCGAACACGCCCGCACCCACGCCACTGACCCAGTTACCGCCGCGAAGAATCGCACCGGCAGAGTAATTCAACCAACCATGACCAAGGCCACCAAAGGGCGAAGTTGATAGGCCGGTGTAGTCGCCAGCCGGACCGAAGTGGTAATTGGCATTATTCAAAACGCCACCTATGGTGCCGGTATTGGGGCGATTTACAGGCGTGATGGTTGAAATGTAGCCATCTGCACCAAAGTTTGTGCTGTTATCGTCTTTGACCCATTCCCAAACGTTACCGGCAATGTCCCATAGGTAGGAACCACTGGATAAACGGTGGACGCGTCGCTGATCGCTCCACGTGGCAAGGTCGCAGGTTTGACCGGTACCCGTGCAGGAATCATTGTCGTCCGCTGAGGCTGCTAATGAGTTACCCGGTGAATTGTCAGAATGCCCGCGGCTCATACCACCGCTGTCGCCAACAGTGCCCGAAGACCAGTTCAAGCCAACGCCTTCTAAGTTTCGCGCAATCGTCTGCCACTGGGCATTTGAAATTAGATCGTAGCCCGAGCCTGAACTGTGTCCAAGGTCACGGCAGGCTTTCCAAGCGCCACCTGCTGTTGTCGGAAGCGTCCCGCGCGGGATGCTGACCCACGGTGTGCCTGAAGCTTGTGATGTCGCCACACCCCCGACGTTTTTCATCTCGTACTTCGCTACACAGAAGAAGCTCGTGGTGTAGGGTGCAAGGGCTTGAATCGGCACATAATTTGTCGGGCACTCTGTGACCAGCACCCCACTGGTGTTAGGTGCTGAGAAGGTCAACGTGGCCGCATTGGTCGCAACATCACCAATCGTTCCACCGTTGAGATCTATGGGGCTTGCGACCGCGATGCCGTCCGCATCCGCGTCGCCCGCCTGCACGGTGTAGCGAAAATTAAGCGTGCTTGTTCCTGTTCCTGATAAATAATCTGCGTAGCGAGTCGTGCTTCCGATGGTGAGGGTTAACCGCGGAGTTCCGGTAACTGTCACAGCCTCGTTAAACGTGAGTGCAAAGTTCAGGAACTGACCGGGCACGTAGGTCGCGCTTGCTGGGCCTGTGGCGGATTGCACTGAGGGGGCTATCGTATCCACAAGGACGAGTGTCGTGTCAGGAGTTGAGAATGAAAGATCGGCATTATTAGCAGCTGCATCTTGAATGCTGCCACCATTGAGTTGAAGTGACCCGACACCAATCCCATTGGTGTCATTCATCGCCGCTTCCACCGTATAACGAAACACAAGGCTCGCAGTCCCTGAACCTGAAAGATAATTCGCATAACGAGTCGAACCACCGATGTTTAAAATAAATCGCGGTGTTCCGCTGACCGTCACGGTCTCGGTAAAATTAGCGGTAATATCCAGATGCTGATTTTGCGTGTACGATCCATTGGCCGGAGCTGAAACCGAGGTCAAACTCGGCACTGTCGCATCGCCTGTCGTTGTGACATCAAAGACGGCACTCACGCCACCAATGGTGACTGTCGCCTGCCTTGTCGTATTTTCTGTAGCGGCTGAGGTCAGTCGCACGGAAATCGCGTTTCCTGCGCTGACAGAAGCCGAAGCGCCTACGACAGCTCCGCCCACCAAAATCACCGGCGAACCAGCTCCGGTCGCAGTGGCCGTGAGGCTTCCATCGAAGCCAGCAAGTGTTGCCTGGTTTGAAGTTATATTCGTGGAAAGCGCTTGGCCCGTGGCCGGAGAAAAAGAAAATGCACTGGGCGTAAAATCACCCGTCGTCACAGAAAACAGCGCACTGGACCCGCCAATGGCAACGGTTGCCCTGGAATTCGTACTCTCAAGCGCACTTGTTGTCAGACGCACGCGCAGCGTATCGCCAGTAAAGATGGTCGCTGGCCCGTTAACGAGCGTGCCATTTTTGTAAAGCGCAGGGCTGCCGTCGCCTGTGACACTGATGAGAACAGGCTCTGCGCAACCTGATAGCGTCACTGTGTCAGAGTCCACGGCCGTGGAAAGTGCCGCGTGTAATTGTGGAGTGAACGCAACCGAATCGCATTGAGCCGGGTTCGTGTTTCCACCGCCGTTAGCAGAATCGCCGACCGCTGGGTTAGACACAGACTTCGATCCTAGCGGGTTGTCGCAAGCTGTAAGAACGGTGCCGATTAAGAAAAGCCCAATCAATTGGAAATATGTCACTTGAAAAAATGGTTTCAAACAAAATAGACCCGTTAACGCTTTTTGAGTTCGTTGCTGAATCTTTTCTCGTGATTTTATTTGAAAATTCATGGGCGATCTCCTTTCTGCTTGCTCTGTGCTACCTGCTCTGTGCGCCACTCCCGCGAGCATCGTTATTCTTGGGACTGGCCAGGCCATCGAAGCGATAAATCAGGCCAAGGCCAAGCATCAGGTCCTGTCGCGAGTGGTCGCCTAAAGACGATTTAAATGTTGAAAAACCATATGAAAATCCACTGCTTAATTCCCAGTTTCTCATAAGCTGGCGAACTAAGCGAACGTCCGCTGTGAAACCGTATCCGTTTGATATGGAAAAATCAGATTGGTTTGAATACGGGGCGTACCAAACTGAGAAGTTCGATTTTAACTTTCGCCCTTGATCAATCTGAAGCAAGTGCTCTGCTTGAGCACCACCAATCAAAACTTGCGGAGAGTCGACTCGAATGATTCCGCCCCCAATTCGCGTCGAGATGGGCTGAGTCTGATATTTGAATAGAGGTCCGACCGAAAAACTAGACTCGTCACTCGTTTTCCAAAGTAACCCGAGCCCGATTTCAGAAAAGTCAGCATCTCCCTGAACAGCAACACTAGACGGCTCCAATGGCGGAATTCTAAATTTTGAAACCAACAAATCCGCGCTCAAATTTTGATGGATCTGCTCGCGCCAATCCAGCTTAAACCCGAAAAATGGTTTTGAAAGAAGCTCCGAATACCCACCTACGGACGTTTGCAAGTCGAGTCTTGAAAATCCCTGCAACAATTCAAATCCAAAAGTGCTAAGACTTCGCTCGCGATCGTTCGCGCTGCGAATGTCAGCGTCGCTGCTAGAGCTCGCGCCGTCGCCCAATGCGTTCTCATCCAATGAGGCAGATTCTACTCGTGGTGGTGATTGTTCAATAGCCGAATCACGAAAATGGTTTTCCTGATTCGAAGACGCGATTGAATGCGTCGAACTCATCGCTCTTACATGGCTTACTGTATCGCGTTTAGGTCCGATGTTCACAACCAATGTGGCACAGTGGCTTTCGCCATTGGCCTGCGACTTTACAGGTAAATTAGAAGATACCTCTGAAATTTCTATGCTTGAGTCCGTGATACGAATTTCTCTAGCTATATCTTGTGCAGAACCGATTTCTGAAGCAGGTGCTTCAAATGCAAAGAAAACTTTCTGGCCAGGACGAATAAGGTCGCCATTCTTTTCGAACTGGCCGCACTGGAGAAGTTTTCTAAGGGTGCCTCTTTTTCCATAAATCGGAACGAGACCAAGACTTCCCAGAACCTCGCTCAATGTGTCACGGTGCTTCACTACATAGAAGCCAGTTCCGTTTTTTCCTGCGCCAATGGCCGAACTTCCATGCGCATAAGACGACATCAGCATAAGGCCTGTGCCATGAGTTAAGAAAAATGAGACCAATGAAAACCAAGTAGTTTTGCAGCTCCGCCTAGCGGAGCACCGAAGCCCCGGCCGCCGGGGCCGAAGCTTCGCGTTTCCTTGGATTTTAAAGTGAATAGAATTTAAACTCATACTTTCGAAGTATCGGCTGCAAATCAGGGGTACTTAATTTGACAAAAGTCTCGTTTTGTCTAAAGGCTGCACAGTTCAGTTCGAAAGCTCATTTTGAGAGGCATAGCGTGCCGAAGGCAGTAGTCATCAGGACTTTCAGCTAAGCCAGAATCTATAAACCATATTTCTCAGTGAAGTAATGAAGTCGATTTGGGGCTATGCCGAGCCGACGTGCGGCTTCTGCTTTGGAGTTTGAGTCCTTAAGAACATCAGCCATCATCCGCCGTTTCTGTTCATGCAGGTAGCGGTCGATTTCTTCGAGTGTTCTTGGATCTTCGATTTCTCTTTTTTGATACAAGAGTGCTTCGAGGTCTTCAGCACGCACGATCTCACTATCCGAGCCGATCAAATGTCGCTCAACGACTGAGCGAAGCTCGCGCACATTACCTCGCCAAGAATACTCACGGAACACCTCAAGACAGCGTCGGTGGAATGAACGGTTAAAACCATTTTCTTTGCAAACCTCTCGCGTGAAGTGAATAACAAGCGGCTCTATGTCTTCAGGCCGAGAACGAAGCGGTGCGGTTTCCAAAATTACAGAACTCAATCTGTAGTAAAGGTCTTCGCGGAATTTTCCCTCAGCGATGAGCTTGAGCAAATCGCGGTGAGTGGCCGCCACGATTCGCACATCAACCGAAATCGAGCGTGTGGCCCCGACTGGCGTGATCTCACGTTCTTGTAAAACACGCAGGAGTTTCACTTGGAGATCAAGGCTCATGTCGCCGATCTCGTCGAGAAAAATTGTTCCCCGATGGGCGAGTTGAAACTTCCCAATCTGATCGTGTGTGGCTCCAGTGAAAGAACCCTTTTTATGGCCAAACAATGATGAATCGAGAAGTGATGCTTGCTCTGCTGCGATATTGACGGCAACAAATGGACCACTCGCTCGGTCGCCGCACTTGTGAAGCGCACGAGCGACAAGTTCCTTTCCTGTTCCACTTTCGCCGTAAATGAGCGTTGTCGCTTTGGATGGTGCGATCTTTTCGATCTGTCGAGCCAATTCATAGAGCTTTTCCGAACGCCCGATCATTCCCATCTTCTTGATGAAATCTTCCTTCTCGTTATGAGTAAGATCATCGTCATCTAGGAGACGGAAATTCTGCTCGTATTTTTCACAGTAGGCAGCAACAGTTGAGAGCAGCACTTCGTTCTCGGAGTTCTTGTCGAGAAAATCCAGCACACCAGCTTTGAATGTCTCGCGCATCACATCGCGGTTGTCGTCGAGCGAATAGGCTAACATTTGCTGGTTGGGCCTAATTTTTTTGATCTCCGCCACCGCCTCTGCGCCCGACATTCCGACCATGTGGTAATCCATCAGGATAAGAGCATAATCTTTCTTGGCCGCTTTGATGGTGTCTATGGCCTCTTGGCCCGACTGCACGGTTTTGACTTGATAGCCCTTCATTTTTAGCAGGGCTTCGTTCACCATCAAGTTCTCTCTGTCGTCGTCCACGAGAAGGATGCGGTAGCTCATGGGCTTACCTCCATGCGGGGAAAATCTAAAGTGAATGCCGTGCCGTCCTTACTAGATGAAACGGCGATCTTCCCGCCATATTGTTCGCAGACCTGTTTTACCACGAAGAGTCCAAGGCCAGTCCCCTTGTTTCCTTTGGTGGTGAAGTCCGCTTCAAATATTCGGGCTTGAAGTTCTGATGGAATACCACCACCCTCATCACGCACAAGGATCGAAACGCGGTCGCCCTTTGGTTCCACCTTCAAAGAGAGAGTGGCCCCTTCAGGGCTTGCTTGAATACCATTACTGCAAAGGTTTTCAATCAGACGGCTGAGTGCTGGCGCAGGGATCGGACTCACGCATGACTCGTCTGCATCGACTTGGAATTGAATACGCTTTTCAATGGCTTCGGGATCAGTCAGCAACTCGGTGGCTAAGCTACGCACTTCTTTGGCAACGTCCACCGACGGAATGGTGTTACTCGCTTCGCCGATTTGTCTTTTGTAGATGAGCTTCAATTGCTCGGCATAGCTTGATAGGCGTTTAAGGTTGGTGCGAATGTTTGCGAGCGTTTCAGGATCGGCACTGCCCTGAACTTCAAGTAAACCTAAGAGGCGTTTCATGCGGGCAACTGGATTTAAGATGTCATGGCCAATTCCGCGTAATGTGACCAGCGCCCCTTGCTCGCGGGCTTGTGCTTCGAGTTCAATGATATAATCCTTCATGCCGAGGAGTGCGTTTCCGACAGGTGCGATCTCAGCGAAAGGTACTTTGCGGTATTCAGATTGATCCTTTGGATTTTCGGAAATCTTTTTTGCCCAAGCGGTCAGTGTCGAGCTGACTGCACGAATGGACTTCATTGTGTTGCGATATGCGCCGAATCCTTGGATGAGCATTCCCAAGATCACGGCGAGCGCAACGCCAAGAACAAGCGGCCAATCTGTTTGTGCTGCCTTTTCAATATGAAGATAGCCCCAGAGGTGTTTTCCTTCATTATCAAAGTAAATAGGTTTTTCAAAAACGATCCGCTGCTTGAGCCATAAGCGGCACGGAGTCGGGTCCGCACATGATGACAGCGACTCTTCTCGTAAATCACCAACCCAAGGCGCACGGTTTTGATCGAGAAACAGAAGTCGGTCGTTTGATTTGAGGCCAAGATTTTTCCGAAAGCGAAGCTCAGTTGCACGGACATCGCCAGAAAGAATCTCGGTGCGCCCCGACGCGATGGCTGACGCTGAGAGCGTTTCAACTTCGCGGGCCGCATCTTGGAACATCAAAAAAAGCGAAAGCGATCCCGTTAGACAGAGTGTGAAGATGATCCCACCCGTTGTCCATGCAAGAGCCTGTCGCTTTATGTTTTGTTCCAAGGATTCAGGTTTCATCGCATTCTCACCTTAGAAAATAAAATAGTCTCGTCTGAGTTTGGAACTTCAGACAGGTCAATGCCTGGCTTTGCAATAGCAAGGCTAGAAAAATGGAAAAGCGGTAGAACGTGCCCCGCCTCTTGAGCGCGGATGATGATTTCTCTCATACGGGCGGCGCGATCCGCCGACGTTGGTAGTCCGCGAGCAGTGCGGAGTTGCGCTGCAAAATCCGCAGCCCCTTCATCCGATGGAATGAACGGCGGCTCTCGCTCTATAAAGAACGACATTGCACCTTCAAAATTTGGATCGGCAACGGCGATCTGCACGCCGAAAATATCAAAGTCGCCAAGTTTCATGCGATCCCCCGCTTTAGAAACAGGGATGACTTCGATCTTGGCTGGTTGTCCTGATACAGTGGAGATGATCTTTGCCAATCTCTCGCGCATTCTCGCCAGAACTGTCGTGTCTAGCAATAAAACAGTGATCGGCCCTTTGCCGCGCCACTTATCAACAGCGGGAACTTTTGGTTGCTGACTGGAATAAAGCTCATAGCCTCTAGGGAAAAACTGTTCAGCAGCGGTGAATCCCGTAAGTCCACCCAATAGCGAAGAGTTATCCACCTTCTTTGAAAGTAGCTTGATGAAATTCGCTCCATCGTTTTTTAGAAACCGTTTCGATGGATACAGGCTATAAACCTTGTCGAGACTGCGCTGCCAAGTTTTGAAACCCTTGCTCTTTAGTTGGTCGAGGGTTTCTTTCGACATCAGTGAGCTGCCAGAGGTCAGGTTTGGCCAATCGTCTTTGTCGAAAGTGGTCATCAAATCAACGCCGTCTTTCGGGCGTCTGATTTCAACAAGTGCTGGCATCGCGCTTGTGTAAGCATACCAGTTCTGGTTCGCCTCCAGTGTCAGCGAATCGCCGCGATGTTCTTTCACAAAAAACGGCCCGACTGTTTTTGAGAGATTAAGTCCGTCACCCTTCAGGGCCAGAAGTCCATACATAGGCTCAGTTAGCTTGAGCAAAAGGCCGCTTTCTGTGGCTGCGCCCTTGGTCACAAAAACAAGTGTGCGGTCATCAGGGGCTTCGATTTTCGTGACGGCTTCAAATAGGGCTTTGAGATCGTTTCCATAGAGACGTTTCGCCCGCTCCAATGCCGTCTTATATTCCGCAGCTTTGACTTGCGAGCCATCTGACCAGCGTAGATTTTTGCGAAGTGTGAACGATACACGATCAGGCAGAAGAATCGCCCATGTCTCTGCCAAACCCGAAACCACCTGACGCTCGCTATTGAAAACGACAAGCGTAGTAGAAAGGGCAATAGAAAGCTCAAGATCGGCCATCGACAGGATGTGGGCTGGATCGACCTCTTTGGCAAAATTCATGTAGGTTCTTACGCTTTTCGTATGCACTGATCCCTCCGATGCGGCAAATGCCAGATGGCTACTTATCAGCAGACATCCCAATAGAGCTAGGGGCACCAGCGGCAACGATGTTTTCCTTTTTTTCATCCAAGACATAGACCGTTCCTTTTTCATCGACTGCGATCACTTTCACGATCGCAGCAAATTGGGGATTTTCATTCAGAAATTTCAAGACCTGCTTATGAGCCACAACCCGCTGTTCGAGCGGAAGTTCCTCGATCAAGTGCAAGCCCTGCGGCAGTTCCCCAGCCATCGCCAAAAATCCAGTTACACTTGCGAGTGAGAATAAGATTCCTTTGATTGCTCTGTTACGCATAATATCCTCCTTAACCCACGAAATGCGGGTGTTGGTTTCGTTTAGATACATCGTCAGTTCGGCCCCAGAAAATTTCCCGATGCTTGGGGCTTTTCACTCTTGCCACGATTCGGTCGCCGACTTGAAAGGTCTGTGTGTCGAACGCGACAATGTTTAACTCGTTAAATAATAGTTGATGCTTCTCCCACTGGCGGCACACTTCAATCTCGGTCGCGGTCAGAATCTTCACCACTTCGGGCATCGTCTCTTTGTAGGCATACGCCAGCGAATGAGCCGCAGGACTTGCACTTGTGCCATGTCCGCCAGCATGAAGGGCTGCGACTTCAGCATAAGAATCGAACTGAATTGCGGAGTGAGCGGCACGAAAGCATTCATTCGCGGCGGAGATGGCTGCATCCCGTAATTCAAACGCTGAAGCGTGGCCCGCGACAAAGTTTCCGTTGCCATTAAATAGGAGTGCCGACACACACGCGCCGTTGTCGGTGCTGCTTAGAAGGATACGAAGGTCAGAAAATTCGAGGCTTGTACGCTGCTCGCTCTTCCATACAAGGAGAGCCTTCGGCCAAAGCGACTCAGGCACTACATAGAAAGGACCGCCGTTTTCCCAAGTTGTGAGGGCAACGTCACGTTCGATCAGCTCAAACGCCGCCGCTCGAACTGCAAGCTCGGCGGTACGATGGGCCGCCCAGCCGCTACTTGTCTCTGATCTATTTGTGTCAGTGCAGACTTTGAAAAGTGCTAGTCGCTCGAATGCTTCAGAGACCGCCTTTTCGCGGGCAAGATCACGCTGGCCTTCGCCGTAGCCTGTGGCCGTAAGCCCGTCGGCCTCTGCCGTTATAGAAAGGGCCACGAATCCAGGGAGCGCGTAACCGTCCGGTCTTTTGATTTCATTTTCGCTGATGATTTTTGGACCGAAGAATAGCGGTGAGGTTTCAAACCCCCTTCGCAGTCTTTGGTTGTCTTGAGCTAGATCGCTCACCATGCTTGGCCCCCTATACAGCCGAAGAGAGCAAAGCCGATGCCACAACTAGAAGTTATTCTTTAAACTGTCGTACCCCGCAAAAAACGCATAACCAGCGCCCATCGGCCCTCTTAGCGATGTGGATATACAACAGTTACATAAATAATTCTTCAATTTATTTGAATACTAGGCGGCGGTGACTTCGCTTAGTACCAGTTAAGTTATTGAAGATTAAACGATTTCTGTTGTCTCAGAGGTATTCAAATTTCTTGAATGGTTCGTGTAGAAAATTCATGTTCAAGATTCTTGATGTTCTTCAAGTTTTTTGAATACGCGAAAAGCCCCTAAATTCGCACTCGCGCAGTTTCATTCAAATTATTTGACTGTTTCTGATCCAGAAAATTTCCACGATTTCCTTCGATTCTCTTTTGATGTTCGAGCGTTAGCTCGTTTTCGCGTCGAAGTTGGCACAGCTTGCAATTTTAGTTGGTGAGAGGGCGAAGAACCATCCCTCCAACAGCAAAGGAGAAAGCTATGAGCTACTGGCGAAAGTGTCCACGCTGCAATGATCGCAGCTATGAAGTTCTAAGAACTCACGCCCACTGCGTGAGCTGCAACTACAGTCCTGACTTACTAGATCGACCGATGTCTCCTGATGATCTTCCCATCCCAGAGTGGGCAGAAAATCTCGGCGACAAAACTGCAAAAGAAGAAGGCGATGAATCTGAGCCGTCGCTGGAGGGTGCTGCGTGATCCGCAAGGTCATCACCCGCATCAGAACAGCAGCTCAAAAGATTCTTGAAAAGATGCGTAGATCGGCTGCGGCATCGGCCCGCGTGCAGGAGCAAATCAACACGGCTCGCACCGAGATGATTCAGAAGTACCCTGAGACATTTATGCGTCGGGGTTCACTATGAACGAGATGGAAGTTCTGATGCTGCTCAAGCGAGAACTCTATGAGCTGATGGGCGCACTCTCGATTGAAGAGATCATGGGCAATGCCCAACTGATCGTAGAACTGAAGAATGCACTGAGGCTCTTGGGTCAATAGGGGGGCAAGTGAAGACGGTCAAACAAGAGGTTGGGATGGTGCTTGATTCGATTTCCACAGAAGAAGTGTCGAGAAATCGAAAAATAGCGGCCATCGTTCGGCGAATCAAAAAATTGCTCCTGCATCTGAAGTAGGAGCACAACGCCGACTCTGAATTAGAAAACAAATTTATACGGGGGAATTTTAATGGAAATCGAAGTGAACAAAATGAAGCATGATGTATTTGTAGGAAACCACGTCGGCCAGAAACTTGATTGCGCACTCCATATTGGTTACGCGCTCAAGTACGAGAATCTGAAATACTACATCCTGAAGCTCTGGCCGTTTCCGAATGTCACCTACTACCTAAGCATGAATCGAGACTCCTCGGATAAATTCACGGTTTTCACAAAAAAGATCGAGACCGAGACGAGCGTGCATTTTCAGAATCCTGTCGGCTATGCCGTCCTGCGCGGTGATCTGAAGGAATATCTGGAGATCAACCTGCGGCTTCCAAAACAGAAGGTCTATATGTCGATTTATCCGAGTAACTAAAGCTCGGCGACTGTCTCAACAAAACCCCGCCCCTAAAAAAGTCCAATTGAAGGGCTTTTGTATTTCGCAAAGGGGGTTTTATGAAAATCAAAAAATATGGCGCCGCTCTTGTCGGCTCGTTGTGGATGCTTCTCACGCCGATGATGGCTTCTGCCAGCGTTGAATCAAGTTTGATGGCGGTACAATCAAAGCTCATCAACACCGTTTTGCCACTGGTGGGGATTTTGGGTCTGGTGTTTGCGGCTTTCTCGTTCTTCACAGGATCGCAGAACGCTCGCTCGCATCTGATTTTGGCGATCATGGGGGCCGTCGTAGGCTTCGGTGCGCCATCCATCATTCAGTTTGTTCAGTCACTAATTCATTAAGTTAGCTACACGCCGATGCTCGGAGGGCTTTGCCCTCTGGATGTCGGCCCATTTTCGGAGATCGTGCATGGCTTTGAAAGTAACGCCTGTCAGTCAGTGCTTGGAGAAAAAGCTGCAAGTCATGGGTTTTGAAATTCCCGATTTGCTCTTCGTGTTTTTCTTGCTCTCGATTCTAAATTTTCTGTTCGGCACTACTTCAGGAAAGTTGTTTCTGGTGTGGCTCCCGACTTTGACGGTGGCTCTCACCATCCGCATCGGCAAACGCGGCAAGCCCGACAACTATCTTCTGCATCTGGGGAAATTCTGGATGAGGCCAAAGGTTTTGTGGGCCTTCCCTGAATCAAAGACCTTCCAAAATCCGCCTCAATTTAAGCGCAAGGGGGCTTAATGAAAACAGATATTTTGACCGACGAGCTTCAGCTCTGGGGTTTTGAGCAAGATCGCATGATTTTCGAGGACGGCTCAATGGGCGCGGCTCTGAGGATTTCACCTCTTGATGTCGTGGCCCATTCAGACGAGGGGAAAAATGCGCTCTCAGGCAGTTTGATTCAATTTTTGAACAGCTTGCCGAGCGGCCTCGATATTCAATTTGTCTGCGACATTCGAGATGGAAACGAAGATGAGATCGCGGGCTTTGAAAGCGTAGCGATGACTTCAACCAATGAGGCAGCCAAAGCACTCGCACTCGGACGCGCCTCGATGTTTCGGAAGTTCGATCAACAGGGCTTCATCCCAAAGTACGACCTCCATATTATTGTACGGAAACCATTTTCACAGCGACTCGCGGACAGGACGAAGTTTTTTTCTCTTGAGCCTAAGTTTCAAGAGGTGACTGAAGATCGTCTGAAGAAAGAGCTGTCAATGTTTGATCGAACTCTTGAAGACTTACTTCAAGGTATCAAGTCGCTGGGGCTAACATCTCGCGTGCTTGCGCCCGACGAGATTTTAAAGCTCATCTATAAGCAGTGGAATCCCACCCGCAAAATCGGTCTTGGACAATACGACCCTGAAGATCTGCGTGAGTCGCTTTGTCTGACGGACGTTGCGATCTCACAAGAGGGCTTTTCCATCGGTAACATCCACCACAGAGTTTTGTCCCTCAAGATTTTACCAGAAGCAACTTACTCTTGCTTGGGGGCGATTCTTCAGGGGCTTCCTTTTGGATCACGGCTGTTCTTTTCGGTTCATGTGCCCGATCAAACAAAAGAACTTGAAAGTCTCAAGACACAGCGGCGCATTGCCTTTTCGATGGCGCGGGGAAAGCGCAACGGAGTTTCTGACATCGAGTCCGAGGCGAAGCTGCAAGACCTAGAGACTCTGCTAGAGCAGATGATTGCAAGTGGCGAAAAGGTGTTCCGCCTGAGTCTCAACGTACTGTTGAAATCGGAAAACCTAGAGGCACTTGAGGATAAGGTAAACCAAGCTCTCATCGCGGTGAGAAGTCTGGGCAGTAGTGAGGCTATGCAGGAAACCATTGCGGCCTTCGATATTTTCTCGCAGATGGCTTTACCTAATGCGCGGGCGGCGGAACGATCTAAGCGAGTGAAGACATCGAACCTTGCCGATCTTTTGCCGATCTATGGTGCATGGCCTGGGACGATGGAGCCGAGTGTGCTTTTGCGCAGCAGCTCTGGTGCGCTTTTGAAATTTGATCCGTTCGATGCGGATTTCACGAACTCCAATATGCTGATTTCTGGTGGATCAGGCAGTGGGAAGTCGTTTCTTACAAACATCATTCTCATGCAGATGCTCAAAGAGAATCCCAAGATTTTCTTTGTCGATATTGGCGGAAGCTACAAAAAGCTTTGCGAAAATCTTGAGGGACAATACCTCCCGCTTGGTGTGTCCGAGGGAATCTCAATCAACCCCTTCGACTTGGCTGTTGGCGAGGAAGTGGTGTCTAACCAGAAAATCAAATTTTTGGTGGGCTTGATCGAACTCATGGCGAAAGAGGAGGACGTTTCTCGTTTGCCAAAGCTAGAGCGTGCTGAGGTCGAAGAGGCCATCCGCGAGGTCTATGCGACTTCAAAATCACCGCGCCTTTCTGACCTTCGAGAGATTTTGCTCAGCCATAAAGATCCGAACATCGTGCGTTTCGGAAAAATTTTAACGCCTTGGTGTGGGGATTCGCTTTTTGGAAAGTTCCTCGATCAAAAAACCAATATCAGCTTAGACAAGCAAGTGGTCGCCTTCGATTTGAAAGGGATGGAGACATATCCTGAACTTCAGGCGGTGTGTCTGTTCTTGATTACCGATCTTGTTTGGCGTGAGGTTCAAAAAGATCGTCTCACTAAAAAATTTCTCTGCTTTGACGAGTGCTGGAAGCTCCTTAAGAACGAGTCAGGAATCGTATTTATTGAGGAGGTTTTTAGAACTTTCCGTAAATACAAAGCATCGGCCATTGCGATCTCGCAGGACATTGACGATTTCGCCAAGTCGCGAATTGCTGGGGCCTTGCTCCCGAACTGTTCGATCAAGTGGCTGCTGCTACAGCAACAGGTGGACGGTGAACGACTCAAGGAAGTTTTGGACCTCAACGACAACGAGGTTCAAATGGTGAAATCGCTCTATCAAGAGAAAGGACGGCTGTCGCAAGCGTTTCTACTCGCACAGAAAAATCGAATCGTCGCCGTCGTTGAATCTACTCCTCTTGAATACTGGATCGCTACCACCGACCCAAAAGATTTAGCAGAGGTGGATCGACTTACGGCTGAGACCACTCAGCAAAACCATATCCAACGGCTTCAGCGGCTTGCTGAAAAATATCCGCATGGGATTGCGGCGTTCGAGAAAGAGAGGGCTTCGTGAACAAATTTAAGAAGGCCGTTCTTATTCATTTAATGGCTCTTGCGTTGGTGTTCACGCCGACAACTGGTCGCGCTGATATGTGGGGCGGCGATCTTGTTTATCTCGCACAAATTTTGGCGAATGCCGTGCAACAGCTTGCCCAACTGAAGGAGATTCTCGGCAATGGACGAGATAATTTGAATCTGATTCGAGACATCAATCGCGGGATCAACGACTCGCTTGGAATCGTAAGGACGATCTATCCCAACATCGACCCAGGTCTTTACAAAGAGTGGGACAGGATCGACCAAGCTCTTCGTGGCCTTGAGCAAATCTACGGAGCGGTGACGCCTTCGCAAGATGCAAGAGTGCAGCGAGACACCGATCAAAGCGTTGCTGAGGCGATCTCGCTCAATAACTCGATCTATAAATACACCTCCGACATCGACAAGATCGGTGAGGCTATCAAGCAGTATAGTCACGCGGTTTCCCCTGGTGGCGCACAAAAACTCACCGCAGAAAGTCTCGGTGTGATGCTGACCGTGATGAATCAAAGTCTTCGCACCCAAGCAACAGGACTCAAAATCCAAGCACAGGCGTTGGCCTTACAGAATCACAGAGAAAAAGAAATGACCCGTCACATGATGGACATCTCGGGCCAGCTCGGTGATTCGCTAAAGACCCAAAGCCCTGACTATAAACTTCCGAGGTTTTGAGCATGACTGATTTATCATGGCTGGCTCAGGAGGCGCGGAGTATTCACGCCATCTTTGAGTCAGTGTTTTATGGACTTGCTGTCGTTCTAGTTTTGATCGGGGTGATAAGCGAATACTTCAAGCTGCCGATTGGTGGGATGGCATTTACTCCTGAACTAATTGGCCGCGTGCTGATCGCCGCTCTCTTGCTGCACAGCTATCCCGAAGTGACCAACACTTTGAGCGACGTTACAGACGCACTCGCTAACCGCATCGGCGACTACAACAACTTTAATCTTGTAACCGCGAGAATGAAGGAAAAACTGGACACGATGGTTTGGAGTTGGACGGCGGTGAAGGACAGCAGCATCATGCTGTTTTCTTTCGTGACGTTCTTCATCCTCTACATCTCGGTTTCTATCACGAATGCTGGAGTTATCTATGTTTGGACGATTCTCTATGTGTTTTCACCGATTCTGATAGCATTTTTTATTTTGCCTGCAACGGCTGGTGCGACCAAGGCACTCTATCGGACGCTGATCGAAGTCTGTATGTGGAAAATTGTGTGGGCAACACTCGCAGCACTTCTTTGGAGCAGTGCTTTGAGTGACATGAATAAAACCGACATCAATTTTCTTACCGTGATTTCGTTCAATCTCATTCTAGCGCTCTCACTACTCGCTACACCGATTGTTGTGAGTGCGTTGGCCTCCAAAGGTTTGTCGTCAATGGCAAGCTCCGCCATCGGGACCGCAGCAATGGCTGCGACGTTTAGTCCAACCTTGGTCGCCAAGAAAGGTGTTTCGATGGGAGTTTCCGCTGGAACTGGTGCGGCTAAAGCATTCCCTCGACCCGACAAAAAAGAATCCTCGACACCCAAGGCGTAGAAACGTCCCTTTGCCACTAGATTTCTAAAACGATTTTGAACGAGAGGAAGTCTTATGCGTTTATCTCAGGCTTGGGCCGACGTTGCCAAACAAAACAACGTCCTTCGATTCGCTGTGATCGGTGTCACATTTGTTTGCGTGGTCATTCTGATGATCGCGCTGAAGTTTGCCTTCAAGGAACCGCTCGTAATCGAGCGTGGTTGTTTTTCTACGATTGCGCCAATGCAGTCGCAAATCCAAACCCCACAAGAGATCGAGGCGTTTTTGAGAGAAACTGTCGCCGAGAGATTCAATTCTGATGCCGTCGTGGTCAATGACTACTTTTCCTTGGAGGAACTGAAGGCCCGCGATAGTGAGCAGGTTGAGTTAAAGCGGAGAGACATCAAGCAAACTGTCGTCGTGAACTCTATTACCAAGCAGGGCGACGGTTATCTTGTAGATGCTGACCGTATCTTATCCGTAGGAAAAATTAGATCGGCGTTTCAGATGCCTATGATCGTCACCATCGCAAAAGCCACGCGCACAAGTGGCAACCCCTATGGCCTTGTCGTGTTGCGAGTAACACCTATCAAGACGGAGGACAAGAAAGATGGCAAGTAAGAATCAAAAGAGATCGGAGTTAGTTTTCTTCACGCTCATTCTGGCACTGCTGACGGCCTTCACCGTCAACGCTTTTGCAGAAGAGGCGAAGATCATTCGGCTCGACGAGAAAACCATCGGCAAAGTGCTGATCTCAACACGCGGGACGGTGCTAAGTTTTCCGATCAAACCCACGAAGGTCATTCTTGGTCGGGCTGGGACTTTTGGCATCGAGTATGTCGAAAGCGATCTTGCTATTTCACCACTCAATACCGCCGCCCGCTCAAATCTATTCGTCTATCTCTACGGCAGGCGGTTCAGCTTTGACTTGGTTACGTCTCCCAAAGGCGGAAGTCCTGTGATTCGCGTGCTAGATGCCATCGAGCCCAAGCTCGCAGTGTCGCCTCCGCCAGCGAAGCCAAAGGGGAAGAAATGAAGTCAGATAAGGCGGAAGCTGTTGAGATGATCTCGGAAGGTAGGGCGAAAAAAACCTTCCTTGAAAATTTCAGCTACATTCGGCGCGAGGCGAAACAAGGGACACGATTTAAGGTCATGGGAATGTTAATGGCTCTCGTGGCCATCGCCATATCGTTCTTTCGTGGTGAACCCGAAAAAGAGATCGAGTCATCGACTCCGATGTCCATTCCAACTATTGGGGAGGCCCAAGTCGATCCCACTGCGAACGGCTACTCCCGCACCGACGATGCAAAACAATTAGATGAAAAACGCCGCTCACCGCAAGCGAGTACACCTCTCAGACTTGCGGGGCCTAAGCTCATTATTCGGTCAAGAAACGTAGAGATTCCGCCAGGAACTCTTGCTCGTGCCGAACTGGTGACTGGCGCATCCAACGGAGCGGTGAAAGCTATCTTGAAAGATGCTGTTCGCGTGAACGGTGAAACCTTAATCGAAGCAGGGTCAACCGTTCTAGGGCGCGGGTCATCGACGGAGGATCGTCTCTTTGTCACGTTCACGAAAGTTCTCCACAAAGAGGGCGACGTTTCGCAGGTGGCTGCGGAAGCCGCCGATAGCTCGGACAAAACGATGGGGCTCAAGGGTTCCAAGGTTGCAAGTCGAGCCATCAAGCTTGCCGCGAACGTGGGACTCAAGTTTGTTGCGGGGGCGACAACTGCCCTTCAAGAGACAGAAGGCCAATCTGGAGTCGCCGTCAAAAAGCCCACGATGAAAAATGCTTTCTTGAGTGGAGCCGCCGAATCTGCGCTCGAACAATCAAACCAAATTGCATCTGAATATAAAAACTCTGCGCCCGTGATCGAGGTGAAGGCTGGAACAGAGTTTTTCTTATTCTTCGCCGAGAATGGGGGCTGATTGAAAACCAAAACTGAAAAGCGAGACAATCTCGGCGAACTCATCAAGACATTTAATCGTGTCACGCGGCCATTCGTTGAGATCGTTCACGGAGTACGCAAAGGAACAATCCCCTATTTCGAGTGCGGAGCGTGGGCATTGGGGGTCAGCGTTGGTGTAGCCCTTGGCGTTGATGAATGGCTTCTAAAGAAAGCGCACCTGTCCTTTCTTTATCCGTACAATCACCCGATCATCTATTGGTCGCTGCAAGTGTTCTTGCTTGTCTCTGGATTTTTCTTCTGGGGGATTCGGGAAGCCGTGAAGCTCAATAGGCTTCTCTCAACTCTGACCAGCATTTTCGTTGAAGCGGGACTCAAGACGAACATGGGCCGAGTGCCCTCATTTGTCGCGGATCGTCCGATTGATTCTGGCGTGCGTGAAATGGTGCTATCCATGAATGGAGTGCCACTCTCTGCTTTTAAGCAAGCCCGCGAAAAACTAGAGACCGATGTTTTCGGGTTCATCGAAGAAATGAAGGATGACCGCAGAAAGGGGCTCATCAAAATTAAGTATTCCGAAAAAGACATCCCCAAGATCATCAACTTGGAAAGTCCCTATGGATATAGGCACTATGATTTTATCGTCGGCAACACACGAACTGCCGAGAAGCGTTCAAACCTTGAGACGACGCCGCACCTATTGATCGCAGGGACAAGCAACTCTGGTAAATCAACGTATCTCAAGCAGTTCATCTCGACCCTCTATTTGAACAACCGCTCGTGTGAGTTCACGCTGATCGACCTTAAAAACGGTCTTGAGTCGATCCAGTTTCACAACTTGCCGAGAGTTAAGGTCGTCACACGCCCACACGATGCGGTGGAGAAGTTAGCTCGTCTTCAAAAAACAATAGCCGCGCGTGCAAAATTTCTTCTGGCGAACGACTGTCACAAGATCGAGGAATTTTTCGCTCTTCCTAAAGACAAGAAGAAGTGGACGGAACAAGTTAAGTCCGACAAAGACATTGGCCGTCACGTTGTCATAGTGGATGAGGCCGCAGAACTATTCCTCGTCGGTGCGGAGCTAAATGCCGAGGGAGCATCTAAGGCCCGCAGGATCGTGGCACAACTAGCGGCACAAGGACGTGCCGTCGGTGTTCATATCATCGTTTCTACTCAACGCCCTGATGTGAAGGTCATCGACGGCACGATCAAAACCAATCTGCAAGGCCGCCTCTGTTTCCAAATGCCCGATAACGCATCCAGCATGACAATCTTAGACAGTGTTCGTGCTGCTGACCTTCCCGACATCAAGGGCCGCGCTATCTGGCGTGACGGCACTGCGATGACAGAGGTGCAAGTGCCCTTATTGTCCGACGAGAAAATCGAGGAGCTACTAAGTCCGATGCGCGAGAAACAAAAGGATGCTCCAAAAGAAGAGTTGAAATCAGAAGATCCAAGTGAAGACGATGAAAAGGTCGGCGTATGAGTAAGAAAATTTATTTTTCACTTTCAGATGATGAGCATTCAATTTTGCACTTCCTCTGGCGCGTTAAAGTCGCATCAACTTCGGCGATCTTTCTTCGATTCGGGCCTGACTTCCAGTGGAAGGAAGCTACTGCCTACAAACGTCTCCTGATCCTTCAAAGAAAAAAGTGCATAGATACGCGCTCGGATGGTTCAGGCCGCGTTCGTGCCTGGTCCCTAACGTCCAAGGGCTTTGAGGCAATTAGAGACAAACTTTTAGCTCTCAAGGAAGAGGGCTATGGCTCAGAAAGCATTAAGCATGACCTCCATGTTCTTGCAGCCCACTATGGCGAGTGGATTCCCAAAGGGGCCGCGCCTGATGTGCGCTTTGTGACCGAGCAGGAGTTACGTCGTATTGATGATGCTGATCTTCCGAGATGGGCAAAGCCGTTACAGAACCACAAACCAGATGGGGCGTGGTATTTTCCAGAAACAAAAGGAAAGACACTCTACGCTTTAGAAGTAGAGCTAAGTCGTAAACGACAACATGAGTACGAGACTCTTGGCGCGTTCTACTCGGACGAAACTAGCATCCACTCTGTTCTATGGATCGTTCAGGGTAAGGCTAACGCACGTTCAGTAGTGGCGACATTCAAGGCAGCCTCCAGCAATTATCGAGACATTCATAATTTTGTGCTGCTCGATGATTTCAGAAAGTTGGGATGGGCTTCTGAAATTTTCCTCGGCCCTAACGTGGGAACGTCGATCCATAACTTTTTAGAAAAAGCTCGTCGTCACCAAGCCATCACCACACCGTCACCATCCCATCACCTTGTTGCCGTTCAGAAAATGCTCGATTTTCGATTAAGACGATTCGATTCAAACACTTCCGCGTCCGAACGAAATTAAAAATTTCGTGCATGACTTCAGATTTCGCCTCTAATCCGCCCCTCTCCCCAAACATCATTCAAATCTCCGCCCCCAAATCCATATTTATTCTAGCTCGGAGGAAATTTCTGCATGAAAAAAATGATTTTAAGTTCCTTATTTGTATCTCTATTGATTGGTTGTTCCACCACCAACAGGAAACCCGCAGCTAATGGCGACAAGAAACTCCCACCATCTTTGAGAAATGCAGAAGTCAAAACGCTTTGGATTCCAGACAAGATCGAGGCCGACCGCTTTGAGGAAGGACATTACCTCTACATCATCGAAAAGCCCGCGACGTGGAAGGCTGAATAATGTCGGAAGAAACCAAAAAGAAACGGATTCCAAAATATGATCGCGTGACGTTATACGAGGAAGCCATGAAGCGCGTCGATGGTTGGATCAAGCAAGCGCAAGACTCCAAGGCTGGTGTCTCGCTATTCAGAAAAGATATTCTGAATTGGTACATCCTAAACGCACCTGAACAACTGGACGCGAAATCCATCGAGAATTTAGCCGCCCAATTCTTCGACCAAGAGCGATTTTTGAAACAGGCCCTCAAGCGAATTCGAGACGCCAAAGGTCGCGGCGAAACTGTCTCGCTTCAAGAGCTAATGACTGATAAGCAGAGCGTAAAGCCCAAGAAACCGCGCAAGCCACGCTTGTCGGAATCAAACTCAACAGAGAGCGTTTTAGATGCTTCTGTGACCACTCCGAAGAGTGACTTTTCATAGGGAAAAATGCCCTAGTCTCTCCCCTGATTTTCGTCCCACCATCGCATCCCATTTCTTGAAAATTCATAGGAATTTTGCTATGGTAAAATTATTGGTGGAGGAATCATCCTCCGCTTTGCTCTTTGACAAGTTAAAGTGGATGAACGCTCGTGAAGCTGCGTTTTACTTGCGAGTTTCGGTGGGCCAAATCAGAAACATGGTTTGGCGAGGACAACTGAAATCCTACAAAGTCCGAAACCGCTTACGCTTCTTAAGAACTGATCTTGAACGACTCGTAAAACCTTCTTTTTAATCGAAGGAGTATTTTATGGCAGTCATCGAGTATCAGACTGAAGACGGAGAACGTCTTTGGAAAGCCTATGTAAGTGTGAAGAGTAAAACCAAATCGTCTGTCCGTGTTCAGCGGTGGAAGTTTGGATGTAAAACGCAAAAACAAGCAGAACGGGAAGAAGTAAATCTTCGGCGTGAGTGTCACGCTGAGATTTTACGGCTAGAGAGCCAAGGCGAAACATGGGGCGCACTTGTTGAAAGCTGGGAGTTGTATCTAAGGGATCATCACTCAGGGCTCAACGAACGCACACGCAAGGATTACATCGCCGTTTTAAGGAAGCACACAGGTTGTTGGTGGAAACGCCCAGCAAATGAAATTTGTCGAGCCGATGTCATCGAGATTCTGGAACAGGCGAAAGCCAACGGAGCCTCGAACAGTCATCGGAACGTCATCAAAGTCATTATCAACCGCGTGTTCACTTACGGCATAGATCATCGGATTATTTCTGGGATCGAGAGAAGTCCTGCACATGGAATCAGTCTTGGGCGTGAAGAGGAAAAGAAGCCTGAAATCTTGAACATTCAAGAGATCAAACAGCTTCTTGCTGAATCACGCGCTCTTAAGCACGCATGGTATCCAGTTTGGGCAATGGCTGTTTTAACAGGTTGTCGAAATGGAGAATTGAACGCCCTCTTGTGGACGGACGTTGATTGGGAGAATCGAGAGATCAATCTCACGAAGTCCTACAACACCGCGACCAAGAAAGTGAAATCAACCAAGGCGGGTTACTGGCGAAAGATTCCGATTTCAAACGAGCTGCTAAGTCTCTTAACTGAGATCAAGGCGGACGCAGGAAACAGGAAAGAAATTTTGCCAAGGCTCCCAAGGTGGGATCAGGGTGAACAAGCCAGAATCTTAAGAGAGTTCTGTGCTGGTATTGGGCTACCTTCAATCAAATTCCATACGCTGAGGGCGTGTTTTGCGACACAGCTCATCAGAAATGGAGTGCCGCCGATCCAGATTCAAAAAATCTGTGGCTGGCGCGATCTTGAAACCATGCAACGGTATATCCGTCTTGCGGGGATCGAGGTGAAGGGAGCAACCGACAGTCTTCAAGTTTTGCCAGCGATCCAAGTCTTTGAAAAGGCCGCCGCGATGTTCGTAAACGAACGCGAGGGGGCAAAAGCAGGATAAGGATTGCATCGCCCCAACAGCGTCGCCACTATTGACTAATGAGTAGGTCTTAGTAGAATCTTACTAGGCCCTTAACTCAGCGGAATTGTTGGAATCACATCAAATCCGCCACTTTCTGATAAAGAAAGTGGAATTCAAGAGATAGAAAAAGCCTAAGCCTCCGAAATAAGACAACAATAAAAACAATAACTTAAGCGGTACGAAGAAAAATAAATTTTTCGATTCATCACAGAAAATCACGACTCATCACGGGAGTTGGCTACTTTTTGGCTATCCCGTGGCTACCTGAAACTCCCAAAAAACAACTGCTGATCTGTGCGCAGACGTAACCATTTCAACCCCTGTCTTGAACAAAAAATAATCTGATTAATTTAGGAATTAGAAATTCCAGGAGGTAAATTTATGGAGTCAGTAAAAGAAATTTTCATAGCTCTTATGATTCTTTTGGGTGGCGGTTATGCCGCTGAAAAAGTACATAACTACGTCAAACAAACTACTATCAAGCAAATTCAAAAAGGGCTTCCACCTTTATCCAGCTTTTCTCAAAATCTCACCCGATAACCAAAGGCTAATCAACGCAAATTGAATGCGTTGATTAGCCTTTTTTATTTTTCCATAGGAAATTTCAAAAAAATCATCATCCATTAATTCATAACAATAAAACTCAACATGTCCAATTAATCCAAAATTTATTACTTTAAAATTTTACATATACGATAAGAACTTCGCCTACCTAGCTAAGTAAATTTGTTAAAAAATCTTTAAATGTTCTGCTAAAATATCCCCACTGACTTATTTAAATAAACCCAAACTTGTATTCATTCCTGTAAAAAATTCACTGTGAGTTCGCCCTAGCGGTCTAAACAATTAGAATAAAGCTAATTGCTCTATTTCAAAAATAACAACTTACTACCAGTAATCAAACACTTAGGTTCAAGTCCCCCATTCTGGCACGGTCTTCGCTCTATAAATAAGTATAAAGGAAATATTTTTGTGAAAACAATATTACTACTCGATGATGACGAAGCTCATTTGAACCAGCTCAAAATAGCCTTAAGTGACGAGTTCAGCGTCATTACAACAACTCAAGCTAATATGGCTTTCAGACTTCTTGGACAAAGCGGAGCTGATCTTCTTGTTGTTGATTTGAATATGCCTGAAGTTACTGGGCTTGATGTTCTAAGAGTAGTAAAACAGCGAGACCGCAATTTTCCTGTGATTATGCTTACGGGTGAAAAAGAAGCTTCCACTATCGTTGATGCCATGAAAGCTGGTGCAGATGATTATGTCGTAAAAAATACAGAAGACCTTGTTCAAAATTTAAAGTTTAGAATTTCTAATTGTTTTAAAGTTATCTCTATCAAAAAAGAAAATAGTGAATTAGTAAAAACTTCTATAGCTAAAGAATCAGCTCATTATCAAATACTTGGTAATGCACTTTCAACTCTAAAACTTAAGGCTGAGATCGCTAAATATAAAGGAACTAATGCCAATGTTTTAATTCAAGGAGAAGCTGGGACGGGAAAAGAATTAATTGCTAGAACTTTAAATCTTCAAGAAGGAAATCCTAATAGACCTTTTATCGCTGTAAACTGTGGGTCTATTCCTGAAAACTTAATTGAAAGTGAACTCTTTGGTCACAAAAAAGGATCTTTCACGGGTGCTATTGATAATCGTACTGGTAAATTTATGGCAGCCCATCGAGGTGATTTATTCTTAGATGAAATAGGCGAACTTTCATTAACAGCGCAAGTAAAGCTTTTGCGTGTTCTTCAAGAAAAAGTCATTTCACCAGTTGGTTCTGAAAAAGAAATTTCTGTGGATGTTAGAGTTATTGCCGCAACAAATAAGAATTTAGAAAAAATGGTATCAGCTGGAACTTTTAGAGAGGATCTTTATTTTCGTTTAAATAAAGTAATGCTTTTTACAACTCCATTAAGAGAGAAACAGGAAGACATTATTTTTTTAGCTGAAATTTTCGCTAAAAAACAAATGCCGTCAGCTATTCTTACCAAAGAATCAAAAAAATTACTTGAAGATCATTGGTGGAATGGAAACATCAGAGAACTTAGTAATACAATTGAACGCGCTTGCATCTTAGCTAAAGGTGATTCTGCCTATAGAATAGAACCTAAACATTTAGTTTTAAATCAACGTATGTCAAATGCTGACCAATTAATTCCCCCAGCTGATTTATTACCAACAACGATAATGGAAATATCAGAGCAGTCATATAGGCTAGCTCTTAACTGGATTGAGAAAAAATACTTAAAGCGCTGTCTTGAGCTTTTAAAAGATGACAATCAAAAATTAATTCAACTTCTTGGCATAGGAAAAACTAGGTATTATGAAAAGAAAAAAGATTTAGGCTTAATTGAGAACCAAGGATTTGAGAGGTTATTTTGAATAATGGAAGTGCATTTCTATTTTATTTAGGCCAATTTCTTTCCTCTATGGGAAGTCTTACCTTTAATCTTTGCCTTGTTGCCTTTATGCCCCAAGCTGGTTTTGATTTAGCTCAAATCAGTCTTATCCTTGGGCTTCAAAGATTTATTCCTGTTTTTATTATGGGAATATGGGGACACCTTACAGATACATTAAATGCAAAAATGACAGTGGTTGTTTTAGAAATTTTAGCTGGATTCTTATCTATATCACTACTTCTTATTTGGGATGATGCTAACACAAACTACATTGCATTTTTAACAGTCTGTATTTTGCGTGCTATTCTGGTTAATTTTCAAACTGGCAGCAGAGTTAAATTGTCTAAATTATTAAGTGATGGAAGCTATCAATCAAATGCTAAACATGCCATTTGGCAGATGAAAGCTACTCAAGGAGCTACGTTATTTGCCGGACTTGTGGGGCTTGTGCTAATTAAGTTTCTCTCTTTAAAAACAGCCATCATTTTAGATTTTATTAGCTTTTTAGCAAATGGCCTTATTATTCTATTTATTCCTGGGAATATAAAAAATGAAAAAAACATTTCTCAAAATATTTCATGGAAACAAAAATTTTCAGATCACTTTAAATATAATAAACAAGCTGCCATTCTTGATATTGCTCTTGCGATTTCCATAGGTGGTTTAATTTCCTTCTTTGCTCGTGTATCTGGTTCTGATCATATTTGGAATGCTTTATTTTTAACAAGCTATGGATTGTCAGTGTGGATTGCGGGTTTTTTAGAAAGATCATTTGCTAAAAAATTTAGTAGTACGCCCTTTTGGTTACTGATGAGTGTTTCATTTATTCTACTTGGAAAATTTGGTGGACCAAATTTAGAATCTCTTATTTTAATGTTTGTTAAAGATATTTCCTATTGGATTATTCTTCATAGAATATCTGGACATATTCAAAACGATACTCCAGTTCATTCTATTGGGTCTGTTTCAAGTGCAAGATTTGCGATTATGGTTATTATTTTATCAATCGGTGAAATCTTAGTAGGAGCATGGTCAAGTGTTGTTCCACTGTGGTTAGAGAGTTTAATGCGGGCATTGGTGGCTTTATCTATAGGATTAGGACTTATGATGTCGAAGACAAAAGTAGGAGTTGAAAGTGATCGCCCAGCACTTTAAAGTTTTCCTAAGCATAATTATTTTTGCAGTACTAGGCTGCACGCAAAAGTCAGGTGGTAATATGGAACTTAGTATTCATCTTCCAGATGTAAAAATTCAAATAGATCCACAGAAAATGGAAGATGCTTTTTCCATGATGATTGTCCTTCAACTTTTCCGTGGTCTTTTAAGATATGATCAAAATGGTAATGTCATGGCAGATATTGCAGAATCTTGGACGGAATCAAAAGATCATTTAAAATATACTTTTAAACTTAAACCAATGACATTTTCTAATGGGAAAACCATAACTGCCAAGAATGTGCAAATGACTCTAGCAAGACTTTTCTATCTTGGATCATCAATGGCAGCTGATATTGATTGTATATCAGGAGTTGATGAATTTAAAAAAGCTTGGGACATTTCAAAATTTGGAGTTAAAGTCATTAATGACAAAGAAGTTGAAATTCAATTAAGTCATCCTTCCTCATTATTTTTAAAACAAATTGCTGTAGTTGATTGTTCTATACTTCCGATAGAAGACTTTAAGGGAACTTTAGATTTAACCGCAACAGGTGCCTTTTCTGGTCCTTATAAAATTAAAAATCAAGAAGGGATAAAATTTAATCTTGAAAAATGGCGCGTAGATAAATTTGATAGTGAACGGCCACCGGAAAAGATTAATTTTTACACGACAAAAGAAAGTCCTATACAACTTGCTAAGGCTAGCAAAACGGATTCTCTAGATACTGATAAGGTTACACAAGAAGATGAAAGGGAGTTAAGAAAATCTGGTTGGTCATCAAGACCAACCGAGCTAACTTATGAATGGTTTGTTATCTTTAATCCCAAGTATGTGCCTATCGAAGCAAGAGAAGAACTTTATAGTAAAATTGACCCTGTTGATTTGGTAAAATTCTTAGGTGAACCAAATTTAATTCCTGCTTTTGGATTAATTCCCAATGGATTCTATGGGGTTTTGGACAAGAAACCAATTTTTGAAAAACATCACAAACCATACAAAGGAAAGAAAATTTCCTTAAAACTTGATTTCCTAACCGGATCTGAGTTTGATAAAAAGTTAGCTCAGTATCTCAAAGAAAAATGGACAACAGATAATATAGACATTGTTCTTAATGAAATCAGTCGTGGCGAAAAACTAACTCGAATGTTTTCAAAATCTGCGGAAGCTACCATTGGAAAAAAGGGAACCGATTATCCAGATGGATATTCAGTTTTGACTTATTTTAAAGGAAAATATGAGTCTAATTATTTTCATGTAGATGATCCTAAAATTGACCAGTTGATTGCAAAGTCTGCTCAAGAGTTTAACCAAAGCAAAAGAGCTGGGCTTTATAAAGAAATTCAAGAAGCTATTATCAAGCATTACACTTGTGTCCCCCTATTTTTTGGTTCCACGGCATCAGGGCTTTGGAGTGATAAGGTTGAAACAATACCAGCTCACCCACTTGGATTTCATACAATGCCCTATGAAACTATTCTAATGAGGCCCATGTGAAATTTTCAATATTACTTGAACAAAGACTTAAAAAGATACTATTGCTTAGTTTAGGTACGGCAGTTATTGGACTTGCCGTCTATGGTGTAGTTTGGAATATTCATACACGCGAAAGGTCAAAGGATTTTATCCTTTCACATCTAAATGAAGTCATTATAGCTCAAGTGAATAGCCAAAATACTTTTAATATAGACGGTGAACTTAACCGCATTGTTAATTCATGGTCTAAGACCCAAGAGTTTCCCTTACGTGTTGATGTCTATCTAGATGGAAAGCATTGGGCTCACGGCGGCCCAATGAAATCTTTTGGAGCACTTTCCGCAAGTGATAGCCACTTGGAATCTTTGTCCTCTGGGCAAAAACTCGCTTTTGATATAAGTATGGATCTATCTGGCCCGATTTTTCGCTTCATGTTAGTTCTATCAATTTTTATCGGTTTTTTTGTGGCTGTTTATTTCAGCTTAAAAAAAGGACTTTCATCAGCCATAGAAGAAATTTCAAAACCTTTAGAGGAAAGAATTTCTAATTTAAGTGTGGCATCTGAAAACTTATCAAGTCACGCTAAAAATGGATTTTTAACCAATGATTCTCAAATTCTAGAATTACAAAAACTAGATCAGTCATTAAATAAACTGTTTACTAGAATCAGCTTACTTGAAAGTGAAATTTCAGAGAAAAAATATTCTGAAGGACAATTTCAAATGGCAAAGCAAGTAGCCCATGCGCTGAGTGGTGCTTTAAGTTCTTTGTCTTTGTATATAGACCAAGCTAAAACAATGGATTCTTTAGATAAAAAGTTTTTAAAAAGCATATCTGAACAAATTAAGTCGGTATCAAGTGATTTAATGGGATCAAAAAATAAAATTACTTCTGAATTTTCAAAAGAAGAATTTAATCTTAAAGAATCTCTTAAAAATATAGTTGAGCAAAAGACCCAAGAACTTCAAAGATATTCAAATAAAGAAATTACTTTGCAACTTTTTGATAGTATTGAAGATAATTTAATAGTTACAGGTTCTAAAGCTAAGTTTGATAGAGCCCTTATTAATCTAATTACAAATTCGATTGAAGCCATAAGCAGCGAAGGCATTATTGATGTTATAGTTTTTGAAAAAGATGGATTTGCTACCGTTACTGTAAGAGATACAGGTTGTGGTATTTCTGAAGAAATTTTACCTCAATTAATGAATGAGGGGGCTACTTTTGGTAAGGAAAATGGTAATGGACTTGGCTTGTATCACACAAAAGTTATATTTGAAGAGGAATTTAAAGGAAAACTTAGAATTACTTCTTTGCTTGGCTTTGGAACAAGAGTTAACTTCAAAGTTCCAGTTAAGAAAAATCACTCACAAAAAGAAGATATTGTTTTATTTAACAATCAGGAACTGATTATCGTTGATGACGATAAACTGATTCATCAAGCTTGGAATATTAAACTAGCTAGCTTAGCAGATAAAATTAAAGTTATCCACATATACTCTGTGGGTGAATTTGAAAAATGGTTTTTAAAGAATAATAAAAGCACTTTTTCTTCAAGGTTATTTATATTTGATTATGACCTTAAGGGTCCTATGTCGGGTTTAGATTTAATTGCACATCATCAATTGATGTTTGAAAGTATTCTGATTACAGGAATGGCTAAAGAAAATAGAATTATTGAAGAATCAAAAAAATTAAAAGTTAAAATAATTCCAAAAGATGAGCTAGCAAATTTAAAAATTAGTTTGGTGAAGAATAATTTCTTCCCAAATGATACTCATATTTTGGAAGTAACCTAAAAAAGGAGTCGCAAATGGAAACAGTATTTATTGACCTAGAGGCTTTAGAAATTGAAGCCGAATCATTTGAAGCTGGCGCTAGTTCTGGAGGTTAGATGTTCCTAGCGGATAAGCATAATTTTGGTCAGCAAGTTGAAAAAGTGCAGCGAGGCTCTGATACTTGGTATCGGAAGCCTCGCACCGTTTATTGGGAATGGTTTTTCTTTGGGAAAACAAGTCCTCTTAAGACTATATTTGATGAAAGTGCTAGTCATGGGACAAAGTCCTTATCAGAATATTTTTTTAATCTTGATATAGAAATTGAAAATATTTGGAGTGGATTTGCAAAAGAATATCCAAGTGAAGAGGTAGCAATTACTAATGAACATTTTTATGCTTATGGCATTTTAATTGCCTATTGCTATATCTTTGGTATCCGTGATTTACATAAGCAAAATTTAATTAAGACTAAGATCCATTTTCAAGTCGTTGATGTGGAAGTGGTATTTACATCACTACTTCTTCCCCATGAAACATTACTTTTGCCTTTTAAAGGTATTGGGTACGAATTTGCTGGTATTGGAACTTTAGTGAACTCAAAAGAGGAATTGTCGGAAGAGAATAAGAAACAACTTATTCTTGGATATTGGGATTTGTTTGATTTAGTTATTCGTAAAAAAAGTGATATTGAAGAAGTACTTAGTAAACAAGATTTCTCTAAGAAACCATCCCGAATGATTATTCGTAATACATCTGAGTATAAGAATTTTTTAGAAACACTTCCTGACAATGCTTTGCCATCTGAAATTGAGCAAATGAGGCGCGGTGATGTTCCTTATTACTTTAAATTTATTGGCGATTCAAATCTCTATTGGTTAAAATCATTAGAGCAGTATGAAAATGAACCCTCATTGGGGGGATTTCAAAGAGATATTAATAGACATGCGAAATATGAAAGTACTGAATGGAGTAAAGAAATATTGAGTATGAAAATTTTAATTACTGGGATGTTGTACTTACTGAAGAGTTTGGCGGCTAAAGTTGAAATTAATTTTTCAAAAGACTTTCAAGTAAAGGATAATGTTGTTTTGTATGAACAGAAACGATATGAATTTTAAATGAAGTCCTGACTAAAAAATTCCAAGTTTGTTTCATATTGAAACGATCTCAAGTAACTATCTGTATTTATTGATATAATAAAATTCCTTAACTGGCATCATACTTGTAGTTCTAATATACAAGCTTTTAAAATTAAAATAATTGATTGGTTGAAAGCTATTGAGAGAGGAATTGATATGATCCAATGTCAAAAAACTAGACACTTGATTAATTGTATTGTCACCGTGATTATTTTAAGTTTCGGAACAATAGCACAAGCACAGTTAAGAGAAACCCTTTCTCAGTCAAAGCCAGGTCAATTAATTCTTTCATTAAATCCTCGCTTACTTACAGAGGATGTTAGAAAAAAGTTATCATCGGGACAATTTCAACCAATAGCTGATAGAACAGAAGAGGCACAACAAGCCATCAATACCTTAATTCGTATTAAAGGAAAAAATCCAGTTCTTTTGGGTGAGGCTGGAGTTGGAAAAACAGCTGTGGCCGAAAAAATTTCTCAAATGATTATCCAAAAACAAATTCCTACAGGAAAAGTATATAGCCAGGAAATCGCACAAGCTGAAATCATCCAACTTGAGGCTGCTAGCATCAAGGCACTAGCTAAAAAACCTGAAGATGCTGCTTTGGTGTTGGTTGAAACTGTGAAACAACTAGAAGTTCAAATTAAAAAGCCCATTATTTTATTTATAGATGAAATCCACAGTGTTGATAGTGATATGTGGAATGTTTTAAAAACCTCAATGGATGCAGCTAATGAGAATGGTATTAGACTTATTGGTGCCACCACAGAGCGAGAATTTCAGTTAGCTTTTGGTTCTGATGAAGCTATGCTTAGAAGATTTGCTCCTATTGGAGTCGCAGAATTTACAGAAAGTAGAACTATTGAAATTATCAAACTCTCATGGCGTGAAGTAATTGAAAAAAGATATGATGTTAAAATTGATGATGAAATCGTAGAAAAAATAGTAAAGCACTATAAAAAAGTTCTACCTGATGTGGCTCGTCCTGATGGGCCTATTAAAGTTATGGTGGATTTAGCAATTGAAGCTCATCAAAGAGACCAAAAAAGTGTATCAACCAATGACTTTTTCTCATTTATAAAAAGAAGAACGCAAATTCCAGCAGATCCACAAAATTTATCTGAAATTAATAAATTTATTGAAGATAGAAAAGAATCTTTAAAAACTTCCATCTTGGGACAAGAACAGATGGTGGACACGACCCTTTCTATTTACCGTAATCTTTTACTCTCATCTGGTGATAAACCCCAAGTAGTAACGCTTATGGGGCCAACAGGTGTTGGTAAAACTTATTTAGCAGAAAGTATGGCAGAGAGTTTGTTTGGTGGAAAGCATAGATTTTTTAAAATAGATGGGGCTGCATTTTCAGATAGAAGCACTTCGCTAACGGGTTTGCTAGGGCCAAGACCTGGTACTCATGGCTATAATAATACAGTAGGAACTCTTATTGAGTGGATGAAAAATCCAGGCAAAGGCCGCTATGGTGGTGTTTTATTGATTGATGAAATCGAAAAAATGCATCCTGAAACTTTAAAAGAACTGGGAATGAATCTTTTTGATAACGGTGAAGTCACCCAAGGTAATGGTAAAAAAGTTAAAGTGCCAAATCTTTTAATTGTAGCAACAACGAATCATGGGATGAATCAAATTTTTCCAGAGGGTTATGCTAATTGGTCTGATGAGGAAATCAAAAAAAGATTAGAGTCTTTTTCTCAAAAAGATCTTAAAGATTTATTTACTCAAACTACAGAAGCCGATAATAACTATAAGCTTCCTCGTGAGATCGTAAACAGAGTAGGTGCCTATATTGTAGCTAGCCCATTAAGCCTTGATACTGCTATTCAAGTAGCAAAGCTTGAAATTTCAAAGCGTCAAAAGACATTTAAAGAACGAAACGGAATCAATATTTCTATTTCCGATGAGGCTATAAAATACATCACTGATCAGACTTACAATAAAGAAGATGGTGTCAGAGATCTATCACGCGCTGTAGAAAGATTTTTTGGTGAAATCACACAAAGTTCTACCGAAAAAGACATTAAGGTAGATTTAGTAAAAAATGGAGCTAAAAGAAATTGGTCTTTTTCAGTTCAAACGCCAACTAAGACAACTGAACTAAAAAATCATAGCTTTAAAGGCCAGGGTCAAAGTCTTTCTGCTGAAGATATGAAAGATTTAAAAACGCTTGAGTCCAGAGTGAATCAAGAGATATTTGGTCAAGAAGAAATGGTAACTAAATCCATAAACGCCATCAGAAATTGGAAAGTCATTCCTACGGGAAAGCCTCTGACAGTTGTGGCGGTTGGTTCCACAGGGACAGGAAAAACAGAAACTCCTAAGGTGCTTGCTAAAGAACTTTATGGCTCTAGCTCAAAGGCGCAAATTATACCCATGGGTGATGTTTCACGCCAAGAAGACTTAACTAAAATTTTTGGCGCTAACCCGCAATATGTAAAATCAGATCAGATGGGATTATTTGAAAAGGCATTATTACAAATTAAAGATGGTGGAATTCTAATTTTAGATGAGATTTCAAATGCTGGTGGGAAAAGTAAAGAAGAAAGAGAACAAATTCTTTTTAAATTTTATAATATTCTAGAAGAAGGTTTTTGGACGTCACCCAATACAGGCAGAAAATATGATCTTTCAAAAATAGTTGTCTGGATGACTGGAAATGACATGCAAGATCTTTATTTAGGAGTTTCCGGTGATGATATGCGTGAGGCTATTTATAATAAAGTAAAAAACGAAAGTACAGTTAGATCTGAGCTTCGTAAGCGTGGCTTTCCTGAAGCTATCTTGGGTCGAGCGCAGTTAGTGGTTCACACTAAACCACTGTTAGATAAATCAAAGACAGACATTGCTAGAAAAACTATAGAGAGTGGTTTTAAAAACTTGAAAAAACAATTCCCAGGACTTGAAGTGGCAATTTCAGATCATGTTTTAAAAACAACGACAGAGGTCTTTTTTAATCATGATCAAGGTGGAAGATCCTTGAGAAATAAATTTGAAAGTGAAATTCAAGGTTTAATCACTTCAAGCCTATTAGAAAGTGGAACAACAGAAGATAATGCGTCAACTAGAGCTATTGAAATAAAACTGACAGATTTAAGAGCTAAAAAGCATTATGCTATAACAAATTTAAAAGAAGAATTTTATGTTGAAGTGCTTGTAAAAGATAAAACAAATAATAATCAAGTTCTTACAAGACTTACAAATGACTTACTTGAAAAACAGGAAAATGTTGTTAAACCAAATCCTAAAGAATTAATTAAGGTTTCTTTTCATGAAATTGGTCATGCTATTTTAAATAGACCCGAGGTTTCAGGACAAAAATTACGATTTGTAACCATTAAACCAGGTTCCGCAGGTGATGATCAAAGATATTTAGGCTATGCAGCCTATGATTCTGTGAACAAGCAAAGTTCTGGAGTTGCGGAGCTAAAAGAATCACTAATTAGAATAGTAGCAGGTCGAGTTTCTCAAGAAGTCGCTGGATTTACATCAGACACTGGTTGGGGTTCTGACTTTGAAAAAATGAAAAGACTTATAGGGAAATACTATGTAGAAGCGGGACTTAAAGAGGAACTCTGGGGAACGAATCTAGATAAAGAGGGAAATTTGATAGGTAGTGAAAAGAAAAAAGAACTTTTTGAGGAAATTGTCAAAAGCGAAATTAGAGAAGCTCAAGAAAAAGCAAAACAGTTTTTAAATGATAACCAAGGGCTTGTAAGATTTTTAACTGCACACCTGGTTAAAAGACAAAGTTTAACTGGTGAAGAGTTTGAAACACTTTCAAAATATTATAAAGGTCAAAAACTATCACCTGCTGAACTTGATATTATGAAAACACGCTTTAATAGAAAAGATGATAAGATGTCAGATAAAGTAAAGCGTGATCATGATGTCCGTGATCGTGCTTCAAAGATGTCTACTGGTAATGCAAATAGATGTGAAAAATTTTATAGAGGTTTAAAACTATGAAAACAAAGATTCTTAAATTAGCATTTAGTATTTTAATAAGTAGTTCTCTATTTTCACCTTCTGAAGCAGAGGCTCAGAGTTTCTTTAGAAGGTTATTTGGATTAAGAACAAATAATAGTCCTACAGTTACGGTGAATGAAGAAGTTCGTTCAAATGTTATAGTTCAAGAACAAATTAGTAATGAAGTTAAAATTAATAATAAATGCTTTGAATTTTATAAGAATAATCAGAATACAATTGCGTTAAACAAAACTACCAATAAAGCAATTGAAAAAAAGGAAGTTTCAGATCTAAAAACCTTTGGACAGGCAATGACTGAAGGTATGCTATTAAATGCTGAACAAGCTGATTTATTTGAAGTTTATAGGAAGATCTATTTTGGTGATCCTAATACTTCTGTTAATAATGAATCGCTTAAATCTGTAACTGATATTTTAAAAAAGCATCCAGATCTGGAACCGGCGGCGTGAAAAGGGGCCAATATTGCCAGTTTGAAGGGGGTCAAGGCACCTTAAAGGTATGCCGAAGTTGTTGATTTTTTGATCTTGCGCGCAGGCATCCATTCCCGCGCACTAATTT
>WBZM01000124.1_pt2 | contig 37805 bp, 31 predicted proteins | sample 5204271 | NCBI WGS metagenome assembly WBZM01 (sample SAMN12344346, study PRJNA552823) | activated sludge metagenome | biome: Activated sludge suspended growth; feature: Nitrification reactor; material: Wastewater; isolation source: activated sludge from nitrification reactor of wastewater... | reverse complement strand
TCTCTCGTAAAACACATTGTCCATTTTTATCTACAACTGCAAAAGTTGATGTTGTCGAGTGGGCATCGAGTCCAATATAATATTTCATAAGCGGCATCCTCCTTCGGATTAAATGTTTGCTAAACATATTAGTTTACATCCATTCCCGAAAGGGTCTGACACGGCTTTGGTATAAATTTACCTCAGCCAGAGGTCCATTTTTGGATGTTCCCCTGAGGGGATGCCCGCTTTCTTACATTGTCTAAAAGTTTAACTCCCCATGACTCTAGTGTTTTATAAATTATTTTTGATGACACAACAGCGGGACCCAACGAAGGGCAATAAGAAAATCGTATTGATTCAAAATCGGTCATAAACGCATCCAATAAGCAAATATCATTTTCATTCTCGCAACCTCTTCTAATTTGAAACAAAATTCCAACAGAACTTCCTGATGAATCAACAACCGCACTCCCAGACGAACCAGGTGTTGCATCACCCTCAATCAAAACAGTGTTCCCACTTATTGAATTGATTTTTCCCTTACTTACTTTAAGCGAACCATCCGCATCTAGTTCGTGTTTTCCATTTCTTAATTGAGATTTTTCTATCATCTGAATAAAGCCATAGACATCTGTTTTAAGGTGCTTGATGTGTTCAAGTAGATTTTTTCGATAAACAACCGCGTCTTCAGATTGCCATTTAATAAATGGATTCCATTCTCGCCCCAAAACAGATCCAGACAAAAACTCATTCCATTTTACCAAGGGTTGAAGTTTTTTAAATCCATCAGCAATCCAAATTGTGTAAAGATCCTGGGATGTCGAGCTTTGATTTAAATCCTTTATCTTTTTTTCAATTTCAAAAACAATACTAATTGCATTGCCTAAGATGTCCAACTTTTTATTTAGTTTTGAGGGACTTCTAAAAGTTTCTGATGGGAAGCCAACAACAAAAACAGGCGATCCAATTTGCGGACCATTTGGGTTGAGTAAAATAGGATTCGCCTTCAAGCCTTTTACTTTAATGACCGCAAAATCTCTATCATCATTATGATGACGAGAATTTGACCCGAGTAGTTCTACTGAATTGAGCTCATTTCCAATCCCATCTATGAGCGACAGAGATTTACATGGAAGTGGTCCTTTTGAACCATCATATCCAGAATCAAACAACCCATAGTCAGTCAAACATTTGGTTATATTATGAACATTTGTCAAAAGTACATCTTCTTGAAGAGCATAGGCTGTTCCAAACATCCCTGCCTCTTTTAGAATTACAATTTTAAAAACAGAATTTCCTGCATCTTTCAAAGGCAAATTCACAAGAGTCTTTGGATCGTAAAACCCTGAAAAATCCGACCTATTTTGTTTACCAAAAGTGTGAAGTGAATAAAAGAAGGTGATTGCTATTAGTAGGTTCATGAGTTTTCCTTTGAAATGGCGATCGGATGGTCATACCTTAACCAAAACTTTAAGAATAGATGTTAGATTCTAACACCCCATTTTTTCATGTTTCATTTTTACATGCCAGAAACCAAGACATCTGAACGTAAAATAGGAACGCTGAATGAGATCGCTAAGAAAAGGACCTTGACAACAGAAACTCCTTAAAAAGGCCTTCAATTTCATCCAAAGTCGCCATTGATTCAATATAGGAATCAGGTCTAACAAGAACCGCCTGTCTCTCATAGGGAGATCTTTCTGCCCAATAACCTCTCTCAACTTTTTTCGGATTAATTTGAATAAGTTTTACAAATTCTAGCAAACTGATTTCCTCTGGGAGTTCACCAAAAATGAGCAAGGTAAATTGAGTGTAATCCAAAAGGGAATAAAGCCGATTCCTGTTGGTCCCATGGCAAATGTCCAAGTCAAACAGCCTTGAACCGGGAAGACCTTTCTCACCATAGCGAATCCCCATACCCGTAATGTTTCCCGCACGTTTTTGGACTATTTTTACATAGTCCTGAGCGTGAGTTCCCATCTTCGAATACTTTGTCGAACGGACTAGCTCACCTGAGCCTTCAATCACGCTTTGAGCAACTGATTTACGTTCATTTTCATAACTCAGCAAAAGTTCTTTTGAAACACTGAATTTCAAAACCATATTCAACTTCCACATGAGATTGAAGGCATCCCCAATACCCGTGTTGAGACCTTGGCCGCCGTTTACCGAATGAATATGACAGGCGTCTCCTGCAAGAAAAATGCGATCTTGGACCAAGAAACTTTCAGCAACTGATTCCTTGACGGAAAAGTGAGAGTACCACACAACTTCTTGAAAAAATAATGAGTGAGGCCTTATTGCCTGATTGATTTTTCCGAGTGCCTCTTCGAAAGTAAAATCCTTGGTGTCCATTCTAACATAAAATCGATCCATTTTTCCTTCCCTGGGAATCCAAGCCACATCGGATGTCTCATTCTGAAAAACGATAATTTCTGGAACCTTTGGAAAATCAGTCTCTAAAATCCCATCAATGACGGCCCACAAAGTCGTTGAAGAAACTCGAGGGCGAGTCTTTCGGCCATGTCCGGCAGTGGCCCGAATACCTTATCTGGATTAGGTGACTTACCCGGAAATGCCGGCAAAATAAAAGTTACAGGTAGCCCTAAAGCCACTGCAGAAATGATCTTTGAGAGATGTGGCTCTATGCACTTTGAGCAGAGGGAGCAGGCACATGAATTCTTTGGGCCGGAAAATCGGCGGTATTGCATCACCTCCGCCAGAATTTCTTTCGCTATTTCTTTCACTATGACCGATGACTGAGAAGTCGTCGGTGAATAATCCCTTCTGAAAACACGGGAAGGGTCAAAATCTTCTCGTTCGCAATTTATTGAACTTTCTGTAAACTTTAACATTTTTGTTCCTTTTCTTTAGAGAAAACATATAGCTCTTTCAATTATTAATAAAATTGGTTATATATGATGTTGTGATAGCCATTTTTAATGCATCCTTAGAAAGGCTAAATCTAGGTATAATCCAATGTTAGCGACATCGACCGAAATAGAATATTTTGTTGAAGTGTATCAGACACGCCATGTTTCCAAGGCAGCCATCCGTCTGGGTGTAACTCAACCCACATTGACTTTGAGTCTTCAAAAGCTTGAGGAGAAATTGGGAGCCAAACTATTTCACCGTACCAAGCAGGGTGTTGTACCCACGGAGCAAGGAGCTCTCTTCTATCGCAAGTCTCATACACTTTTAGAATGTTGGGGCGAAGCTCAAAAGGGCATTTATCGTTCGACATCTGAGATATTTGGTCGATTTAAAGTAGGTTGCCATCAAAGTGTAGGTGCCTATGTGCTTCCAAAGTTTTTTGAAAATCTCTACGCCCAGGCCCCTGGAATTGAAGTCGAATTGATCCATGACTTTTCTAGAAAAATTACGGAAGGTGTTGTCTCTTACAACATTGACATTGGATTTGTCGTTAATCCGTTTCGACATCCAGATCTTGTGTTGAAAAAGTTAGGAGATGACAGAGTCCTTTTTTGGAGAAAGCGCGGTGGCGGGGCTCTTCCGAAACGGATCTTTGCAGATAAAAACTTGATTCAAATGCAAGAAATTCTTGGAAAAACTCAAACGAAAGAATTTAAAGGATGGAATTTAATCAACACCTCTAGCTTGGAGTTGATTCGAACCCTTACCTTGAGAGGCCAAGGAATCGGAATTCTACCTGAACGCGTCGCTAAAGCAGACGGCGCTGATCTGGTTCCATATGATTTGAGTTTACCGATCTATGAAGATAAAATTTTTCTTGCTTACCGGAAAGATGTTTTGTCCAGTAAAGCCGGACGAGAGCTGATACGGCTAGCCACTTTCGAATTTTAAATTGAGCATCCAAATTATCATTGGCAGGTAAAACGGACAAAAAGGATAACAGTTGTTAAATTAGGTCTAAATTTCATACAGTTTAGAATCATCAATGTTCTTAACGACTAATCCTGTAGGCGAAAGTAAACTGAGATAAAAAATATTTTATTTTGGATCGCGGCAATTCGCTATGGCTAGCTGCGATCCAATTTCATGTTGAGCGATAGTCCATTCCCATTCTGTTAACCAAAGTCTGAGTCTTTCCTTGGCCAATTTAAATTCGGCTTCATCCATAAATAGCGGTTTCGGGAATCCGCTGAGTGAGGATTTTAAACTTGAATTTTCATTCACATCTGGAATTTTTTTGTATTTTTCTGAAAATACAAAGTCTGTTAAATTTAAATTGGTGTAAGGACGTGTAATATGGCTCCCCATTTTTGCTCCAGTAAACCAATTTTCCATTAATTTTGAAGCCAGCAAATCCACTTTTTCACTCTCAGTTAAATCTTGATTTTCACTTCGTTTTCTAAATAATTTCTTTAGATATAAATTCAATTTGACAGTTCGATACCCCCAAGCCGTCCATTTCTGCATCATCAAAGTTAAATTTGTATTCATCCCAGCAGATAACATTTCACAGCTCATGAATGCTGCTAATTGGATATGGTAGTACTTAGCGTACAGAGATCCTACATTTATGTTCGTTTTGATTTTTTGTTTCAAGGCATCAGAAATATCCACATTCTCACCTAAGTTTTTTGGAAGAATTAATATTTTATTTTTTGAAAATTGAACATGAGCATTTTTATTTCTTTCGCTCATTTTAAAGTTCATTTGATCATAAATCTTGTTCATTTTTTCTCTTATTTCCATGAAGTCTTTTCCCCTGGAAGGCAGTTTCTTTAAATCCTCTTTTAATTTGTTTAAATCAGTTTTTTGAGAATCTGTTAGAAAATACTCCATTGGCATCGACAAATCTAAGGAACCCTTTGGATCAGCCAATGTTGCTGCTAAAATTTGCAAAGCTTCACGTGGAGATTGATGACCCAGCCTCAGCAATTCTGACCACAAGAATCCTGGTTTAAAATTTATAAATTTTCCTTTTCCCGTCTCTTCGCCCAGATAAACATCTTCTTCACTCACAGCATATTTTTCATCTTGCTTTTTTAGCCAGAGATAGAGCTCATACAATTGTTGTTTAAACTGACTGTCTTCTTTTAGTTTCGTCTCGATGTAGTTCTTTATACCAGGAAGGTCTGTCTCCATTTCTTTTTCAGATGAAAACTTATTTATCCCTACTAAATTAAACCAAACCTCTAAACCTTTTATGTTCCCGGAGTCACTCGGTAACTTCTTCATATGATTCCAAAGAACTGAAAAACCAGGATAAATTTCATTAATTTCAGATAGCCGACTTTCAATCGGATCTTCAGCAAACACAGCCATCGACAAAAATATGATAAAAACAGATATAGCTTTATATTTTTTATTCATCTTTTCACTCATTTAAATGTGATGTTATAAATAGAATCTTAACTCATAATCTTCTTATTCTCTTCAGCAAAAACTAAACCATCTAAATAAAAATCCGTAACTGCTGACAATTTATGTCTTGCTGATGTCTCTTTAGACTACATTCTTATCACAAGTTAAAATTAATGGAGTTTTAACTGGCCTAGATAATGCTTTACTGGAAAATGATTTACTGTTTTTTTTTAAATTTCATCACATAAAAACAAAATGAAGGAAACACTATGAACGTTGTAAATTATAAAAGTTTATCTTATCTCGTTTTAGTTGCCGTGCTAAGCACTAACCAAACCCACGCCAAAGACAGTGGAAACTATGGCTATGGCTCTGGTGGTTACAAGGCAACTTACACAACTCCTACTGTAAGTTACAGTTCTAAACCTTCTACTACAAGTTACAGTTCCAAACCGTCCACCGGAGGTTATGGTGGAACTAGCAGCTATAAGATGGAAGCTCCAAAATACGTTGGCCCTAAGCCTACAATTTACACCCCTCCAGCCTTTACAACTTCAAAAACACCGGCTACTGGCGGTTACGGTGGAAGTAGCGGTTATCAGCAAAAGCAGACAGTAACATTTGGAGAAACAAGACCATATAAACCTGAAACAAGTCCTAAACCTTCTAAACCATCAGACTATGACTTTAAAGGCAAGAATTATAACTACACAACTCCTGAAGTTGCCACCAAAGCACCAGAAAAGTATAAAGTTGATCCAAGACCTCCTTTAACAAAAAAATCTGATTATGATTTTAAAGGTGATGGATATAAATTTGAAACACCTACGGTTACTTTCAATTCTCCCAAAAAATATAATCCTAATCCTGATGCGGGAACCACAAATGGAAAAAACTCTACTTCCGACAAATCTAATTATTCTGGTAAAGATTATAACCAAGGAAATACTTCTGGCCCATCGAAAGGAAAAGACAAGCATGGCGATTTTGAAGCTTTTCAAGACAAATCTGGTAAAATTCCAAAAGGATTTGAAGCCAGAAAATATGAAAATGGTGTAGTCCGTGCCACGGGCACAGACTCTAAAGGCCGCGATGTTGCAATAACCACCAATCCAGATGGATCCACCGCCAAAACAGTTCAACATAAAGGTGGCCGAGGACAAACTACATTTTTTGCTGACAAAAATGGGAGACCTACAGGCGAACAAATTGTACATACAAGGCCGGATGGAACAAAAGCCGTGACCCAAATTTCCAAAGATGCCCAAGGTGTTGTTACCACAAGGCATGCTAATGGTGGGTTATCGATAAAAAATGGAGATGGTTCCTTTGTCCATTCGAAACCAAATGGTTTTAAAATTGAAGGCGATAAATTTGGAAACAAGAGATATTTTGAAAATGGTAAGTTAGCCTACCAGGATCAATATTTCAAAAACAGTTATGGTTATAACTCCAGACAAAGAACTGTTTATATCGACAACAGAACATATATCAATCATTATCATGGATATAATTATGGTGGTTACTACTACAATGCTTATCGTCCGTTATTTTGGTACCCAACTCCCTATTATCATTATCTCTATACTCCATGGACACCTTTTGCTTATACCTGGAATCCCTATGCTTACCCTTGGTACTACACTCCCTATCCTACTTACGTAGGACCTTCTTATTGGCTAGCCGATCATATCATTTTATCCTACCTTGTGGCTAATGCTGCTGAACAAAGAAGAACACAACAATTGAGTGATGCTGCGGCTGTGGCCAATGCAACTAGCAGGTTAGATTTAAAACCCGGAGAAACTGGCCACTGCGAAAAAGTAAGCAAAGGATGGATGATGGGAACAACAGAGGTCTGCACCAAAACAGCTGCTGCAGTACCTTTGCAGCCTGATTCACCTGCCAAATCCGGCAAACCTGTCGATGATGTCACAAAAACACAAATAAGAATGCAAGTGGAAGAGGCTATCAAAGCCCATGAAAGTAAAAACTCTCTCACCTTACAAACAGCTTTGAAAAATAATAAATATATTTTCAATGTGGATGAAGAGTTAACTGTGGTGCAAGAAGAAGGTGGAAAATGTAACTTAACTATGGGTGATATGATTAGCCCTTTAGAAGAACGGCAAGGAATGTCCCTTCTGAGAGTTGTGGCCGCTAAAGGCGAAGGTTGCGATGTTGGAGAAAAGATACTTGTTAAAAACGAGGACTTACAAGATATGCAAAATGCTTTTATGGAAAGACTTGAAAAAGGCATGCAAGAAATGCAAAAAGATACAAAGCTTAATGCTCCTCAAGACAAGCCAAGCATCGTAGCTGAAGAAAAGAAAGAGTAGAAAAGAGCAAATCAGAACTTCTACAATTTAGATCCAAATTTATTTTCGCAGCAAAGGCAGATGATTGAAACCATCTGCCTTTGCTGTTTTTGAGCACCATTGCCGTTTTTTAATTTCGTCTTTTTGATTTTCTTCTTTTTTTCTTACTCGTTTTTTTTACTGCGGTTGGAGCGGAGGTCATTTCTAGACTCTCAAGTTCTTGCGCTGTGAGTTTGTTGATGGATCTTTTTAGTTCAAGTCTTCGATAGGAAATGGTTTGACCCTCTTTTTCGAAGCTGGCTTCCGTTGTCCATAGCCACCCCTGTATTTCCAGCAAGGTCACGATTTTTTCAAACTCACTCCTTGATAAGGAAATTTTTAAATCTTCAAGCCTTTGAAAAACTCTGCCTGTTGCCTGACTTCCATCCCTATCCAAAATGGAAACAATTCCCATAATGGCTTTTTTCTCTGTAGATGAAAGGGACCGTTTTCTCATCAGGGCCCCTCGTTGCTCTGGTTTACAAATATCGCAAATCCCGCAGGGTTTTCCTGAATCATTCTGGTCCCCAAAATGGTTTACTAAAGAAATCATGCGACAACGTCCCGAGGTCGCATAGGCAAGCATTTGCTTGAGCTGTTTCTGCTTTAAATCTCTTTGTAATTGATAAGATTTTTCCCAGTCAGGCACCCCTTGAATTACATTTTCTTCACTGTCGATGAGGACCCCGCGATGAACTCTAAGCTGCTCAAGACTACGCTCAAAAATTTCTGAATCCATTCTGGAAACTTCCTGACGAAGCATTTCTTTTGATATTTTTTCTTTTGATAATTTCACTGTTGATATTTTCTCTGTTGATAACTTTTTTGCTCCTAGCTTTTCTTTTGTTTGCAATTCCTTTGAAACTTTCTTATTCGCAAGCCGTTCAAACAGTAACCTTAAATTTGCCACATCTGGATAATTCAAATCGAAGAAAAATTCGTGAGTTTTTTGATCTGCAAAAGAGTGCAGTAAATAAGCTCGGCTTTCTAAACCGTCGCGACCAGCTCGACCTATTTCTTGATAATACCCTTCCACGCTTCCAGGCATCGCTGCATGAATCACGGTTCTGATATTTGGTTTATCAATTCCCATTCCAAAAGCAATGGTTGCAACCATGATGTCCATCTCATTTTCTAGAAATTGAGATTGAATCTTTTCTCTTGCTGAGGCCGACATTCCCGCGTGGTACGCTCCGACACGGAAGGAGCCCGAAAGAAATTCGGTTATTTCTTCAGTTTTCTTTCTAGTCGGCGCATAAACAATAGCTGGCACTCTTTCTGGATTTTTTAAAATCGAAGAAATAACATGGGGTCTTTCACTCGGCGCGATTTCGGCAACTTCAATCGCGATATTGGTGCGACGAAATCCTTGAATCATCCTTGCCTCTTTGACAAAACCTAATTGCCTGCAAATATCGTCTTGAACCACAGGCGTGGCTGTGGCTGTCAAGGCCACCACTGGCGCCGGTCTAAAGTCTTTAAGGCGATCACCTAGCAGTCGGTAATCCGGTCTGAAATCATGGCCCCATTGGGAAATGCAGTGAGCTTCATCTATGGCAATTAAGGTTGGCAAATGCCTTCGTAAAAATTCGGGAAAACCTGGCACTGACAATCTTTCTGGAGCGATAAATAAAAAATCCAATTGTCCCGCTAGATATTTTTGGCAAACAGCTCTGGAATCCTCACGGCTTCTTCCTGAATGAATTCGATCTGCTGCTATTTTAAGTGTTTGAAGCTTAGCCACTTGATCTTCTATTAAAGCCACCAAGGGACTGATCACCAAGGTGGTACCTCCACGAGCCAATCCTGGAACCTGATAGCAAATAGATTTTCCAGCTCCTGTGGGCATCACTAGCAAAACATCTTTTCCTTCCGTCACTTGACGGCAAACATTTTCCTGGCTGGCACGGAAAGAATGAAATCCAAAATAATCTTTTAGAAGTTTAGAAAGCTGATCCGATGAGGTTGGCTGACGAACCGAAGCTACCAGTGGTGTTGCCTGCTGCTGAGGGGCCCCTTGAGAATTCCCAATACGAGATCCACGGGGTGTTGCAACGATTTCAGTGATTCTTGCTGAAATTTCCACTTCGAGCTTGGTCATGAAATCTTTCAGTGTGCTTTTTTTATTTTGAATTTCACTCAGGAGTTTTTCCCAATTTGCAGTGAGCTCAGGGCTTTTCACACTGGGATGAACTGTCGCAATCAACTTGTGCCCAAGGGGTGTGGCGATCAATGATTTGGCTTTTCTTTCAATATAACCGCGCGAAATAAGAGTTTCGATGATTCCTGCCCGCGTTGCCGGCGTCCCCAAACCTGAATCCTGCATGAACTCGGCTAATTCTCGATCCTCCAGATTTCTGCCGGCTGTCTCCATCCCCGTAAGCAACGATGATTCCGTCAAGTGAGGTGGCGGCTCTGTCGCCTTCTGCCGCGATTCCACCGACAGAATCTGAATCAAAGCCCCGGCCACTAGACCTGGTGGAAGTTCCGGCTCGAAGGATTTAACTCGGCCTCTCACTTCCAAGGCTTTCCAACCCTCCTCCAACACCATCGTTCCTTGTGATCTAAATAAATCACGTTTAGCCACTTCGGTAATCACGGTGGTGACAGCCGTGACAAAATCTTTCTGCCAAGCCATCAATAACCGACGGCAAATTAAATCATAAACTTTTTGCTCCTCACCGCTAAGATTTAATTTCCCAGGAGGGGTGACCGTGGGAATAAGCGCGTGATGGTCTGTTACTTTGCTGTCATCGACATGACGAAGAGTCAAGGGGACCACTCCCGTGGCCTTTTCTAATGAATCTTCATAGGGGGCACGAATTACTTTCACAATTTCTGGCAAGGTCTCTGCTACAGATTCTGAAAGATGCCTGCTCCCCGTTCTTGGGTAACTGATGAGCTTATGAACTTCGTAAAGACTTTGTGCCAGACCTAGAGTTTGTGTGGCTGAAAAACCATAGAGCCGATGACAATGCCGCTGCAACTCGGTCAAATCATAAAGAAGTGGTGAAGCTTGCTTCACTGTTTTTCCATCAACAATGGAGAGTGTTGCCATTTTGCTTTCTTGAATTCGATGAAGAACCGTGAAAACATCCTCCGGGCTCGTTACCTTTTTAACAGAAAAGCGTTTTTCCTTAGCCGTGAGCGCATTTTTCACTTCCGATTTTTCACCAATATACAGGCCTTGATATTCGCCTGTAGCCGCTTGAAACTTTCCTTCAATAATATGGTAATCTTCAGAAATAAAATTTTTAATTTTCAAATCTCGCTCAGTGACTAATGCCAAGGTGGGCGTTTGCACGCGTCCAACAAAAAGTTGTTCTTGTGTGGTTAAAGCATAGGCCCGAGATAAATTCATTCCATAGAGCCAGTCCGCTCGGCTTCGCGCTCTAGCCGCATCCGCCAGAGGATCATACTCCGAAGAGGGGCGAAGGGCTCGCAATCCTGCCTTGATTGAATCCGCTGTTAACGAAGAAATCCAAAGCCGCTGAACAGGAAGCTTGCATTTTGCCAATTCATAAATATAGCGAAAGATCAACTCACCTTCTCTACCTGCGTCCGTGGCGCAAATAATTTCGTTGCATTCAGAAAGGGCTTGCTTAACAACTTCAAATTGATGCTGTGTTTTTTCAACGACTACCAAAGGCCACTCCTGAGGGAGCATTGGTAAATGGCTCAAATTCCAACATTTCCAAATTGGATTGATCTGATGAGGTTCCGGTAAGGTGACTAAATGACCTATGGCCCAAGTCACGGTATACCCACCACCTTGAAGGACACCATCGCCCTGTTTAAAGGCACCCACAACTCGAGCCAAATCACGTGCTACGGATGGTTTTTCTGTGATGATAAGTGTGTTGTGAAATCTCGCCATAATTTAATTTAGCATTCATTTAGTATTTATTTAGCCTTTATAAATAACAAAGCAAATTCCATTTCAAGCAATTAAAAGGTGTTGTTTTATTACGCACTTTAATGACATTCGACGTCAGGAAATGCTTGGACTATTGACTGTATCAATTTCACAGCACAGACTATTTGAAAATAATAAATGAGAAAATAAAAATATTTTTTCAACAATAACAACGGAGAAACTATGAAAAAACTTTTGATCGTGATGGCAGCTATCGCTGCAGCAAGTACTTCCTTCGCAGGAAAACTTAATCTAGATGCACGTGTCGATTCAGACAGTGCGACCTACAACACAGATGCAGCAAAACCAGGTTACCAAAAATACTATCTTCAAACAGGTAGAATTGATTGGAATGGAACAGCCAATGAAGATCTTTCTTACAGAGTGAGATTGAGATTTAATAAAAACCAAGGTAACGTGAATTCAAGAGACTCATTAAACGACACTGTGGACATGGCTTATTTTGCTCATAAAATGAGCGATTTGACTTTGACACTTGGTAAATTTGACCTTGATACAGTTGGATTTGAAGGAGCAACTACAGGAGCTGATCATTATTTTAGTTCTCAAGCATATGGTGATACAAAAGTATCAAACACAAGATATGCTACTGGGGTTAAGGGAGCTTACGCTTTTGGAGATCACTCTTTGACTCTTGGTCACACAAATCCGGGAACTGATGAAGTTCTAGGTAGTAACTTCGCTCAATCAAATGGCGTGGCTTTCTTGTTATACAAAGGCGCAATGCTAGAAAAAGCACTTAAGTTAATGGTTTCTTATCACACTTCTCATAAAGCTTATGATAAAGATGCCACTACAAGCCAAACAGTACTTGGTTTGAAATATGATCAGGCTGCTTGGTTTGCAAGCTTAGATCTAAATATGCATGCTGCTAAGAATTATACAACTACTGATAAAACAGATACTTTAAGTTCATATGTTTTAGCTGGTGGATATAATATCAATGATTCAATGGCTGTTAAAGCAAAGTATGAAATGTCTAATAAGTTGGTTAACACTAACGCAACTACTGAGACAAAAACTGCTTATACTGGTATGGGTTTAGCTTTCGAATATAAGCCGGTTGCTGACACTAACTTCCGTTACCATGTAGCTTACACTTCTCTTGGTTCAAAAGTTGATGGTGCGACTGCTAGCCCTAACGAATCACATGTGGTTCTTGGTGCAAGACTTCTTGCTGACTTCTTAAAATAATTGGCAAATTAATTAGTTCAAACAACTAGTTAAAAGAAAAAAAAAGACCAACCTATGTTGGTCTTTTTTTTTGAGAAATTAATATAAAGAAGATCTCTTTTAAAACTAAATTCAACTAACTACACAATTTAGCTAGCTCGGGCCATAGGCTTTGAGCTTTGAGCTTCTTCTCTTCTTAGCTCATTATTGCTGTGTCGATGGTCATTGGACACTGAGCCAGCACCCGTCAGCAAAGATGTTAAATCACTGACCACATCTACAAGTTCCACAACGGTTTGATCGAATACCAAAGTGGTTTCTGATATCTGTTTAGCAAGGGATGAATTCTCTTGGGCGGTGGTTTCAATCAAAGCCACAGCTTTGTTGATTTCTCCTACACCTGTTGATTGTTCACTGGCTGCTTGAGAAACAGAGCCAACTTGAGTTTGGATTTGCCCCATGATATTTTGAATAGATTTAAATACCTCTTCACAAGTATCTGCCTTTTCTTTCCCTTCCTGAATTCGATCTTCCCCTGAATCTAACTGAGTTCCAATTCTTGTTTGCATATCATTAAAAATTTGAACTATTCGAACAGCACTTCTGTCGATCAAAGTGTTGATTTCTGCCGCTGCATCCCCTGACATTTTTGCTAAGCCACCGACTTCTTCAGCAACCACAGCAAAACCTTTACCTTGCTCACCAGCTCTAGCAGCTTCAACAGAAGCATTAAAACTTAACAACTTAGTTTGAAACACAATTTCATTAATCACTGACGTTTTAGTTTTAATTTCGTTAATCAAACTTGAAACTTCTTGCACACCTTTATGGCTTTCTGTCACCTCAGACTTGATCGACGAAAAGCTTTGTACAATCTTATCAATTGAATTCGATAGATCGATAATGGATTTTGTACCTTGGGTAACGAAGTCTTGAGATTCCGTTGTTTTTTTACTTGATATGCCAGCCGCTTCAGATGTTTTTTCAACCATGGCTGTTACTTCGGAACAGGCGACCATCGTTTCTTGAACTGCCGAAGCTTGGTGCCCCAGCTTACCTTCAAGGGAAACAATGTTTTCACTGACTTGCGCGGAGGACACTTTTATAGACTCGGCCTCATGTTTCAGACTCTCTTGAATTCTTGACAAGGCTGTTGCAATTCTTCTTGAAAAAATCACCCCAAAAACCAAAGAGATCAGGAATACAACACCCACACTAAAAAATGAAGTTTTTATCATTTTCTCAGCAGCGGCCTCACTGGCCATTGCTAATTGATCCGCTGTTTTTGTTTGAAACACAGAAAGCTTACCAAGTGCCTCATCCAATTCAAGTCTTGCAGAATCGACTTCGTCCGTAATAAAAGTAGCGAGCTCTTCATTCCTAGCAGTCAAATTTGCTTTTTTTGCCATCTCAAATGCTTTCTCTGAAAGATCATGGTACCTCGTCCATTTTGACTCTAAATTTCTTTTTACATCAGCTTCATTTTCAGCTAAGGGTAAAGCATCGTAAAGCTTCTTGGTCTCATTAAATTTAGTTGTTTTATTTTCAAATTCACTTTTATACTCTTCGGCCTGATTCTTGGATGTTGCTGATCCTAAGGCAATAACAGGAAGGCCAGAATCTTTGGCATGGCTAACTAAAGATCCCAACAAAGCCATCTTTTTCAAGTTTACGTCCAAAATAACCTGATAGTCTATTTCTACTTTCTTAATGGAATAGGACCCAAGAAGACCAATAAACACCAACATCACACAAATAAAGATATACGATAATAACATTTTGACTTTTAAACCCATTGCCACAAGCAACCTCCCTTTAATTAATTTAGTTACCCCCTAAAGTTTCGGAAGGATTTAATTTTAGATAACAGAATTAAAGTCTAGTTTTTTGAATAGAAAAAAAAACGCAGTCTCTGGAGACTGCGTTTTTTTCTTAATAAAATTCTAGGATCAAAATGAGAATAAATTTTAGGATTAAAAAGATTTAGGATCTTAATATTAGACAATTAAGATCCTATTATTAAAAAATTAAAATCTTAATTATTTTTTGCAGCCGTTAAAATCAGATCTGTCAGCAGCACAAAAATTCTTACCGCCTTCAACTGGCGTTGCTTTTTCCCCAAAAGTAGCTGTGATCGTCTTAGATTTGGTTATATCAAGACGAGCATTTTCACACTCTTTAGTTGCTTTTTTAGCGCATTCTTTTTCTGTCTTTGCTTCTACTTCTTTAGGTTTGCAGACCGCATTTCCATCACACTTTGCATAACTTTCTTTTTCTTGACCAGGACAAGCCTCTCTGGTTACAGAAATCATGCATTTCTCAGCAAAAGCGTTAGCAGAAATAAAAACCACTGCAGCTATAAATAATTTTACCATATAACAAAACCTCCATTTTAAGTTTATGTTCATGATAAATTATTTTAATCTGATAGCAATAGAAATTTTACAAACAAAAACATTTTAAAAAAAATAGACTTTTGGCGGGATGATCTCTCTCTGCTTTAAATATCAAGGTTTTAATAGTATACTTAGCAGTAGGGTTCCTTTTGATAGCAAAGCTGCGCATTTCATAGATATAAATTGTTTTTTTTATCAAATTTGATTTAGGAGTTTTTATGAATTATCGTTTCCATTCTACACTTGTGCCTACGACAATGACTATAATAATGTTTAGTTCCTTGTTCCCAATTTCATCATTTGGTGAAACATGGGAATGCAATCCAAACGGCTTGCTTAATCATGTAAAAAAAAATCAGTTAGAAACAAAAGACGTTGCTGACTATAATAAAAAATACCTCATCTTGGAACAAGAAATAGATCAGAAAATGAATACTTTAAAAAAGAAGTGGAAGAGAAAAAGTGAAGAATCGGCTGATAATCACTCTAAAAAAGTGGAAAAGTTTTACAAGGAAGAACCCTTTGGTACTGAAAAAATTCCACTTGCCTCCGTCATGGGTAAAGACGGCAAACCGATATCCCAGCTAGAATATCTTTCAGAAAAATTTGGGAGAGATTTTGTATCGGAGTACCTGGCCCCTAAGAAAAAAGATAAAGAGCTAAATTTGGATATTCAAGGTGAGCCATTTAATAAGATATATCGCCATATCGACAGGTCTAAAGGTCAGGACGATAAATATCACGATACCTATTATTTTAAGGATGACCGGTTGGTTGCCATATTCGCAACAACAATAACCAATAATGGAAGCGGTGGTAAAGACAGAAAATATATTTTTACCAGATTCGATAAAAACTGTAGCCCAAAGGAAATTTTGAGAACAGATACTAAAGATGCTAGGTTCAGTAGACATAATATTCCTTGGAGAGTTGATGGTAGATTCTGTAGTATTTATCAGAAAACAAAGCCCATCACAGCAAAGACGATTAAAGCATTCAATGACAACCTCGATATCATCGATGATGATGATGATGCCGAAGCTAATTACCAAGAATTAAATTCTGATTTGACCGACGCTTGCCTGAAATTTCCAACAGAAGGCAAGTCAAGTTCTGGAAAAACATCTGAAGACAGAGCAAATCAATAATCTTCTTTCCTTCAGGTAAAAAAATTCCATGACATCAGTCTTTATTCACTCTAGTCTAGACTTTCTTGCTGGGAGGATGAATAGAAAATCGGGCTCTGACTCATCAAAAATCATCGATATATGCACTAATGCTCGGGGCTCTTGGGGTTGTTTTTGGTGATATTGGGACCTCTCCCCTCTATGCCCTCCGTGAGTGCTTTACTCATAACCACCATATTGCTATCAATCATCAGAATGTGATGGGGATTTTATCCTTAATTCTATGGTCGCTTTTAATTGGAATCAGTTTTAAATACATGACTATTGTTTTACGCGCAGACAATAAAGGCGAAGGGGGAATTTTATCCCTGATGAGTCTTGCCTCGTCTGTGGTTGAAAAAGGATCAAAGAGAAATGTGATTATTTTAGCTCTTGGTTTAATTGGCGCCTCGCTTTTATATGGCGACGGGATCATCACTCCAGCCATTTCTGTATTATCAGCCGTTGAAGGACTTAAAGTCGTATTTCCTGAATCTCAGAATTGGGTTATTCCCATTACCTGCGCTATTTTAGCGATCTTATTTGTTTTTCAATCTCTCGGCACCACAAAAATTGGATTCTTTTTTGGACCGCTCATTTTAGTTTGGTTTTTAGTTATTGGAATCATGGGAGCTGTTCAAATTGTGGTTCATCCTGAAATTTTAATGGCCATAAATCCTGTGTATGCTTTTGATTTCTTTAAGAACAACCCCACTTTTGGCTATCTGGTTTTAGGAAGTGTTGTCCTTGTTATCACTGGAGGAGAGGCTTTGTATGCAGACATGGGTCATTTTGGCAGTAGGCCCATTAAGCTTTGTTGGTTTTATATCGCACTTCCCGCTTTAGTTTTAAATTATTTTGGCCAAGGATCTCTGCTTTTAAATTCTCCCGAATCCATCAGTAATCCTTTTTATCTTTTGGCTCCAGAATGGGCCCAGGTTCCTTTGATTATTCTTTCAGCTTTAGCAACGACCATTGCCTCCCAAGCACTTATATCGGGGGTTTTTTCAATCACTCGCCAGGCTGTGCAGCTGGGATTTTGCCCGCGGATCAATATTGTTCACACCTCGGTACGTGAGATTGGTCAAATCTATGTACCTTTTGTAAATTGGGCTTTATTTCTTGGAGTGATTTGGCTTGTTTTAAATTTCAAATCTTCAAGCCATCTAGCTGCCGCCTACGGAATTGCTGTATCTGGAACCATGCTGATCACAACTGTTCTCGCTTTTTATGTGGCTTTCAAAAAATGGAAATGGCCTTTTTTACCTTCCTCAATTTTATTTTTAATTATTCTCTTATTTGATGTGAGTTTCTTTTTCCCGAACCTCCTGAAAATCTCTCACGGAGGTTGGGTCCCTCTGGTTCTTGGGGGAACCATCTATATTCTGATGACCACTTGGCAAAAAGGAAGACGCATTCTTGCTGAAGCATTGAAGGCAAAATCAATTCCGGTCACTGAGCTCATCAAAAAAATTGAAACAGAGAAACCCTACCGAGTCCAAGGAACTGCCATTTATATGTCATCTGATCCTTGGGGTGTCCCCATTCCTTTACTCCATAACCTACGGCATAACAAAGTGCTGCATGAAAGAGTTATCTTTTTAACTATTTCCACTCAAGAAATGCCTTTTGTAATCAAAAGCGAAAGGGTTCAATTAGAAAGCTTTGGCCAAAATATTTATCGAATCGTAGCTTCCTTTGGGTTCATGGAAACACCCAAAATAAAGCATATTCTTGAAGCTTGCCGCTTGAAAGATTTTAATATCTCATTGAATGAAACGACTTTTGTTCTTGGAAGAGAAACGATTCTACCCTCTTCAATGCTTGGTATGGCTCTTTGGCGTGAATGGCTCTTTGCGGTCTTGGCAAAAAATGCGGCTCGACCCACAGCCTTTTTCCGCATCCCTCCCAATTCTGTTATTGAAGTAGGAATTCAAATAGAAATATAATTTTTTGACGGTCCAACGAAGCAGATGAACATTTGGGGACAGACTCCTTAAGTTTTGAGTCGGCATTCGAAGATTTTTGCTGGAGGGATGTTTAAAACTTCCCAATGCGAGGTCACTTCAAATTTTTCATTTAATAAATTCTGGAATCGAACTCCTGAGTTGGTTAAAACAGCATTGCAAGCAAGATAAGTTTTAAAATACCCACCTTTTTCAAGATGCACTTTAACCTGTTCAATAATGTTCTGTTGAATTTGCCGATCAAATAAAGACCAAGGGAGGGTCGAAACGATCAGATCAAATTTTCGCTTTTCACTGTAATCAGAAATAGCTTCTGCGGAACTACAAATAAATTTAAAATCTTTATACCTATTTGAAACAAATTTATAAAGATCTTCATTTATTTCAATGCCGATATATTTATCTTTATCACTCATGTTTTTAGAAATTTTTTCGGTAACAGCACCAGCCCCCACCCCCAGCTCTAAAACAGAACAATGAGGATCAACTTGTAATGGAGAAATCAATGCCTTCACTACGGAAGAAGATGTTTGAAATAATGTTGAAATCTGTAATGGTTCTTTAATCGCCGCCTTAAAAAAATGAAAAGAAGATGTCATAGATTATTCAAACTCTTCATCAATGCTTGCACCTTCATTAATGCCACGAACTTCATCAATAAATGTCTGAGTGTCTTCCTCAAATTCATTTTCCAAATTGGATTCATCAATTTCTAATTCTTGGATGGCAGACAAGAAATCTTTTTCAGTTCTTAAATCCCTGCGGATCATCTCTAGAAATTTATCAGGATATCGAGAAGTCAATTCTTCCACATACCTTTCAAGTTTTCCATCCGTCAAAATCTTCTTACGTACTTGAATTTTTTTCCAGTAAAGCAAGTAATGATAACGGCAGTAGCCATCGACACCTGCGACCTGATCACAATCTCGAGCCCGGCAAAGTAAATTTCCCTCGGCATCAGTTAAATTAATCTCTTCAAAGTTTTTCTCTTTAACCTCGGCTTCAAAAAGCAAAGAATCATCAATTTCAAAGTCAGCTTCTTCGACAGCTTTTAAGTCCTCTGCGTACTCTTCGATTTCATTCCCACTATCATCGTCTAAAAAAACATCATCCAAAGCATCTGCCTCTTTGTTGTCCTTGAGATCTTTCGCTTTTTGAGGTTTTTGTTTTTTAAAATCCTTTTGACTTTGATTTTTAGCTTCAATCTTATTAGGTTTTGAACCCTCTCCTGACAAACCAACTGTTTTTGTAGGAGCTCCAAATTTTTTATCAGCTATTTTTTTATCAAATGATTTTTTATCAGCAAGCTTTTTAGCCTTATTTTGATCTTCTTGTAATTTTCTATTTTTCAGCTCTAAGCTTTTCTCGTGCTCTCTTTTTTTCAATTCCAACTTTTTAAGATGTTCTTTTTTAAAAGAGGTGACCTCAATTTTAATTTCTTTTTTATGCCCTTTAATAGGCAAATTTGAAAAACCGGTCCTTTTAGAATCGACACCCTTCACTTCTGGTTTGTTGTATTTTTTATTAAACTCAACTTCTTTTCTTGCTCCCTTAAAATGGACTTTGCTTGGCGCATTATATTTAATGTTGGATTTAGGCACTTCTTTAGAAAAGCTTTTGATACCTACTTTCTCAACGCCTTTACTTATCATTTTTTTTGATTTGTTTTTGAGGCTATTTTTGTCGCCTCCTTTAGAAGCAATATGCTTAGAATTATTAGATTTTTGATTTTTCCCAGAGGGTGCTTTTGCTTTGTGTGTCATTTTCGATTTGATGTTTTTTCCCATGCCCTAGCCTTTATTTAATACGCCAACGAAGTCAACTTAAAATTTATTTAATAACGATCGGCGCGTTGATAGATTTGACCTCAATACGGGTCAAGGTTTTGTCCCCTGGAGTCCTGCCCTTAAAAGAACTTTCTTGTTTATTTTTATATGATTTTAATGCCCCTGGTAAATAAATATCGCCCTCGTCACTTTTCAAATTTAACCATATTCCAGAAACATTATTGGTATTAACAAAAATCCTTCCTGTCTTCGCCTTCAGAATAAGCTCATTTTCCTTGCTCAATCGAACCTGAGTGTTCACATCATCCAAGCTTGCCTCAAAGCGCCCTTGGTTTGTAAATGCCCCCAAAGTCCCTTTAGACATTTCAAGAAAAAAAGAACCAGAATTTTGATTTAAATTGACCTGACCATTGTAAGCAAAAATTTGTTGATTGCCCTGTGTTTTATCCATGGATAATTTTAGATTTTGCACTTTAAATTCACCATCACTCAAAGAGTTTTGCACATTCAATTTGAGTTGTTCTCCATCAAAAATCATTTTCCCTGTATGAGTTTCTACAGCAATATCTCCATTTACCAGAGAAACTTGGAGCTCTCCAATGGTTTTAATAAACTTTAAGACTCCAAAAGCGCTGGTCACTTTGAAATCTTTCTTAAGATTTTCAACCAACAAATCAACTTTATAACCAGAAACTTGTACAGGGAGACTAGGCATTTGGATGAGTATTTTTTGTTTTTGGGAATTAAGGTCAGACATGAGATCTTTTTTGTTTTCCTTTAATATCTCTTCAATCAGAAGTCTCTTGCCATTTGAATTTTTTAACATCCAATGATTTTTATCGGACACGCCCATTATTTTGATTGAAGTGCCCGGAGCCTCAGAGATTTTAATATCTAGATTCTGCCCCTTCAAGATCAAAGCCGAGTAATCTTGCGCCGAAAGCTCGATCACCTGACCAAACACCTGGCTGCTACTAAAAAAACTCAAAGCCGCAAAAATTAAATAGGAAAAAAAATTTCTAATCATAGACAGGTATTTCAAAGTGAATCTGCATCCGTGTCAACTTCATGTTTCCCTCATTCTATGGAATGACATCCTGTGCATGAAGAGAACTTACTTGACCCTTCCAAAGCGGAGGTAAAAACTCGAAGTGGAAATTTAAAATAGCACTTTAAACAATAGTGAGGGAAATTATGAACAGAGTCGTGATAGTTAGTTCGCTCAGAACTCCTGTCGGAAGATTTCAAGGAAGTCTAAGTACCATTCCAGCTCCAAAATTAGGAGCCCTTGTGATTAAAGAAACTATGAAAAGATTTTCACTATCAACCGAAGCCATTGATGAAGTGATCATGGGTGAAGTTTTAACCGCGGGTGTTGGCCAAGCTCCTGCCAGACAAGCCGCCATCTTTGGCGGACTCAGCAACAAAACACCATGCTTAACCATTAACAAAGTTTGTGGATCTGGCCTTAAGGCCGTCATGCTAGGTGCCGATGCGATCACCTTAGGGCACAGCCAAGTTGTCCTTGCCGGAGGCCAAGAAAATATGACCCTAGCCCCTCATCTCCTCGAAAACTCTAGGTCTGGATTCAGAATGGGACCGGCTATGGTAGCTGATTCTATGCTTAAAGATGGACTCTGGGATCCTTATGGAAATTCACATATGGGATCCTTTGGAGAGCTTTGTGCAAAGGAAAATCATTTTACAAGGGAAATGCAAGATCAGTTTGCCATTGAGTCCTATCAGTTTGCCCAAAATGCAATAACCCAGAATTATTTCAAAAATGAAATTGTTCCGGTAGTCATCGAAAGCAAAAAAGGCAATATTCTTTTGGATAAAGACGAAGAGCCCTTTAACACTCAATTTGATAAAATTCCTACCTTAAAGCCCGCCTTTGAAAAAGAGGGCACCGTGACGGCCGCAAATGCTTCCAAAATAAATGACGGAGCCGCTGTTCATTTATTAATGTCAGAAACCCAGGCTCAAAAAAGCGGATTGAAGCCACTTGCACGCATTGTCTCCTATGCAACCAATGCCCATGACCCCAGTCTTTTCACCACAGCTCCTGTCGGAGCTATTAAAAAAGCTCTTAACCTAGCTAATCTCAAAGTATCTGATATCGATCGTTGGGAAATTAATGAGGCCTTTAGCGTGGTCACTCTGTTTGCCATCAAAGAATTAGAACTTGCAAGAGCCAAGGTAAATTCCCACGGAGGTGCCATTGCCATTGGTCATCCCATCGGAGCTAGTGGCGCAAGAATTTTGGCCACTCTGGTGCATGGCCTACACACTCATCATCAAAAATATGGTCTAGCGACTTTGTGTATCGGTGGAGGCGAAGCCGTGGCCATGATTATCGAAAGAGTTTAATACCTGGTTCATTTTTTCATGAACCAAGTTCATTAATTTCTTTTTGTCTTCGATCACAAAATTAGTCGTTTCAATAGAATCCATCACTTCAAGAGTGATGGTATCTTGCCAGCGGTAAAAATTCGGAATAAAACTTTTTTTAGACATCACCCGGTTGGCATTTCTAATGATCACAGGAACAATGGGCGCTTGGCACTGGATTGCAAAGACAAAAGGTCCCGACTTAAATATCCCCAGACGTGGCTCCAGCTGCCTTCCTCCTTCCGGGCTCAAAGCAAATCTTTCGCCATTTTGCATCCTGATTTTTGCTTTTTCATAAACTCTAAAAACAGATTCTTTACGGTCTCTGTTGATCGGAAGAACCCCCACCCTAGCTATGGCCTTCCCAAAAAAAGGAATCTTGAATAATTCAATTTTGGCCCCAAAACGAAATGAGGGAAGCGATGCTGACATCGCCCAGACATCAAAATAACTGGTGTGATTAAAGAGGTACAAACAACCCTGATTTTTGGGAATTTTCTCGCGATGGATCACTTTCACCTTTACATTAAACATTCGACAGGTATTACGAGCCCACCATTTAATAACCCTATTATCTATTCTTCTGTCATTAAAAATTAGATTTAAGACTATCGTTACCACAGAAGCTATCAACGTAAAAAAGGGATAAATTAAAACCATCACTAAGGATCTCAGCGGTGCTAAGGAATCTAACTTCATAAGCCTCCTAATTTCCTGGGAACAATCTATTTCTGGCGGCTTTTATTTGTCGCTCCTTATAAGAATCATGATTGGATGGTCCTGATATCATATTCGTATAGGATTTTTCATCCATGATTTGAACCTCATAGGGAAAGAAAAAACTAAATAACCTTTTATCTTCTTTATCAATATGAATAAGTTTCCGTGTGATAAATTTAATAAACTTAAAATCATTATGGGTTTGCTTATTACTCTTACGAAAAAGATCGGTCTCTTTTAAGTTTTCCTCCAAGTACTTTTCCATGTAGGTATGAAAATCTGCTCGCGAAATTTTTTCCTGCTTGGCCAGCTCTAAGGCTTTACGAAAATGACTTACAGGATAAAGATTATTTGAAGACTGATCCGGCATGGTATGAGGAAAGCTAATCATTTGGTGTTCTAACAAAAATCGTAATACCGTAAAAACATCAAATAAATCTTTCGTAACAAATCGAACCCCCAGCTTATCAAAAATTTTCATAGCCAAAGCATCTGGACGAGCCAACAGCTTAATCACGGCACTGGATGAAGTTTTGAAGGGTTTGGATTGAAAGTGAACAAGTTCAATTTTAGTTTCATGGGGCAAGTAACCTTTGGAATCGCCTACAGTTAAATAGGTTTTATGGGTTTGCCCATCATGATAAATAAACTTCTGAAAATCAGATAATACCTGTTTTTGAATCTCTTCAGAATAGCTAGTAAAAAGATCATTCTCCGTGTGGACAAACACATGAATGCACCTCAATATAGCACATGACCATACCTGGTATTCTTTTGAAAAACTATTCTTAGGTGTCGCGTAGAAAAGAAGCTTTGTAATATCCACAAGACTTTTTCGATCTCTCAAGACTTCTGGGATTTCATCAAGGGAGTATCCCAATCGCTCTGTCATTAAAACGACACTCCGGCGATGATAATACCAGAGCTTTTCGATATCTCTTGGGTTTTTGGAATCAAATCCATAGGACTTTAAAAACAAATGAGCCTTATTTTCTGAGTCGATTTCAAGTCCTGGAATATCCAAAGCGGATTTACCACCAGCTATCGTATCCATGATCGACCAATTAAAATCAAAATCTGTTTTCATCACCATCATAAACCTGTTCGGAAACTATTTTTTCCAGACAGATCCTATGATTTAATAGGCTAAGAGTCTAGCATTTTCCAAAGGTTCTTTAAATGAATAATCCACAGGATTTCATCACAAAGACTCCTAAAAATCCAGATTTGGGGGTCTCTTTATTAAACTGAGTCGTATTAATAAAACTGACCTTGCCTCTGGCCTCTGTTCCGTTAAAGGCCCCTTCAACTATTACTGATCCATAACTATCCTTAAAGACTAATTTGAAATTTCCAGTATTGCCAACCAAGTTTGTTATTTCTGCTGAATCTGCATTTATAAAATTGATCATGATGTTTTTTATAAGTTCTCCATCTGTTCCTTTTTCCCCAACTTTTCCATCTTTAATTTCTAAAGAAAACTTGGACTCAGACTTATTTAGTTGGTTATTTGTAATTTTTAATTTCAACTCCATACTCACCCAGGTTTCTGTAGAGGTTGCCGAACCGTCCAGAGCCCCAAGATTTGCAGGATCCATGGATCCAGACAAAAAATTAGCAAACGAATCTTTAAAGTTGTTTCCAGGAACTGAGCCATCATCCCATAATCTTCCCCAGGTAGATGATCCATCTGAGCATTTTTGAGTGGTTAAATTATTAACTCCATTTACAGGATCTGTTCCCCTTGGAGCCGTGCCTGACCTGCTTGAAGAGCTGTTCTTCTTTGCACATGATGACAAAATTAAAAAAGAACTTAAAAATGCAAATAAAACTGATTTTAAAATGGCTTTTTTCATAAAAAATTCTCCTGTCCTTAGCGCGTGTTTAAAAAATCTTCAAACACGCTCTTATATATCAGCTAAGGCAAAGGCTATGCCAAAGACGAAGAAACCCAAATCATCTAAAAATGATTTCATCTGGATGTTATCGAAATAAGAAGCAAAATTGTGATTCATTCTGAGACACCTTAAACTCTTGTCAATTTTTGCCCCCATTCGAATAAGGAGGAGACAGCTCAAAGCCTCTGCGCCATCAACGCAAGATTGGGCCCTGAAGAAGTTATTAGCGTCCCTTCAATGAATCATTGATTTTAAGAAGCAGATCAATTTGCGACTGCTGAATTTTAAATAAAGATTTCATTTGTTCACTAATGAGTAGGTCCATTTTTCCATGTAGGCTCCTAACTTCCATTTCGGCTTTTAGGTTAATCATAAAATCACTTCGGGCTCGTCGACGGTCTTTATCTTCTCTTCGATTTTGACTCATCATGATGATAGGGGCCTGAATGGCAGCGATGCAGGAAAGTACCAGGTTAAGTAAAATAAAGGGGTATGGATCAAAAGGTTTTTCTCCTAAAAAGAATAGATTGAGTACAATCCATGAAACTAAAATGAAAAAAAATCCTCCTATGAAAAACCAGCTCCCTCCGAACTCAGCTACTTTATCCGCCAGGGATTGACCTAGGGAGATCTCCGTGTCTCTTTCTAGTTCAAGCAGTTTTTCTGATAGTAACTGCTCCTCTGCGATTGATTCTTTAACTAAATCGCCCAGTCTTTGTAATTGTAAGTTTTCTTCCTCAATGAGTTCTTTTAAATCCATAGATTTCGGCCTTTCATGATTTATTAAAAATAAATGCGTAAACCCTATCTGTAGCATTTCTTTTCAAAATCATGACATCATTTATTTTTGAAAAATCTTTAAGCTTACTTTCGGGAGTTAGACCCTCTATAAAAGACAAAATATTTTCTAAATTTTTGGTATGATTAATAACTTGGACTATATTCAAGTGAGAGGGCAGTTTGATTTGTGAAAACTCAAGAGCCTCTCTATTATTTTCAATTTTAGGTCCCACGGAAACATATTTGTTAAAGGCTAAGGGCTCCATCACAGAATGAACTTTAACTTTAAAAGAACCTCCAACAAAAGAGATATCTGCATATTGATAAAGAAAGAACAAAAGTCCAAATTGATCGACAATCAAAATATCCCAATCTTTATTTTCATCAAAATCGGAATAAAATTGTATTTTGGCCTCAGGGAATTCTTTTTTGAGCCTATTACTTATGGAATCCAGGCGAGAGTTATTCACTTCATGGGGAGCTATAATCCATTTCCAATTGGGGAAATTCTTAAATACAGGAAATAAAACACGCTCATCCTCTTCCCAAGTGGAACCAGCAACGAAAATTTTCTTAGAAGAAAAGGCATGATCGTTATTTTGTGTACAATCCTCTTGATTTGAGCTGATGGGGAAAAGATTTTTTAAAACAGGAACGAATTTTTTTTTGCGTTCAATTTGATCAAATCGAGTATCACCTAAAATTTCAATTGGAATTTTTATTCCAATTTTCATTAAATTGAGTTTATCTTCAGAGCCTACAGTAAAAATAGCGGTCAATCTATTGAAACAAAATTTCGTCAGCCATTGACTGACCAATCCCACTTTTGAGCTTTTCTCTGAAAGGGTGCAAGAAAATAAATAACAAGGTATTTTTTTTTTAGATAATTGATAGCTAAACTCAGGCCAAACATCTGTTCTTGAAAACAAAACGTATTGAGGGTTCCATAACAAAAGAAAACGTCGAATGGAAAAAATGGTATCAATAGGCGCCGGACCAAAAGCATCTATATCCGATGAATTTTTTAATGTGGAGAGGACCGAAGGCGACGAAAGAGTAACCAAAATATTGTAATGGGGTTGTAATTCTTTAATCTTTCTGATGAGAGGGTGGGCATATTCGATCTCACCACTAGCTGCGTGAACGCATATATTAGGCTGGGATTTGTTAAAAGTAGGCTTGATCGTATAGGGATGATGAATTCTAAAAAAGAGGGTTTGCTTTAGTTTCCCATTAGGCAAGATGAAATAGAAAATCCTCAAAACAAGTGAAATAATAAAAAACAGGCAGCGGTAAATATAAAAAATCAAAGTTTCCATTTTCTTACGCTACTCGCTACCGTTTCAGGTTTTATGTCTACTAAACATTGATGATATTTTACATTGGTGCAAGGACCCTGTCCATGCTTGCTACAGGGACGACAGGATAAATTAATTTCCAAAATTTGAGTTGTTGCTCTTGAGGGAAAACCAAAGGGCGCTGGACCCATTAAAGCAATGCAAGCATGGCCTAACTGTTCAGCGATATGCATCAGTCCCGTATCATTGCTGATCAAAAGCTCTGATTTAGAAATAATTGCCGAATTAACGCTTAAATCACATTTCCCAGCCAGATTGAGACAACGACTTGGAGCCGCCCTCTCAATATCCTCGACGAAGCGGTCTTCAGGGCCTCCAAGAATAACGAAATATTTTTCAGGAAGAAGTTCTATCAGCTGAATCCAATAACTTTTCGGCCATCTTTTTAAAAAATAAGCAGCCGAAGGAGCCAAGGTAATAAATGGTTTCGCAAAGGATCGAAGTAACTCCTTCGCTCTTATTTCATCTTGTTCTGATGGAAAAACTTGCGGAGAAGGAGGAAGCGCACTGTTAATTCCCCATTTTTCCAACGGTTGAATGAGATCCCTTTGTCCAGAAAATGGCATCTCATATTTGTTGATTCTGAAATAGAACAAAAGTATTCGCTTTATTCTGTAAGTGGGTCTTCGTAGAATCTCTAACTTTTTGAAAAAACCGATGATAAGACATATTAAACGAGAACGAAAATTATTATGAACATCATAAATTTTAAAAAAGTTTTCCTGTCTCAATTTAAAACCTAATTCAATAAGACCCATGATTCCTGATTTACGATCTAGCAACCAAACTTTCTCAATGAGGGGGTGGGGCTCAATGATCCCTTTAAATTCCTTACGGGTAACAAAATGGATTTGAGCTTGAGGAAATTTTTCTTTAATTTTTGCGGGGAGGCTTAAGGATTGAGTGACATCCCCAAAGCTGGAAAACCTAATTAACAGAATTTTAAAATTAATTTGCATTCACCGGAGTTTACTCGGATATTAGAAAAAGTCATGAATTATTTAATTGTGGTATCCTATGTGAGCTTATTTATTCTTGGTTTCTCAGACAATCTGAGGGGTCCCCTGTTTCCAGAGATTATTAGATACTTTGATGTCAATGACACCCTAGGAGCTGCTTATTTTGCAGTGACTTCTTTGGTCTCTTTTTTTGCAAGTTATTATATTCGAAAACGAAAAGACACCTACTTTTTATTACAAGTATTAAATTTGGGCGTTCTCGCTATTTGTATTTCTTTTTTAATTCAAAGTTTTTCTCAAAATTTTTTGGTCCTTATTCTTGGGGTTTTCTTTTTAGGAATCAGTTTTGGCTTTTTAGGCGTTAGTCAAAACAACTTGGTTATCCAGGGTTCAAAACCCCATAGCCGTTCACGGATGTTGACGGGCTTGCACTCCATGTATGGGATCTCTTCTTTGTTATCCCCATTGTTTGTTGCCAGTTTTGGATATTTAGGCTGGAAGAATATTTTGCTCCTTTCTTCGCTGCTTTCTTTTTTATTTTTTGTGATAGTTCATTTTTTAAATTCAAAAAGAAAAAAAATGTTTCGAGAATGGCACGCTCAAAAAAACAAAGAGATTCATCCCCATTTACAATGGAAGGAGAAAACTATTTGCTTTGTCATTTCCCTTTATGTAGTTGCTGAAATCATGCTAGGGACGCGACTTGCCTTGTTTATGCGTCGCTATTTTGATTCCTCGCTTGAAGAATCCAGTTTTTACGTGACCTTGATGTTTGTTTTTATGATGATAGGAAGACTTATCGTCTCTTTCTACCCCCCCAAATGGCCACTAAAAATTCAATTAGTCGGGTCTTTAATTACTTCGATTTTGTTTTTAATCCTTGGCATGTATTTTAATCCCTTTTTTATGGTTCTTTGTGGATTCACCATGGCACCTTTTTATCCTCTAGCGTTGTCCTATATCTCAGAAATTAATCCACAAAAGGCATCAGAAATTGTTTCGACAACCATTGCTATACAGGCCCTATTCGTTGTACTGATGCATCTTGGAGTTGGGAGTATTGCAGACCTAACAAGCTTAAAAATAGCTTTTTGGATCGGACCCATTTGTATGATGGTTTCGTTAATTTTACTTTTTAAAACAAAAAAAGAGGTTTATGAATAATTTTTTTATTATTACAGCTCTTGGTTTTGAAACCGAAACGGAAAAGGAAATTCACTTTTGGCTCTCGTTACAAAAATGTGAATACAAAACAAAAATTGTAAAAGGGGGCGTTGAGGTTTGCTGTCCATTGTTGGCAGGGTTTGAACTCAACTTCCACTTAAAACTTGCCACTCGAATTCTTTTAAGATTGGAGGAATTTCCTGTTTATTTTTTTAACGAATTAGAAAAGAAAATAAAAAAAATCCAATTTAAAGAATATTATCCTGAAGGCTTTCCCTTACTCATTAAAGTCGATGCAAAAAAGTCAAAGCTAGGGCAAGAAAAAAAAATTTTTGAAGTATTTAAGGAAGTTTTAAAAAAAAATAAGGTTTTTTCTAAGCCCACAGATGCGCCTCAAGACGCTCTTATATTGTACGTAGATATTTTTAAGGATGTTTGCAGGTTAAGTTTTGATACCACTGGTGAACCTCTTTACAAAAGATCTTCCACTAAATTGAACTCAGAGGCTCCGATGCGAGAAACGATTGCCCATTGGGGGCTTCTTCGCATGCTGGAATCAACTTCACCCTGGGAAAAACCATTGTCTTTTGTCGACCCTTTTTGTGGTTCTGGAACCCTTCTGCTAGAATCCCTTAACTTTTTTGCCACCAATAAAAGGGAATTTGCATTTGAATTTGTCAAAGGAAAGGTAAACGTTTCTCCCCTTAAAGAACGACAGCTTCCCTTTGCAAACTATCAAGCAATTGATATTTCGACTGAGGCTTTGGCAATTTGTAAGACCAACTTGAAAAAATCTTTACAGTTTGAAAAAATTCTTTTTTCAAACGAGGATTCTTGTAAAAATAAAATGATGCCTTTCAAGGAGAGTCAACAAAGCTGGATTTATTCGAATCTTCCCTATGGAAAACGGCTTGAAAATCACCTTCCCAAAAACTTGATTGAAATTCTCTATCAAAATTACCAACCCAAAATCATAGGCCTTTTTCATCCAGAAAAATGGACCCATAAGAAAGCCATTAAAATAGAACACCTGAAAATTGAAAATGGAGGTTTGAAATTATTTTTTTCAATCCTCCGGTTTTGACCATTTGACAAACCATTTGGCACGCTAGTTTAAACTACTGGCAAGTCGAAGACGACGTCGTTTCACCAGTGATTTTTTTGGTCTCTTTGATTTCTTTTTCAGAAAGAACTTGTGTTAATTCCATACTTTTAGCGCCCCCTTCTTTTGAGGCATCATAAACCGCGCAAGATAAAATAATTTGAATTTTTTTAGGGATACTTGTTACCAATTTTTTACCAATACAAACGGGGACTTCTGTTGTTTCAATGGTATTTTTATCCTTAAAAGCAAAAGACTGACACTTATCTTTTTTTATGCATTCTTGCGTTTCTTTCACTTCTTGCTTTGCTGAGTCTTTTACGTCTAAAGTGCTCTCATAACAAGCTATAGAGTAATCTTGGCCATTTTCCTTTGCCTCTCCCTTGTAACGCACTTTTATATTATTTTCATCATTGCCATTTGCTTTTTTAAATAACGGAGGACCAAAAAATTGTGTGGTCTTGAAGATAACTTTTTTCTCGCCATTGTCACCCACCGCCAAAATGATATCGAAAGAATTAGGATTTCCCATTAGAAGTCTATCGAGTTCTCCTGAAACTTGATATTTAATCTCCATCTTTAGGCTTTTATAATTTTTATCTGTGACCTCGACCTCACCTTTGTCAGATTTAAATTTAAAATTTCCAGTCATGTTTTCAGCGACAACAGCCGTCGCTGAAAATGCAAAAGGGGTTAAGGATAAGAGAAGACCTAAGATGAGTTTTAGTTTCATACATACCTCGAGTTATAAATTACGTAAATTGTGAATTCAATTTACAAGCCAGCATTTGGCTGATCAGGTATGCTTTTATGATTCAAGGAATAAGAAAGAACGAAATTTGTATTCGAACTGTCTTCCAAAATGACAGCTCGAAGCCTTAAGAGATGAAAATGGGTTGCACTTTCCTTTGAATCCTACTTAGGCGCTGATACAGAACTCTCGATACTACTAAAACTTAAGTTAGTATTTATCGTGGATTTGGCAATTTCAACCTGAGTCCCATCAAACTCAGTAAATTCCGAGCTAAAACTAGAAGTCGAAAGTGTTGAACAAGTTGAGCTTGTTGCAGTTACGCTGGCTGCAGTGAAACACTTACTTGAATCAAAAACATATCCGCTAGAAGTCTGACATACCCCTGATGAATTTGTTTCCCCTGCCTTTCCAGCAACCAGTAATTCAGTACCATTTGAAATCATGCGCGTATTACATCCTAGAGCTGGAAACATCGGTCCCGCACTGAATCCAGATCCTGCCATGGCCAATTGAAATGATTTAGTGGATGGGTCGCCTTTAACTTTATAAACTGTAGTACGTGAATAAGAGGGTGAATATTCTAAAAAAAGCAAATTAACTGATTTTGAGGTTTTATTATATGTTGCAAAGTATCCAAATTTATCCGTACCATTTGATTGAAAAAGGATAAGCGCTATATAGTAGAAATTTTCATCCTTTCCCCAGGCAATTCCACTGCCCGCTCCGGATAAATCTCCATTAGTTTGGCTGAACTTACTTAGACATGAAATTTTTAGATCGATTGAGTAATTAACAGGAGACCCTGTAGAAATTGTCCATGTTACAGGCGTGGCACTCACACATTCAGGCTCTTTTTCAAATTGCCCATTTAATTGAGTGATACGAGAATCTAAATCACCTACAGATGCATTGAGAAATCCTTTTGCGCTAGTTCCACTAATCCCTGAAAAGTTGAACTAAAAAAGTTTACAAGAGCCTCTTCCTTTGTTGCTGGTGTAGACAGAAGGTTAAGAGAGGAAGCTGACGTGGTGGATGGGCTAACTTCCTTTAATGAAGCAGACAGAGTGGGTAGCAGTTCTACTTTACTGGTTGCCGATTCTTCTTTTTTCTTTGAGCATCCAGAAAATAAAAGTGAAAATACTAATAGTAATTTTAAATAGATTCTAACCACGTTAGATCCTCCTTTGTGGTGACTTCCAATTTTGCCTTCTGCGTATTGAAGGTAATTTTAACATCTAGTTAGATTAGATTATTTATACTTTAATAGATTGCAACTTTAATTACCCCTTTTTAAAGTGAATTTAGCATAAGGTCCGACCCAAACCTTAGTCTTAGCGTTTAATATTTAAGAAGGAAAGCGCAATAACCGATGAAAAAGTGTGAATGCGTTGACTACCTTAACCTTATTAATTGTTTGCCTCCACTGTATAAAAAATGAGGCTCTTGCAGAGGCAGGTTCCTGGGATCGTTCTTATCATGAAGTGCAATCGCCGAATCCATCTTTTACAAAAAAAACATCAGGTCCAGGTTGCTTGGGAATGTTAAGGCAATGGTCCTTAGAGGAGAAAAAAAATTTATCCCTGGGGTTCGCACCCTCTCAAGTTCAAAAATGTAATACTTCTAGGGAAGTTATTCAAAAAAGATTTAAAGACTCTAAGGGCTTTGCAAGTTTTATTTTCGAAAAAAATCTAGATCAATTAGGGCTTCCGGAGTGGAAGAACTTTGAAAATTGCCAATGGAACCAAATCGAGCCTCATGAGATAGCTTCAAAATTAGTTTATTTTCTAAAGAGATTTAAGGAAGGTCAACTGTTTCAGCTAAAACAGCTTTCATATTTGAATTCAGTTCTCGGAGAACCCTCTGGTAATGAATTAATAAATCCAGCGAGTACAATGAAAAAGGTTGTCTCTAGTTGTTCTAAATCAAAGATAAAAGAAATCGAAGATGTTTGCTCTAGAATATCAAGGTGTAATAAAAATCCGAATAAAATTAATCGAGTCGTTGAATTGACCATGAATATAAATCGAATCATTAAAATATTGTTATTAGTAATTCAAGACATAGAAAAGGAGATTCAATTAGCTAATAATTCTTCGGAGGATTCAGACCAATTAAGAAATCGCATTAAGACAATGAAATCAAATGCTGAAAATATAAAATTAGCGATAAAAACTTTAGAATCCTTAATCCCTTGGACTCAAGGTGAAAAATATATTGAAATTTTGAAAAGGAGATTAGAGCAACCAGGTTCATCAAGAAGTGACTTCCCTTATAGAGAAGCTATCGAGGGTCAGTTTAAGCAAGATCGAAAATTAATTTTAAGTCATTTGAATTCCCTGCTGAAAATTGAAGCCTGCGTTCGAGGTGAAAAATCAATTATTGAATGCAGCGATGTGAAACACTCAAACATTTCAGTACTCACTCCAGAGTTAATGCAAGAACATAATAGTCAGAATATCGATGTATTAATCATGGAAAACGAATTAGAATCACAACAATGTCAGTTTGATATGAAAATGAGTCAGGAACAACTTTCTGATACTATGAATAGTGTCATGTTTGATGGCACTATGCTTACAGCTTCGCTTGTTTTGGGAGGCTCTCCAATTCTCATCAGAATGTTGGCAGCGAAAAACTCTTGGTCGACTCAACAATTAACTAAAGTTTTAAAAACCGCTACTAGATGGCATAATGCACTAGATTATTCAAGCTTAGCAGTAAATGTTGTCGATGCTCTACAGGAATGTTCCAAAAAGAATAATGTAAACGAAAAACCAAGAACCGAATTAACTAATAAAGATTGTCCAGTAGGTGATCTAGAACAGGCATATTTTGCAAACTACAATAATTCTATGTGCGCCGTATCCAGTATTTTGGGTGCCATAGATATTTTAAAACTAATGCTTTCAAAAAAGATTAGAACAAAAGTAAGTTCGCTTTCTAATGAAGACATAGATTTTTTACTCAAATACGTTGTTAAAAAATAGTTGGGATATTAGGAGGTTAATCTTAGCTCCTGAAAAATATTAGGATGTTAATCTTAGCTCCTTAAAAAAAGAGTGTACTCTATTTAATCGCATTTCGAAATTCGCATACCAAAACATAAATATTTTTTTTCCAATTTTTTCCAATTTGGTTTTATTTTTTAAATGCTTCGAGAATGCCTTTCAATTCATTGATTTTTTGTGCTTCAAAATCAGCAGAATCTTCCGAAGATTCACGTTCTGCCATCGTATTAATTAAATACGCTAATCTCAAACCAGCTTTCATAATTTGAGACTTAACTATTTCAGTTGATTCTTGAATGTACTTGGTAGTTATTTTCGCCGAACCGGTGGCTTCAACAACTAAATCAACACCTCGTGAGTCTTTCTGAACTTCAGCATTTTTATTTTTAAGAACACGCATGCAATAGGTACGCTCTGCAGGATTAACTGGCGAAGAATCGATATAGATTTTTTCATGTAGCGCTTGAGATTCCTTATACCATTCTAATATTGGAGTCGTTCTGATTTCAGCCGTGTTTAATTCACTAAACTCTTTAATGATTAAATTTGCCAACGCTTTAAAGTCTTTGGCAATCGGGATCTTATCATCTAATTTTACGTTCTCTTGGGAAGAAAAAATTTTCTCTACTAAAGTGGTATCCCAAAATGATTGTAAATTTGAAGTCCGATTCTAGCCACGTTAGATTCTCCTTTAAATTTAATTTCAATATTACCTTCAGAGCAAGGAAGGAATGGCTCTTTTTATATTTGATTGAATTAGACTACATGTGCGTTTATAAATTACAAAATAAATTATTTTTGTTTAATTTGAATCTAGCACAAGGTCCGGCCTAAAAGGAACTTTGTTTTTCCCATTTTTTTATTAATGTTATTTCTTAGGTAGATCACGATGCAGCCTTTTTACTCGATACTGCTGCAAAGTTGCCAGGATTTATCTCCCACGGTTTCCATATTAAAGTGACCAAAGAAGTGACAGAAAAAAATACCCTTTCATCGGTCAATCATTTCTTGGGTTCACAAAAATCATGCTCATAAGAGCCTGTAAGCTTCCCATTCAAACACTGACGCATTTCATAACGATTACACGCAGTTAAACTGTACGCATAGGCTTTGACGCTTTCGCCATGTTTGATTATTTTCGTATTGAATCGACAATCCTTTTCGTTCAATTTGCAGGCATCGTGTAAATACGTCCCAGATAGAACTCCGTTATTGCAGACTCTTGTTTGGCTTCTGCAGTCAAAACTGACCGTATCGAAGAATGCAAGCGTTGATTCTCCATCTCTAATAGTTTTTCCGTTGAATCTGCAATTTCCTTTTTCTTCACCGATTTTTAAGCATAGAAATGGACTCTTACTATACTCCTTGTCACAACTGCTCTTGGCTACTTGCACCCATTTCATGGGACCAGAGACTTCTTGAGTACAATTCTGACCGTAAATATCACATTGGCACATCGAAGCTATTGGATTCAAATAGGACTGGCTGCTACTGTATAATGGCTTTAAGAAATCTCCGCTCACAAATTTACTTTTATTTTCAGCGATGGCCTCGCCCTTATAATCAAAAACAGGTCCTTCAAATTCAATTTCTTTTGATAAAGCACCCACATGCAGACTTCTACCTTGAAGAACCAAGTAAGCTTCCCCTTTGGCATAATTGGAGCACATTGAATTCATAAACCCAATCCAATATTTAGAGTCGGCAATAATGCCACCACTAAAAAAACCTTCAGAGGGTGTAACTAACATCAGTTCGTGATAAGTTCTAGACTTTTCACAATTGCGAAAATTATAAGAGCCAGAAAGAGCACCATCATTACATGTTCGATTTTCAGAGACACAGCTTGTACCCTTTGAAACCACTGGGACTGTATAAAAGGTTCCTATTTGTCCATGCGCCATAGTTTCTCCATTAACTAGGCAGGGACTGGGGGCATCCACAACACAGGTTGCGTACGGAGCCGAACCGGAAAGCACTCCATTGTTACAGACGCGAGGCTCTGGTTCTGGGCACCCATCCTGAAATTTACCTTGGGCCTTGCTATAAGCATTGACGGCAGCGCCATGAGCGACATCTTTATTGTTGAAAGAGCAGACCGCAGGAGCACCTGCACTGCAAGATCCATATTGAAAACTTCCGCTTAAGGTTCCATTATTACACACCCTGCTTTCAACAGCGCATGTTTCTCCATAACCGACTGTCGAGCTCTGGAAAGCCAATACTGCGGAGTTGTGGGCGACTTCATTTTGCTGAAATAAACAAGCCGCCGGCTGTCCTACTGAGCACGATGAATACACATAAGATCCAGACAGCTCACCGTTGTGACAGACTCTCACTTGCTCTACACAAGAACTTCCGAAACCAACAGTTGAATTTTGAAACGCAGAAACACTTTCAAAATGAGCAATTGTTTGTCCGTTAAACAAGCATGCAGCAGGAGCTCCTGGCTCGCAAGAGGCATAGTTAAAAGTACCACTCAAAACTCCTGATTTACATTTTCTTTCTTCGGTCACACACACACTTCCAAAAGCCACCGTAGAGGCTAAAAAAGCCTTTACACTCTCACCCTCAGGGATTTCCTTTCCATCAAATTGACACACTGGTGGAGGCACAGATAGTGCTTTATTTGTCTCCGTTGAGACACTTGTAGGTTCCACATCAGATTGAAACTTCCCGCAGTTCTGAAAGATAACCGCCAAAACTACAAATATAGCCAAACGACTGCCAATTTTCTTCAATCTTGTGTTGCTGCCCCAAAAACTTTTCATGAAAGTCCCCTTAGAAAACTCAGTAATAAGTCATATTAAAATCTCTGACGGTCTCTACAAGAGTAGCAACAATCGCGATATTGTCCAGTTTAAAAAAAAGGCTGCAATTTACTGTCTCAACTTAAGATATCAAAAAGCCCAACGCTTGATTTGAAAGAATTTTCCAGAAAAGTTCTAAATTGAATGTTTTCAAAATTAGACTTTAGTCGACTTGTCAAACATTTTCTATTATTGAAATAAGCATTAATTTTTGGTCCCACTTGGCAACGAAGTTGTTGCGATCACCTAAAACCATGAAAACAAAAAGGATTATATCATGTCTTTGATTGATCAAAGGTGCTATTAATAAGTTCGTTGGATAGTATACATTAAGCAGCATACTTTACTTAAAAAGCATCTAGAATGCCTTTCAATTCATTGATTTTTTGTGCTTCAAAAGCAGCAGAATCTTCTGAAGATTCACGTTCTGCCATCGTGTTAATTAAGTGCGCTAACCTAAGCCCTGCTTTCATTATTTGAGACTTAACTATTTTAATTGAGGATTGAATATACTCTGTGGTTATCTCTGCTGAACTCGTGGCTTGAATAACTAAATCAACACCTCGCGAGTCTTTCTGAACTTCGCCATTTTCATTTTTAACAACTCGCATACAATAGCTTCTCTCTGCAGGATTTACTGGAGAAGAATCAATATAAACTTTTTCATGAAGTGCTTGAGACTCTTTATACCATTCTAATATTGGAGTCGTTCTGATTTCAGCCGTGTTTAATTCACTAAACTCTTTAATGATTAAATTTGCCAACGCTTTAAAGTCTTTGGCAATCGGGATCTTATCATCTAAT
>WBZM01000794.1_pt1 | contig 37873 bp, 31 predicted proteins | sample 5204271 | NCBI WGS metagenome assembly WBZM01 (sample SAMN12344346, study PRJNA552823) | activated sludge metagenome | biome: Activated sludge suspended growth; feature: Nitrification reactor; material: Wastewater; isolation source: activated sludge from nitrification reactor of wastewater... | reverse complement strand
CCGTTGTCTTCGTAGGACTGGCCGACCGCGGCGATCCTTCCGTTGACGCCAACCGCCAGCGGCGTGCCTTCGTCCAGTCCGGAAATCGTGCCTCGTTGCCTCAGGACCGGGTTCAGTTCGATCCCCGGATCGAAGGTAAACGAGCGGGGCGAGGGAGTTTCGGAGCTCGCTTCGGCGTCGTTCGTGGCGCCGATCCTCCAGAACCTGGCCGTGGACTGGCCGATCAGGTCGCTCCGTTTGCCCCACCTGAAGGCGCGGTCCCAGTCGGCTCCGTCGCCGCCGAGCAGCCGGGCCATCCGGTTGATGTAGAGCTGGCGCTGGGCGATCGCCTTGACGAAGGGGAGGGTCACCGGCTTGCCGCTTCCGTTGTCGATCCGGACGGTTTTGCGGTCGCAGGTGGCCGGCGTCCAGGGCAGGTCGATGCCGAGGATCTGCGCCATCCGGGGCACGATTTCCGTGGTGCAGGTCGGTCGGTCGACTACCTTGCCCTGCTTCTGGCCGGGTGCCTTGATGAAGAGCGGGACCATCCCGATCTGGCCCATCGTTTCTTCCTCCGCCGAGCGTCGGCCGGCACCTTTGGTCCAGGCTGCACCGTGATCGGCCGTGGCAACGAAGAGCGTGTCATCCCAGCGGCCGTCCCTCTTCAGCGCGGAAATGATCCGGCCGAGCAGGTTGTCGGTGAAGCCGACCTCGAGCAGATGGGCCTGATGGGCCCGGTCCGTGATGTAGCCGTCACCCTCCCAGTCGGTTTCCCCGATGAAGCTGCGGAAGTCCTCGGTGCCGTCGGAATACTTCAGCCCCGAGGGGTAGTGGGTCCAGGGATAGTGCGGCTTCTCGACGTGAACGAAGTCGAAGCTCTTGCCGCCGCTTCCCAGCCGGCGGATGAACGCGTCAACGTCAGCTTCACCATCCAGCGAGTTCTCGCCCTCGCCGAGGCGGTCATGCACCCACTGGCGGGCCCGGCCCCGCTGCACCGAGTCCTCCTCGCCACCGAAACCCTGGAAGCTCTGGGAAATGTCCGGCAGGGAGGAACCCATGTCGGCCGGCAGCAGCAGATGGGCGGAAACCGCTTTCAGGTCAGTGGTCAGGGAGGAGAGCGCATCGGCCATGCCCGTGTTTCCGCCTTCCCGCTCGCCGCAGATCTCCTCGGTGCAGAGCTGGGTGATCGGTTCGATCGCGTGGGTCTGCCAGCTCCCGCCCAGCAGGGTGAAGATCGAATCGGGGTGGTCGGCCGCGGTCGGCAGGCTGTCGTGATCCGCGGGCTGGCCGGTCAGGATCGAGGGCACCGCGATCGCCGTGTACGAAGCGTCGGTCGCCGTGTTCCGGTACCAGGTAGAGGTGCCCTTCAGGCCGGCGAAGTTGGGGAAGCGCTTCGGGTTGATCCGGCCCGAAGGGGTCATCAGCGAGCCGGCCGGGAACTCGTCGAAGATGACCATCACGACCGGATGCGGGTTCGAGGCGTTCACCGTCTTGGCGTCGACCTCCGTGGTCGAGAGCGTGAGCTCGTTGGCGTCGCTGAAGAAAAAGAAGGCGATCAGGATCACCGGCGGGGCGATGATCAGGATGTCGGTCATCGAGCGCATGAAGCGGGCCTTGGCGTAGGCCCAGGTCAAAAGGCCTCCGAGCACGATCGCGAAGATGATCATCGGCCAGGCAGGACCGTCCGCGAACTGCTTCAGCACCTGAAGGGCGATCGCCCAGAAGAGCACGGCACAGAAGGCGAGGTGAACGATCCACCGGGCGGCCGGGCTGAGCAGGTTGACCAGGGCCTCGATCAGCGCCGCGAAAAGTGGCGGCAGGATCGTCAGCAGCAGGACGAAGATGATGATCTGGCTGCTGGTGTTGTCGCGGGCGACGAAGAAGTCGGGGTTGTTGCCCAGCAGGTTCAGCAACGGCTGGACGATCGCCAGGGCCCAGAGGGCGGCGAGGTGGAGGCCGCTCATCAGGATCGAGGGCGGATCCAGGGGTGCGGCCTTTTCCTCCCGGTCAGACATCGGTCGGCGATCCTATTCTCTTGAAGGGGAACTCGCCGCTATGAAGCGGGTTTCAACCGATGGGCGTCTTGATCCTCTTCAGGAACAACCGCTGGCGTTTTCGCGTCCTCTGGCTGCTGACCGGCCTGGCTGCGGCACTGCTAACCGCTGCGTTCGGCCATTCGGTCGGGCTTGCCCGGGCCCGTCCCAACCTGGTGGTCATCCAGACCGACGACCAGACCGTGCGGATGCTCCACTCGCACTTCGTCGGTCCGCATGGCAAAAAGCACCGCACGATGCCGCATGTCCAGCGCCTGATCGAGGACCGCGGCCTTGAGTTCACGAACTACTACGCCTCGATTCCGGTCTGTTCGCCTTCCCGTTCGGCCCTGCTTTCCGGGCAGTACGGGCACACCAGCGGGCTGATCCGCAACGTCGGCAAGCTGGGCGGGGCAAGGGGCATTTCGCGAAGCCCGGTCTGGAAGCGGAACCTGGCCGTCGCGCTGCGCCGGGTCGGTTACTTCACCGCGCATTTCGGCCGGTTCGTGAACCAGTACGGCAACCCGGAGGGCGTCGACCGGCGGGCCGTCCCGCCGGGATGGTCCTGGTGGGCGACCGACTGGACCCCGGATGTCGCCCGCCGGTTCTACGGTTACAAGCTGAACGTGAACGGTCACATCCAGGGTCCGTTCGGAAAGCTCCACTACCAGGCCTGGCGCAACAAGGACAGCCGCAAATGCCCGGCCGGCGGGCTGAGCTGCAACTACCACACGGATCAGATCACGACCCGGGCCCTGCGGGTGATCCGGCACGCGCCGCGGCGGCCGATCTATATCCAGGTCGATTACGAGGCCCCGCATGCGACCGCCGACGGCAGTGGCGAGTCGGAACCCGCCAGCCGTCACATCGGCTCGGCCCGCCGCACCCCGCTGCCGAAACCTCCAGGCTTCAACGAGCGGAACATTCGCGACAAGCCCCGGGTCCTGCGTTCCCGGGCCCGGCGCCTGAGGGCCGGCCAGATTGCCGGGATGCGGACCCGCTGGCAGCGTGAGCTCGAGTCGCTCCGGGCCGTGGACGAGAGCGTCGGAAGGATAGTCAGGACTCTTCGGGACTCCGGTCGCCTGGCTCGTACCTACATCTTCTTCATCGGTGACAACGGCGCCTTCTTCGGCGAGCACCGCTACGCCCGGTCCAAGTTCCTCGCCTACGAGCCTTCGAGCAACGTGCCGATGCTGGTTCGGGGTCCCGGAGTCAAGCGAGGCCGTCGCTCGGGCGCGATCGTCAGCAACGTCGATCTCGCGCCGACCATCGCCGATCTCGCCGGCGCCCGGCTGCTGCTGAAGCCGGACGGAAGGTCAATGAAGCGGCTGTTCCGGTTCCCCCGGCGGGTCGGACGGCGGGCCGTGATCCTCGAGTCCTACCGGCTGCCTTCGAGGGCGCTCTACGAACATCTGGAAGGCGAAGGGATCGACACGCCCCATGACCTTGGTCCCTCGGCCTCGGCCGTGGTCCCCGCGGTCAACTACACGGCGATCCGCGCCGGCCGTTACAAGTACATCGAATACGAAGGCGGCGGGCGCGAGCTCTATGACCTCAAGCTCGACCCGTACGAGGTTTCCAATCGTGTCCACTGGCGCGGGTACCGGAAGGTGGTCCGGAAACTGGCCCGGCAGTTGAAATGGCGTAGGTTCTGCTCCGGGGCAAAATGCAGGCGCGGAACCGGGCGGCTTCCGTTGCCGAAACTCCGGCGCCACTGACCGGTTTCAGGGGGCAGACATCAGGGGAGCAAATCGCAACATCTTCACCCGGTCGGCAGCATTGACGCTGCTTTTCGCACTGCTTCTGGCGGTGGGGATGGGCCGTGCCAGCGCGGCTTCGACCCCCCGGGACGCCCTTGATCCCGGCCGGCCTAGTTTCGTCGTGATCCAGACCGATGACCAGCCCCTGAACGAGTTCGACCGCCGCTTCCGGGACCTTTACGACAACTGGCGCCAGATCATGCCGAAGACGATGGCCCTGATGAAGGACAAGGGCATCACCTTCAGCCAGTACATGACGCCCTTCCCGCTCTGCGCACCTTCCCGGGCAACCCTGCTCAGCGGGCGTTACACCCAGAACCACGAGGTTGTCCGGATCGGCGGGCCGCGTGGCGGGTGGCAGGCCTGGCGGAGCAATCCGATCATGTTCGAGAACCTGCCGGTCTGGCTTCAGCGGGCCGGCTACCGGACCATGCATTTCGGCAAGTTCATGAACAACTACGGCGGCATCGATGCCCCCGCGGAGACGGTCGTTCCGCCCGGGTGGGACCAGTGGGTCTCCGATGCGACCGACAACTCGACCCGTGAGTTCTACGGCTACCGGCAAAACGTCAACGGCACCGTCACGGCACGCCTGGGCTGGCCCTACTACGACCAGCAGGGCGGCCGCGACCCCGAGGGCTGCCCCTGGCTGGGGATCGAGGTCTGCAACTACCACACGGACTCGATGTCCCAGCAGGCAGAAGCGGCGATCCGGGAGGCCGGTGACCAGCCCTTCTACCTTCAGGTGGACTACCACGCCCCGCATGGCGATTCGCGGCCACCGATCGGCCCGGAACCGGCGCCCCGTCACTACGACACCGCCCTGAAGACACCCGGACCACGTCCGCGCGGCTTCAACGAGCGGGACATCACCGACAAGCCGCGGTTCCTCCAGGAAGCCGACGCGGCCGCACCGCTCACCCAGACCGAGATCAGCCAGCTCGACACCGAGTACCGCAAGTCGATCGAGGCCCTGCGCTCGGTCGATGACGGGGTCGGGGGAATCATCAAGGCATTGCGGGAGACCGGCCGCCTCGCCAACACGTACGTGATCTACACCTCGGACAACGGCTTCTTCACCGGCCAGCACCGGATCAGCCGCGGCAAGCTGCTGCCCTACGAACCGGCCCTGCGGGTGCCGTTCGTGATCCGCGGCCCGGGAATCAGGCCGGGGACCAGGAGCTTCGAGCCAGTGGCCAACCAGGATGTCGCCCCGACCATCATCAGGCTGGCCGGCGCCCGGGCCGCCCTGACGATCGACGGCCGCTCGATGATTCCGTTCTGGAAGGACCCGAAGAAGCGGTCACGCCGGCCGATCCTGCTTTCCAGCTACGCGACGATCACCCGCCTGATCCCCGGCGATTACCCGGATGACCCGGAGCAACCCGGCGATGGAGGAACGGAGGATCGCGCCAGGCGCGGCAAGGACGCGAGCGCCTCGGTCCGCAGCCCGGACCAGAACTACGTCGGAATCCGGCTCGGCCCCTACAAGTACATCCGTTACGAAAGCGGTGAAACCGAACTGTACGTACTCAGCGAGGACCCGGCCGAACTGGAAAACCGTGCCGGCGACCCCCGCTACCTGAAGGTCATCAACTACCTCGAAACCCAGCTCGCCGATCTCCGCGGCTGCAAAGGCCAGAGCTGCCGGAGCTGGGCCAGTCCGTGGCCTTCCCCTCCGGGGGCTTGACTGCAGTCGGACCCCGCCCGACTTGCAGTTAAGAGTTTCCTCCGAGGGGGATCAGGCGCTTGCCGGCGACGCGGTAGATGCCGATTTGGTTCTTGCCCTGGTGGATCGAGGCCGGGTTGACCAGGGCGCCCCAGTGGACGGCTCCGTCGAAGTCGAAGGGCCGGGCGGTGGCCTGGACCCTGCCGTTGACGGCTATCGCGAAGACCGGTGCCCGCTTCGGGGCGGCCGGGACGCTGCCGTTCCAGCTGCCGGTGATGAACATCGGGATCAGGTCCTCGCCCGGGTCGTAGTCCTTGCCGATGTCGGGTTCGTCGAGCAGCACGTCGGCGGTGCCGGGCGGCACCGGTGCGACTCTTCGCCCGATCAGCTGCGGCGCCGGCCCGAGCGTGTAGAACCCGCCAGTTCCTAGGCGTGCGTCAGCTCTGGCGATCGCCGCCCGGCGCTGCCGGATCATCTCGCCGAGACCGACCGTGAATAGGTTGCCCTCCGGGTCGGTGATCGTCACCTCCCGTTTCGGCACCGGACCCTGAAGCGGAACCCCGTCGGTCTTGTACATCTGCCCGACACCCAGGGTCTTGCCGATCGTCGGCACGAGGTCCAGGGTCATGCTGTGCTTGAGGGAGATCACACCCTTCTTCTGGCCGGGGTACTTGATGAAGAGCGGGGGGTTGGCGACCTCGCCCATCGCCCGTTTGTCGGCCTGCCGCTGCGGCACCCCGTTGCCCTCGAAGGAGATCCCGTGGTCGGCCGTGACGATAAACAGGGCCTTGTTCCAGAGCCCCAGCTTCACCAGCCTGCGCCGCATCTGACCGAGCAGGCGGTCGGCGAAGCCGGTCTGGACGTACATCCGTGACTGGGAGACCGTGATCCCGTTCGAGTTGACCATCCAGTTTCCGAGACTGCGGGAGAGCTGCTCGATCGGCGAGTCGTTGTACTGGTTGCCCTGCAGGTCGTACTTCCAGACCTGATGCGGCAGGTGCATGTGCATCACCGTGAAGCCGCGGTCGCTCGCGGGGACCTGCTGGATGAACTCCTCGTACAGCTCGGGATCGGATTTCGCCTCGGCCTTCACCGCCAGGTCCCCGCGCCGGTGTTCGCGCTTGCCGAGCTTGACCGGGTCTTCATCCTGGCTTCCTTCGCCGAACCCCTCGAAGTTCGAACTAACGTCGGGCAGCTTGCGGGCGAGTCCGGGCGGCAGGACCAGCTTGCCTTCGACGATCTTCAGATCCTGGAAGAGCGACTTGAGCCGGGTCAGCTGGCCGGCATCGGCTTCCGTGTCCGGGCAGAGATCCTCCGGGCAGATTGCAGTGACCGGTTCGAGCACGTGGAGCTGGCGGCCCTTGCTGAACTGGCTGAACATGCTGAGCGGCTGCTCCTGCCAGGTCGGCAGGGTGTCGGCATCCTGGTTGATCCCGGTCAGGATTCCCGGCACCGCGTGGGGGGTGAAGAAGGCGGTCGTCGTCTCGTTGGGATACCAGGTGCTGCTGCGGGCCAGCCGGGCGAAGTTGGGGAAGCGGCCGGCGGCGATCTTCCCGTCCCTGGTCATCAGGTTCGAGGTGCCGAGCTCGTCGAAGATCATTAGTACGACCGGGGTGTCGTTGCCGGAATCGGCCGAGACCTCGAACTCGCCCTCGTTGGGGAAGATCAGGTCGGTCGTCTTGCTGTTGAAGATGAACAGGGCCAGGACGACGATCGGCGCGATGATCAGGATGTCCATCAGGTTCTTGACGAAGACGAAGCGGAAGACCATCCAGGCGAGGAGCGCCCCAAGGCCCAGTGACACGACCAGGATGATGATCGACCGGGCCGTGAAGACATCGGAGACCAGGGGAACGAAGAAGAAGGTGGCGATCAGCCCCATCAGGATCAGATGCAGGCCGTAGTAGGCCCGGGCGTCGACCTTGCTGACCACCCACTCGATCCCGAACAGGACCAGCGGCGGGATCAGGGTGAAGCCGATCGCGAGGATCAGGATGTCACCGGTCGAGTTGCCCCGAGCGACGAAGAAGTCGGGGTTGTTCCCCAGCAGGTCGAGCAGCGGCTGAACGAAGGCGAGCGCCCAGAGCGCCGCCAGATGGCCTCCGCCGAGCAGCAACTGACGCCCGGTCGGGGCCGGCCGGTCGAAGACCGCGGCCAATCCCTTCCTCGGTTCCACTTCCGAACTTTCGCCCGGAGCGCTCAAACTCCTACCGCGGCCGGGCCAGGTAGAGGATCCGGTCGCCGGAAGGCAGCTCCTCGCGGCGCTCCACTTCGAACCGCTTTTCCAGCTCGCGCTCGAAGTTGCCTTCCTCGTAATCGGGGTTGGCTCCTTCGTGCTTGTTGGCCAGGAGGGCCCGCACCATCGGGTCGGTCCGCTTCGGGAACTCGACCAGGAGCGTGGTCTCCAGGTCCCGTGCCCACTGCAGGAAGTCGGCTATGGGAATGTTGGCGCTGATCGAAACGTGGTGGATCAGGGCCAGGGCCAGCATCAGGTCCGGAGCGCCGCGGTCGGCCAGGGTCTTCCGTTCCAGGCCCCGCCAGCCGAGCGCCGGCGAAGGGTCGGCCAGGTTCGAGACGAGGGGCAGGATCTTCGTGTTTCCTTCTTCCCGCAGTGACCGGTAGAGCGCCTCGACGGTGGCGTGGTCGAAGTCGAAGGCGACCACCCGTTCGGAGCTCTCGGCGGCGATCCGCGAGTAGGCGCCGTCGTTGCAGCCCATGTCCCAGGTCAGGCCGGGCTTCAACTGCGCGGCGACCTCGCCGACGAAGGCCTGCTTGCGCCGGTCGTCCTCGTCCGAGTAGGTGTTGGACTGGCGGTAGCCGCTCCATGAGGTCTCGCCGGCCTTCCACTTCAGCTTCGAGACCAGGCGGTTCATCGATTCAAGCTGGGCCTTGATCTGCCCCGGCTTGACCTGCCTATTTGTCTTGTTCTCCTCGGCGCTACCGGGGCCGGACTTGTTGGCGCGGCGGTCCAGCCTCGCATGGAGCGAGGTGTGGAGGAAGACGCCGCGGCGCAGGCGGTCACGCAGCGAGAAGACCTTGATCGCGTCGATCGGCTGGATTCCGTCGATCGAGCCGCGCATCCAGGGATGGAAGGGGATGTCCTTGTGGGCCTGGAAGAGCAGCGGATAGAGGTAGAGCATGCAGAACTGCCGGTAGGCGATCCATGGTTCGCCCTCGGTGATCTTCTCGAAGGACCCGATGTCGATGAAGGTCGGCTGCGAGCCGATGAACTGGACGTTGTAGGGGGTGGCGTCCTTGAGGCCCAGGCCGGAATCGATCGCGGCTGCGCCGAGCTCGAGCTGAAGCTTCGCGGCGTCCTGCAGCATGCTGAAGGTCCACTCGTAGGGATAGGAAACGAAGGGGATCCGGTCATGCTCGAGAACCTTCGTGATCCCGGTCGGCAAGAGATCCTGGCTTTCGCCGAGGACAGAGGGGTCGACCTCCCGGGTGCCGATCACCCTGCCGGCCGCGGTCAGCTGTTCGAGCAGGGGGCTGCCGGAGAACGCTTCCCAGTCCTCGGCGCCTTCGGGGCTCAGGGCCCGGTAGATCGCGTCGCCTGAAACGACGACGCGGCTGTCCCGGTCCCTGAACGAGCCCGGTTCTGTGGCCGCCACAGCCCTACTGCTCGGCGGGCTTGTCTTCGGCGGGGGCGTCGGTGGGGGCCGCCGACGTGGCGGTGGCGGCGGCCTCCGGGGCAGGCTCGTCCTTCTTCCAGAACATGAGCTTGCTCTTCAGATTGCTGCCGAAAGTGCGAATGGCGGCGCCGATTCCGGCAACTCCGGCCAGAACTGCGGCGAGGGCAGCGCTGACGCTGCCGGGGTCCAGATAGGCAAAAATGTGCATTCGTGATCCTCTCGTGGGCGGGATCGACCGTTGCCTGACTTTCCTGAGCAGGCCCCGACCGACCGCGAAATGTTACTCAATCGTGACCAGAGGGTCCCCGGACGCGACCGCATCGCCAACGGAAATGCTGACCTTGGTGACCTTTCCGGCCTTGTGAGCGGTGATCTCGTTTTCCATCTTCATCGCTTCGATCACGCAGATCAGGTCGCCTTCAGCCACCTCGGCGCCTTCGGCTACCTCGAGTTTGAATATCGACCCCTGGAGCGGTGAGGCAAGCACGGGGCCGCCTCCGCCGCCCCCGCCACCGGCGCGCTTCTCGCGCTTCGGCTTGGGTCCTCCGGCTCCGGGCGCGGCGCCGGCGGCGGCAAAGCCGGTCGCTTCGCCGATCACCTTGACGTCAAAGCGCTTGCCGGAAACCTCGACCAGGTAGTCGCGGGCAACCTTTTCGGCCTCGCCGTCAGCCGGCTCGGGGATCGAAGTGTCCTCGGGGGCCGTGGTCTTCAGCCACTTCTTGTCTTCGGTCAGGTCCTTGCAGGTCTCGCCACGAGCCCACTGTTCGGTCCGGAGGATCGTCTTGTGGAACGGGATCAGGGTCGAGAGCGGCGCGATCTCGTACTCGTCGAGCGCGCGCAGCATCCGCTTGGTCGCGGCCTCGCGGTCCTTGTCCCAGACGATCAGCTTGGCGACCATCGGGTCGTACATCGGGGTGACCTCGGAACCGGCCTTGACGCCGGAATCGACCCGGACGCCCGGACCGGAAGGCTCGTCGTAGACCTCGATCGGGCCCGGAGCGGGGGCGAAGTTCATGTGGGCCTTCTCCGCGTTGATGCGGCATTCGATCGCCCAGCCATCGATCGTTACGTCTTCCTGCTTGAGGCTCAGTTCCTCGCCGTAGGCGATCTTGATCTGCTCCCGGACGATGTCGACCCCGGTGATCTCCTCGGTCACGCAGTGTTCGACCTGGACCCGGGTATTCATCTCGAGGAAGAAGTACTCGTCGCCGTGCTGCATGCCTTCGATCGTGCCGGCCGAGAAGTAACCGACGGCGCGGGCCGCGTCGGTCGCGATCTTGCCGATCCGCTCGCGCATCTCTTCGTCCACATGCGGGCCGGGGGCCTCTTCGATCAGCTTCTGGTGCCGGCGCTGGATCGAGCAGTCGCGCTCGGCGAGGTGGATCACGTTGCCGTGCTTGTCGGCCAGAACCTGGACTTCGACGTGGCGCGGGTCCTCGAGGTAGCGCTCGACGTACACGCGGTCGTCGTTGAAGAACTTCATTCCTTCGCGGCCGGAGCCCTCGAAGGCCTCCTGCAGATCGTCCGGGGTCATGGCGACGCGGAAGCCCTTGCCGCCGCCACCACCGACCGCCTTGCAGGCGACCGGGTAGCCGGCCGCTTCGGCCTGGGCGCGGGCCTCATCGAGGTCCTTGGCGGGTTCGGTCGCGCCGGGCACGATCGGCACGCCGGCCTTCTCCATCACTTCGCGGGCCATCGTCTTCGAACCCATCGCGTCGATCGCCGAGGCGGGCGGGCCGATGAAAACTATCCCGGCATCTTCCAGTGCCCGGGCGAAGTCGGCGTTCTCGGCGAGGAAGCCGTAGCCGGGGTGAACCGCCTCGGCCCCGGAGTCCTTCGCGGCCTGGATGATCTTCTCGATCGAGAGGTAACTCTCGGCCGGAACCGCCGGTCCGATCAGGAAAGCTTCGTCACAGGCTTTGACGTGCGGAGCATCCCGATCCGCCTCCGAATAAACGGCGACGGAGGTAATCCCCATCTCCTTGCAAGCCCGGGCGACACGGATAGCGATTTCGCCACGATTGGCGATCAGGATCTTCGAAAACATAGCCCGGGCAGTCTATTTATCCGCCCCGGTCCCGGCTTTGCCCCCGCTCCCTCCCAGCCAGCCCGCGCAGAGCCATCCGATCCAACCCAGCCCCAGAAGCCAGCCCCAGAATCGAGAAGGCAAAAGTGGCCATATAGCGCTCCATTTAGCCTCCTCGCCGGTCGCGGCTCGAACCGGCGAGTTCAAGGCAGGCTTCGCGGGCGTTTCAGGCTCCCGGGACGTTGCACAATTGTCACCCCTATAGAGCCACGTGTGAGCATTTCTCGGGCAGGCTTGGGCCGATGAATTCGGTCTCCGGGGAAAGTCCATCCAGCACCATCGAGCTTGACCGGCTTTGGCAGTTCATGTCCCGGCGCCGTCATGTCGCCGGGAGGGATGAACTCATTCGTCATGGATTCAGTCCGTCCAGGATCAAGAATTGGCTCAGAGGCAAGCGCCTGACGAAACTCTTCCACGGCATCTATGCCTACGGGCGGGACATAGAGACCAGAGAGTCGGCCTGGCGAGCGGCTCTCCTGGTTGCGGGTCCCGGTTCTGCCCTGACCTCACGGAGTGCCCTGGAGCTCCTGGGGGCGGCGCGCCTCTTGACTCCGATCCCGCCAGTGATCCACGTGGCTACATCCAGAGACCGCGCTGGCAGGCACCGAGGGCTGTCGCCCGCTCTCAGGAACACCTGGGTCTATGTGGTCCGCCGACGGTTCGACCCGGGTGACCTGCGCGAGAGAGGCGGCCTTGCGGTCGTGCGAGTAGCTTTGGCCCTGCTCGACTTTGCCGTAAGTGCTCCTGACACAGACGTGAAATTCGCTTTCCTGGAGTTGTGCCGACTCCGGTTGTTTGGCGAAAAGGACGTGCAGTTCTGCTTCCGCCGGTCAGTGGGAAAACGAGGCGCGCTAAAGGTGAGGCCGTTGCTCGGGTTGTGGGTGCCGGAACTGAACCGGATCAAGTCCGTACTCGAGGGGCTGTTTCTCCTGTCGTGGGTGCCGCGACGGTGGAAGCTACCGGAGGTGAACGTGAAGATCTTCGGGCGAGAGGTCGACTTCCTTTGGCGAAAAGAAGGTCTCGTGCTGGAGCTCGACGGAGATGCCTTCCACACCGATCCCATCGCCAGGCAACGGGACCTGGAAAAGGCCCGTTTCCTGGAAAGCAAGGGACTTACGGTCATCCGGATCACCTGGAAGGAGTTCATGGAAGATCCGGACGGTGTGGTCGAGCGGATTGCCCGCGAACTCGGACTGGTCTGAGAGTCCCGCCAGCGAAGTGGTCGAGCGGCTGGGTGATGAGCCGAGAAGGCTGAATGGAGCGCTATGTGGCTACTTTTGCCTTCTCGATTTGTGGGGTGGGGGTTTCGAGGGGGTTGAGGGCGGATGGGGTTGAAACCGTGGGGGCTTGTGGGGCGGAGCGGAATTCAGGGGTGGAGCTTAGGATTCGGGGGGATGATCGAACTTCAGTCTCATTCCGTTGTCTCTGATGGCCAGCTTGAACCGGCGGGGGTAGTCGAGGAGGCGGCGAAGGCCGGGGTCGAGGTGCTCGCCCTGACCGATCACGACGGGGTGGCGGGTGTGCCGGAGGCGGTCGAGGCCGGGGCGCAGCTCGGAGTGGAGATCGTGCCGGCGGTCGAGATGTCCTCGGTTCACCAGTACGCGGAGGACCTTCACATCTGCGGCTACTGGGTCGACGTGGAGAAGATCACCCCGGCCTGTCAGCGGGCCCAGGAAGAGCGGCGGAACAGGGCGAAGGAGATCGTCCAGAACCTGCGCGACCACGGCTTCGACCTGACCTTCGAGGATGCGGTCCGCGAGGCGGGCGCCGCCGACGCGATCGGCCGGCCCCACATCGCCAAGGCAGCCGGGGCGACCGGCAACCTCGGCCCCTTCTTCGAGGAGTGGCTGGTGCCGGGGGCAAAGGCGTTCGTCTCCCGCAAGTGGCCGGACGCGAACGAGGCCTGCGCCCTGATCCGCGAGGCCGGCGGCGTGCCGGTGATCGCCCACCCCTACTGGGACATCAAGGTTCCCGAGCAGGTCGAGGAACTGATCCGCGCCCTCGACATCGGGGGCATCGAGGTCTTCTACCCCTCGCATACCAGGGCCCAGACCAAGCACCTCCTGGACCTCGCAAACGAGCTGGGCGTGACCGCCACCGCCTCATCCGACTACCACGGCCCCACCCACAAGACCTTCAGCCGCTTCGGCGCCTACCAGACCTACGACCTGGGCCAGCCCGAAGTCCCGCCCAGGCCGGCGCCCTGACCTGAACCCCCGCGGGATCCCTTCCCGCCGGCCCTTCCCCATGTCCGGGCAGCCGCGGATGGAGCCACCGGGGGCGGGGCTCCACCGCGACTCTGGTCCGGGCTCTCCCGCCCGGAAGTTTCAGCCGCCCGAAACGGGGGCGGTGGGGAGGCCGAGCCCGACCCAGTCCTGGATCCCGCCGCGGTAATAGGCGAGAGATTCGGGCTCGACCCCGGCGTCCAGCAGCCTTCCCACCGCTCTGGGGGTTGCCGCACACTGCGGCCCGTTGCAGAAGAGCACCGTCACGCTTGCGGGATCGAACACCTCCAGGTGGTCGGTGATCGTCTCCCAGGGCAGAACCAGCGAGCCGGGGATCGTCCCGCTCGCCGATGCGTATTCAGGCAGCCGGGTGTCGATCAGACGCCCGCCCGCCTCGATGTGCGCGATGACTTCCAACTCACCCCAGGTGGGAATCCCGGGGTGGAGCCGCTGCGGCTGGATCGTTCCCCACCAGGGGTCGATCGTGACCTGTCCGTCGGCATCGACCAGCGGGACCCGGCTGGGCTCGTGCCCGGCCGGCGCCTCGGCGCGTTCGATGGTAAGGAAAACGGACATGGCCAAAGTATATCACTACACAACTAAACAGTTGTTTACAGAGGGAAGAAGGGGCGGGCTCGAAAGCCCGCCCCGGCGAAGTACGTTTTCGCGGTTGCCTACGAGGCGACGACCGCCGGGATGAGCTGGCGCTCTTCCAGGTAGGCGAGCAGCCTGGCAGCCGATTCCTCCGGCTCCTCTTCCGCGGTCTTGAGGGCGATCTCCGGATTCTCCGGTGCCTCGTACGGGTCGGAGACCCCGGTGAATTCCTTGATCTCGCCGGAGAAGGCCTTGGCGTAGAGACCCTTCACGTCGCGTTCGGCGCAGACTTCAACCGACGCCTCGATGTAGACCTCGATGAAGCGTTCACCCATCAGCTCTCGGGCCTCGTCGCGGAGTGCCCGGTAGGGCGAGATCGCGGCAGTGATCACCGGGACGCCGTTGCGGGAAAGCAGGTCGGCGACGAAGGCGATCCGGCGGATGTTGATGTCACGATCCTCCTTCGAGAAGCCGAGGCCCTTCGAGAGGTTTTCGCGGACGATGTCACCATCGAGAATCTCGAGCTTGGAGCCGCGGTCGGTCAGCTCCCTGGCGACGATCTCGGAAATGGTGGTCTTGCCGGCACCGGAGAGGCCGGTGAACCAGAGGGTGAATCCCTTGCTGTCTGACATTGGTTAGTTGTCCTCCTTGTAAGCGTCAATCAAGATCTGGGCGACCTCGGGGCGGGAGAACTCGGGCGGCGGCATTTCGCCGTTGCCAAGCATCTCGCGGACCTTGGTGCCGGAAAGGAAAAGGTGCGCTTCGGCGTCGTGAGGGCAGGTCTTGTTCGAAGCCAGGCCCTCGCATTCGTTGCACCAGAAGGTGTGCTCGAACATCAGCGGCTCGATCCCGAGCTCGTCGATGTCGATTCCTTCGAAGATCTTCTGGGCGTCATAGGTGCCGTAGTAATCACCGACGCCGGCGTGGTCGCGGCCGACGATGAAGTGGGTGCAGCCATAGTTGCGACGCACGATCGCGTGGAGCACGGCCTCACGGGGGCCGGCGTAATGCATCTTCGAGGGGTTGACGCCGAGGATCACCCGGTCGTTCGGGTAGTAGTCCTCCATCAGCAGCTCGTAGCACTTCATCCGCACGTCAGCCGGGATGTCGCCGGCCTTGGTCTTGCCGATCAGCGGGTGAATGAAGAGACCGTCGGAAACCTCGAGCGCCGCCTTGGTCAGGTACTCGTGGGCGCGGTGAATCGGGTTGCGGGTCTGGAAAGCCACGACCCGCTTCCATCCGCGGTCGGCGAAGGCCTGCTTCGACTCGGCCGGGGTGAGGTAGCGGCGCTGGAATGCTTCCTCGTGATCGGGCAGAACGTCGACCTCGATCGGGCCGGCGAGGCAACGGGCGCCCTCCTCGCGGATCGCGGCGACCCCGGGGTGCTCCTGGTCGTTGGTCTGGTAGACCGACTTCGCTTCATGCTCGACGTCGCGCTCGAAGATCTCCTCGATCGTGATCCGGCCGAGCGCCTTGCCTTCGTCCGAGGTCAGGCTGACCACGTCGCCAACCTCACATTCGAGGTCGGTGGCCAGGGTGATCGGGATCGGCCAGTAGTCACCGTCGGCGGTCCGCATTTCGTCGCAGACGCGCTGCCAGTCGGCCGAGCCCTGGAAGCCGGTCAGGGGTGCGAAACCCCCGTTCCCGATCATTTCGAAGTCTGCGGTTTGACGCTCGGACAGCTGGAGGGCAAGTTCAGTCATAGTTTGGTTCATAAGGAGGAGGGAATGTTGACAGGAAAGGTGAAGAATCGGACAGCCTAGCCGTTATGGGCGGCAAATGCCGTCCGACAGCGGCTAGTTGATGCCGCACTCCGTCTTGCCCGAGCCGGACCAGCGCCCGTCACGGGAAGACTGGCCGGGCAAAACGGGACGGGTGCAGTGGGTGCAGCCGATCGAGGGATAACCCTGATCGTGCAGCGGGTTGTAGGGAATTCCGTGCTTGTGAAGGTAGGTCCAGACATCGCGTTCGGACCAGTCGGCGATCGGGTTCAGCTTCCAGATGTTGAACTTCCTGTCCCACATGAACTTCGGCGATCCGGCCCGCGTTGCCGAATCCTCGCGCCGGATCCCGGCGACCCAGCAATCGACTCCGGATGCGAGCGCCCGGGCCATCGGATCAACCTTGCGGATGCCGCAGCAGGCGTCCGGGTCGCGCTTCCAGAGCTGGTCACCGAACTCGCGGGCCTGCTCCTCGGGGCTGATGTTGTGCCAGCGCTCGAACTCGACTCCGAAATGCTCGGCCAGCCGGTCCCGGGTTTCGTAGGTCTCGGGAAAGAGGAAGTCCGTGTCGATGTAGAAGAAGCGGGCTTCGGGGTTGATCTCGGTGGCGAGGTGCATCACCACCGAGCTGGTCTTCTGGAAGGAGCAGGCGATGTACATGTCCTGCCCGAACTGCTCGAAGGCCCACTCCAGCAGCTGGCTCGCATCCAGCGGCTCGACCCGGGCGGCCTCCGCCTCCGCGTCAAAGCGGGCGGCCAGGACGCGAGTGGCCTCCTCGGCCTTGCGCGCCGCTTCGGCTTCCGCCGGAGTGAGTGTGCTGGACGGCTCCATCAAGGTTTCCTAGACGGCGCACTCGCCTTCGCCGCGCTCGACCTTGTACGGGTCGGAGCGCTGCCAGTCGATGAACATCTGCATAGTGTCGAGGCTGAAGTCGACCGGCATGGTCAGGTCCTTCACTTCTTCTTCCATGCGGGCGGTGCCGACCCGCTCGACGTACGCGTTGAAGATTTCGCCTTCCTCGCGATCGGTCTCGTAGAGGCGAATCCACCGCTCGACCGCATCCGGAACCCGGCGGGCGGGCAGGCGGGACTTGAGGCGGGTGCCGTAGATCGTGTCCCCGTCGGTGTACTTGCCGGCGAGGTGCGGCACGTAGGCCGGGATGGTCTTGTCACCAACCTTCAGCGACGCGCCGTAGAAGCCGATGTTGGCGATGTGATGCTGGCTGCATCCGTTCGGGCAGCCGCTCATCTTGATGTGGATGTCGCGGGTCAGGGGGTCGGTGATGTCCATCGACTCGACCCGTTCCTGGATCGCCTGGTTGAGGCCCATCGAGGAGGTGATGCCCATCTTGCAGGAGTCGGTGCCGGGGCAGGAGACCACGTCGGTGATGCGGCGCGGGCCGACGTCATCGAGCCCGAGTTCGGCGAGCCGCTTCCAGACGTCGTACAGGGATTCCTCGCGAACCCAGCGCAGGACGATGTTCTGCTGAACGGTCATCCGGGCGAAGCCGCCGGTGTAGTCCCGCATGATCTGGCCAAGGCCGCGGAACTGCTCCGGGGTGAGGTCGCCACGGACCACCTTGACCTCGACCGTGTGGAAGCCCTCCTGGCGCTGCGGCTGGACGTTCGCTTCGAGGTAGCGGTCGAATTCGGCGCGGTCGCCGTTCGGCGAGCCGCTCGGGGGCAGGGGCTCGGTCAGCGAGGCTTCCTCGTCGACGTCGAAGACCAGGTGGTCGATCGTGAAATCACGCTCGTTCACCCAGTCGCCCTTCAGTTCCTCGTCGACCATGCGGCGGACCTCTTCGATGCCGACCTTGTCGACCAGGACCTTGATCCGGGCGCGGGCCCGGTTCGGGCGCAGCCAGGCCTGGCGGTCGTAAACCCGCAGGATCGCTTCGGCGTGCTTGAGGTAGTCGCCATTTTCGGCCTCGACGAAGTCGTAGATCGTGGGGGCGACGCGGGGCATGATCGAGGTGCCGCCGCCGACCCGGATCTCGAAGCCCTTGACGCCGTCCCTGATCCGGCTGAGGAAGGCGATGTCATGGATGCCGCTCATCGCCCGGTCGGCGTCGGAACCGGTGAAGGAAGTCTTGATCTTCCGCGGCATCAGCTGGGTCGTGGGGTGCCGGACGAAGTAGCGGGTGTAGGCGCCTGCGTACCTGGTCGGGTCGAAGATCTCGTCTTCGGCGACGCCGGCCCAGGGGTCGCCGGTCACGTTGCGGACCGTGTTGCCGCAGCCCTCGCGGGACGAGAGGCCGCTGGGGGCGAGGTCGCGCAGCATGTGGACCATCTGGTTCAGCGGGATGTGGTGGATCTGGATGTTCTGCCGGGTCGTGATGTGACCTTTGTTGAGCGGCGCGTAGGTCTCGACCGCGTCGGCGAAGGCATCCATCTGCTCCGGGGTGACGCCGCCGAAGGGGAGCTTCACGCGAACCATCTGCACGCCGGGCTGGCGCTGGCCGTAGACGCCCTGCTTGAGGCGGAACCCGATGAACTGGTCCTCGGGGGTGTTGCCGTCCAGGAACTCGTTCGCCTCACCCTCGAAATCGACGAACTCCTCTTCGATGATCGGGATGATGTGACCGGGGACGTTCTCGTAGGTCTCCGGGTTGGTCAGCGTTCCCAGCCGGCCCTTGCCTTCCTGGAGCTTGCCTTCCTCCTGCTCGATCCCCTTGTCACCGGGCTTCGGCTTGGGCTTGTCGGCGGGCTTCGGTTTGGACGGGGCCGAAGTGGGCTCCAATTGGGTTTCCTCCTGCTGCGAAAAAGGCTTGGTTGCTGACGTGGGCTGACAACGGTAGCAAAAAGACCAAAACCTGACCGGATTTCATGTAATTAGCAGTCGGGCCGGTCCGACCGACCCTCGAGTGGCTACCCGTACCTGTCTATGGACCGGTTCTGCAGGGTTCGGGTCGGCGGTGCGTCCCGAAAACCTCTGGAATGAGGAGCGCAGCGACGGTTTTCGGGAAGTACTGCCGTTCCGGGCCCCTTCAAGCCGCTCGGCTAGTTGCCTGCTGCTCTGGCGCGGGCTTCGAGGATGGCGGCGGCTTCACCTGGTTCGGCCACGTAGCCGTCGGCCGGCTCGATCGGCTGGCCGTCCTCGATCCACTGGACGATGCCGCCGGTCAGGTTCACCACGTCAAAGCCGGCTTCGGAGAATGCCTGGGCCGCCATGCCGGAACGGTTACCGACCCGGCAGTAGAAGATGACCGTTCCATCCTGCTCGATCTCATCGCGGCGGTCGAGCAGCTCCTCGAGCCCGATCCGCTCGGAACCGGCCAGGCGCGCAGCCTCGTGCTCATGCGCGGTCCGCACATCGATCAAACGCGCACCAGCCGCAATCAGTTCCGCCACCTCGGCAGAACTCCGCTCGTAAGGCTGGACTTCGGTTGCTTCTTCGTCACTCATGGGTCCGGAAAGGTAGCAGGGAGGACAGGCCTGGCCCACCCCAGGCAGAGCCCCTCCCAACCATCAATTACTTCAAGTGGGAGGGGCGGGTGTCAACTGGAGGGCGGGTCGGACCCCGCCCGACTCCTGTTCTCCTAAGTTACGTCCTTGCCTTCGATCAGGAACGCGACGCGGACGTGGGCGCGGTACTCGTCAAGGTTTTCCCCGCGGATGCCGGTCGAGACGATGTCCACGGCGCGGATGTTGCGAAGCGAATCCTGGGCCTGCTTGAGCGCCTGCTGGGCTGCGTCATCGGTTGAAACCCGTGAGCTGCCAACCAGCTCGATGATCTTCACTACCGCCATGAACTCCTCCTCGGTCGATTTGACTCGATGCTAGTTGCTCGCGCGAAGAAGTGCGAGGGGGCGGAGCAGCGGGACTCGTCAGAGCGTGCCGAAGGGCTGGCCGGGGCCGAAAGCTTCCTTGGCCGAGACCCCGTCTTCGAGGGCGGCCTTCAGCCAGGGATTCATCCCGGCCGGTTCGGTCGCGGGGGCGATCGCGGTGTCCTGCGAAAAGCGCTGAATCGCCGCGGCGATCGCGGCGGCTTCCTGCGGGGTCGTGGTCTGGCTGATCGTGATTTCGCTCATGCGGCGTCAGATTCTATGCTCGCCCGCTCCCGCGACGGCCGCCGATAGGCTGCGCCCATCGTGGGAGCCGGTTTCAGTGAGGGCATGAAGACTGCGCGAGCCGCCCGGATTCTCTTCGGGGTGGCGCTTCTCGCATCGGCGGCCCTGCTGCTTCACTACCGGCTCGACATCGGTTTCGTGGCCGACGACTGGGCCTTTCTGAGGGATCGCAGCCTGGGCGGGCTCGATTCGCTGCTGATCCCGGAGAACGAGAACATCGTCATTCTGCAGGCGGCGGTCTACCGGATCTTTTACATCCTGTTCGGAATCCAGTCCTCGGCTTCGCTTCAGATCGCCAGTCTCGTCTTCTTCCTGCTGAGCGTGGTTGCCTTCTACGCGTGGATTCGCGAGCGGGTGGGCGAGTGGGCGGCGGCAATCGCATCGATCCCGATCCTGTTCCTCGGCACCGCCTATCAGGACCTGCTCTGGGCTTTCCAGATGGGGTACACGGTTTCGATCCTGGCCGGGCTGACGGCCCTGATCGCCCTGGAGCGAAACGCAAGGTTCAGCCAGCCGGTGGCTCTCGTCGCCATTCTGGTGTCGATCACGACCTCGTCGCTGGGGCTCCCCTTCCTCGCCGGTGCCGCCGTCATCCTCGTCTCGAGGGACGGCTGGAAGGGCCTTTTCAACTACGTGCTTCTGGCGCCCCTTCTGGTGTTTCTCGTTTGGTGGGCGGGCTGGGGAAGGACGGCTGACAGTCACCTGAGCCTGACCAATCTCCTCCACGCCCCGGCCTTCGTGGCGGAGTCGGTCAAGTCGGTGGTGATGGGATTGACCGGGCTCCACCGCACCGATTCAGTGGCCGGGGACGTGCTGGCCTGGGTCATTTCGGGGGCACTCTTCGCCGCGGTCTCGTTCAGCCTGATTCGCCGAAAGCGCCTGCCGTTGCCGTTGCTCGTCGCACTGGCGGTCGGGCTCGCCTTCTGGGTCCTGACCGCGGCCAATCAGGCGCCGGGGATGTTCACGCGGGAAGCCGACCAGAGCCGGTACCAGTACCCGGGGGCGGTCTTCTTGCTGATGATCCTGGCCGGAGCCTTCGACGGGTACCGGCCGGGGCGGAACTGGCTGATCGGCCTGGCTTCGCTGGCCGCGGTCTCGGTCGCATGCAGCCTCGGCACCCTTTCCGAAGGACGGAAGATCCTGATCGACATTTCGGTTACCCCGAAGGCTTCGCTGACCGCGATGGACATCGCCGGCGAGGAGGCCATTCCCGGGTATCAGGTTCGCCTGACCCCGTACCTGCCGATCTTCATGAGCCAGCAGCGGTTCCGGGAAGTGGAGGAGCGCTACGGACGCGCCGGCTGGAACGAAGAACAGATCGCGGACCAGAGCGACGAGGTGCGGCGATTGGTCGATGCCGAGCTAGTGGCGGCATTGGGGATCGTGCCCCGGCCCGGCCGAGCCGGGGGGAGGTCGGGTTGCCGGACCGTGAAGCTGAACCCGGCAGGAAGCGAAATCGCCTCGGTTTCCGCCGGGACCTTGAGCATCGCCCCCGCCCGGTCGGATGTCGCTTTGGCCCTCGGCCGGTTTGCCGACCAGGCAACGTTTGTGATCGGGACGGCAAAGGCCGGCCGGTCAACCACGGTCGATCTGCCGGCCGGCCAGTCGAGTCAGCCCTGGCGGGTCCGGGCGAGCGGCACCGGTAAGGCCCTGGTCTGTGTCAGCTAAAGCGGGATGTTGCCGTGCTTGCGGCGCGGCTGGGCGACGCGCTTCGTTTCAAGCGTCCTGAGCGCCTTGATCAGCTTCGGCCGGGTCTGGCTCGGCTCGATCACGTCATCGATGTAGCCGCGCTCGGCCGCCGCGTACGGGTTCGCGAAGTGGGCCTTGTAATCGGCGATCAGGGTGGCGCGACGCTCGTCCGGGGTCGGCGAGTTCTTGATGTCGTGCCGGTAGATGATGTTGACCGCCCCTTCCGCGCCCATCACGGCGATTTCCGCGGTCGGCCAGGCGAAGTTGAAGTCGGCCAGCATGTGCTTGGAGGCCATGACGTCATAGGCGCCGCCGTAGGCCTTGCGGGTCACGACGGTCAGCTTCGGCACGGTCGCCTCGGTGTAGGCGTAGAGCAGCTTGGCTCCGTGGCGGATGATCCCGTTCCACTCCTGGTCGGTGCCGGGCATGAAGCCGGGCACGTCGGTGAAGGTGATGATCGGGATGTTGAAGGCATCGCAGGTACGGACGAAACGGGCCGCCTTCTCGGAGGATTCGATGTCGAGCACGCCGGCCTTGAAGGCGGGCTGGTTGCCGACGATGCCGACCGGGTGGCCGTCGAGGCGTGAGAAGCCGCAGATGATGTTCTTGGCGAAATGCTCGTGGACCTCGAAGAACTCTTCGTCATCGACGATCTTCGCCACGACCTTGCGCATGTCGTACGGCTTGTTCGGGTCGTCGGGGACGAAGGTGTCGAGTTCCGGGTCCTCGCGGTCGGGGTCATCGCCTGGAATCGAGTGGGGCGGCTGCTCCATGTTGTTGAGCGGCAGGAAGCTCATCAGGTAGCGCACGTCCTCGAGGCAGCTCTCCTCGTCGTCGGCCGCGAAATGGGCGACACCGGACTTCGAGTTGTGGGTCATCGCGCCGCCGAGCTCTTCGAACTCGACTTCCTCGCCGGTCACGGTCTTGATCACCTCGGGACCGGTAATGAACATGTGCGAGGTCTCCTTGACCATGAAGATGAAGTCGGTCATCGCCGGCGAGTACACGGCGCCACCGGCACAGGGGCCCATGATCACGCTGATCTGGGGGATCACCCCGGAGCTGGAAACATTGCGGGCGAAGACGTCACCGTAGGCGCCGAGTGAAACGACGCCTTCCTGGATCCGGGCGCCACCCGAGTCGTTCAGGCCGATCACCGGGGCGCCGACCTTGGCGGCCAGGTCCATCACCTTGCACATCTTCTCGGCCATGACCTCGCCGAGCGAGCCGCCGAAAACCGTGAAGTCCTGCGAGAAGACGAAGACCTTGCGACCGTCGATCGTGCCGTGGCCGGTGACCACCGCGTCTCCCCAGGGCCGGCGCTTGTTCATCTCGAAGTCGTAGGTCCGATGCCGGACGAAGGTGTCGAGCTCTTCGAACGATCCGGGGTCGAGCAGCTTCTCGATCCGCTCGCGGGCGGTCAGCTTGCCCTTGGCATGGTGCTTGTCTACGGCTTCGCTGGAAGCGGAATTGATTGCGGCGTCACGCAGCTCGCGCAGGTACTCAAGCTTCTCTTCGTGGGTCTCGGGATTCTTCTTACGCATGGCCGAGGCAGTTTATTCATCTGCAGTCGGGCGGGGTCCAGCCCGCCCTCCAGGCTCAACCCGCCGTCCCGCAGAATCCGGGAACGGATGGGCCGGCTCCGTCTACTCGGGGACGCGACGCCCGTATTTGCGGGCCCAGCGGCGGATCGGTTGCTCCAGAAAGCGGGCCGAAAGGTAGCCGTAGATGACCGAGAGCGGGACCACCACGGCGGTCCAGATCAGGAGGCTCTTCAGATTGCCGTCCTGGGGCAGGGTCAGTTCGCCGGCGATCGTGTAGGTGATCACCATGTGGCTCAGATAGATGCCGTAGCTGATGTCACCCAGGTTGCGAACCGGCTGTGCCGCAAACGGGGTCTGCCAGCTCCGGGGCGCGAGCGAAAGCGAAACCATGAAGATCGCGACGAGGGTGGAGAAGAGCAGCGAAAGCAGGAGCGAGGCCCTCGTGTTCGAGTAGTCGCCGCCGATCACCCAGACCAGGGGAATCAGGGCAAGCCCCGAGACCAGGGCGATGAGGGCGGCCGGAGCGGGGCCCGACCCCGGGACCGGGGTTTCCGCTTCGCCCCTTCCCTGCCTGTCGCTGATCCGGACCCAGACCCAGGCCCCGAACATGCCCAGCCCGAACGAGTAGGCCCAGGCCGGCAGCTGCAGCTCGGATGAGAGTTTGAGCCTGACCAGTTCACCGAAGTCGGGGGCGGTGGCGATCAGGTCCGTCACCTCGCTGACGTGATCGAAGGCGATCGTCCAGGCGGCGGTTACCGCCAGGGAAACCAGGAGTCCGGCGACCGGCTTCCGGAAGAAGATGCTCGCGACGAACGGCAGAACCAGGTAGAAGCCGACCTCTACCGACAAGGTCCAGAGCGGCGGGTCGAGGCCGAATCCAATCGAGATCCCGGGAACGAAGAGGCCGACCGGGACGGTCAGCGCGGAGAAGTTCAGCAGCAGGTCCCGCAGTCCGGGAAGGGCCGAATAGGGAGGGTCGAATACCGCGATCACCGGCAGCGAGATCAGCAGGATCATCCAGTAGGCGGGCAGCAGCCGGGCTCCCCTCCGGATCGCAAAGGAAGCGATGCTGCCGAAGTCTCCCCGCCGGGCGACGGTAGGCAGGAAGACGACGAACCCGCTGACGATGAAGAGCAGTTCGACCGCGTTGCCGAGGGCTCCCCAGATGAGCCGGGTGAAGGCATTCTCGACTCCGGGCCCGGCGACCCCGGAAATCGCCGTCATGTGCAGCATGACGATCGCCATGATCGCCCAGGCCCGGTACCCGTCGAAGGCCGGAACAATCGGGATGCCGGATCGGGCGCGAGCCTCCTTGCCCGGGTCGGAAAGGTGATGTTCCGGCCTGGTTACCGACTCCCTCACCCGGGGGAGTTTAGGCCCGGTTCAGCCCGGATGCGACTCCGGCCGGGCCCTCAGCCGGCTACGGCCTGACCTTCAGGTATGTGTGACCGGGCCAGCCGTTGTTGACCGCGGTGATCCGGCCCCAGCCCTTCGCGTTGCCTTTGATCCGGACCTTGAACTTCCGTTTGGCGGACCTGCCCGCCGGCACGGTGAGAGTGACTTTCTTCGGCACCTTGAAGGACTTGTTGGTCGACTTGACCTTCACCTTCAGATTCCGGGCCGTCTTGTTGCCCGAGTTATGCACCTTGACGGTCAGGGTCACCGTCTGTCCCGGCTTGACCGTCTTGCGGCCGGGCTTGAGCTGGACCCCGTCGATCAGGGTGTACTTCTGCTCCGGGCAGAGGCTGAGGTCGGTCTTGCATGACGGCTTCGGGCCTTCCGGCTGCGGCTTCGGTTCGGCCACGGCGTTGGAAAGCCAGAGGCCGCCGATCGAGGTGGTGAGCTGGTTCAGGTCACCGCAGGTACCGCCGTTCTCCGAAACCGAGGGGGTGAGCGATTTCCAGGAGGCTGCGAGGGCACCGTTGGTTCCGAATCCGTCGGCAAAGGGCTGGCCGTTGAACGGGTCGCTCTTGGCGGTCGAGAGCTTGACCGGCACGTTGTCGTAGCGGCAGCGGGCGAACAATCCGAGCGGTGGCACGCCGACGTCATCCAGCGAGTCGGGCAGCGGGAAGTTCGTTCCCGTGCCGGTGATCACGATGATGTCGAGCTTTCCTTCGAGGGTCATCGCACCGGTCTCTTGGTTGAAGGTGCCGGTCAGGCCGTCCTGGTTGAGGCGGAAGGTGAAGGGGATCTTCAGGTCCGGCTGCAGGGGGTGCTTCACGTTCATGTACGGAAACTGGATGCCGGTGTTGGTCGCCGCCGGGATCGAGATGTTCCCGTCGGTCAGGTCGCCGTTCAGCTGGATGTCGGTCCGCTGCGGGGTGGGAAGGTCGGGCGAGGGGAAGGAGCTGTCGGCCGGGAGGACGGTGCGGTCCTGGAAGAAGCCCATGCTGATCCGCCCGTTGTCGAAGGTCAGCGAAACCGGCGAGGCCTTGGTGCCGGGGGCCGTGGCCGCGAACGAGGCGAGTATGGCGGCGAGGGCGAGCAGCAGCAGTCCGAGCTGCCTTGATTTCTGACTCGCGAGAGTCGGTGAGTGGGTGGGCATCTGAAGTGCTCTCCTTCGAGTGACGAGGTTCCCTTTTGCGCCCGGTTTGCGCGCGCCTGATGTCGCTTTCATTGCCCAAATCGAGCGGTTTTCAAACAGGGGACCCCCCACGCAGGGAGTGGCTCTGCCTTCGGGGGGACAAACAGGGCCGTGCCAAGTCTGGCCCGGTGGCCAAATGGGAACTGGTGGGGAGCGGGAAGTATTTCTCCATGGGAACGCGGAGACAGATCGTGGCGTTTGGTGGTGGTGGGTTCTCGATGGAATCCGGCAATCCCCTGCTTGATGACTTCGTGGTGCAGGCGACCGGCCTGAAGAAGCCCCGGGTCTGCTTCATGCCGACCGCTTCCGGCGACGCCGACCATTACCTGGTCCGCTTCTACAACGCCTTTCGGGGCCGCGGCGAGGCCTCGCACATCTCTCTCTTCCGGCGGGAGCGCGGGGCGGAATCGATCCGTGACCACCTGCTCTCCCAGGACCTGATCTACGTCGGCGGTGGCAGCGTGATCAGCATGCTCGGGGTCTGGCGCGCCCACGGCATAGACCGGATTCTGCGCGAGGCCTGGGAGCGCGGCATCGTCCTCTGCGGACTTTCGGCCGGCTCGCTCTGCTGGTTCGAGGAATGCGTGACCACCTACCAGAAGGAAACCAGGGTGACGATCGGCCTCGGTCTGCTGCCCTGGTCGAACCAGGTTCACTTCGAATTGGGCTCGACTGCCCACAAGGCGTTTGAGGAAAAGCTGAAGGAGGGCCTGCGTCCGGGGTACGCGGCGACCGACGGTGCCGCCTTCCACTTCATCGACACCGAACTCGCGCAGGTCGTGGCTTCCCGGCCCGAGGCCCGGGCCTACCGGATCGAACTCAAGGGCGATCACCCCAAGACAACCCAGCTCGCGACCAGGTACCTCGGCTCGCCCGACCAGGTGCCGCTGGTCGAGGAGTCACCGATTCCCTGGGCGTCAACCACGATCGAAGTGGCCTGATGCGAGGCAACCGCAAGCTGGTCCTGCGATGAAGGGCCGGATCCTGGTCATGGGTGGTCACGAGTTCGACCGTCTCGATGGCAACGAGGCGATCGTCGAGTACGTCATCTCGCTGACCGGGATGAAAGCGCCGAAGATCTGCCTGCTGCCGACCGCATCGGGTGACCCGGAAGACCAGATCTCCCGCTTTCGCCGGTCCTTCGGCAGTCGCGGTTGCGAGGTCAGTGACATCTCGCTGTTCCGGCTCGGTGCGAATCCGATCGATGTTTCCGCGCACCTGATGAAACAGGACGCGATCTACGTCGGCGGGGGCAGCCTGGTCAACCTGGTCGCGGTCTGGAGGCCACATGGGATCGCCGGGCTGATCGAAGAATGCCTCGAGCGCGGCGTGATGGTGGTGGGCCAGAGTGCCGGCGCGATGTGCTGGTTCGAGGCCGGCATCACCTCGTCCTCGGGGCGGCCCGAGCCGGCGGAGGGTCTCGGTGTGCTGAAGGGCAGCCTCTGCGTTCATTACCACCGGGATCCGGAACGGCGGACCCGCTACCTGGCCGAGGTCGGCAAGTCGATGTCGGCCGGTTACGGTGCCGACGACCAGACCGGCCTGCTCTTCACTGACGGTGAACTGACCGAGGCCTTCACAGCCCGGGAGGGAGCCGGGGTGTGGAAGGTGACCCCGGCCGCGAAGGGCGGGGTCGAAGAGCCGGTCGAAGCGGTCGACATCCGGCCGAAGTCGAAGCCGGACACCCCCGGCGACCCGGTCGAAGACTTCCGCAATCTAAGTAAGTGGCGCCAGTCGGCAACCATCAGATGAACCCGTGACGACGGCGCCACGGTCCGGGTGTCCGTCGGTCAGGCGCGCTTCTTTGACCGGCTGCGGGACCAGCGCATGAGCGGGCGCTCGAGCAGGTAGTAGGTGATCAGGGAGAGCGCGACGGTCAGGACGAAGGTCGCGATCGCCATGACCGGGAACTGCGCGGAGGTGGCCCAGCTGGTCGCGTCGAGATCATTGAGTGCGACCAGCACCGGGTAATGCCAGAGGAAGATCCCGTAGGAGATCAGCCCGAGGCGCACCGGGACGGGATGGGCGAGAACCCTGGTCGCCACGCCGCTGCCGATCTGGCCGAAGACGGCCGGCATCAAGGCGAAGAACGAGATCACGCCGAAGAAGAAGTACTGGAGGAGATACTCGTTCAGGTCCCCGACCGGGGCGGCCAGGGTCGGCCCGTGACTGAACAGGACATAGGTGCCGAAGAGGTAGAGGCCGATTGCGGCGAGCCAGCACCAGCCACCGTGTTCACGCCCCCAGCGCGAGAGCGCCACGTCCCGGCCGGTTTCCGCCGTCCGCACCGAGATCACGGCGAGGACCATGCCAAGGGCGAACCACCAGGCCCGGCCGATCGGGGAGAAGAAGAGCCACTGGTCGACCCCGCCGTTGAAGCTGGAGGACTGGATCACGAACGAGATTGCCGAGAAGAGGAGCAGCGCCGCGAACTCGATCTTCACCCAGCGGGAAAAGAACCCGTCCGAGGGAGTGCTGCGGAAGCGGTTCTGGATCATCGTCATGCCGGCCGCGAAGAAGGGCAGCAGGAAGTAGAACATGACTTCGATCCCGAGCGTCCAGGAAGGCGGGATGCCGCAGCGGAAGGGGTTGGTCACGCATTCGCCGTCGGGGGAATACACGGGAAGGTTCTGCAGCAGCCCGAAGTAGACCCACCAGTTGCCGGTGAAGGCGCCGTACATCCCGGGCACGATCGCGGTCACGATCAGGATGAACCAGAAGAGGGGAAAGATCCGGAAGAAGCGGTTGCGGGCGTAATCGCGGATTCGCTGGGCCGGAAGCCCGGAGACCCGGGCGGCCAGCATCGGGCGGTAGAGGAGGAAGCCCGAGAGCAGGAAGAAGAAGGGAACGCCGATTTCCAGGTGGGCGAGCACCCACTTGTACCAGGGGCCGAAACCTCCGCTGAAGATGGCGACATGCACCAGCATCACCGAGATCGCGGCGATCGCGCGCATCGGGTCGAGCAGCGGGAAACGGGGGTGGCCGGGCGGGGGCGGCAGAACCTGCCCGGCCTCGCGCTCCGACTCCTCAAGCCTTCTGTCGCCCGGCCGCGGGGTCGAATCTCGCATTCGGGCAGGGACTATAGACCGGGGAGAACCGGTTGACGCAGGTAGGATCGCCCGGTGCCCGAGCCGAGGGAAAAGTCCGCCAACAAGGCGTCAGCCGGGCTGCCCGCGACCCTGGTCCTGACCCTCTCGGTCACGGCCGGGATCTTCCTGCTTCTGCTTGCGCCGGTCTATCTCCTGCTGCCGACCACCCCGATGCCGGAGCCGCTGCCGCCGCAGCACCAGAATGCCGAGACCCTGCTCTTCGGCTTGCTGATCCTGGCCGGAGTGGCGACGGTGCTCCTCCTGCCCCGCAGGCTCGATCAGTGGGCTTCCGCCCACTCGTCGGCCGCGGCCGACCTGCTGGCCGCCTGCGCGGCCGGAGGTCTCGGTCTCCTGGTCGTGCTGGCCCGGCTGGCCCATCACCTGGCCGGCAGGAACCTGCTGGTGGTTCTCGGTCTCGCGATCATCTGGTGGCTGGTCATGGCGGCGATCTTTCTAAAGGGGGGCGAGGGCCTGCGGGCTCTGGCCGCCGGCCCGGGCCGCGGCCGGACACTGCTGCTTGCCGCGACCGCCGCGGTGGCCGTCGCGTTGCTGGCGCCGGTCACCTTCGCCCACCTGAACGGGCTGCCGCTACTGATCTGTCTGGCCCTGGCCGGGCTCGGCACCTGGCTGTGGGGGCGGGTCCGCCTGCCGGTCCTCCGGGGCTGGAAGGGAGTCGCCTGTGACCTGCTGCTGATCGCCCTCGTGCTCCTGGCGGTGCCGGACATCCCGATCTACCGGGTCGGAGACCTCGCCTCCCAGCCGGTCGATTCATATCTGGCCGAGGTGATGGTCTTCCACGGCAACCTCTACCTCGGGGCGGCCAACGCGATCCTCCACGGCAGCCACCTGCTGGTCGACGAGGTTTCCCAGTACGGGGTCGGTTCGATCTACCTGCTGGCCGCCCTCTTCGAGTTGATCCCGATCGACTACGGAACCCTGAGCCTGATCGACGCGGTGCTTTCGGCGGTCGTCTTCGCGGCCGGTTACCTGATCCTGCGGATGGCCGGGACCGGTCGCCTGCTCGGGCTCGGAGCGATGGCGGTGACCGTGATCGTGCTCGCCTGGGGTCTCACCTTCCCGATCGGCGGGATCGTCCAGAACGGGGCGATCCGGTTCGGCCTCCTTCCCGTGTCGCTGGTCTTCTTCCGGATCGCCTCGATCCGGCTGGCCGGCGGGGGGCGAGCCGGTCTGGCCCGGGTCTCGGGCTGGCTTGCCTGGGCGGTGGTCGGGCTTTCGGCGATCTGGGCCCTGGAGGCGCTGCTTTACACGACCGCCACCCTGACCGGGCTGGTTCTGGCCGAGGCGATGACCCGGCCGCCGGGGAGCCGTCGCCGCTGGATTCTGGGGAGAGTCGTCCGCGCCCTGATCGCCTGGGCCTCGTTTCACCTCGCCTTCGCGATCTACATCCTGATCGCGGCCGGCCAGTTGCCGGACTGGGGCATGTACATCTCGTATCTGCGGGACTTCCTGGTCGGCAAGGTCGGTGATTTGACCTATGACTTCGAACCCTGGTCACCGGGGTTGCTGGTCGGCTTCGGCTACCTGACCTCGGCGACCGCGACGGCGCTTGCGATCTGGCGCCGCCGCGACTGGTTTGACGCCAACCAGGTTGCCTTCATCGCGCTGGCCGGCCTCAGCCTCTACGGCCTGATCCAGTTCAGCTACTTCGACAATCGTTCGCTGGCGACGATCCTCCCCTTCCTCTGCTTTCCGCTGCTTCTCTCGGCGACGATCTGGCTGGATCTGATCCAGCGCGATCCCGGAGCCGGGCCGGCGCTTCGGCGGGGTGCGGTCGCGGTTGCCTTGAGCCTCGCGGCGGTCACCGTGTCAACCGTCTGGCCGGACGCCAGGGAGCGGTCCACCGACACCGCTCTCGCCTATGCCCTGCCGGGAGGCCGCAGCCTCGCCGACGGCCTGGAGCGGCTCGGTGACATGCCGCCCCTGACCGGAGGCGCCGATGAAGGAGAAAGGCTGCTCCGGAAGTACATGCCCGGCGAGAGCGAGAGTGCGGTGGCGACCCGCTACGACCTGGACCTGAACATCCTGATCCGGGCCGATCGGGCAAACCGGCTGGGCATCGCCGACGCAAACGAGGCGAGCTGGGTGCCGGGACCGCATGTTCCGGTCATGGAGGAAGCGGTCGACTCGCTCGCGTCCGGAGACCGGATGCTGGTCGACCAGGGCGCACTCCGCCAGTTCAGCCTGCTCCAGCAGGACCCGGAAGCGTTGCCGGACGAGTTCACCACCGATGACGGCCAGACCGTGATCCAGCTGATGGCGCTGGCGCGGATCGGCCGGCGCTTCGACCTGAAGACGGTGGCCAGGGGCAGCGACGGACTCGAGGTGGTCGAGCTGGTGCCCCGGGGTTCAGGCGATGAACTTGCGGGAGGGAAGGATCCGCGCCCGGTGCAGGATCAGGCGGAATCCGGCCCATAGGGTCTTCAGCCCATAGACCACCCCGGTCCTGAAACCGACCGAGGACATCTCGTCGAAATAGCGGCAGCGGGCCGGAACCTCGCGGATGCGGAACCCGAAGTAGGAGGCCTGATAAAGCAGCTCGGAATCGAACACGAAGTCAAGCGAGTTGCGCAGGAACGGAACCGTGAGCAGCAGCTCGCGGGAGTAGGCGCGGTAACCGGTGTGGGCCTCGGAGAGGCGGGTGCCCATGATCCGGTTCTGGATCGTGGTGAGGAAGCGGTTGGCGATGAACTTCCAGCGCGGCATGCCGGCGGAAAGGGCCCAGCCCTCGACGAGCAGGCGCGAACCGAGCACGAGGTCGGCCTGGTCGGCGACGATCGGTTCGATCATGCTGGGGATGAGCCCCGGTTCGTACTGGCCGTCGGGGTGGAGCATCACGACCACGTCGGCGCCACGCTGCAGCGCCTCGAGGTAGCAGGTCTTCTGGTTGCCTCCGTAGCCGACCTGATGGGGATGCCAGACCACGTTGATCTCGAGCTGGCGGGCCAGGTCGACGGTCTCGTCGGTCGAGGAGTCATCGACCAGGATCACCTCGTCGACCGCGTCCCGGGGAATCTCGTCGAAGGTGGCCTTCAGGGTGGCGGCGGCCTGCCGGGCCGGCATGACCACGATGACCTTCGGACGGCTGGTTTCCTCGGTTGCTTCTTCAGACACGGCGACCCTCGACGTAGATGGTTCCCGATCGCCGGCAGGCGACCTCGACCGCGGCGCAGACTAGCGCCACCGGGGCCAGGAGCACGCCGGCGGTGATCGAAAGCAGGCGCTGGACCGGATTGAGGGGGATCCGCCTCGCCTGTTTGCGGCGCAGCGCCTGGTAGAGGTTGAGCCCGCCCGGCAGCATCGCGACGAAGCCGTCCAGCCAGCCGATCAGGTTCTGGCCGCCGCGGGTGCGGGAGGTGGCAGTTACCTCAAGTCCGTTCGCCTCCATCCCCGCGGTCAGCGAGGCCGTGGTCAGGTGGACCAGGTGCCTGGGCAGGTCGAGGTGGATCCAGCGGTCGCCGAAGAACCGGGCCTGGGGGCTGGAAAGGTCGGGCACCGCCACGAAGGCGACCCCGCCGGGCCTGAGCCGTTCGGCGGCGGCCTGCATCACCGGCCCCGAGTCGGGCAGGTGCTCCAGTGAATGCCAGAAGATGATCGCCGCGAAATCGTCCTGCTCGACCTCCGGCAGCGAGAGGTCGACGATGTCCTCGCGGGAGGGCAGCCGCTCAAGGCCTCGGGCTTCCCGGCCCCTTGCCTTGAGGGCGTCGATCAGCGTGCCTTCGCCGGCGCCCACGTCAAGGACCGGCCCGGGCGGCGCCACCTCATCGATCCGGGCTGCCATCGAGGCGCGCGACCGGCGCAGCATGCGGTCCCCGACCAGGCCAAAGCGTTTGCCCGAACTGGGCCAGTACCAGTCGCCGTAGGCGGCATCGAGTGATTCCGGGTCCGGCAAGGGGTCGGTGGTCCCGGTTCCGCACGAGCCGCAGATCGTCCGGCCGGTCAGCCGCCGGGCCCGGGCGTCGAGAGGCCGGCCGCACCAGACACATTCGGTTGCCCCGGCGCCGGTCCAGTCCACCTTCAGCCGGGTCACGCGCCTGCTCCCGTCACTGGCGGGGACCCCGGCAGACCGCGACCACGTCGAGGCAGTGATCGAGACCTTCCGATTCGAGCCGGAAGTCATCGGCGGTGATTTGCTCGGCCCGCGGGTCATCGAGGCTGCGCGAGCGGCGCAGCATGAAGTCATAGAGGCGCTGCTTGGCACCGACCGGAACCAGGCGGCGCAAACGCAAGGGATCCCGGCCGAGCAGCCGGTCGAGGCGGTCGCGTTCCTCGTCGTGGATCGCCATGTACCGGCTGGTGCCGAAGATGCCGCTGGTTTCGACCTCGCGGAACCCGGCCCGGCAGAGTGCCTCCAGCTGGGCCGCATCGAACTCGATGAAGTGGAACGGATCGATGATCTCGTCCGGCCGGCCGAAGGTGAGCCGGTTGGGAGTCACGAAAACCGCGACGCCTTCCGGCCGCAGCACCCGGGAGACCTCGGCCACGACCTTCTCCGGATCCGGCACGTGCTCGACCGAATGGACCGAAAGGACCGAGTCGAAACTGCCGTCCTCGAAGGGAATCCGGCGCATGTCGGCGACCACGGTCTCGCGCTCCTGGCCTTCCAGGGCGCCGGGGTCGATGTCGACTCCGATCGTTTTCCGCGGGGCCAGCAGGTCGAAGCTGTGCCCGACCCCGCAGCCCAGGTCAAGCAGCTGGCCGGGGCCGAAGAAGGGTTCGGCCAGCTTGTAGGCGGCGACGTGCCGCTGCCAGGTCGGATTGAACCCTCCCTCGGGCGTCATGACCCTTTCCCCGGTGATCTTGGCGCCCATTGGGGCGAATCTTGACAGGAAGGACGATCAGGCCCGTAGTAACCTGCGCCCTCCTGTGGACGGAGCGGAAGGGCAGCTCGGGCGTATGCCCTGGATCCTCGTGGGGGTCCTCACCCTCACCGGTCTCCTGTTCCGGGTGATCGTGTTCGGCGAGTCGGGTTTCGGCGATGAGCTCTCGACCCTCTGGATCGTCCGCAACAACGATCTGGCCGGGGTCGTCTCGATCGTTCACACCGACGCCGAAATCACCCCGCCGCTCTACTTCCTGCTGGCCAAGATCACTTCGGTTTTCGGTCCGACCATCTCCTCGGTCAGGTTGCCGTCACTCCTGGCGGGGGTCGGAAGCCTGCCGCTCGTCTACGCCGCCGGGCGCCGCCTGATCGGCAGCCGGGGTGCCCTCGCCGCAACCCTGCTCGCCACCGTCTCGCCCTTCCTCGTCTACTTCTCGGCCCAGGCCCGCAACTACGCGGTGATGATCTTCCTGCTGCTGCTCGCCACCCTGCTGATCCTCGAGGCAACCGCGGAAGGCGGGCGCTGGTGGCATTGGGCCGGCTGGTCGCTGGTCGCCGCCCTGGCGCTCTTCAGCCAGTACACGGCGGGCTTCGTGATCCTCGCCCAGGTGCTCTGGGTGTTCTGGTTCTTCCCCGCCCTGCGGCTGCGGATGGCCGGCTTTGCGGTTCTGGCCGGCCTGCTGTTCATGCCCTGGATCACCGGGCTTCGGGCCGATCTCGATTCACCGACCGCCGACATCATGCAGGCCCTGCAGGGGTCGTCGTTTACCGCCAAACGGGAAGCGGTCGAGCAGCTCTTCTTCCACTGGATCGAGGCCAGCCCCCCGACCTTCTTCCATCGGCCGGACATGATGCTGGCCACGGCCGGGGCGGCGGTCGGGCTGGTCGCTGCGGCCTGGCGTCTGGCTGGCGGCCGACTGAATCTGCCGCAGGGCGAAAGGGCGCGCGGGGTCTGGCTGGCGGTGGCGATGGTGGCCTCGGTCTTCATCTGCACTCTGGTCCTGCTCGCCCTCGGAACCGACATCTTCGGGGCCCGCAACCTGGCTCCGGCCTGGGTCGGCATGCCCTTCCTCTTCGGTTCGGTCTTCGTCGCCGCCGGCCGCCGGGCCGGCTGGGTCTTTTTGATCCTGATGATCGCCGGGTTCATGGTCTCGACCATTCGCCTGATGGACCCGAACCGCTCGACGATCAACTATTCCCGGGTCGCCGACCAGCTCGACGAGTCGGGTGAGAAGGGGACGATCCTCGACGCCTCGATCGCCAGCCCCGCGCCGCTGACCTCGCTCGACGCCTATCTGGAAACCGACCTGCCGGTCTTCAAGATGACCGCGATCGAGGACCGCCCCGATTACATCAAGCAGCTCTTCGCCACCTACGACGCCCAGAAGATCCTCGACCGCGCCTTCAGCGGCGCGGGTCCGGTGCGGGTGGTGACCGCCGATGACTTCCGGGCCCCCCGGGAGATCACGAGCGGCGGTGACAAGGGCGGATACGAAGTCCAGGTCAACGGACAGACAGCCGTTATCCCGCCCGGCTGGGAACCCGTCTCCAGCCACCGGTACCCGGGCCTGGAACCGCTCACCGTCACGGTCTTCCAGCGAAGCGGCCAGACCGGAAAGAGCGACCGGTGAACGAGCGGATCGAGAACTGGCTGGGAGCGGGCCGGCGATTTCCGGTCCTGATCGGCCTGCTGGCCGTGGCCGGTTTCGGCCTGCGGATGATTCAGATGGGCAACCCCCTTTTCGGCGACGAGCTTTCCACCCTCTGGATCGTCGGGAACAACGGCTTCTTTGACTCGGTAAGCCTGGTTTCGAGCAACGCCGAGATCACCCCGCCGCTCTATTTCATGTTGAGCTGGCTGACCACCCAGCTCGGTTCGGCGCCGGAACTGGTCCGGATTCCGGCCCTGGTTGCGGGCACCCTGACGATTCCGATGTCGGCCCTGCTCGGCTACCGCACGGTCAGCCGCACCACCGGCTTGCTCGCCGGCCTGATCGTCGCGATCAGCCCGTACATGACCTACTTCTCGGCCAACGGCCGGGCCTACTCGCTGATGGTCTTCTTTCTGCTCGGATCGGTCCTGGCGATGCTGGCGGCGACCCGGACCGGCCGCACGCGCTGGTGGGTGCTCTTCGCGGTCTGCGCGGCGCTCTCGATGTACTCGCATTACATGGGCGGTTTCGTGCTCGCCGCGGCGCTCCTGTGGCTGCTGGTCCTTCACCCGCCGCAAAGGAAGCCGGCCCTGCTGGCCACGTTCTGCGCCGCGATCGCCTACCTCCCCTGGATCCCGAGCATGCTGGCCGACAACGATTCCCCGACCAAGGAGGTGATGGAGCATCTCCAGGGTGACGGCTTCGACCAGAAGCGCACCCAGGTCGAGCAGTGGCTGGTCGGCCAGCCGCTGATCGAGCCGGGAGCCGTACCCGGCAAGCTGGCGATGTTCCTCTTCGCGGCCGGGCTTGCGGTCGGGCTGGCCGGCGTCGTCCTGAAACTGGTTCGCGACCGGGACCTGATGGTCGGGGGGAAGTCGGTCCTGCCCGGGCTCAGCCTGGTTGCCCTGATGACCCTTTCGGTTCCGGTCGCGCAGCTGCTCCTGCTTCTGCTCGGCACCGATCTTTTCGGCGCCCGCAACCTCGCCCCGGCCTGGGCCGGGCTGCCGGTCTTGATCGGGGCCCTGATCAGCCTGCCCGCCTTCTCGCTGGCCGCGGTAGCGACGGCATTGACGGTCGGCGCCTTCCTGATCGGGGCGGTGCGGATGACCGACCCGGACCTGGCCAGCACCGGTTACGGCGGCGCGGCCCGTTTCATCGAGGCCAACGCCGGGCCGGGGGATGTGGTGATGGACTCGAGCCATTTCACCCCGGTGCCGCTGACCGAGCTCGACACCGAGCTGTCACAGGACTGGCCCGAGTACCGCGTGAACCTGCCGATCGGCGACCCGCCGTTCCTGCCGGTCCTGGCCCAGGTAGTGCCGCCGGACGAGCAGATCGCCGAGGCCTTCGGCAAGGCAGCCCGGGAGGATGGAAAGGTCTTCGCCGTCACCTGGAACCCGCCCCTGACCGATGCCAGCAAGGACGGGCTTTACGCGCCCGAAGGTGCGACCCGGGGCATTCCGAAGGGCTGGCACCTGACCGAAACCAGGACCTGGGATGGCTATCGCCCGGTCACGGTGAACGTCTTCGAGCAGTCGCCTTCGCAATAAGGAGAAGGAGCCGGACTGGCGCGCAACCGCAGGGCCGAACCCGGCGGCCGGTCAGATCACGGAACGGCGACCGAAGCGGAAGCCCAGGATCAATCGGATCATGGTCAGGCCGAGGAAGAAGGCGGTGATGCGGCTGCCGGTCACCGAGGACTTGCCGACCCGCGGCAGGTAGTTGACCGGGATCTCGACGAAGCGGATCCCGTCGCGGATGGTCAGCATCAGCATCTCGGGGCCGGCATGGGAGCCGCCGACCTGCATCTCGGCCGCGAACTTGCGGGCCACATCCCGGCTCAGCAGCCGGTAGGTGCAGCCGATGTCACTGAGGTGGCTGGTGTTGAAGATCAGCTCGACCATCTTCGCCACGGCCCAGTTGCCCCACTTGAGGAACCAGTCCATGTTGGCCCCTTCCCAGATCAGTTCGTTGGTGGTGCGGGTCCCGAGCACGACCTCGCATTCATCCGAATAGGCGAGCAGCTTGATGATGTCCGTGGCGAGGAAGGTGCCGTCCGGTTCGGCCAGGACGACCAGGTCACCGGTCGCCTCGGTGAGCCCGCGACGGATCGCGTGGCCGTACCCCTGATCGGTCTCGAAGACCTGCCGGGCACCGGTCGCCTCGACTTCCTCGGCCGTGCCCCTGGCGGCGTTGTTGTTCACCACCAGCACCTCGTCGACCACCCCGGTCGCCTCGAAGTCCTCGATCACATGCCGGATCGAGTCCTTCTCGTTGTAGGTCATAAGGACCACGCTGACTGATTTCCCGCTCCACATAAGAAGCCCGGCCGGAAGGTACCGGCGGGGGCGGCCAGTATAGGCTTCGCGCTCGCCCATGACTGAGCCCACGCAGGGGAGAAACCAATGATCGCCATCGGCAGCGCGATCACCGAAGAGGACATCTTCGACGCCTATGCCGGTCCCGGCATCGAGCGCATTCGCGAGCCGGACACCGAACTGCTGATCTACCCGTCGGCCGGATCGATCTTCCGCAGCTACAACGTGCTGCTTGACAAGGCGAAGGAAATCGAGGGTCTCGAGGCGCTGGTCCTGATCCACCAGGACGCCGAAATCGTCGATCCCGACTTCTTTACGAAGATCCGCCACGGGCTGAGCGACCCCGAGGTCGCTCTGGTCGGCTGCGCCGGTGCGACCGGGGTCCG
>WBZM01000793.1_pt1 | contig 37878 bp, 48 predicted proteins | sample 5204271 | NCBI WGS metagenome assembly WBZM01 (sample SAMN12344346, study PRJNA552823) | activated sludge metagenome | biome: Activated sludge suspended growth; feature: Nitrification reactor; material: Wastewater; isolation source: activated sludge from nitrification reactor of wastewater... | reverse complement strand
CGGGTGACAATGTCAACCTGAAGGTAGCCCTCATCACGCCGGTGGCGTTGGAAGAAGGCCAGCGCTTCGCCATCCGCGAAGGTGGCCTGACTGTTGGCGCCGGCGTCATTACCAAGATTCTGGCCTAGGCCGAGCGAGAGAAATAGCATGTCGCAGCAACGAATCCGCATCCGCCTGAAGGCGTACGATCATCGTGTTTTGGACCAATCGGCCCGGCGTATTGTCGGCACGGCCGAACGCACCGGCGCGCGGGTCATCGGCCCCGTGCCGTTGCCCACTCGGCTGGAGCGCTTCACGGTGCGCCGCAGCCCCTTTATTGACAAGGACTCGCAGGAGCACTTCGAGATCAGAACGCATAAGCGCCTGATCGACGTGATCAACCCCGACTCCAAAACGATCGATACGCTGATGCGGCTCAACCTGCCGGCGGGTGTCGATATCGAGATCTCGCTCTAGTTGAGACAGAGACCGCCACTAGACCGGGAAGGTTGGTGAATCGTGAAAGGATTGATTGGCAAGAAAGTGGGCATGACGCAGGTCTTCGATGAAGCCGGCGTTGTGACGCCCGTAACGATCATCCAGGCTGGGCCGTGCTTTGTCACCCAGGTCAAGGATGAGAAGAACGACGGCTATAGCTCCGTGCAGTTGGGCTTTGGCGAAGTATCAGTCAAGCGCCTGACCAGGGGCGAGCAGGGCCATTTGGGTATTGTTAAGGGCGACAAGCGGGCCAAGCGCGGCGGCGCGAACATTCCCGCCGTGCGCTATCTGCGCGAGTTTCGCACCAGCACGGCCAGCGAATATGCCGTCGGCCAACAGCTGACTGTGGCCCAATTTGAGCCTGGTGAGAAGGTCGATGTGATCGGCAAGACGAAGGGACGCGGGTTCACCGGCGGTGTCAAGCGACACCACTTCGCCGGCGGCGTGAAAACCCACGGCCAGTCGGATCGCTGGCGCGCGCCCGGCTCCATCGGCTCGGCCACTGAAATGTCGCGCGTGCCCAAGGGCAAGCGCATGGCCGGCCGTATGGGCAACGAACGCCAGACGTCGCAGAACCTTGTGGTTGTGCGGGTCGATCCCGAGCGCAACCTGATCGCCGTGCGGGGCGCAGTGCCCGGCGCGAAGGGTGGTCTGGTGATCATCCGGGGCGCGGCCAAGGGCTAGGCAAGACGTTCGCTGGGAACGTCTCTACCCCGCCGTGGGAGAGAGTAAGATGGAACTACCCGTTTATAACATGGCCGGCGAACAGGTGAGCACGCGCGAGCTACCGGCCAGTATCTTCGAAGCCAATATTAACCGTGCCCTGATGCACCAGGCGCTCGTGCGGCAGCTGGCCAATGCTCGTCTGGGCACGCACAAGGCCAAGACGCGCTCCGAGGTCAACCGCTCGACGGCGAAGATCTATCGCCAGAAGGGCACCGGCCGCGCGCGCCACGGCAGCCGCAAGGCGCCCATCTTCGTCGGCGGCGGCAAGGCCCACGGCCCGCGGCCGCGTAAGTACACCAAGGCCATGCCGCGCAAGATGCGCCGGGCCGCGCTGTGTTCGGCTCTGTCGGTCAGGGCCGGCGCGGGCGATATCGTCCTGCTCGACGACATCCGCATGGACGTGCCCAAGACGAAGGTCGTAGCCCTGCTGGTGCAGACGCTGACCAATGGCCAAAGCGCCTTGCTGTTGTTGCCGGAGCGCAACGAGACCGTCGAGAAGTCGGCGCGCAACCTGGAGCACGTCAAGGCCTTGCGAGCCAATTATTTGAACGTTCGCGACTTGCTGGGTTATAGCAAGATCGTCATGCCCCTGGCTGCGTTGGATGTCGTCTCTGGGTTCCTGGAGACGGACGAGGCGAGTGAGTGGGTGCTGATCGACGACGGCGACGCCGCCGCAGGATCGATGGAGGGCTAACATGCATTGGCGCGAAATTATCCGCCGGCCGGTGGTAACTGAGAAGAGCAACTTGCTGGCCGATGTGAGCAACCAGTATACGTTTGTGGTTCATCCGCGCGCGAACAAGCTGCAAGTGCGGCAAGCCATCGAGCTGGCCTGGCCGAATGTGCGCGTGGAAAAGGTCCGCATCGCCAACATGCCTGCCAAGCGCGCTCGCCGGATGCGACGGCTGACCGTTCGCAAGGCGGGCTGGAAGAAGGCCATCGTCACGTTGCAGCCGGGCACCCGCATCGACCTGTTCGAGGGCGTCTAAGCCGCCGCGCTACAGCCTGGAGGATACCATGCCTGTTAAATTATTTAAGCCCACTTCGCCCGGCCGCCGCGACATGAGTGGCTTCACCTTCGAGGAGATCACCCGCACCACGCCGGAGCGCAGTCTGGTGCGCGGTTTGCGCAAGCAGGCCGGCCGCAATATGCGCGGCAAGATCACCGTCCGGCATCAGGGCGGCGGCCACAAGCGTCTTTACCGCGAGATTGACTTCAAGCGCAACAAGCTGAATGTGCCCGCGCGCGTGTCGACCATCGAGTATGATCCGAACCGCTCGGCGCGCATCGCTCTGCTGGTCTATGCCGACGGCGAGAAGCGCTATATCCTGGCGCCGCTGGGTGTTAAGGTCGGCGATCAGCTCGTCAGCAGCCAAAAGGCGGAGATTCGTCCCGGCAACACGTTGCCACTGCGCAACATCCCGCTGGGCACGACTATTCACAACATCGAGCTATACCCCGGACGAGGCGGACAGCTGGTGCGTTCGGCCGGCGTGTCGGCCCAGCTGATGGCCAAGGACCACCCCCAGTACGCCACCATTCGTCTGCCATCCGGCGAAGAGCGCTACGTGGCCCAGGAGTGCATGGCGACGATTGGCCAGGTCGGCAACGTCGAACATGGCAATATTAAACTGGGTAAGGCGGGGCGCAGTCGTCATCTGGGCGTTCGGCCGGCCGTCCGTGGCTCGGTCATGTCCCCGCGCGACCATCCGCATGGCGGCGGTGAGGGCACTTCGCCCATCGGCATGGCCAGCCCGAAGACGCCGTGGGGCAAAGTGGCGCTGGGCAAGCGGACGCGCAATAACAAGGCGACGGACAAGTATATCTTCCGTCGGCGCGGTAAGAAGCGGCGGTAGTGATCAGGCCGCTGCCGGTTGTGGGACTGCCCCGACCGGTGGCCGAGGACTGATACGGAGCACTGAATATGTCACGTTCGTTGAAGAAAGGGCCATTTATCAATCCGAAACTGCTTAAGAAAGTTGAGGATTTGAATGCGGCGCGCAAGCGCCAGGTGATCCGGACATGGTCGCGATCGAGCACCATCTTTCCGCAGATGGTTGGCCACACGATCGGCGTCTACGACGGCCGCCGCCACATTCCGATCTACATCACCGAGAATATGGTGGGGCATAAGCTGGGTGAATTTGCGCCGACGCGCACGTTCCGCGGCCATGTGGCCAGGTCGGAGAAGAAGGGACGGAAGTAATCATGGCCGAGACATTTGAGACTGCATTTGAAGTCCGGGCGACGGTTCGGCACATTGCCATGAGCACGCAGAAGGTGCGACTGGTCGTCGATGCCGTCCGCGGCATGGAGGCGTCGAAGGCGCTGGACACGCTGCGTTTCATGCCCCAGTTCGCCGCTGAGCCGGTGTTCAAGCTCATCTCGTCGGCTGTTGCCAACGCGGAGGAGAACTACGGCCTGGAGATGGAAGAGCTGGTCGTCAGCAAGATTTGGGCCGACGAAGGCCCGCGCCATCGTAAAGCACCGCACGGCGGACGGTTCGCCGGTCGCGGCCGCTTCCGGCCCATCGTCCGGCGGTCATCGCACATCACGGTCGTGCTGGCGGAGCGTGAGGCGGCCTAGTGGGGTCAAAGTAGGCCCTGCGTGGCCCACATCGGAGGATTAAGTTGGGACGCAAAGTACATCCAATAGGCTTTCGGTTGAAGACGATCCGCGACTGGGATGCCCGGTGGTATGCCGAGGGCGGCCGCTATCGCGACCTGCTCCAGGAAGACTTCGCCATTCGCCGCATGATCAAGCAAGATCTAAGCTCGGCCAGCGTGGCCAAGGTTGAGATCGAGCGTTTCCCGAACCAGGTTCAGGTGACGATCCACACGGCGCGGCCGGGCATCGTCATCGGGCGCAAGGGCGCGGCGGTCAAGGACTTGCGTCAGAAGCTGAAGGACCTGACCGGCAAGACGGCGCGTGTCGAGGTGGAAGAGATCACCCAGCCCGATGCCAACGCGCAGCTCATCGCCGAGAACATTGCCAGCCAGCTTGAGCGGCGTATCAGCCACAGCCGGGCCATGAAGCGTGCCATTCTGCAGGCCATGCGTGCCGGCGTGAAGGGTATCCGCATCGAGGCCAGTGGCCGGTTGTCCGGCTCGGAAATGGCCCGCAACGAGAAGCTGTGGGAAGGACGCGTGCCGCGCAACATGATTCGCGCCGACCTGGACTATGGCTTCGCCGAAGCCCTGACCACTTATGGCCGCATCGGGATCAAGGTGTGGGTCTTCAACGGTGAGATCCTGCCCAAGCGCGTGGAAGCAACCGACGTCTATATTAGCGAGTAATGGCTGGTTGCCGGACGGCAAGGCTCAGGGGAATGACCCAGCGCCCACGGCCGACGACTGACCAAGCGGAGAAAGTCACATGTTAATGCCGAAACGCGTCAAATATCGCAAGCAGTTCCGGGGCCGGATGCGCGGCATGGCCAAGGGCGGTTCCACGCTGCAGATGGGCGAGTATGGCTTGCAGGCGCTGGAGCCGGGCTGGGTTACCAGCCGCCAGATCGAGGCCATCCGCCGGTCGATCGTTCGCCAGATGCGCCGCCGTGGCAAGTACTGGGTGCGCATCTTCCCCGACAAGCCGGTGACGGCCAAGCCGGCCGAGACCCGCATGGGTAAGGGCAAAGGCTCGGTCGATCATTGGGTCGCCGTCGTGAAGCCGGGCCGCATCATCTTCGAGATCGCCGAGGTGCCCGCCGATATCGCTATGGCGGCGTTGCGTTCGGCCAGCTATAAGCTGCCGATTAAGACGCAAATTGTCTCGCGTGAGGAGGTGCTGTAATGGCCAGCATCGTTGAATTGAACCAGATGAGCAAGGACAAGCTCGAGAAGACGTTGGAGGATGCGCGCGAGGAACTGTTTAACCTGCGCTTCCAGGTGGCGTCGGCTCGGCTGGAGAACACGGCTCGGCTGCGCCAGGTGCGGCGCGAGGTCGCCCGGGTGGAGACGGTTCTGCACCAACGCCAGCTGGCCACGACTGCGGCCGCGGCCGAACCGGCCGTCGCTGAGCGGCTGAACGGTAAGGAATGGCAGGCCACCACGCGCTACGTCTATGAAGACAGCGCCTGGCAGGTCGAATTTAACGACAAGGGCGGCAAGAAGCTGGCCACGGTCTGGGTAAACCTGAACAAGGTGCAGCCCAAGCGCCGGCGGGACAAGCAGCCGCAGCTGGTCGTCCGCCACGAGGTGGCACGCTAGGGGCCATACGACCCATAGCGTCCGACAATGAGGTACTAAGATGAGAGAGCAGCGTAAACGGCTCGTGGGCGTTGTGACCAGTGACAAGATGGATAAGACGATCGTCGTCTCCGTGTCGACGACCAAGCGCCACCCGATCTATGGCAAGGTCTTTAGCCGGGTCACCAAGTACAAGGCGCACGACGAGAACAACGAGGGCCGCGTGGGCGACCGCGTAGAGATCATCGAGTCGCGGCCGCACAGCCGCGAAAAACGGTTCGCGCTCGTCTCCATTCTGGAGCGGGCTGAGTAAGCGAGGCATTCCATGATTCAGAAGGAAAGTCGACTCAACGTCGCCGATAATTCGGGCGCACGCGAGCTGTTGGTGATCCAGGTGATGGGCGGGTCGCGCCGGCGCTATGGCACGGTTGGCGATGTGGTTACGGCTACCGTCAAGAAGGCCACGCCCAACGCCAATGTGAAGAAGAGCGCCGTGGTCAAGGCCGTTATCGTGCGCACGACTAAAGAGTACAAGCGCGAGGACGGCAGCTACATTCGCTTCGACGACAATGCCGCCGTCATCCTGGACGCGGAAGGCAAGAACCCGGTCGGAACGCGCATCTTTGGTCCGGTGGCGCGCGAACTGCGCGACAAGGGCTTCGGGCGTATCCTGTCCCTGGCGCCGGAGTCGCTCTAGCGACCCCCGCACGGGGCGACGGACAGAGAATAGGCGCAGCCTACTGCGCCGAGGATGAACGATGCGAATCAAGGTCAACGATACGGTCGAGGTGATCTCGGGCAACTTTAAGGGCGTGCGCGGCACAGTGCAGCGCGTCTTCCCGGCCAAGCGGATGATCGTCGTCTCCGGTGTCAATATCGTGAAGAAGCACCAGAAGCCGCGCACGACCGGCGGCCGCGGGCGCGCGCAGGGCGGCATCATCGAGTTTGAAGCGCCGATTCACGTCTCCAAGGTCATGCTGGTCGATGAGAACGGCGGCAAGACCCGCGTCGGTGTGCGACGTGACGAGAACGGCCGGCCCGTCCGCTATTCCAAGAAGAGCGGCGCGGAGCTGAATTAACGAGTACAAGTCATATAGGTGAGCCAGGCGGCCCACAGCGGCGGGACACAACCGAACCCGCCGCGGCCGGCCTGCTACTCAGCCTGGAGGTATCAGATGGCAACCAACTTTACGCCGCTGCCGCAGCTATACCGCGACGAGGTGATCCCGGCGCTGATGAAGGAGTTTGGCTACTCCAGCGTCATGCAAGTGCCGCGGATCTCTAAGGTCGTGGTCAATGTCGGTCTGGGCGAAGCGCTCGATAACGCCAAGGCGATCGAGTTTGCGACCAATGACATCACCAATATCACCGGCCAAAAGCCCGTGCTGACGAAGGCCAAGCAGTCCATCGCCGCCTTCAAGCTGCGCGAGGGCCGCATCATTGGCCTGAAGGTGACGCTGCGCGGCGAGCGGATGTGGGCCTTCCTGACCCGCCTCATCCACGTGGCCTTGCCACGCACGCGCGACTTCCAGGGCATTTCGCCGGAGGCCTTCGACGGCCGCGGCAACTACACCCTGGGTTTGCGCGAACAATTGATCTTTCCGGAAGTCGACTACGATAAGATCGACAAGATTCGGGGCATGGAAGTGACCATCGTTACGACGGCCCCGACCGACGAAGAAGGACTACGTCTGCTGGCGTTGTTGGGAATGCCTTTCCGGCGCGAGATCGCGGAGGCGGCCTAGGCGCAACAGTGCGCCAGGCAATTGACGAACGGAAGTTCGTGGACGAACAGGAGTTCGCGATATGGCGAAGAAATCGATGATTGCACGTGAAACAAAGCGGAAGTACCGGGTCCGCGTCCGCAACCGCTGCAAGCTGTGCGGCCGCCCCCGTGGCTATATCCGCCGGTTTGGCCTGTGCCGGATCTGCTTCCGGGAACAGGCGCTGAAGGGCAACATCCCCGGCGTCGTCAAATCGAGTTGGTAGAGGTGCGCTATGTCTATGACTGATCCGATTGCCGACATGTTGACACGGATGCGCAATGCCCTGGAGCGCCAGCAGCCGACGGTGGCCATGCCCCATTCCAAAATGAAGGTGGCCATTGCCGACGTGCTGAAGAATGAGGGCTACATTGACAACTATGAGGTTCTGCCGGCGGGCACAACGCCGCAGACCAAGTTCCCCACGCTGGTTATCCGCCTGCGCTATGTGGGCGGCCGGCGCGAGCGCCGCCCGGTCATCAACGGCCTCCAGCGCGTCAGTTCGCCGGGGCGGCGCATCTATGTAGGAAAGCGCGAGATTCCCTGGGTGCTCAGCGGTTTGGGCGTCTCTATCGTGACGACCTCGCGGGGGGTCATGACCGACCAGAAGGCCCGTCAACTCGGCCTCGGCGGCGAGTTGCTGTGCAAGGTGTGGTAAGGGAACCAAACGAGTCGCGGGTAGACCGCGCTACGGAATCCGGCGCGCCGGCTCTTGCTGAGAGCTGGCCAGACCGGGGAGGAATGATGGAATGTCGCGAGTAGGTAAGGCGCCAATAGCACTACCCAAGGGCGTGAGCGTCGATATCGACGGCTCGATGGTGGCGGTCAAGGGGCCAAAAGGCGCATTGACCCGCACCTTGCCCCCCGATATGATGATCGCCATCGAAGACGGCGTGTTACATGTGACGCGGCCGAGCGATAGCCGGCAGCACCGCTCTTTGCACGGCCTGACGCGAGCGCTTCTGAATAACATGGTCACGGGCGTTAGCACGGGTTATACCCGGGTCCTGCAGATCGAGGGTGTCGGCTACCGCGCCGAGATGGACGGCAAGACCCTGGTACTCTATGTGGGCTATTCCCACCCGGTTCGTTTTGTGCCGGAACGGGATATCGCCTTCGCCGTTGAGGAACGCGGTCGCCGCGTCATCATCAGCGGCACCGACAAGGAGTTTGTCGGTGAAGTGGCCGCCCGGGTTCGCAAGACGCGGCCGCCCGAACCGTATAAGGGCAAGGGCATCCGGTACGACAATGAAGTCGTCCGCCGCAAGGCCGGCAAGACCGGCAAGGTCTAGTGAGGGTACGATGGCATATAACAGCAATGCTGCACGTAAGCGCCGGCAGCGGCGCATCCGCATGAGAATTACGGGCACGCCAGAGCGCCCGCGGCTCAACGTCTTCCGTAGCCTGGAACACATCTACGCCCAGGTGATCGACGACGTCGCCGGCAATACGCTGGCCGCCGCCTCTACCCTGGACAAGGAACTGGCCGGGCAACTGGACGGCAAGAAGAAGCAAGAGCAGGCGGCCATGGTTGGCAAGCTTGTGGCCCAGCGGGCGCTGGACGCAGGGATTCAGGAAGTGGTCTTCGATCGGGGCGGCTATCTCTACCACGGCCGCATCAAGGCCCTGGCCGATGGCGCGCGCGAAGGCGGCCTGAAGCTGTAGTGATCGACTAGGAGTCCAGACATGGGACAAAGAAGACAACAACGCTTTGGGGATCAGAAAGACGAGTTCGATGAGCGGATCATCGACATCGCGCGCGTGGCCAAAGTCGTGAAAGGGGGCCGCCGCTTTGCCTTCCGTGTGACAGTCGTCGTGGGCGACAACCGCGGCAAAGTCGGCGTCGGCATCGGCAAGGCTCGCACCGTCCCCGACTCCATCCGCAAGGCATTGGAGGCGGCGCGCAAGGAAATGGTGGCCGTGCCCATCTATGGCACGACCATCCCGCATGAGGTTATCGGCCGCCACGGCGCGGCGCGCGTCATGCTGAAGCCGGCCTCGCCCGGTACTGGCGTCATTGCCGGTGGCGGCGTGCGCGCGGTCATCGAGGCCGCCGGCTATCGCGACATCTTGACCAAGTCGCTGGGCAGCTCCAATGTGCTCAACGTCATGATGGCGACCATGGATGGCCTGGATCGCCTGATGGACATGCGCCAGATTGCGATCGACCGCGGCAAGGATCCGGCGGAAGTCATGCCGTTCTGGGGGCGCAAGTAATGGCTACGGTACGCATTACCTATACCAAGAGCGCCATCGGCTATACGGAGCGCCAGAAGGCCACGATCAAGGCTCTGGGCTTCGCGCGGCTCAATCAGACGCTGGAGAAAGATGATACACCCGCCCTGCGGGGTATGATCTATGCCGTTCGTCACCTGGTGACCGTCGAAGAAGTCACGACCGAGAAGGGGTTGGCCAAGGAGGTCAAGTGACATGAAGTTAAACGATCTAGGCCCGAGCGAGGGCGCGAAGAAGTCGCGCAAGCGCGTCGGCCGTGGCATCGCCGCCGGCCAGGGCAAAACAGCCGGCCGCGGCACCAAGGGCCAGGGCGCGCGCAGCGGCGGCATTAAAGGCCCCTACTTTGAAGGTGGCCAGCTGCCCCTGGCGCGGCGTCTGCCCTTCAAGCGTGGTTTCACTAACATCCGCCGCATCGAGTACAAGGAAGTCAACCTGCAACGGCTGGCCGAATGTGACTTCGAGGGCGAGACGGTGACGCCGGAACTGATGGCCGAATTTGGCCTGTTGAAGAAGGCGAGCGACCCGGTGGTTATCCTGGGCGAGGGCGAGCTGAGCGATGCTCTGACGGTGCGCGCCCATCGTTTCTCCGCGTCGGCCAAAGAGAAGATCGAGGCCGCCGGCGGTACCACCGAGGTCATTGCGTATCGCGCCGGGAAGACGGCCGAGGACACGGCTCCGGCTCCGTAGGAGACATGCCATGATTGAATCAGTGCGCGCGGCTTTCACGCTGCCTGACCTGCGGCGACGCATCCTGTTCACCATCGCGATGCTGGTCATCTATCGCTTGCTGGCCAACATTCCCGTACCGGGCGTTGACCTGCAGGCGTGGCTGGTATTCACGGCCCAGCGGACGGGCAACTCGGTCGTCGACTTCCTGGACTTGCTATCGGGCGGTGCGGTCAGCAACTTCTCGGTGATGGCCATGGGTGTCTATCCCTACATCACCGCGTCCATTATCATCCAGCTGCTGACGCCCATTATCCCGCAGTTCGAGGAGTTGCAGTCGGAAGGCGAGTCTGGCCAGAACAAGCTGAACCGCTACACGTACTTCCTGACCGTGCCTCTGGCGTTCTTGCAAGCCATCGGCCAGATTCGTCTGGTTGGGGCCAGCCTGACCGGCGGCGTCGAGTCGATCATGCCGAACTTTGGTTTTAGCGGCGCGAACCTGCTGCCGACGCTGACCACTCTGGTGGCCATGGTCGGCGGCACGATGTTTGCTATCTGGTTGGGCGAACGCATCACCGAGGATGGCGTCGGCCAGGGTATCTCGCTGATCATCTTTGGTGGCATCGTCTCGCGCATCATCCCCAACGTAGCCCAGATGTTTACGCTGGAAGGCAACGCCGCGCGGATCTTCTCGGTCGTCACGTTCGTGCTCTACCTGGTTTTCACTGTTCTGGTCATCGTTATCATCCAGGAGGGGCAACGAAGAATTGCCGTGCAATATGGGCGGCGGGTGCGTGGCCGTAAGATTTACCAGGGTCAAAGCACCTATATTCCGTTGAAGGTTAACACCGCGGGCATGATCCCGATCATCTTCGCACAGTCAATCCTGACCTTCTTCCCGCTGATCGCCGGCCTCTTTGTGACCGGCAGCGGCAACGTCGTTGACAACATCGCCTCGGCCATCGGCCGCTTCGGCACGCAACAGGATGTGGCCACAGCCCCAACGGCCTTCACGATCTACTGGGTGCTGTACTTCATCCTCGTCGTCGCCTTTACTTTCTTTTATACGGACGTGATGATCCGGCAACAGAACCTGCCGGAGACACTCCAGCGTCAGGGCGGGTTTATCCCCGGCATTCGGCCGGGCAAACGCACCGAGAACTACATCATGTCGGTTGTCCGACGGATCACGCTCGTCGGCGCGCTGTTCCTGGGTCTCGTCGCCGTCTTGCCCGGCATTATGGCTGTCGTCTCCCTGGTGCTGCAGATCCCCGGCCTGGAGCGCAGCGTCCTGGTCATCAGTGGTTCGGGTCTTATCATCGTCGTCGGCGTGGTCGTCGATACGATGCGTCAACTGGAAGCGCAGTTGCTTATGCGCCACTATGAAGGGTTCTTAAAGTCATAAGCCGCGCGACATTCGCCGCGCGAAGGGGGTCGCCATGAAGTTCATTGTCCTGATTGGCCCGCCAGGAGCCGGCAAGGGTACTCAGGCAAAACTTTTGGAACAGACATTGGGCCTGCCGCAAGTGTCGACAGGGGACTTGTTTCGTTACAATCTGAAGAACGCGACCGAGTTGGGCAAGCTGGCCCAGACCTACATGGACAAGGGCGAACTGGTGCCGGACTCGGTGACGGTGGCGATGGTGAAAGACCGTTTGTCTCAGCCGGACGCAGCCAACGGGGCTATCCTCGATGGCTTCCCGCGGACGACGGTGCAGGCCGACGCGCTGGAAGCGCTGCTGACTGAGCTGGGCGGGCATATCGCTGTGGTTCCCCACATTGTGGTGAGCCGCGAGGAACTCGTCCAGCGCCTGCTGAAGCGCGCCCAGATTGAGGGCCGCCCGGACGACAGCGAGGCAACCATCCGCACCCGGATGCGCGTCTATGAAGAACAGACGAAGCCGCTGCTGGACTATTACACCCAGCTCGGGCTGGTTATAGAAGTGGACGGCCAACAGGACGTTGAGCACGTTCAGAATGACCTGCAGCAAGTGATTATGCAGGCGGCGTAGCGCCAGGCCTGGCCGGCGCTGCGAGAGGAGTATACGAACATGAAAGTATCATCGTCAGTCAAGCGGCGTTGTCCGAAGTGTAAGATCATCAAGCGCAATGGTGTGGTGCGTGTGATTTGCAGCGATCCGAATCACAAGCAGCGCCAAGGTTAAGGGAGAGGCAGTATGGCACGTATTGCAGGCGTCGACATTCCGCGCAATAAGCGCGTCGAGGTCAGCCTAACCTATATTTATGGCATCGGCCGCACGAGCAGCCAACGCATCCTGCAACAGGCCGACGTGAATCCCGATACGCGGGTTCGCGACCTGTCGGAGGCGGAGGTGACGCGCCTGCGTCAGTTGGTGGAGAAGGGGAACGCGGTCGAGGGCGACCTGCGGCGCGAAGTGGCGATGAACATCAAGCGCCTGGGTGAGATCGGCTGCTATCGTGGCCAGCGCCACCGGCGGCACTTGCCCGCGCATGGCCAGCGCACGCGTACCAATTCGCGCACCAGCAAAGGCCCCAAGAAGACGGTGGCCGGCCGTGGGCGTCGCAAGGGCGGCAAGTAATTAGAACGACGAGCGACAGACTGCGAACGGCGAACGCGCCGCAGGGCGTTGGCGTGCGCCGTTCGCGGTTCGCCGCATGGTGGAGGTAAGATGGGACGCAGAAGACAAGCACAAGCAGCAACGCGCAAGAAAGTGCGCAAGATGGTGCCGAAGGGGCAAGCGCATATCTATGCCGCCTTTAACAACACCATCGTGACGATTACAGACACCAAGGGCAACACCGTGGCCTGGTCCAGCTCTGGCGCGTCCGGCTTCAAGGGTTCGCGCAAGAGCACACCCTACGCCGCGCGTCTGGCCGGTCAGAACGCCGCCCGCGTCGCCGTGGAAAACGGTGTGCAGGAAGTGGATGTTATGGTGAAAGGCCCCGGCCCCGGCCGCGAGGCCGCTATTCGTTCGATCCAGGCCAGCGGCATCCGGGTGACATCCATCCAGGACATCACGCCCGTGCCGCACAACGGCTGCCGGCCGCCGAAGAAGCGCCGCATCTAGTTTTTTCCATCGGCCTGGCCGCGGAGTGGGAAGAAGGGTTGCCACACCTGTAAACCGCTCCCGGTCAGAATTGCGGGCCGCCGGCCCGCGCCAGATTCTGGAGGTAAGCAAGTTGGCGCGTTATACAGGACCCGTGTGCCGGTTATGCCGGCGCGAGGGTGAGAAGCTATTCCTGAAGGGGTCGCGTTGTCTGACCCCCAAGTGTTCTGTCGAGCGCCGGACGTACCCGCCCGGGCAGCACGGCAAAGAAAATCAATTCCGTCGCGGCCGCGCTTCGGACTATTTGCTTCAGTTGCGCGAAAAGCAGAAGGCGCGCCGCATCTATGGCGTGCTGGAGCGCCAGTTCGCCCGCTACTTCGAGCGCGCCGCGCGTTCCAAAGGTCTGACCGGCTACAATCTGCTGGCCACTCTGGAACAGCGGCTCGATAACGTGGTCTATCGTCTGGGTCTGGCCGATTCGCGCCCGCAAGCGCGCCAGCTGGTCCAGCATGGCCACATCATGTTGAATCATCGCAAGACCAATATCCCGTCGGCTTTGGTGTCGCCGGGCGATGTCGTGTCGGTACGCCCGGAGAGCACGCGCCGGACTTACTTCAAGGACCTGCGCCAGAACATAGACGACCGTCGCGTGCCGCGCTGGCTGGCCGCTGACACCGCCAACCTATCGGGGCGCGTGTTGCACATGCCTGCCCGCGAGGATATCGATATCTCGCTCAATGAGCAGTTGATCGTCGAGTACTACTCGCGCTAATAGCGCCTAAATGACAGTCGAGTACGATGCTCAGGAATGTGACTCGTCATTCGAGGGAGATGAATCGCCTTGGCAATCAATAATCTAGTCATGCCAAAGATCCAAAGCTCGGCCATGTCGGCGGAGTACGGCCGGTTTATCATCGGCCCGTTGGAACGCGGCTATGGCACAACGTTGGGCAATGCGCTTCGCCGCGTCTTGTTGGCTTCGCTGCCCGGCGCGGCGGTGACGTCCATTCGCGTCACCGATGTGCCGCATGAGTTCTCGGCCATCCCCGGCGTGCGTGAGGACATGATGCAGTTCATCCTGCATATCAAGCAATTGCGCCTGCGCCTGGTCAACACCGAGATCGCCCGGATGCGCCTGGAAGTGCAAGGAGCCGGCCCGGTCACGGCGGCCGACATTCAGACACCGCCAGAAGTGGAGATCATCAATCCCGATCTCTACCTATTCACGGTCGACTCTGACGATACCTTCCTGGAAGTGGAGATGATGGCCGAGACAGGGCGGGGCTATTCGCCCGCCGAAGAGCGCGGCCGCCTACCCATCGGCGAGCTGCCAATTGACGCCATCTTCAGTCCCATCCGCCGCGTGTCCTACGACGTCGAAAAGACACGCGTGGGCCAGGTGGCCGACTACGACCGCGTGGTCTTGGAGATCTGGACTGACGGCACGATGAAGCCCGAAGAGGCGCTGGCCCAGGCGGCGCAACTGCTGATGCAGCATCTGCGGCCCGTTTCCGGCGTCAGCGAAGAGAGCTTCGCCACCATTGAGGAAGAGCGCCACGAAGAGATGATTCCCAACGAGATCTACGACACGCCCATCGAACAACTCGACCTGAGCGTGCGCGTATTCAACTCGCTCAAGCGGACGGGGATCACCAAAGTTGGCGAGATGCTGGAAATGCTGGATCGCGGTGAAGAGACAATGTTGGCCATCCGTAACTTCGGCGAGAAGTCGCTGGATGAGCTGAAGCAGCAGCTTCGTCTGAAGGGCTTCCTGCCCGAAGAGGACGAGGCCAAGCGGTCGGCATAGCGTGGGGAATTGCCCCCAGGCGCGAGACGGCTCGCGCGGAGGACAGGAAAAATGCGACATCAAAAGCATGGCCGCAGGCTCGGCCGCGATTCAGCTCAGCGTAATTCGCTGCGCCGCAATCTCATTGCCGACTTGCTGTGCTTCGAACAAATTACGACGACAGAGGCCAAGGCGCGCACCATTCGCCCCGAGGCCGAGAAGATGATCACCCTGGCGAAGCGCGGGCTGGCGCGGGCGGGAGAGCGGCCGGAGGCTGTCGTCCACGCCCGACGTACCGCTGCCTCGCGTCTGACCAGTGTGCGGACTTTGGAACTGGATGACGGCACGTTCGAGGACGTTGACGTTGTGCGCAAGCTCTTCGACGAGCTGGCGCCGCGTTATGCACAGCGCCCCGGCGGCTACACGCGCATGGTCAAGATCGGCCGCCGGCCGGGTGACAATGCCGACATGGCCGTCCTGATGCTGGTTAACGACTAGCTGGCTGGCAGGTGGACGACGCGCCGCCGCGAAATTTCCGGGCCACCGTCCAATATGACGGCTCCGCTTACCATGGCTTCCAGCGCCAGCGGCGCGGCCCTAATGGCCAGGGCGCGTCCATCCAGGCGGAACTGGAGGCGGCGCTGGCCCGGCTGGCTGGCCGGCCCATTCGGGTGACCGGGGCTGGGCGCACCGACGCCGGCGTGCATGCGCTGGGTCAGGTGGTGGCTTTTACAATTGATTGGCCGACCGCGCACGGCGACGCTGCACTGTTGCGAGCGCTGAACGCCCACCTGCCGCCGGACATCGCCATTAGCGCGCTGGCCGAAGCGCCGGTGACGTTCCACCCTCGCTTCGATGCGCGGCGACGGACGTATGAGTATCGGGTCATGAACAGGCCCGTGCGCCAACCGCTGGTGCGGTGGCGGGCGTGGCACGTGCCCGCGGTGCTGGACGAGGGCCGGATGAATGCCGCGGCGACGCTGTTGCTGGGCGTGCATGACTTCGCCACGTTCGGCCGCGCCCCGGTGGGCGATAACACTGTGCGCGAGGTCTATGAGGCCGAGTGGCGGCGGCAGGGCGACACGCTCGTCTTTCGCATCTGCGCCAATGCGTTCCTGTATCGCATGGTGAGGAGCGTGGTTGGTAGCCTGCGCAAGGTCGGCGAAGGCCGATGGTCGGTCGAGGACTTTGCCGCGGTCATGGCGGCGCGTGAGCGCGGGCGCTCGGCATCGGCCGCGCCGGCCCATGGTCTTTATCTGGTGGCGGTGGAATACGAATCGGCGATGGCCGAGCAAAACGATGGACATGCGGCGAACCGCTGACAGCCGGCGGTAGGCCGGTGGAGGAATTGAGATGAAAACTTACGTAACCAAACCGGCAGATGTGGAGCGCGCTTGGTACGTGGTGGATGCTGAGGGGCAGACGCTGGGTCGGTTGGCCTCGTCGGTGGCCACGATTTTGCGCGGCAAGCACAAGCCGATCTACAACCCGTCGGTCGATTGCGGCGACTTTGTCGTCGTCGTCAATGCCGATAAGATCTCCGTCACCGGCCGCCGGCTGGAGCAGAAGCGCTACTATCGCCACTCGCTCTACATTGGCGGTCTGAAGGAGATCACCCTGCGCGACCAGTTGCAGCAGCACCCGGAGCGCGTCATCGAGTCGGCCGTGCGCGGCATGTTGCCCAAGAACGCGCTGGGTCGCAAGATGTTCAAGAAGTTGAAGGTCTACGCCGGCGGCGAGCACCCGCATGCGGCGCAGATGCCGCAGCCCATGGAGCTATAGGGCGAGAATACGCACAAGAGGAACACATGAGCGAGTATTACGAAGGGATCGGCCGGCGCAAGGAAGCTTCGGCGCGCGTGCGCATCGTCATGCGCGACGTCGCGCAGACGGAAGCGCCGACGTTTGTCGTCAACGACAAACCGGTGGAGGAGTACTTCCCGCGCTACGGCGACTACCTTATCCTCGTCGGTCCGCTGGAGGCCAGCGACCTGATGGGGCGGGTCGATGTGAGTGTACTGGTGCAGGGTGGCGGCATCACCGGTCAGACGAGCGCCGTCCGCCTGGGTCTGGCGCGCGCCCTGGTCAAGTATGACGAGAACCTGCGCACGCCGCTGCGTGCGGGCGAACACCTGACACGCGATGCCCGCGTGAAGGAACGCAAGAAGCCGGGCCTGAAGCGCGCGCGCAAGGCGCCGACCTACACCAAGCGTTAAGCGAGAATCATCTCGTCGGCGCGGCCGTGGCTGCGCCCGCCTTTCATGACCATCACCATCGTTGGTCTCGGCCCAGGAGATGCCGGTCTGATCACCCGTCAGGCCTGGCATCTCCTTTCCGCGGCCGAAACCGTCTACCTGCGCACGCGCCGCCACCCGGCCGTCGCCGGGCTGCCGGATCACCTGCGCCTCCAAAGCTTCGATGACATCTACGACACGGCCGACGACTTCGGCGCGGTGTATAAGCGCATTGCCAATGAGGTGTTGCGACTGGGGCGTGCTGGCGACGTCGTCTATGCTGTGCCCGGCCACCCCTTTGCGGGCGAGGCGACGGTGACGGCCATCATCGAGGCCGCTGCCGGCGAGAATATACCCGTTCGGGTCGTCGCCGGGCTTAGCTTTGTCGAACCAACGCTGGCTGCGCTGGGCGTAGATATGCTGGATGGCCTCCAACTCTTTGACGCTATCGAGTTGGCCGGCTATCTTTACCCGCCCATCAACCCGGATGTGCCCGTGTTGCTGGGGCAGGTCTATAGCCGGATGCTGGCCGGCGAGCTGAAGCCGGCGCTGATGAGCATCTACCCGCCGGAGCAGCCCGTCACCCTCATCCATGCCGCCGGCGGGGCCGGCGAGCGCGTCGAGCGCCTGGCGCTGCACGCGTTCGACCGCAGCGAGCGTATCGACCACCTGACCAGCCTCTACATCCCCGCGCTGCCGGCGAAGGCGAGCCTGACCGCTCTGGCCGAGACCGTGGCCGCGCTGCGCAGCCCCGACGGTTGCCCGTGGGATCAGGAGCAGACGTCGCTGAGCCTGCGCGAGGGCCTACTTGAGGAGGCCTATGAGGTGCTGGCCGCCATCGACGCCGACGACCAGGCGAACCTGCGTGAAGAACTGGGTGATTTGCTCTACCACATCGTCATGCAGACGCAGATCGCCGCCGAGGCCAATAGCTTTACCCTGACTGAGGTCGTTGCCGGCATCGAGACCAAGCTGAAGCGCCGCCATCCCCACGTCTGGGGCGATTGGCAGGTCAGCAGCTCGGCTGATGTGCTGCGCAATTGGGAAATCCTGAAGCGGCAGGAGAAGAGCGACGCCGGTGCGACGGTTGCGTCGGTGCTGGACGGCATCCCTCTGGTTCTGCCCGCGCTGGCTCGCTCGCAGAAGATCCAGGGCAAGGCGGCCAACACCGGCTTCGACTGGCCCGACATCGAGGGCGTGTTCGACAAGCTGGCCGAGGAAGTGGCCGAAGTGCGCGCGGCCGAAACGGCCGACGAGCAGCGGGCCGAACTGGGCGATGTGCTGTTTGTTGTCGTCAACCTGGCCCGCTGGCTGGGCGTGGACGCCGAGACGGCGCTGCGCGAGACCAACGAGCGCTTCATGCAGCGCTTCCGCGGGGTAGAACGGCTGGCGGCCGGGCGCGGGCTTGAGCTGTCGTCCCTGTCTTTCGCCCAATTGGATGCCCTCTGGCGCGAGGTCAAAGCGGCGCTTGCGCAATCGGACGTAGCTGGTACGATTACGGGCGAACCGGAGTAGTTCCGGTGCGTCATACATGGTGACAACAGTACTCAACATCGTACTCCTGTCGCTGGCGGCGATAGCAGTCCTGGGAGCCTTAGCCTTTTTGTTAAGAGGGCTGGGCGCCCGGTCGAAGATCAACCGTCAAGCCTATAGCGTGGGGCAGGTCGAGGCCAGACGAACGACCGCGCTAAACTGGATTCGGGCAGGCTTTCTGTTCGTCGCTGCCCTCGTCTTTCTGGGTATCTTCCTGGCCCGGCCGTTGCTGGATGGCCGCGCCGCCGACCCAAGCCCTGCGTCCACTCTGCCCGCGGCTACGCTCCCGCTGCAGGCCTCACCCGACGCCACTACGCCGGCCGAGTCGGCCACCGCGCCCGCTGTCCAGGCCAGCCCCAGCGTCCTACCCGCCTCGCCCACGCCGGAGGCCACCACCGCGCCCACCGCCACAACCACACCGCAGACGGCCACCGTCAGCAGCGGCGTCGGCGTCTGGTTGCGCGGCGCGCCCAGCACGACGGGTGAGCAGCTGGAATGGCTGCTCGATGGGACTGTCGTGACGCTGCTGTCTGGCCAGCAGACGGCCGATGATCTGCTGTGGCAACAGGTGCGGACGGCAACCGGCGTAGAAGGCTGGGTGGCGCGCGATTTCCTGAGTGTCGAAACGCAGTAGAAGAGAGCGGCCGGTGGTGCTAGGCCTGGTTTTTGACGGCGTAGCTCGGCGATTGGTGACGGAAGTAGGTATCGTATAGCTCGGCGTAATGGCCGCCCTGGGCCATGAGCGACTGGTGGCTGCCCTGCTCGATGATCCGGCCCGCGCGTAGAACGATGATGCGATCGGCCGAGCGGACGGTCGAGAGCCGGTGGGCGATGATGATGGCCGAACGTTGGGCCATGATCATGTCGAGCGCCTCCTGAATCTGCGACTCCGTGAAGGGATCGACGCTGGCCGTGGCCTCGTCGAGGATGAAGATGCTGGGGTTTTGCACCAGCACACGCGTCAGGGCGACGAGCTGGCGCTGGCCCATCGACAGGCGGGCCCCCCGTTCACCCACGTCGCTGGCAATCCCGTCCGGTAGTGTCTCCAGCCACTCGCCACGGCCGATCTGCCGGGCAGTCGCCTCAATGCGCTCATCACTGGCGTCGGGGCAGGCATAGCGGATATTGTCGGCCACCGTGCCGGCAAAGAGGAACGGCACCTGTCCAACAATCCCCAGCTGTCGCCGGTAGGCGGTCAGGTCAAAGTCACGGATATCGTGGCCATCGACCTGGATAGTCCCCTCTTGGAACTCATAGTAGCGCGCGATGAGCTTAATGATGCTCGATTTGCCCGCGCCGGTATGGCCGACGAGGGCGACGCTTTCGCCCGGCCGGATGTGGAGGCTGAAGTCGTCAAGGACCTGCTCCTGTGATGAGTAGTGGAAGGAAACATGGTCGAAAAGGATGTCGCCCTTTAAGCGGCCAGTCGGTTCGTCGGCTGTCTGGCGGACGCTGGTCTCGATGTCCATCAGCGCGAAAACACGTTCTGTCGCGGCCAGCCCGGCCTGGAACTGGCTCCAGAAGGCGGACAGATTCGTCACCGGGAACCAGAAGCTGTCAACCGTGGCCACGAAGATGTACCACGAGGAAATGCTGATCGCGCCGGCGATGGCGCTGCGACCGCCAAAGTACACCAGTAGGGCTGTGCCCACGCCCGCCAGCGCGTTGAGTGTCGGAAAGATGTTGGCCAGCACAAGGGCGCGGCGGACGTTGATGCTGTAGGCCTGGCTATTGACCTGCATGAACTCGTCGTAGATGGCCTGCTCCTGCCGGAAGTTCTTGGCCACGCGGATGCCGCTGACCGCCTCCTGGATGGCCTTGTTGACCTCGGCCAACGCGCGCGAGCTTTGGCGGGTGACGTCGCGGGCCATGCGCCGGAAGATCAGGGCCACGCCGACGACCAGCGGGGTCATGACCAACACCGCCAGCGACAGCTTCAGGTCGATGCTGAAGAGAACGAAGATGAGGATGACCGCCGTGGCCAGCTGGTTGATGACGTCGGTGCTGATGCTGAGCACCTCGCCGAATTCCTGCGTGTCGCTGGTGATGCGGCTGACGACGCGGCCGGTGGAGTATTCGTCGAAGAACGACAGGTCCTGGCGCATCGTCGCGGCGAAGGCGTCGTTGCGCATGGCGTTGACGACATCGGCGACGACCTGGGCAGTTAGATAGCGGCGCGTGCCGGCCAGCAGCCACGTGCCGACACCGGCCACGAAAACTAGCGCCGCCAGTGCCGTTGGGAAGGGCGCTTCGGCGGCCTCCGCGTTGAGGCTGTTGGCGATGACGATGGGTACCAGCGCGCCAAGGGCGGCCATGATGGCGATGGCCACTACAATGACGACGATCTTTTTGCGGTAGGGCTTGAAGTAGCCGAGGATGCGGGTCACGAGGTCGCGATCACTGTAAGCCCGATCGTACTTTTCGGCGTCAATGCCGCGCATAAGTGAGGCCATAAGAAGCGTATTGTGGCCCAAGTAGGGAGGCAGCGCAAGGTGGAAGAGAGGTCTGCCGGTCTGCGGCCGCCGGCGTTTGCCGGTGTCAGCCACATTCCCAGGGCTTTGCCAAAGTCACCCAGGCGCACCGCCCTGTCAGGTCACATCCCATTGGCCGCTTGCGGAGACGAGGGGCCAGCGTATAATCGCGGCGATGTCCCCAGCGATCTGGTCCAAAATTGAGCAGCTGCCCTGGCCGGCCGATTGGCCGGCGCTGTTCGGCCGCGCCGCGCCGCTGGTGATGGAGATCGGTTTCGGCAGCGGCCAGTACCTCGTCGCGCTGGCCGAACGCCGGCCGGAAGCCAACCTCATCGGCGTGGAGATCTCCGTGCCCGCGCTGCGACGGGCGGGGCGCAAACTGGAGCGGCGTGGTCTGGGCCACGTCCGCCTCATCCAGGGCGACGCCAACGCGGCGCTGCGAGCGCTGTGCGCGCCGGCCAGCTTGGCCGCGGTGGTCATCAACTTCCCCGATCCCTGGCCCAAGCTCGACCATGACGCCCGCCGCCTCATCGACGACGACTTCCTTTGCCTGCTGGCCACGCGTGTGGCCGCCGGCGCGTCGCTGGACATCGCCACCGATCACGACGACTACGCTGCGCAGATCGTTGCCACGCTGGAGCGCTCGCCGCACTTCGAGAGCCGCGATGGGGTGACATTTGCCCTGGCGGAGCCGGACCGCGCGTCGACCAAGTACGAGCGCGTCGCCCTGGCAGAAGGGCGCACGCCGCGCTACTTCCACTGGCAGCGCAACGACGCCCCGGCGACCACGCCCTTTCCCATCCCGGAGGAGTATGCCATGCCGCATGTTGTCTTGCGCGGGCCGGCCGATCTGAACGAAATAGGCCGCCGCTTCCGTCCGTCCGCGATTGGCTTCAACGGCGGGCACGTGCGTTTCATCGAGGCGTACCGCGCCCTGAGCGACGAGAAACTTCTGATCGAGACTTATATCAACGAGGATCCCATCCGGCAGCGGTTGGGGCTGGAGGTGCGGTCGCGCGGCAACGGGGAGTTGGTCATTGGCCTGGCCGAGGTTGGCTTTCCGCGGCCGACACGTGGCGTCCATGCCGCTGTGGGCGCGCTGGCGAGTTGGCTGCGCGCGGAGTTTCCGGCTCTCATTGTCGTCCATTCGGCCCTACAGGAAGAGTATGCCCACACTCAGGATTAACGGCATCGACCTCTCTTACGAGGCCGTTGGGCAGGGCGAGACGGTGCTCTTTCTGCACGGCCTCGGTTCGCGTAGTGATGATTGGCAACTGCAAGTGCCGGCCTTCGTGGACAATTACCGCGTGGTCACCGCCGATATGCGCGGTCACGGCCGCACGTCGAAGCCGCCCGGCCCCTACAGTGTCCCTATGATGGCCGATGATGTTCTTGGTCTGCTCGACGCGCTGGGCAGCGACGCGGCCGCCGTCGGGACTCATGTCATCGGGCTGTCGATGGGTGGCATGATCGCCTTCCAACTGGCCGCCGACCATCCGGAGCGCGTACGCAGCCTGGTGATCGTCAACAGCGGGCCGGAACTCGTGGCCCACTCGTTTTCCGACCGGCTGCGCATCCTGCAACGCTTGCTGCTGGCCCGCCTGTTCAACCCGGAGCGCACGGCTCGCTTCCTCGGCCCGCGACTCTTCCCCAAGCCAGAGCAGGAGCCGCTGCGGGCACGGTTCATTGCCCAATGGGCGCAGAACGACCCGCAGGCCTACCGCGCGGCGATGCGGGCGCTGGTCGGCTGGAGCGTGCTCGACCGGGTGCGGGGCATCGCTTGCCCGACGCTGGTCATCTCCGGCGATCGCGATTATACGCCGCCGGCGACCAAGGCCGCCTACGTGGCCATGATGCCCAACGCCCGTCTGGTCGTCTTTGAAGACTCCGGCCACGCCACGCCCATCGACCAGGCTGAGCGCTTCAATGCCTGTGTGTTGGAGTTCCTGGCCGGCGTCGCCGCTGAGGAGCAGGCCCAGGAGCGCGCATGAAGGTCTTCATCGTTGGCGAAGTGCCGTTTGTGGACGAGATCGGCCGCCTCTGCCGTGGCGCTGGCCACGAGACGCATCTGCTGCTGAGCCGTGACTTCCTGGCCGAAACACAGGCCCCCTATGAGCGAGAGCGGCTGGCCGCGGCCGAGGTAGTGATCGCCGTGCAGGATACATCGGCGGCGGCCAAGCAGGAGGCGTTGGTGGCGCTGAGCGCCCTCGCGCCGGCCGGCGCGCTTCTGCTGGCCTCGGCCCTGGCCACCAGCGCCACGGCCGCGGCGGCATGGGTGCCGTCGCCGGCGCGCGTCGTTGGCTTCGGTGTCGTCCCGCCCATGCCGGACGAGGGTGTCGTCGAGTTGGCCGCGGCGTTGCAGACCTCCCCCGAGGCGCTGGCGCAGGCGGAGCTGTTCTGGCGCGGGCTGGGGCAGACGCCGGTGCGGGTGGCTGATGGGCCGGGGCTGGTGCGGGCGCGGATGGTCTGCTGTCTGATCAACGAGGCCGCCGGGCTGTTGATGGAGGAGATCGCCAGCGCGGCCGACATTGATCTGGCCATGCGCCTGGGCACGAACTACCCCCACGGCCCGCTGGCTTGGGCCGACCTCATTGGTCTCGATGTCGTCCTGGGCGTGATGACCGGCCTGTTCGAGGAGTGGGGCGACGACCACTACCGGCCTGCGCCGTTGCTGCGCCGGATGGTGGCCGCCGGTTGGCTCGGTCGCAAGAGCGGCCGCGGCTTCTATACTTACCCGGAAGAGGGCGTCTAGAGTTCGCGCGGGTAGGGCGTCACGTCCGGGCCGAGATGTTGCTGGAACAAGGCCAGCACTTCGCCCGGTTCAGCGTGGCGGCCGATGGCCTTCTTGGAGAACAGCACTTCGCCATTGACGGTGAACACGAACGTGCCCTTGCTGCCGGTGATGAGCGTGAAGCTCTCAATGACGTGCTGGTAGTTGCTCATGATATCGTCCGCCACACGGGCGGCGCGCGGCCAGTAGTTTCAAGGGACGCAGTATTCGAGGCTGATGACGTACTTGGGCATGGCTTGGCTCCTGTAGGGTGTGATGGCGAATGGTACGCGAGGTGGGGGCCGGCGTCAAGCGCGGCCGCATTCGCCTTGACAATCCGACCCGCGCAGGCTAAAATCCATATCTGCTGTTGGGCCTGTAGCTCAGCTGGGAGAGCGCTACAATCGCACTGTAGAGGCCAAGGGTTCGAGCCCCTTCAGGTCCATCGACCGGCCACAGGCGCCGGCAGGAACAATCGAATAGCCAAAGGCTGCGAACAGGAGTAGTAGGCTCAGTGCCGGCAGAGAGCCGCCCCAGGGGCTGAAAGGGTGGCAATAGAGACCGAACTCGCCTGGGAGCCGCGCCGGTGAACCAGTGAGCCGGTGCCGCGTTGCGCCCGTTACGCGCCGAAGTGGATGGTATGGGCCTGTAGCTCAATTGGGAGAGCGCCACAATGGCATTGTGGAGGTCAAGGGTTCGAACCCCTTCAGGTCCACTTTCGTACCGTCAATCAGAGTGGTACCGCGGAACCCCTTTCGTCTCTGAGCGAAAGGGGTTCTTTTGTTGTCTCGTGGTGGAGATGTGATCATGACCGATGTCTATAGCCCGGCCGAAATCGAGCCGAAGTGGCAGGCGAAGTGGGAAGAGGACAAGCTATACCGAGCGGCAGTCGATTGGAATCGGCCGAAGTTCTATGCCCTGACGATGTTGCCTTACCCCAGCGGTGACCTCCACATGGGCCACTGGTTCGCCATGACGCCATCCGACGCCCGGGCGCGCTTCATGCGCATGCGTGGCTATAATGTCCTTTTCCCCATGGGCTTCGACGCCTTCGGCCTGCCGGCCGAAAACGCCGCCATTCAGCGCAACATCCACCCCAAGACGTGGACCTACGCCAACATCGCGCGTATGCGCCGCCAGCTGCGCAGCATGGGGGCCATGTTCGACTGGGAGCGCGAGGCGGTTAGCTGCGATCCGTCCTACTACCACTGGACAGAGTGGTTCTTCAGCCACTTCTTCAAGGGCGATCTGGCCTATCGCGGCGAGGGTCTGGTCAACTGGTCGGAGACGTTGCAGACAGTATTGGCCAACGAGCAGGTCATCGACGGCAAAGACGAGCGCACCGGCCAGCCCGTCGTCCAGAAGATGATGGAGCAGTGGTTCTTCCGCATTACGCGGTACGCCGAGGAGATGCTGGACTTCTCGCCAATCGACTGGCCGGAACCGGTCAAGGCGATGCAGACGAACTGGATCGGCCGCAGCGAAGGCGCGCGCGTCATCTTTACCAGCGAGCACGGCGACCCCATCGAGGTTTTCACCACGCGGCCGGACACGCTCTGGGGAGCAACCTTCATGGTGCTGGCCCCGGAGCACGGCCTGGTGGACAAGCTGACCAGCGCCGAGCAGCGCGCCGCCGTTGCCGACTACCGCGACCAGGCCGCCCGCACCACGGAGATTGAGCGCCTGTCGGATTCGCGCGAGAAGACGGGCGTCTTCACCGGCGGCTACGCCGTCAACCCGGTCAACGGCGCGCGCATCCCCGTGTGGATCGCCGATTACGTCCTCAGCACCTACGGTACCGGGGCCATTATGGCCGTGCCCGCCCACGACCAGCGCGACTTCGACTTCGCCCGCAAGTATGACCTGGAGATCATCCCGGTTATCCAGCCAGCGGGGGAACACCTGGATGGGGCGACGATGACCGAAGCCTACGTGGGGCCGGGCGTCATGGTCAACAGCGCTGAGTTCGATGGCACGCCTGTCACGGCCGCCAAGGGCTTCGCCAATCCGTCCATCGCTGCCGTAACCGACTGGTTGGTGGCGCACAGGCTTGGCAGCCAGTCGATCAACTACCGTCTGCGCGACTGGCTGGTCAGCCGGCAACGCTACTGGGGCGCGCCTATTCCGGTCCTGTTCCGCGCCGACGGCTCCGTTGAGATGGTTCCCGACGATGCACTGCCAGTGCTGCTGCCCGATGATGTCGAGTTCATGCCCACTGGCCAAAGCCCGCTACGCTACCATGAAAGCTTCCTGAACACGACCGACGCCGAGGGCCGACCCGTCCGCCGCGAGACGGACACGATGGACACCTTCATGTGTTCCTCCTGGTATCAGTACCGCTACCTCAGCCCACGCTATGACCGCGGGCCGTTTGACCCGGAGGAAGGCGCCTACTGGCTGCCGGTCGATGTCTACACCGGGGGGGCTGAGCACGCCACGATGCACCTGCTCTACACGCGCTTCTTCACCAAGGTGATGCGCGACCTGGGCATGTTCGACGAGACGGCGCGCGTCATGGCCGCCCACGGCCGCGACCCGGAGGGCCAGTTTGACGAGCCGATGATGACCCTGCGCAACCAGGGCCAAATTCTGGGCGCGGAGCGCAAGGGGGACGTCATCGTCGCCTATGGCGAGGTGGAGGGCAACAAGATGGTCGCCCGCCATGTCGAGGTCATCGCCCCCGACACGCGGCCGGCCGGCCGCCACAATGACGAGGCCGTCGGCGAGATTATGAAGCGCACCGAAAACGTGCTGACCATCGATACCGGCGATGAGCTTTTCACTGTCGAAGTCTCCCCAACGGCCGTGGTTGCCATTCCCAGCATCGAAGGCGAAAACAACGTCAACCAGTTGCGCCACCATCTGGAAATCCAACGCATGTCCAAGAGCAAGGGCAACGTCGTCAACCCCGACGAGCTGGTAGAGCAGTATGGCGCGGACACGGTGCGCGCCTATCTGATGTTCTTCGCCAAGTGGGATCAGGGTGGCCCGTGGAGCTACGAGGGCATCAAGGGACCACAGCGATTGCTGCAAGACGTGTGGGAGATCGCCCAGACCCAGCATCCGGAGGGCAGCGATGAGGACGCCTCGCGCGCCCTGCGGCGCAAAACCCACCAGGTCATCCGCAAAGTGACGCAAGACCTGGAGGGCTTTTCGTTCAACACCGCCGTGGCGGCCACGATGGAGCTACGCAACACTATCGTCGCTGCCCAGCGCGCGGAGCGTGTGAACCTCGCCGCGTGGGAGGAGGCCGTCCAATCGCTACTCCTGCTGCTGGCGCCGATCGCGCCCCACATCACCGAGGAGCTATGGGCGCGGCGCGGTCTGCCTTATAGCATCCACCAGCAGCCGTGGCCGCAATGGGACGATGACGTGGCGCGCGAGGAGACGGTCAGCCTCATCGTGCAGATTAACGGTAAGACCCGCGACCGTATCGACGTGGATGCCGGGCTGCCCGAAGCGGAATTGCGCGCCATCGCTCTGGCATCGAACAAGATCAGCCACTGGCTGGACGGTAAGACGCCACAACGTATCATCATCCGTGGTCAGCTGGTCAACATCGTCCTCTAGGCCGGCTTGCGCGGCCGAGTAGATCGGCGGCGCGATTCGCCCTGGCCAGGGCGAATCGCGCCGCCTTTTGTTACCCGGTCAGATGCCGGCCACAGCGCGCAGGCCGGTCAGCAGCTGGTAGAGTCCAAAGCCGGCAAGGGCGACGACGGCAAAGGCGGCCAGGGCGCGATTGAGGCGCGGGTCGATCCGTCCGGTCAGCCCGACCAGCAGGACGAACAGAGCCATGCCGCCGATGAGAGCCGCGTAGAAGCCCAGCAGGAAGGCCAGCCCCAGCGCCGGCCGCTCGCGCCAGCCAGCGACCAGGATGGGGCCGCTGATGGTCGCCCAGAACAGGTATGGTCCGGGGCTGAGGGCGTTCATGACCGCGGCCTTCAGGATGGCCGCCAGGGCGCTGCCGCGCGCCGTCGCTTCGGGGGCCGCGCCGGCCGTCCATTGCCGGAACGCCCGCCATGCTCCCCAGCCCAGGTAGAGCAGAAACACACCGCCAGCCACCTGCAGGCCGGCCAGCCAGCGCGCCGGCAGGCGAGTGAGCACGACCAGCACCAGGGTGATGATGGGTGGGTCGCTGATGAGGGGGGCCAGCACGGCCGGCAGGGCACGCCTCCACCCGTCGCGCGCCACCAGCGACAGCAGAAAGGCCTGGAAGGGGCCGGGCTGCGCAGAGGCCGTGCCGCCCAGGAGGAAGCCGCGAAGGAGGTAGGGCAGCAAAGGGTATGGGTGGGGCTAGAGGACGGTCAGGATGTCCGGCCCGTTGGGGGTGATGGCGATGGTGTGTTCGAACTGCACCGATGTCCGACCATCAGCCGTGATGACCGTCCAGCCGTCGGGCAGCATGAACCACTCGTGCGTGCCGGCATTGATCATCGGTTCGATAGTGAAGATCATGCCGGGGATGAGACGCGGCCCGGGGCCGGGCTGGCGGATGTGGGAGACGGACAGGTCTTCGTGCAGGGCGCGGCCGATGCCGTGGCCGCCCCATTCATGCACGACGGTGACGCCCTGGGTATCGGCATAGTCCTCGATGGCACGGCCGATGTCGTGGAGGTGGTTGTTGAACTGCGCCGCCTCGATGCCCCGCCGCAGGGCCTCGCGGCCGATGGCCAGCAGACGCTCCGTCTCCAGCGAGACCTGGCCCACGGGATAGGTGACGCAGGCGTCGCCGCAAAAGCCCTTATAGCGCAGGCCGATGTCGATGCCGACAACATCCCCCTCGTGCAAGACGCGCTCATCGGGCAGACCGTGACAGATCTCGTGGTTGACCGAGGCGCAGATGACGCCGGGGAAGGGCGGGTGTTCGCGGCCGCTGCCGCGATAGCCCTTGTAGAGCGTCTCGGCGCCCTGCTTGTAGATGTGCTCCTCGACCAGCCGGTCTAGCGTCTTGAGTGAGACGCCGGGGCGAATATTCTCCTGGAGGATGTCGAAACATTCGGCCACCAACCGGCCGGACGCGCGCATCCGGGCAATTTCTTTGGCGTTCTTGAGTCTCATAATCGACCATTGAGTATAACACAAAACAGGCTCGCCGCTTGCGCGGCGAGCCTGTTCGATGCCGGTCAATGCCGGCGTGAAAGGTAGAGCGATTACGGAATCATCACCCGGTCGATGACATGGATGATGCCATTGGAGGCCTGGATGTCGTACACGAGCACCTTCGCGCCGCTGATATCGACGATCTGCGAGCCGTTGCGGTGGATGAACAATGGCCGGCCACCGGACAGCGTCGGCACGAGGTCACCGGTCGCCAACTGGTCGCGCGTCAGACGGTCGCTGACGACATGGTAGAGCAGAATGGACTTCAGTTGGTCCTGGGTCAGAGCCGTGTCACCCAGAGCGGCGAAGGCATCGTCGGTCGGAGCAAAGACGGTGTAGTTACCGGGCATGGCGAAGGTCTCGGCCAGGCCGGTAGCCTGCAGCGCGCCGAGCAGGCTGGTGAAGTTGCCCGCCTCGGTGGCGATTTCGGCGATGGTCTTCAGGCCGGCAGTGTCATCGGTCATAGCGGCTTCGTCGGTCGCGGCCGGCGCGGTCGTCTCAGGCATAGTCGCCGGGGGCGTGGTCGTCTCGGGCATGGCCGTTGCGTCAGCGCTCTCGGCTGCCTCGGTCATCATGCTGGCAATCGCCTGCGGCACCAGCACGCCATTGATGGCGTGGATGACGCCGTTCTTGGCGGGGACATCAGCTATCACGACGCGGGCGTCGTTGACATAGACGTTGCCGTTGCGGGTCGTGATCATCAGATCCTCGCCCTGCAGCGTCGTCACCTTGCCCATCTCGATCAACTCATCGCTGGAGTAGTTGCCGGCGACGACGTGGTAGGTCAGCACCGTGGTCAGTGCGCCCATCGGGTCGGCCAGCGCCGCGGCCAGGGTGTCGGGGTTGGCGTTGCCAAAGGCATTGAAGGCGGCGTCGGTGGGGGCGAAGACGGTGTATTGGGCATCGGCCGAGGCCAGCGTGTCGGCCAGGCCCGCGGCGACGATGGCGGCGTGGACGGTGTCGAAGTTGTTGTTCTTGGCGGCGATATCGACGATGTTGTCGTTAGTCTGCGTCTGCGCCGAGACGCCCAACGCGCCAAAGCTAAACAGCAGGACCATGACCAAAGCTAGGAATGCATTACGTTTCACTCTTATTACCTCCGTGTGTAGTTCGTGACAGGCGGCAGCCAACGCGCTCAGCAATCGACTGGGTTGATAGAAGTCAGATGTTGGTTGTGTGCTGCCGGTAATCTGCGCTCATGGTAAGTCATTGCTGGTCGAATTTCCAGACTTACCGCGTTCTGCTCATGATTTGCCAATGTTTTGCACAGAATCGGCAACCTTTTGTCCAGGTGCTCGGGGTCGTGGTTTGATGGGCGAGCCGTCGCCCCAAAGAAGGATGATTGAATAATCACCCGCTCTGGCTAAGGATAATGGATGTTGATATTAATATTATTGACAATTACCGAAAGAAAATGTACACTGCCGTTAAGAATCCTAAGCTGGGGGAGCAGTGGGGTCTATGATGGACGAATCCTTGACACATGATCGCTCCTTGCGCCCATTCTTGACGTTGTGGGTTGGTCAGATGTTTTCGCTGCTGGGCAGCCAGCTGGTGCAGTTCGCGCTCATCTGGTGGTTGACGCAGCAGACCGGCTCGGCCACCGTGCTGGCCATCGCCTCCATCGTCGGCATCGTGCCACAGGCGATTCTCGGCCCCTTCGTCGGCCCTCTGGTCGATCGTTGGAGCCGGCGCTGGACGATGGTTCTGGCCGACGGCGCTGTGGCTGGGGCCACGGCTGTCCTGGTTGTCCTGTTCTGGCTGGGCCTGGTGGAAATGTGGCACGTCTATGTCATCCTCTTCGTTCGCGCTGTGGGCGGCACCTTCCACGGCCCGGCTATGGCGGCCTCAACCACGTTGATGGTGCCTGAAGCCCATCTCACCCGCATCCAGGGCCTCAACCAGATGCTCAACGGCGGTCTGAGCGTCATCTCGGCCCCGCTGGGCGCATTGCTGCTGCAACTGCTGCCGCTGCAGGGTGTGCTCATGCTCGATATCGTCACGGCGGTTCTTGCCATCACAACCGTCTTGATCGTCCCTGTGCCCCAGCCGCGCCACGCCGCCAAAGTCCACGACTCGGCCGCCCGCCAATACTGGGCGGACTTGCGCGCCGGCCTGCGCTACGTCCTCAGTTGGCGCGGCCTGCTCATCCTGATGGTCATGGCCACGTTCATCAATCTGGTGCTGGCCCCATCGACGAGCTTTCTGCCCCTGCTGGTACAGGGTCACTTCCAGGGCACGGCCTGGCATCTGGGCGCGCTGGAGGCCGGGCTGGGCGTCGGCGTGATTGCCGGCGGCCTGCTGCTGGGCGCATGGGGCGGCTTCAAGCGGCGCATCTTCACGTCGCTGGTGGGCCTGGTCGGGCTGGGGCTGAGCGTCCTCATGATCGGCCTGGTGCCGGCGTCGCTCTTCCCGCTGGCGGTCGTGGCCATGGGCCTGATGGGCATGATGTCGGCCATCACCAACGGCCCGCTGATGGCCGTCATGCAGGCCACGGTAGACCCGGCCATGCAAGGGCGCGTCTTTACCCTGCTGAGCAGCGCGGCCACGGCGATGATGCCCCTTGGCCTGGCCCTGGCCGGGCCGCTGGCCGACGTCATCGGCGTGCAGACGTGGTTTCTGATCGGTGGGTTGGTGACGCTGGCCATTGGTGTCAGCGGCTTCTTTTTCCGCTCGCTGGCCACGTTGGAGCGGGAAGGCGGCCAACACCCCGCGGCCGCGCCCCCCGCGCGGCCGATGGCAACGCCGGCCGACTAGCGCTGCGGCCGGCGACTGGACGACCAGCCGCGGTCAGATCGACGTATTGATTGACCGCAGGGCGATGCCGAACAGGAAAAGCGTCGTGAAGGCCAGCACCCATTGCGCCCGGTTCGTGTCGTCGCCGCGCAGGACGGAGACGTAGACAAATGGCAGGAAGATCAGGGCAAAGACGCCGTAGAGCAAGTGGATTTCTGGCCGCTGCATCTGCCCATTGCCGCCACCGAGCCAGAGAATGCCGCCCATGATGGTCTGGGCGACGAAGATCAGTTGGCCGATGAACGCTGCGCCGAGGTAGTTGGCGTTGACCGACTGGCCCCGAATGGCCCGGAACAGGCCCCATAGGCCCAGAATCAGGAAGAACAGCCATGCCGTGTTGGATAGCGCGTGGTGGATGTTGACCAATGTTGACATGCTTGTGTGCCTCAATAAGGGCGAGTGTAGCAGCGGCTGAAGCCTTGTCAAAGCGGGGACAGGGCGGGGCGGATACGATACAATTCGGCCCATGGAGTCATATCAACGCGCCCTTGATTATCTCTATGGATTCATCAACTTCGAGCATAAATCGCTCGATCGCTACCAGGCGGCCAAGATCGACGTCGATCGGCCGCGGCGGTTGCTGGCCCTGCTTGGTGACCCGCACAAGCGCTTCCCCTCTCTCCACATCGCCGGTACGAAGGGCAAAGGCTCCGTGGCCGCCATGTCGGCCGCCTGCCTGCGCCTGGCCGGCCTGCGGGTGGGGCTTTACACTTCGCCCCACCTGCGCGAGTTCCGCGAGCGCATCCGTATTCTGACGCCTGACGACGACGACGGACGTATCTCCGAAGAGGCCTTCGTCGAGACGATGGCTCGCGTGCGCCCGGCCGTGGCGCAGACGCCGGGCATCACCTGGTTCGAGATCGTCACCGCGCTGGCGTTCGACTACTTTGCCGCCGCCGGGGTGGATATCGCCGTCGTCGAGGTAGGCCTGGGTGGGCGGCTGGACGCCACTAACGTGCTGCTGCCCGACGTAGCCGTCATCACCAGTCTGAGCCTCGACCACACGCAACTGCTGGGCAACACGCTGGCCGAGATCGCCTTCGAGAAGGGCGGCATCATCAAGACGGGCGTGCCGGTGGTCGTCGCGCCGCAACAGCCGGAGGCGCTGGCCATGCTGGAGGGCATCGCCGCCGAGCGGGGCGCGCCCCTGACTGTCGTCGGCCGCGATTGGCGCTACGAAGTGGCCCGGCGGGACGGCCAACAAGTTCTTATCACCGGTGGCGGCCCGGCGCAGACGTTCATCCCGCCGGGCACGTCCTTCGTCGTCGGCCTAGCCGGCCGTCACCAGGCCGACAACGCCGCCGTCGCTCTGGCGGCGCTGGAGCAGGTCCGTCGCCGCTTGCCGATGCTGACCGTGGCCCACATGCAGCACGGTCTGGCGGCCGTGGATTGGCCCGGCCGCCTGCAGGTGTTGCCGGCGGCGGCCGGGCAGCCAGCCATTCTGGTCGATTGCGCCCACAACGACGACTCGGCGGCCAAGCTGGTGGCCGCGCTGCGCGAGGCGTATACCTACGACCGCCTGGTGCTGCTCTTCGGCGCGCCGGAGGACAAGAACGTGGTCGGGATGTTGTCGCGGCTGCTGCCGCTGGCCGATGCGGTGGTCATGACTACGGCTAACCATCCCCGCTCAGCCACGCCGGAGCAGCTGGCCGCCATGGCGCGTGAGCTGGGCCGCGAGGCGACCATGACCCACAGCGTCGCCGAGGGGCTTGATGCCGCCCTGGCCGCGGCCGGGCCGGGCGATCTGGTCTGCGTCACTGGCTCGATCATCGTCGTGGGCGACTTGCTTAATCATTGGGACACCTTACAATCGGATGCACGTAGCTATGGATGATTTCGACTACTCTCAGTTCCCCGATCTGCCGGAGTTGTTCCCCGAACTAAGCGGCGACCTGTTTGACCAGCCATTGACCAAGGACAAGAACGGCGTGATCGAGTGCCCGTTCCTGCCCCTGCGCGACGTAGTCCTTTACCCGCAGATGGTTATGCCGCTGTTCATCGGCCGCGAGCGCTCGTTGGCGGCCATCAAGGCGGCCAATCGCAACCACGAGAACCTGATCGTCGCCGCCCAGCGCGACAACGATGCGGTCGATCCGGAAGAGGAAGACCTTTTCGGCATCGGGACGGAGGCGACCATCGGCCGCGTCCTGCGTATGCCCGACGACACCACCAGCGTGTTGGCCCAGGGCCGCCGCCGCGTGAAGATCATCGCCTATACCCAGTGGGAACCCTACATTCGCGTCCGGGCGCGCATTATCACGGAGCCGGCTGAGTGGCAGGCCAACACCGAGGCGCTCATGCGCGCCGTCCAGGCCCTGTTCGAGAAGGTCGTCGGCCTGAACCACAGCCTGCCGGAAGAGGCTTACAGCTACGCCCTGAATCTCGACCAACCCGGCTGGCTGGCCGACTTCGTTGCCTCTACATTGCCTCTGCCCATCGTCACCCGGCAGGAGATCATGGAGATGCTCGATCCCCATGAGCGCTTGCAGATCATTAGCATCCTGCTGGCTAAGGAGCTGGACGTGCTGGAGCTGGAAGACGAAATCCAGAGCCAGGTGCAGCAGGAAGTGGACCGCTCCCATCGCGAGCACTTCCTGCGCGAGCAGATGCGCATCATCCAGGGCGAGTTGGGAGAGTTGGATGTCTTTGGCCAGGAGCTGGACGAGCTGCGCCAGGCGGTAGTTGCCAAGAGCTTGCCCGACGATGTGCGCGCCAAGACGGAGAAGGAGTTCTCGCGGCTGGCGGCCATGCCACCCATGTCGCCGGAGATCGGCATCATTCGCACCTACATCGACTGGATTCTGGACTTGCCGTGGGTGGAGCTTTCGGTTGATAACCTCGATGTGGCCAACGCCGCCGCCGTGCTTGACGCCGACCACTTCGGTCTGGAGAAGATCAAGGACCGCATTCTGGAGTACATCGCCGTCCGGCGCATCGCGCCGGACAGCATGCGTAGCCCGATTTTGTGCTTCGTGGGGCCACCGGGTACGGGCAAGACCTCGCTGGGGCGTTCCATCGCGCGGGCGCTCGGCCGCGAGTTCGTGCGTATCAGCCTGGGTGGCGTGCGCGACGAGGCCGAGATTCGCGGTCACCGTCGCACCTACATCGGCGCAATGCCCGGCCGCGTCATCCAGGCCATGCGCCGCGTCGGCACGTGCAACCCGCTGTTCATGCTCGACGAGGTGGACAAGCTGGGCAACGACTTCCGCGGCGACCCGGCCGCGGCCCTGCTGGAGGTACTCGACCCGGAGCAGAACAACACCTTTGTCGATCACTACCTGGGCATGGAGTATGACCTCTCGCGCGTCCTCTTCGTCACGACGGCCAACTTCCTCGACCCCATTCCGCCCGCGCTGCAAGATCGCATGGAGGTCATTGAGTTCTCCAGCTACATGGAGGAGGAAAAGCTGGGCATCCTCAACCAGTTCCTGCTGCCGCGGCAACTGGCGGAGCATGGTCTGGGCGAGAAGGGCATCACCTTCGCGGAGTCGGCGCTGCGGGTGCTCATTCGCGAGTACACACGCGAGGCGGGCGTGCGCAATCTGGAGCGCGAGACGGCCAATATCTGCCGCAAGATCGCCCGCATGGTGGCCGAGGACGCGCCCTTCCCGCAAAATATCACCGACGATGAGGTGCGCGCCCTGCTTGGCCCGCCGCGCTTTGCCGATGACATGCGCCCCGACGAGGATGAGGTCGGCGTGGCCACGGGCGCAGCCTGGACGGCCGCCGGCGGCGAACTGATGATCATCGAAGTCAACCTGATGCCGGGCAAGGGCACGCTCATTCTGACCGGCCAGTTGGGCGAGGTCATGCGCGAGAGCGCCCAGGCGGCCCTGACCTACACCCGCAGCCAGGCGACGGCATTGGGCATCGACCCGGAGCGCTTCGAGAAGCAGGACATCCATATCCACCTGCCGGAAGGGGCTGTGCCCAAGGATGGCCCATCGGCCGGGGCGGCGCTGGCGACGGCCCTCATTTCGGCCTTCACCAACCGCCCCATCCGCCGCGACGTCAGCATGACCGGCGAGATCACTTTGCGCGGCCGGATGCTGCCCGTCGGCGGCGTACGCGAGAAGGCGCTGGCCGCCCGGCGCGCGGGCGTCCGCACCTTTATTCTGCCGCGCAAGAACGAGCGCGACCTGCTCGACATCCCCCCGCACCTGCGCAAGGACGTCAACTTCGTCCTCGCTGACCGCCTGGAGCAGGTGCTGGAGGCGGCGCTGTTCGCGTCCCCCAATGGAGAGATAAGCCCATGATCCCGATTGCCACCTTCTCCATCGTTGCCTATGACCCCGCCCGTGAGGAGTGGGGCGTGGCCGTGCAGTCGAAGTTCCTGGCCTGTGGCGCGGTTGTCAGTTGGGCGCGGGCGGGTGCGGGGGCGGTGGCCACGCAGTCGTTTGCCAATGTCGCCTACGGCAGCGACGGCCTGGAGATGATGGCCGGCGACATGAGCGCCGAGGAGACCATCGCCGCGCTGACAGCCGCCGACGAGCAGCGGGCGCAGCGGCAGGTGGGCGTGGTGGACAAGCGCGGCCGGGCGGCGGCCTACACCGGCGCGGAGTGCTATGACTGGGCCGGCCACGCCATCGGCGACGGCTTTGCCTGCCAGGGCAACATCCTCGTCCCCGGAACGGTGGCGGCCATGGCCACGGCCTTCGAGGAGGCCCGCCACGGCTCCGGCGAACTGGCCGACTGGCTGGTGCGCGCTCTGGCCGCGGGGCAGGCCGCGGGCGGCGATCGGCGTGGGCGACAGGCGGCCGGCGTGCTGGTCGTGCGCCACAACGGCGGCTATGGCGGCAACAACGACCGCTACCTCGACCTGCGCGTGGACGACGATCCGCAACCCATCGACCGGCTGGCGACCCTGGTACAGATGCACCACCTTTTCTTCGGCGTCACCGAGCCGGCCGACCTTGTGCCGCTGGCCGGCGTGGCCGCTGACTTGCAGGCGCTCTTGCGCCGGACGGGCCACTACACCGGCCCGGTCAGCGGCGTCTTCGACGAGCCGACGCGCCGGGCGCTGCGGGCGCTGGTGGGCAGCGAGAATCTGGAGGAGCGTTGGGATGGCACGGGCGACCAGATCGACAGCGTGGTGGTGGAGTTCCTGCTGAAGCGATTCGGCTAAGGCGCGTGATGGAGCCGGGGAGAGAGATGAGCGAGCAACGTCGCCTGCTGATCGAACGGCCAATCGTCGTCCGCACCTATGACATCGACTTCGCCAACATCGTCCACAACATCGTCTACTTCCGCTGGCTGGAAGACCTGCGCTCGGAGATTCTGGCCGACGTGCTGCCCATCGCCGACCTTTTGGCGACCGGCATCAGCCCCATCGTGACGGCCAGCGCGGTCGAGTATCGCTCGCCGGTGCGCATTGGCGACGCGCTCACCGGCCGCATGTGGGTGGCCGAACTGGGCAACACGCGCTGGACGCTGGCGGCCGAGATGGTCGTCGGCGAGCGCCTCGGCGCCACCGCCCGGCAGAGCGGCTACTTTGCCGACTTGAGGACGTTGCGGCCGGTGCGGGTGCCCGCTGCCCTACGCCAGGCGTGGGAAAATGGCGTTGGCTCCTAGCCGGCCTGAGTGGGCGCGGCCAGATACTCCAGTGTCGCCTGTGCCATCACGCCCGAACGGGTTTCGCCTTGCTGGGCGGCATATTGATCGACCAAAGCCAACAGACGCTCAGGAACGGTGACATCGACCTGTGTTGTTTTGCCAGACAGCTTTGATAGATCGATCGTGACCAGCGCCCAAACTCCATCGGCATAGTGTGGATCGTCGCGATGCGTCTCGATAGAGGTCGGAGAAGGCACGGGTTCGCCGTCAATCAGAAGGCCCTCGATGTGGCCCTCGATGTGGCATTCGATGGCCTCAACAACTTCGGCCAATGCCTCGTCAATCGTCTCCCCGGCTGAGAAGCAACCGGGCAGATCCGGGACAGTTACCCCGTAGTCAGAATCCAGATCTTTGTGTAGTACAACCTGATTGACTGACAGATTTAATCAAAGATAAGCGGGGTCTCCTTGGCATGGTGTATGCTTATCAGTGACCAAACCGATAGCAACCCAACAAGGAGACCACCGTGAGTAATCATAGCACGCTCTTTA
>WBZM01000792.1_pt1 | contig 37987 bp, 33 predicted proteins | sample 5204271 | NCBI WGS metagenome assembly WBZM01 (sample SAMN12344346, study PRJNA552823) | activated sludge metagenome | biome: Activated sludge suspended growth; feature: Nitrification reactor; material: Wastewater; isolation source: activated sludge from nitrification reactor of wastewater... | reverse complement strand
TAGGGCAATCGCATCAACTATCCCCAAGCCCCAACAGGCTAGCGCGATATGAATCTGAGGAAGCGGCGAGGATACGACGCGTGTAGATTCCGCCCTTTCGCGTGGACGTATCGAGGCGAAACAGATTGAGGACAAGGCGACGGATGATGGCCAGATTGGCGCCCGCATTCTTTACGCGGGCGCGCATCTGGTCATCGTTCAACGCCACATCGAGACACCAATGAACGCTATTCTCGATGCTCCAATGAGCGCGTACCGCGTTGGCCAGTACAGCGGCCTCGGGGACGATGCTGCCGATGTACAGGCGTCGTTCGAAACTGGTCTTGCCGTTGATCGTGCGCTCCGCTTCGACCACGCCAAACGTCTTCAGATCAACCCATTGCTGCGGTTGGGCCAGGCAGTCGAGTTGCGAGAACGCCCAGCAGCGCCTGACTTCCAGCCGGCCATGATCCTTCTCGACCGACTCGACGTAGGTGTGGGGCGTGTTCTTCCAGTTCTCGGCCTGGCCGATCTCAAAGAAGCTCGTGATCGACTCGGCCAGTTTGGGTTGGTTGTCCTTCACCGCCAGAATGTAATCGGCCTCCTTGTCCCGAATCGCTTGGGCAATGTTGGCGTGCGTCCCCATGGCGTCGATGGTGACGATCACACCCTTGAGCAGGAGCGCTTCGAGCAATACGGGAATCGCTGTCAGTTCATTGGACTTCTCGGCACAGGCCTCTTGTCCCAGCACCAGCCGTGCCCCGGCGGCAAAGGCGCTCACCAGATGCAGCGCCTGTTTGCCCGTCATCTTGCTGCGCCGACTCGCCTTGCCGTCAATGGCAACGACGCTCCCCTGGGCGAGGCTCGGCAGCACGCCGCCGACCCACAGGCGAAAGCTCTTCTCCACGGTGCGCCGATCCAGCAGGCCAAACAATCGGCCCAGAGTGTCGTGCGAGGGAATGCCGTTCTCCAGCTTCAGAAACCGACGCAGCCAGTCGATCCGTTCGTTACCCCAGGCCTCAATGCCGACAAAGTCATCCACGCCGCAGAGCATTGCGCAGGCCGCCAACACCAGCATCTCCACCAGGTCATGTTTCGACCGGCCCGCGACGCGCGGGTCCGGAATCTCCGCAAAGGCCTCCGCAATCGACAGCCGCTTGGATGCTGGAACTTCCTGCTTTCCCGTCTTCATGAGTCGCCCCAAAAAGACAGTAAGCTACACAACTCAAGAGACTGTGAACAGCCCCTTCGCAACTCATTGAACGTAAACAATTATTTCAGTGAGTCAACGACAATGGCATTTGCATTTTGATGCGATTGCCCTGTTTTTGGCCGGCACCTGCCTTCCGGTTTACGCATAAGCCGCTATAATTACCCAGTTATATTTTTTGGGGATAGAGGTTATCAGCATGGCCGAGCAACACTCCTCCAAGGGCATCATGTGGGCGACGATCATCGTTGCCATTATTCTGATCGCCATTATTTACCCGCTGACCGTCAAGCAATCCAAGTCCGCTGCAGATGCAGCGGGCGGCAATGACTCTGCGGATGTGCGCATCCAGCCGGTCGCCAGATTCGAACTCGCCAAGGCCGCCCCCGCTGTTGCCGCCGGCCCGAAGGATGGCGCCACCGTTTTCAACTCGGTCTGCGGCGCCTGCCACAACACCGGCGCCGCGGGCGCGCCCAAGGTCGATGACAAGGCCGCCTGGGCGCCGCGCATCGCCCTGGGCAACGATGCCCTGTACAAGAGCGCGGTCGCCGGCAAGGGCGCGATGCCGCCCAAGGGTGGCGCGGCCGACCTGTCCGATGCCGAAATCAAGGGCGCGGTCGATTACATGCTGGCCAAGGTCAAGTAAGCAATCCGGCTGCCGGAAAGAGGGAGGCTGCGGCCTCCCTTTTTCGTGGACGCAAACAAGGCGCCTCGTGGGCGCCTTTCCCGGGCCCGCTCTTGGAGGGCCAGCCACGGAACGCTGCAAGCCGGTTTACTTCTTCACCGCTTCGCCAGCCTTGGCCGGTTCGGTTTTCGGCGCTTCGGCCTTGGGGGCTTCCGGAACCTTTACTTCAGTCTTCACCGCCTGCTTGGCCGGCTTCGCCTCGGCCGCCTTGGCATCAACCTTGATTTCGGTGGCGGTAGCCGTCGGCTTGGCTTCCGGAGCCTTCACTTCTGCCTTCGGTGCTTCGGCCTTGACAACCGCGGACGTCGGGGCGGCAGCGGGTTTGACTTCGGCGGCCGGCTTGACATCGGCAGCGTGGGCGACACCAAAAGCGGCGGCGAGGGCGAGGGCGACAAGTTGCCTGGTCATGGTGATTCTCCTTACGTGGTTTATTCGGAACATCATCCGGCTTTGCGAAATCGCGCTGCCTTGTCCCGAATAACGCGGGCCGTCAGCGCCCGGATGTCATAAGGAAGGTAACCCGGTGTAACGCAGCGTGACGAAACCGTTAGCGCTTGTTGCCGGCCAGCATGGCCTTCAGCGCGTCGAGCCGGGCGCTGCCTGTGGCCCTGTCCGGTGCAATGGACTCCTTGCCGCCTGAGAACCGGATATCCTCCCTGCCCATTTCGGCGATGAAGCGCGAGGGTTCGCCGGGAATGAACTCGCGCGCCTGCTTGCGGCGTTCGCAGTAGGATAGGTGCAGCGAGCGCTGGGCGCGGGTGATGCCGACATACATCAGCCGGCGTTCTTCTTCAAGTTTCACCGGGTCGAGGGACTCGCGGTGCGGCAGGATGCCCTCTTCGACTCCGACCAGGAAGACGTGCCGGTATTCCAGGCCCTTGGCGGCATGCAGGGTCGACAGCTGCACGGCGTCGATGTCATCGGAATCCTGCTTGTCGAGAAGGTTGATCAGCGCAATACCTTGCGTCAGGTCGATCAAGCTCTTGCCACCTTCCTCGCCCTTCCTGTTGAGCCAGTCGGCGAATTCGCAAACATTGCCCCAGCGCGTCCGGGCAGTGCGATCGTCATCATGATCGAGAAGATGGGCCTCGTAGTCGATGGCCTTCAGCAGGTCCGGGAGCACTTGCTGTGCCGGCTCGCGTCCGGCCCGTTGTTGCAGCCGGCCGATGAACTGGCAGAAGGCAAGGAGCGGCTCGATCTGGCGTGCCTGGACCCGATGCGCAAAGCCTTCCTCACTGGCGCCACGGAACAGCGAGACATGACGTTCGCCAGCGTACTGGCCAAGCACCAGCAGGGTCGCCGCGCCGATGCCGCGCCTGGGCGTCGTTGCGGCGCGGATGAAGGCCGGGTCGTCGTCGGCGTTGCCCAGCAAGCGCAGGTAGGCAGTGATGTCCTTGATTTCCGCCTTGTCGAAGAAGGACTGTCCGCCGGAAAGGACATAAGGAATCTTCTGGTTGCGTAGCTGCGTCTCGAGCAGGCGCGCCTGGTGGTTCGAACGATAGAGGACGGCATAATCCCCGAACCTGCCGCGATGCTCGAAGCGGTGCGCCTGCAGTTTCATGACGACGCCTTCGGCCTCGGCTTCGTTGTCCTTGCAGGCGGTGACGGTGATCTGGTCGCCGTGGCCCAGTTCGGACCACAGCGTCTTGTCGAAGAGCTTTTCGTTGTGGGAAATGACGCTGTTGGCCGCCTTGAGGATCCTTGCGGTCGACCGGTAGTTCTGTTCCAATTTGACCACCTTCAGCGCCGGAAACTCGGCCGGCAACCTCTTCAGGTTGCCGATGTCGGCGCCGCGCCAGCCATAGATCGCCTGATCGTCATCACCCACCGCGGTGAACCGGGCGCGGATGCCGGTCAGCAACTTGAGCAAGTGGTACTGGCCAGCATTGGTGTCCTGATACTCGTCCACCAGCAGATAGCGCAGGTGATTCTGCCATTTCTCGGCAATTTGCGGATGCTCATTGAAGAGCTTGACCGGGAGGCCGATCAGGTCGTCGAAGTCCATCGCCTGATACGCCTTCAGCGTTGCCTCGTAGGACAGGTACGCATGAGCGGCCCGCGCTTCGAGTTGGTTCGTTGCGAGCCTTCCGGCGGCTTCGGGCGTCACCAGTGCATTCTTCCAGTTGGAGATGATCGCCTGCAGGTGGCGCAGCGTCCCCTTGTCGATGGTTCCGGCGACGTCAGCGACGATGCCCGCGCAATCGGCCGCGTCGAAGATCGAGAAGCGGGGCTTGTACCCAAGCGACCTGGCTTCCTCGCGCAGGATGCGCACCCCGAGTGCGTGGAAGGTCGAAATCTGCATTTCGTCGGCCGTCGACCGCGACAGGATCCTGCCGACCCGCTCCTGCATCTCCTTCGCCGCCTTGTTGGTGAAGGTGATGGCGGCCACGTTGCGCGGCTCGAAGCCGCAGTCGCGAACGAGATAGGCGATCTTCTCCGCTATCACACGGGTCTTGCCCGAGCCAGCGCCGGCCAGAACAAGCAGGGGACCGTCAAGGTAATGGATCGCTTCGCGCTGCTGGGGATTGAGGCCGGACATGGGTCGGAATCCACAAGGGATGCCGCCACCGGCAGCGCCGGTGACATAAGGACAGCGCCCCGGAGGTCCGGGGCGCTATGACTGAGCAAGAGAATTCTACCTCAAGCCGATCGAACCGTTGTCCGGCGTCGGCCGGTGCGCGTCAGACGATGTCGAGGTGACCGATGCCGCTGGTCAGGTCGCGATCCTTGGATTCCTTGCCGTACAGCTTGATCTGCAGGCGCAGGTCGTTCAACGAGTCCGCGTTGCGCAAGGCGTCCTCGTAGCTGATCTTGCCGGCTTCGTACAGTTCGAAAAGCGACTGGTCGAAGGTCTGCATCCCGAGTTCGCGCGACTTCTTCATGATTTCCTTGATCTCGCCCACCTCGCCCTTGAAGATGAGGTCGGAAATCAGCGGCGAATTGAGCATGACCTCGACGGCCGCCACCCGTCCCTTGCCGTCCTTCTTGGCGATCAGGCGTTGCGAAACCATGGCGCGCAAATTGAGCGAGAGGTCCATCAGCAATTGCGAGCGGCGGTCTTCGGGGAAGAAGTTGATGATGCGGTCGATCGCCGTGTTGGTGCTATTGGCGTGCAGCGTCGCCAGCGCCAGATGGCCAGTTTCGGCGAAGGCGATCGCGTAGTCCATAGTGTCGCGGTCACGGATTTCACCCATGAGGATGACATCCGGCGCCTGGCGCAGCGTGTTCTTCAGGGCCGGCTTCCAGTCGTCGGTATCGACGCCGATTTCGCGCTGCGTGATGATGCAGTTCTTGTGCTCGTGAACGTATTCGATCGGGTCCTCGACCGTGATGATGTGGCCGAAGCTGTTCTCGTTGCGGTAATCGACGAGAGCGGCCAGCGAAGTCGTCTTGCCGGTGCCGGTGCCGCCGACGAAGATCACCAGACCGAGCTTGGTCATCGCGACGTCCTTGAGAACGGGCGGCAGGCCGAGTTCGTCAAGGGTCGGAATGGACTGGTTGATGGTCCGGCAGACGACGCCGACGCGCCCCTGCTGAATGAAGGTGTTGACCCGGAAGCGGCCGATCCCGGCCGGCGAGATGGCGAAGTTGCATTCCTTGGTCGCCTCGAATTCGGCCGCCTGTCGGTCGTTCATGATCGAGCGCGCCAGTTCCTGGGTATGCGACGGCGTCAGGACCTGATTGGAAACCGGCATGATCTTGCCGTCAACCTTGATGGCCGGCGGAAAACTTGCCGTGATGAACAAGTCAGACCCCTTCTTCTGCACCATCAGGCGCAGGAGGTCGTGCATGAATTTCATTGACTGGTCGCGTTCCATAACCCTTCCTCTTTCCCTGATCTACACCGGCTCAGCCGGGGAAGTTGTCCTTGTTGGTTGCCCGGGCCCTGGCCTCGGCACTGGACACCACGTTGCGCCGCACCAGGTCGAGCAGGTTCTGGTCCAGCGTCTGCATCCCGAAATTCTGGCCGGTCTGGATCGCCGAGTACATCTGTGCCACCTTGTTCTCGCGAATGAGGTTACGGATGGCCGGGGTGCCGATCATGATTTCGTGGGCGGCGACGCGGCCCATGCCGTCCTTGGTCTTGAGCAGGGTCTGCGAAATGACGGCGCGCAGCGACTCGGAAAGCATCGAACGGACCATTTCCTTTTCCGCCGCCGGGAAGACGTCGACGATCCGGTCGATGGTCTTGGCGGCCGACGAGGTGTGCAGCGTGGCGAAGACGAGGTGGCCGGTTTCCGCCGCGGTCAGCGCCAGGCGGATGGTTTCGAGGTCGCGCATTTCGCCGACGAGGATGACGTCCGGATCCTCGCGCAATGCGGAGCGCAGGGCGTTGGCAAACGACAGCGTGTGCGGGCCGACCTCACGCTGGTTGATCAGGCACTTCTTGGCCTCATGCACGAATTCGATGGGGTCTTCGACGGTAAGGATATGCGCGTACTCGTGCTCGTTCACGTGATTGACCATGGCCGCAAGTGTCGTTGACTTGCCGGAACCGGTCGGGCCGGTCACCAGCACGATGCCGCGTGGGTATTCGGCAATATCCTTGAAGACCTTCGGGCAATTGAGGTCTTCAAGTGACAGGATCTTCGAGGGAATGGTCCGGAAGACCGCTCCGGCGCCGCGCTGCTGATTGAAAGCGTTGACGCGGAAACGGGCCAGGTTGGGGATTTCGAACGAGAAATCGCACTCCAGCGTCTCTTCGTAGATCTTCCGCTGGGTGTCGGTCATGATGTCGTACACCATGCTGTGTACGTCCTTGTGCTCCATCGCCGGCAGGTTGATGCGGCGGACGTCGCCATGAACACGAATCATCGGCGGCAATCCCGAAGACAGGTGGAGGTCGGAAGCCTTGTTCTTGACTCCAAAGGCCAGCAGTTCTGTGATGTCCATGCGGATCGTCCTTAGGGCGCGTGTATACTGAAACAGGGAGAATTCCAAACAATTATGAGCGCAATCGCCTCCAGCCTGCAAGCAGTCAGACGACGTATTGCCACCGCGGCACGGGATTTTGGCCGTTCGCCAGGGGAAATCAGCCTTCTTGCGGTCAGCAAGACCTGGCCGGTGGACTGCGTCCTGGAGGCAAGCAGGGCGGGACAGCGGTTGTTTGGCGAGAACTACGTGCAGGAAGGTGTCGCCAAGGTGCTCGCGACGGCCAGCCTCGGTCTCGAGTGGCATTTCATCGGCCCGTTGCAGAGCAACAAGACACGACTGGTCGCCGAGCATTTTTCGTGGGTGCACTCGATCGAGCGTCTGAAGGTGGCCGAGCGGCTCTCCGCGCAGCGTCCGGAAGACCTGCCGCCGCTTTCCGTCTGCATCGAGGTGAACGTCTCCGGTGCTGCGACCAAGAGCGGCTGCACCCCAGGAGAGGCGCTGGAACTGTGTTGGGCGGTTTTCCGCCTGCCGCGCCTGAAGCTGCGCGGCTTGATGGCGATTCCCGACGCGGCGGACGATTTTGCGGCCCAGCGGGTGCCATTTCGCCAGTTGCGCGAGCTGCGCGAGCAAATTCGCGCTGCCGGACTGCCGCTCGATACCCTTTCCATCGGAATGTCCCACGATCTTGAAGCGGCCGTTGCCGAGGGTGCGACAATTGTTCGCATCGGCACGGCAATTTTTGGTGAGAGAGGTCACGCATGAAGATTTCCTTCCTCGGGGGCGGCAACATGGCGAATGCGCTGATCGGCGGCATGTTGCAGCAGGGATTCGCCGCCTCCGACATCGACGTCATCGATCCCGGCGCCGACGCGCGCATCCGGCTGGCCACGACTTACGCGGTCAACTGCGTGGAATCGGCCGACATGCTGGCGGAAGTCGGCGATCTGCTCGTTCTGGCGGTCAAGCCGCAGCAGATGCGGGAAGCCGTCGCGCCGCTGGTCGGCAGACTGGGCGATGCCCTCGTCGTCAGCATCGCCGCCGGACTCGACATGGCGACACTTTCCCGCTGGCTGGGCGGGCACCGCCGGATCGTTCGCTGCATGCCGAATACGCCGGCGCTGATCGGCGCCGGCATGACCGGGCTGTGCGCGCTGCCGGAAGTGAGCGAAGATGAACGTTTCGCCGCCGACCGCGTGTTGCGCTCGGTCGGCGCGACCGTGTGGATCGCCGACGAGGCCAGGATGGATGCCGTCACTGCGGTTTCCGGCAGCGGCCCGGCCTACGTCTTTCTCTTCATCGAGGCTCTGGAACAGGCGGCCGCCGAGCTTGGCCTTGCCCCGGAACAGGGCCGTCAGCTGGCGATCGGAACGGTACAGGGCGCTGCGGCGCTCGCCGCACAATCCCCGGAACCGGCCTCGGTGCTGCGGGAGAGCGTGACCTCGAAGGGGGGGACCACCGCCGCTGCGTTGTCCGTGATGTCCGAGATGGGCGTCCGGGAAGGCATCGTCAGCGGCGTCAGGGCGGCCGAAGCGCGCGGCCGGGAACTGGGTCGCTTGCTGGGAGCGAGCTGATGCAGGTGCTGATCTTTCTTGTCGATGCCGTTGTCGGCTTCTTCTGCACGCTGTTCCTGCTTCGCTTCCTGATGCAGCTGACGCGCGTTTCGTTTGCCGGGCAGTTCGGCGATTTCGTCGTCAAGCTGACGAACTGGGCGGTGAAGCCTCTGCGCCGCGTCATCCCTGGCATCGGCGGCATCGACTGGGCCAGCCTAGTAGCGGCACTTGTCCTGCAACTCCTGCTGTCGGCGCTGCTGGTCGGCCTTGCGGGCCCGTCGGTGGCGGCCAGTGGCAGCGCGGTCGCGTTGATGGCGCTTACGCTTGCGGTGCGCACCCTGCTGCGCCTGGCGATCTACATCGTGATCGTTACGCTGATCCTGCAGGCGGTATTGTCGTGGATCAATCCCCATTCCCCGCTGGCGGCTCCCGCCAGTCAGCTGACCAGGCCGATACTCGATCCGATCCGGCGCTTCGTTCCGCTCGTTTCCGGCATCGACCTCTCGCCGCTGATCGCCATCCTGCTGTTGCAGGCCGTCCTGATGTTCTTGTGAACGAGTGGTTTCGCGTCGGCGACGACGGCTGCATCACATTGCAGCTCCACATCCAGCCCGGTGCGAAGACGACCGGATGTGCAGGACTGCATGGCGATGCTTTGAAAATCCGCCTCGCCGCGCCACCGGTCGACGGCAGGGCCAACCTGGCACTGCTCAGGTTCCTTGCCGATGCGCTGAAACTTCCTCCAGCCGCAGTCGTCCTCAAGAGCGGTCATGCCTCGCGGCGCAAGGTGATTGAAGTCCGCGGGGCGCCGCCAGACGCAGTCGCCGCTCTTGCTCAGCCTTCGTAGACGACGCGGCCGGCAACCAGGGTCAGCTTGACCTTGCCGGTCATCATGCAGCCCGTCCACGGCGAGTTCTTGCCACGACTCTTCAATGCCTCCGCCGTCAACTGCCAGGTCGCGCGCGGATCGAAGATGCAGACGTCGGCGACGCTGCCGACGGCCAGCTGGCCGCTTGCCAGCCCAAGGATTTCGGCCGGCGCCGAGGTAATCCTGTCCAGTGCGGCAGGCAGGGAGACTCCGGCGGCGGCGGCCCATTTCAGGGTCAGCGGCAACAGTACTTCGAGGCCGGTCGCCCCCGGCCTCGCTTCACCGAACGGGAGCAGCTTGTCGTCAGCGCCGACCGGGGTGTGGTCGGAGCAGATGGCGGCAAGACCGGTCGCCGCCGCGCGGGACAGCGCCTGACAGTCGCTCTGGGCGCGCAGCGGCGGGCAGAAGCGGGCATGCGGGTCGAAGAAGCCGATATCGTCCTCGGTAAGCAGCAGGTGATGGACGCCGATGTCGCAGGTGACCGGCAGCCCTTCGTCGCGCGCCGCACCGACCAGAACCACACCGGCCGCCGAAGACAGGCGCGTGAGATGGACCCGGCAGCCCGTGTCGCGCACCAGTTGCACGATGGTAGCGATGGCAATCGTTTCGGCAGCAACCGGAATGCCGGCCAGGCCAAGGCGGCTGGCGACTTCACCTTCGTGCGCGATGCCGTTGCGCGACAACCAGTAATCCTGCGGCTGCAGCCACACCGAAAAGCCGAAGGTCGCAGCGTATTCCATGGCGCGCAGCAGAGCCTCGGTATCGACGACCGGGACCTTGGCCTGCGAAAACGCGATGCACCCGGCCTTTCGCAAGCCGGCCAGTTCGGCCAGCCTTTCTCCCTGCAGACCTACGGTCAGCGCGCCGAGCGGCAGCACCCGGGCCTTGCCGATTTCCTCGGCGCGGTGGATCAGGCGATCTGCCAGCTCCGGTTCGTCGAGGGGCGGGACGGCGTCGGGGGGTACGACGACGGAAGTCACGCCGCCGGCGACGGCGGCGGCCAACTCGGCCTGGATGCTGTTGAGACGGGCGCCCAGGTCGACCAGCCCCGGGCAGACGACGCAGCCGGCGGCATCGACAATGCTCCCGGCAGCAAACCCGGCCGGCGCTTCTCCCAGCGCGGCGACCCGGCCTTCGGCAATGAACAGCGAAATATTGCGGTCAACGCCGTTCCTGGGGTCAATTACGCGACCGCTGCGAATTTCGATTTTCATGTCAATTCCCCGCAACGATGCTCATCACGGCCATCCGTACCGCGATGCCGAAGGTGACCTGGGGCAGGATCACCGCCTGCGGTCCGTCGGCAACCGCCGAGTGAATCTCGACGCCACGGTTCATCGGCCCCGGGTGCATGACGATGGCGTCCGGCTTGGCGAGCGCCAGCTTCTGCGGGGTCAGGCCGTAGTGGCGGAAGTATTCGCCGGCCGACGGCAGCAGCGCACCGGCCATGCGCTCGTTCTGCAGGCGCAGCATGATGATGACATCACAATCCCTGAGACCCTCGTTCATGTCGTGGAAAACCTGCACGCCGAGTCTGTCAAGATGTTTGGGCAGCAGCGTTTCCGGCCCGATGGCGCGAACCTCCGGCACCCCCAGCGTGTTCAGTGCCTGGATGTCCGAGCGCGCGACGCGCGAATGCAGGATGTCGCCGACGACGGCGACGCGCAACCGGGTGAAGTCCTTCTTGTAGTGGCGGATCGTGTACATGTCGAGCAGCCCCTGCGTCGGGTGCGCATGGCGGCCGTCGCCGGCGTTGATGACATGGACGTCGTCACGGCCGATGCGCTGCAGATGCCCGGCGATCAGGTAGGGCGCGCCGCTCGAAGCATGGCGGACGACAAAGAGGTTGGCGTGCATCGCGCACAGGTTGTCGATGGTATCGAGCAGCGTTTCGCCCTTGGCGGTCGACGAGCGGTTGATGTCGAGATTGATGACGTCGGCCGAGAGGCGCTTGGCGGCGATCTCGAAAGTCGTTCGCGTGCGCGTCGAGTTCTCGAAGAACAGGTTGAACACGCTCTTGCCGCGCAACAGGGGCACTTTCTTGACATCGCGTGCCGAGACTTCCATGAACGAGGCGGCGGTGTCTAGAATCTGCGTGATCACGGGCTGCGGCAGGCCCTCGATCGACAACAGGTGAATCAGGTCGCCGGTCTGGTTCAACTGCGGGTTATGCATTCGCGAGCCTCCAGGCGAGGCAGCCGTCGTCGAGCCTCCCCAGTTCCAGGCTTTCGCCGGCGCTCAGGGTCACATCCCAGACGCAGTAGGCGGGCCCGATCGGCAGCTCGCGACCGCCGCGGTCTGCCAGTACCGCCAGCGCCACCGATGCCGGGCGCCCGTAGTCGAACAGTTCGTTGAGTGCGGCGCGGGTGGTGCGTCCGGTGTAAAGTACGTCATCGACAAGGATCAGGTGACGGCCTTCGATATCGAAGGGGATGACCGTCGGCTTGACTTGCGGGTGCAGGCCCTTTGCGGCGAAATCGTCGCGATAGAAGGACACGTCGATCAGTCCGATGTTCTCGGGCAGGTCGAGGAGTGCCTTGAGTCGTTCGGCAATCCAGGCGCCGCCGCTGAAGATGCCGATCAGTGCGGGCCGGCGATGCAGGTGCGGGCGGATCAGGTCAGCCAGTTGGCGGCACTGGAGCTCGGCGTCAGGCAGGGGGCTGGGCAGGGGCGGCATGATGCGTACTTTCGAACCAGGTTTGAAGGATAAGCTGGGCTGCCACGGCATCGCGCAGCAGCCTGGCGGACTTGCCGTCGTGGCCGGTCTCGCGAAGCCGGGCTGCGGCATCGAGCGAAGTCAGACGCTCGTCGGCCAGGCCGACGGGCAGGTTGAACCGGCGCTGCAGCCGCTCGGCAAATTTCCGGGCGAGCCGGGTCATGGCGTGGGGCGTCCCGTCGGCGTGGGTGGGCAGACCGACCACCAGCTGCACCGGGCGCCACTCGGCGACGAGCCTAGCGATGGCGGCGAAGCGGTCATCATTCGATTCGGCACTGATCACCGTCAATGGATGCGCGCTGCCCAGCAGGGTCTCCCCGGTGGCAACCCCGATGCGCTTCTCGCCGAAATCGAACGCCAGCACCGTGCCTTCAGGCATGCCCGGCGACGTCGGAAAGCTGCGTGAAACTGATGCCGAGCTTCTGCATTGCCGCCGGCAAACGCTCTTCCGGCGGCAGATCGAAAAGGATGCCGCTCCTTGCGGGCACCGTCAGCCATGAATTCCGGGCCAGCTCGTCTTCCAGTTGTCCGGCATCCCATCCCGAGTAACCCAGCGTGACGATGATTTCCGACGGCAGCCCGACGCTCCCCACCGACGCCAGGACGTCGCGAGAACTTGTCAGGCCGACCTCGCCATTGACGGCCAGGGTCGATTGCCACTGTCCCACCGGGCGATGCAGCACGAAACCGCGGTCCAGCTGTACCGGACCGCCGAAATAGACGGGCAGATTGGTCAGATTTTCCGCATCCAGCCTGATGTCGATCTTCTCGAACAGCCCCGCCAGAGTCATGTCGATCGGCCGGTTGACGATGATCCCCAGCGCACCGTTCTCGTTGTGCTCGCAAACATAGACAAGCGCATGGGAGAAATACAGATCTTCCAGGGTCGGCATGGCGATCAGGAAATTGTCGGTGAGATTGACGCTGTTCATGCTGGAATTTTAATCGTCACCGGAGTACAAACCAACCATGAAGATCGAAAAAGCACTTGTCTGGTTCCGCCGCGACCTGCGCGACCATGACCACAGAGCCCTGAGCGCGGCCCTGGCCGAGGCGCGGGAGGTCTATTGTGTCTTCGTCTTGGACCGCGAGATTCTTGATTTGCTGCCGTCCAAGCACGACCGCCGCGTGCATTTCATCCGTGAATCGCTGATCCAACTCGACGCCGCGCTGCGCGCCCGGGGGGGCGGATTGATCGTGCGCCATGGCTGGGCGACGAAGGAGATTCCCGATCTGGCCCGCGAACTTGGCGTCGCTGCCGTGTACGCAAATCGCGACTACGAGCCGGCCGCGAAACGGCGCGACAATGCGATCAGGACAAGCTTGCGCGACTCCGGGATCGCGTTTCACAGCTTCAAGGATCAGGCCATCTTCGACCGGGACGAAGTGCTGACCCTGGCCGGCAAACCATATTCCGTTTTCACGCCGTACAAAAATGCCTGGCTGAAGCGGTTGACCGCAGCAGACTGTGCCGCCTGCCACTGTCAGGGCGCTCTCGCGGGGCGGGAGCATGCCGGGGTGCCCAGCCTGGACGAAATCGGCTTCGCCAGCACCGACCTGATCGAACTCGGCATCCGGCCTGGCATGTCTGGCGCGCACACCCTCTGGGACGAGTTCCGCGAGGAGCGCATCGCACGTTATGGCGCCATGCGTGATTTCCCTGCCGTGAAAGGCGTTTCATATCTTTCGGTGCACCTGCGCTTCGGCACGATCAGCATCCGCGAACTGGTCCGCACTGCCCGCGATAAGGATGCCGATGCCTGGCTCGGCGAGCTCGTCTGGCGCGACTTCTATTTCATGATACTCGACCATTTTCCGCACGTCGTCGGTCACGCCTTCAAGCCCGATTACGATGCCATCGCCTGGGAGGACTGGCCGGAAGGCCTGGCTGCGTGGCGGGAGGGCCGCACCGGCTACCCTCTGGTCGATGCCGCCATGCGCCAGCTGCAGCATTGCGGCTGGATGCACAACCGCCTGCGGATGGTGGTCGCTTCATTCCTGACCAAGGATCTCGGCATCGACTGGCGGCTGGGTGAAAGGCATTTTGCCGAGCAGCTCAACGACTTCGACCTCGCGGCCAACAACGGCGGCTGGCAATGGGCGGCATCGACGGGCTGCGACGCCCAGCCCTACTTCCGCATTTTCAACCCGGTGACGCAATCGGAGAAGTTCGATCCGGAAGGCAAGTTCATCCGGCGCTACGTGCCGGAACTGGCCAGCCTGGCAAACAGGCAGATCCACAGCCCGTGGCTGATGTCACGAAGCGCGCAGAAAGCGGCCGGGGTGATAATCGGCCGTGACTATCCGCTGCCGATCGTAGACCATGCCCGGGCCAGAGCGGATACCCTGGCCCGCTACTCGGTGATCATGAAGCCTGCTTGGCCCTGACATAGCCGGCAATCAGCGCCAGCAACTCGTCCTCGTCGTATGGCTTGCCGAGGTAATTGCTGGCCCCGATTTCGAGCGCGTGACGGCGATGCTTCTCGGCGGTGCGTGACGTGATCATGATGATCGGCAGCTTGCCGAGCCGCTTGTCGGCGCGAATGTTGCGCACGAGGTCGAATCCGTCCATGCGCGGCATCTCGATATCGGAAATCACGACGTCCGGAACCAACTCGAGCAGTTGCTCCAGGGCATCGACGCCATCCTTCGCCAGCGCTACGTGGTAACCCTCGCGGGCAAGGAGACGGCTCGTGATCTTGCGCACGGTCAGCGAATCATCGACCACCATCACCGTCGGCAGCGTGGCTGCGGCAGTCTCAACAGGCGCCACCGCCACCGGAACTGCGCTGCGGACGGTCGCCGCGGACTTGCGGCTGGCCAGCGCGACCGGGTTGAGTATCAGGACAACCTGGCCGTCGCCAAGGACAGTGGCGCCGGCGATGCCGACCACCCGCGAGAGCTGGCTGCCGATGTTCTTGACGACGACTTCCTGATTGCCCCTGAGTTCGTCGACCTGGACCGCGACACGCTGCGAGCCGGAACGCAGGAGAAGGACCCAGTACTGGCGCTGTGCCTCCGGCGCCGCGTCGACGTCGCCAAGCAAATGTGGCAGGTAGTGGAACGGGTAGCGATTGCCCTGCCATTCAACTTCGCCCCGTGCGCGAATCTCGGCAAGCGGCTCTTCCTTGAGATCGAGAACCTGTTCGATCATCGTCGATGGAACCGCATAGAGCACCGTGCCGGTCCGCGCCAGCAATGTCTGGGTGACCGCCAGCGTCAGCGGCAGATAGATGCGGAAGGTGGTTCCGTGGCCGACGCGCGAAACCGTTTCGATGCGCCCCCCGAGTTCCGCGACTTCGGTCTTGACCACGTCCATGCCGACGCCGCGACCGGCAAGCTGGCTGACCTCCCCGGCAGTCGAGAACCCGGGAAGGAAGATGAAGTCGTATAGCCGCGCTTCGTCGACCTCCTGGCCCGCCTCGAGAAGTCCCAGCACCTCAGCGCGCGCGCGGATTCGGTCGCGATCGAGGCCGCGGCCATCGTCAGTCATCGCCAGGATGATTTCGTTGCCTTCCTGCGCCAACGCTACCGTGATGTCGCCGATTTCGGACTTGCCGGCAGCGACCCGCTCGGCACGTGTTTCGATGCCGTGCGTCACGGCATTGCGCAGCATGTGCTCGAGCGGCGCCATCATCTTGTCGAGCACCGAGCGGTCGAGTTCAACCTGCCCGCCGACGATGTCGAAGTTGGCCCGCTTGCCGAGTTCCTTGGAACTCTGGCGAACAATGCGGAACAACCTTTCGGCCTGGCTGGCGAACGGCATCATGCGAACGCCCATCAGTTCCTGCTGGAGGCCCCGATTGAGGCGCGCCTGCGCGACGATGGCGGCATTGGCATCGTCCAGGTTCTTGAGCAGGTTCTGCTGGACCGTGGCGACGTCATTGACCGACTCGGCCATGAACCGCGTCAATTCCTGAAAGCGCGTGAACCGGTCCAGTTCGAGCGGGTCGAAGTCCAACTGACCGTCGTGGGCCTGGGCGACACGCGCCTGGATCTGGCCTTCGGCCTGGATTTCAATCTCGCGCAACTGCCGCCGCAGACGGATGACGTTTTCCGTCAGATCGAGCAGGGACCCCTTGAGGCTGCGCATTTCACCTTCGATCCGCGCCCGGGCAATCGAAAGCTCGCCCGCCTCGTTGACCAAACGGTCGATCAGATCGGCCCTGACGCGGAGAGTTGCGCGCTGCGCACCAGTCTCGACATCATGGTCGCGGTCGACATCCGGAGCCTGGGCAATCGCGGCAGCCGCTTCGCCACCGGCCGCCGCGGCGACCAGGCTGGTCGCATCGAGCTCTGCGCTCTCGCCGGAGCGCAGACGCTCGGTAGCCTGGGCCAGCATGTCGCAGCCATTCTCGATCTCGTCGATGAATGCCGGAGTTGCCGCCTCGGCGCGGAGAACGTCCTCGACGCGCGCCTCCAGCAAATGGGTGAATTCACCGAGGTTCATCGCCCCCGCCATCCGCGCATTCCCCTTGAAGGTATGCAACAGACGGGCGATGGCGTGCGGCTGGGCATCGCTGGCCGGATCACCGCGCCACAAGCGAAGCTGCACGGTCAGTTCGCGCAACTGGTCCTGAGCCTCTTCAAGGAAGACGGGCAGCAGGTGCTCGTCGAGGTCATCCTTGAGCCTTGCGACAACAACGGCCGGGGCTAGCACCACGGCCTCGCCGGTAGGCGGCGCTGCCGGTTCCGGCGCCGCCTGAACCGCTTCTTCCGGAATGCCGGGCTCCTCGACGGCCTCGGGTTCGGGTTGCGCCTCGAGAAGGTAAATATCTTCAAGCGCTCCAATCAACTGGAACGGCTCTTCCGGCGCTTCCTGGCGTGCCAGACCCGCAAACATGCTTTCGAGGGTAATGATCGCCTGACGGACCGTTTCGAGTCCCTCGATGCTGTCCGGGCGGCCCGAACTGTCACGGCGCTGGAGCGCATGCTCCAGCGCGATCGCCAGATGGTGCAATGGCATCAGGCCAACGGTCGCCGCAATCCCGCCCAGGGTGTGGGCGGCGCGCGTCATGTCGAAAGCGGTCGGAGCAGTGGGGTCGGCTTCCAGGGAGACATAGCAAGCGACCAGGGTCTCGAGGTGCCCGCGCGCCTCTTCGCAGAAAATGTCGTAAAGGGTCGGTGCTGCGGCAGGCGCTTCCACCTGCGGCTGCAGTTCGTCGGCAACCTCCTCTGCAAGTAGGTCGGCGAAGGCATCGGCCATGTCGCTCGACGCTTCTGCTGTCTCGACTGCTTCGGTCGGGAAGGCATCAACGGGCTGACCGACTTCCTCGAAAGTGATCTCGGACGCCAGCGGTTCTTCTGTTTCAGCGACGGCGGCCGGCTCGAATTCGGGTGCGGCGTAGGCAGCGGCCGCGAGATCCAGGACAAACGGTGAAGCTTCGGCGCTCTCGGCCACCGTCGACTCCATTGACTCGACAACGCTGGCGGGCGTTTCCGCGGGCGCTGGCAGCAGCGGTTCTTCGCCACGCAGCCGTTCCGCAGCCGCGACCACGGCTGCCGGATCGGGAATGGGCTCCCCACCGTGTTCGAGCGCAGCAACCCAGCGCGAGAACAGCTGGTGGGCATCGGCGATCAAGGTCAACAGCTCCGGCGTGGCGGTCATGTCCTGGCGCAGCCACATGTTGAGTGTCTGCTCGAGCGCCCAGGCAGCCTCGCCCATGTCCGTCAGCCCGACCATCCGGCCGCTGCCCTTGAGCGTATGCGCCGAACGGCGGATCGTCGTCAGCGCTTCGTTGTCGTTCACATTGGCTGCCAGCAATCGCTGGTGCTCGCCGATGGTGGCGAGTACCTCATGCGCTTCCTCGAGGAAGATCGCCAGGAGTTCGGCATCGATTGCCTCGTGGCCCGCCTGGGCAAGTTCCAGCGTCTCCGTCGAAGGCGTCGTGGCCTCGACCGGTGCCCCCACCAGCGACGAGACGGCGGCGTCGATCTCGGGCCGCAGGGCGTCTCCGGTCTCCAGCGCCTTGAGGACGGTCTTCGCGGTGTCGCCCAGTTCGGGATTCGCCAGCAGGTCGGCGTCCTTCTGCAAAGACTGCAGATTGTGCTTCAGCTCGGCGCGAACACGTTCGTCGCCAGGGGCGCCCTTGAATGCCTCGAACAGGGACTGGGTCTCGTGCTTGTGCTGTTCGAGCTGAACCTCGACGCTCGGTACGGCAGACAGATCTTCCCCGGCAACTTCACCTGTCTCGGGCTCCGGTGGGCCCTGCAGCCGCCGCAGGAAGACATCGAAATCGCTTTCGCCATGCTGCAACGCATCGACGAAGAAACCGAGGGTCGAAAGCTGCTGGGCCACGGCTTCGAAGTCGCTGGCCAGTGGCGCATAATCGGGACGGGCGAATTCTTGGATCTGCGTTGCGCAACCCTGCGCCAGCGCAACGGCCGGCATGTGGCCCAGCATGGCCAGCGCGCCGGCGATCTGCCTCACCGGCGCATCGAGTGCCGCGAGATCCTGCTTCTTGTCCGGATTCCTGAAGAAGGCGTCGAGCGCCTGTTCGACCTGGGCCAGATTGCTCTGGATCTCGCGCGCCACCTGCCCGACCAGCAACTTTTCCTGAGCCCGGCGGGTCATCTCGTCGAGCAACGGCAACTCCTCGTTGCCGCCAACCGGATTGCCGGCGATGCAGGCATACAGGCGGGCGACCATGAGGTCCACCTGCTGCGCGAAGTCCATCCCCAGGCGACGGAAATTCTCCTGGGCATTCTGCAACAGCAGGATCGCCGTCGCCACCTCCATCGCTACGGTGTCATTGTGGCGTGCGGGTGATTCCGCAAGCCAACTCGCGAGAGCGCCAAAGCCCTGGCCCAGACGCTTTAGATCGGTATGCCCGATTTCGTTGGTCAGGGCCGCACAGGTCTGTGCATGCTGATCGAAGGCGGGGAGCGCGGATGCGCTGCCGGTGCAGAACTTGTTCCACAACTCCTCGGTGGCGGCGAGGGTGTCACGCAACCGGCGCAGCGCGATCTCCTGCGGCTGCGTCGTCTCATGTGCCGCAGACGCAGCCGGTATCAGCGCCCTCAGCCCGAACGCCGCCTGGACTCCGGCAACTCCCGGATTCGACTCGGCCGGCGCCAGCGCCACCGCATAGAGAACGTCCCGCATCAGACGCTCGGCGACGCTTCGCGAACCCTGAAGCAGACGGCGTATCTGCGTGTCGATCCGTGCCAGCAACTGCCGCGCTTCGGCGTCGGGCTCTCCCTGATGCTCGAACAGTGACTCGACAAATGCCACCGACACCCACCAGAAGGCACGCGTTGTGGGCGACTCCTGGGTTGCCTCGATATTGTCCAGCGCCGTTCGCATGTGTTCCAACGCAACATGCGGCTCGGTCGTGTGTTTCAGCCAGGCGAGCAACCCCTTCTGGAAGCGCGCACGCTCCGACTTGAGCAGGGTGAGCAACTGTTCCGGCGAAAGCGGCGCAACCGGTACCGCGCACCGGGGTGGCCTGCGCGTGATGTCCGGATAGAACAGGTCGGTGGGATTGCATGCCTCCATCCCGCGGGCCTTCGCCAGTGCCGCATAGGTGGGCAACAGGCGCAGCGGCTGATTCGGCTCGCCGGCGATCAGATCGTCCAGGTAGCGGCGGATCGCCTCGATGGCGCCCGCCAAAGTGGCGAGCACCCCGGCCGTCGAATGCAACCGGCCGTCTTCCAGGGCGCCAGTCAAGGATTCGAGCGACTCGATAACCTGTGTCACGCCGTCGAGCCCGATAATGGACAGGGCGCCATGAACCTGGTGGATATGGGTGCGGCAGAACCTCAACTGTGTCGCATCACCGGTCAATTCGTGCTGACCAAGCGCTTCAGCGGCACGCTCAAGTGCCAGATCGATCTCACCCTTGACCCAGGTCAGCGGGCCCAGATCGAATTCGGTTGCCGCATTCATAAGCTCTCGCGAATCTCGCTCAATCGACCTTGAAGCCTGCGACCGAACCCTTCAGTTCGGACGCCAGGGAACTCAGTTCCTCGACAGCCGCCGCAGTACGCTCCGTACCGGCGGTCGTCTGCTCGGTGACGCTCAGGATGCCCTGCATCAATTTGGCGACATCGGTCGCCGACCTGGCCTGGTCCTGGGTCGAAGTCGAGATATTTTCGATCAGGTCCGAGAGGTTGCGCGACACCTGACCGATCTCGGTCAGCGCCTGACCGGCGGCATCGGAAAGCTTCGCTCCTTCCACAACGCCCTGTGTCGATTGCTCCATCGCCGATACCGCGTCCTGCGTATCGGTCTGAATGGTCTTGACGATCGCGGCGATCTGCTTGGTTGCCTCGGCCGACCGTTCCGCCAGCCGCTGCACTTCTTCAGCAACGACCGTGAAGCCGCGGCCGGCGTCACCCGCCGAAGCGGCCTGGATGGCAGCATTCAGGGCCAGAACGTTGGTCTGCTCGGTAATGTCCGAAATCAGTTCGACGATTTCGCCGATTTCCTGCGAGCTTTCACCGAGGCGCTTGATCCGCTTCGAGGTCTCCTGGATCTGGTTGCGAATTTCGTTCATGCCCTTGATCGAGTCCTCAACCGCCTGCGTACCCTTCTCGGCGGCAGCCAGCGACTGGCGAGCCACCCGGGCTGACTGGGTCGCATTGCCGGAAACCTCGCTCATCGAACGCGCCATCTCCAGAGCCGACTGGCCGGCATCCTGAATTTCACGCGATTGCTTTTCGGCGGCAGTCAGCAGTTGGCTGGAGGTCTGACGGGCGATCTCCGTCGCCGTCGTCACCCGGTTCGCTGCATCGTTGATGCGCCCGACCAGCAGACGAAGTTCTTCGATGGTGTAGTTGATCGAGTCGGCAATGGCGCCCGTGATGTTCTCGCTCACAGTGGCGTTGGCAGTCAGGTCGCCGTCGGCCAGGTCACCGAGTTCGTTCATCAGCTGCAGAATGGCGTCCTGGTTCTCCCGGTTCGTCCGCTCCGAAACCTGACGCTGCAATTCCGCGTCCTCGGTACGGCGCCGCGTGTCGTCGAGATAGATCTTGGCCAGCACGGCGAGGACAGCCGTCGCCAGTACGGCGAGAACAATCAGCAGGAAGATGAAGAAGCCGCGCTCGGAAAGTTCCTGCTGATAGCCGGCAGCCAGATCGTCGGTCGCCTTCAGCAACTCCTCGCTGCCACGGAAGATGCGGGCACCCGCCTGTTTGGACAGGACCAGCGGCTGCATGTTGCCGAGGATCCCCCCGATTGCGGCCTGGTAGGACTTGAAGGCCTTGTCGAGTTCAGCCAGCTTGTCGCGCGTATCCGCGTCGCCGCCACCCTTGCTCAGCCCCTGCAAGGTATCGCGAAAGGCATTGGTATCCTTGCCCAGCAGGAACGCCACTTCCGGATTGATTTCGTCACCGACCAGCAGCGCCGAGGCATTCTTGGCGATCCGTTGCGTCAGCATGACCAACTGGTTTGCCGCCACGATCTCCCGCGCGCCGGCGCCGGTTTGCAGCTTGAGGGCAGCTACCTGCTCGGCGAGTTCCAGCATCACCGGATTTTCGTTGTCGATAGTGGTCACATTCTTGCCCAAGGCTACAAGGTTCGCCTCCTGCCCGATCACCGTCGATGCATCCTTCTCGGTTTCCGCCCAGATCCTGGTCAGCGTCTCGAGCTGCGCCTGCACTGCTGCCGGCGATGGGGGCACGTCGGTACCGCCGATCTCGCCGCCCGAGGTCAACTTCTCCAGCAGGCGGCTGAACGTATCCCGTGAATCCTTCAGTTGCGCGAAGGCCACCGGATTGCCCTGCAAGGCCAGGGTCGACGCCTTGGCCAGACGTTGCGAGAGCATGCGCATTTCGCCCGAAGCCGCGACGTAGGCGGTGCCATGCGTCGAACTGCGGTTGTTGAAAACGACCAGAATGGCGATGCCGAGCAGCAGCAGCACGAAAATGCCGCCGAGAGTCTTCATCTGCTTGATGACCGGCTGCTGCGCGAACGATCCTGGCAGCCACGACAACCCGCCACCAGCCGCTGCCGCCGAAGACGCCTTCGCTGCCCTTCTCGACACTTCCGCGCCTTCCTTGCCGCCATGAATAAGGTTCTTCAAGCTCACCGCCATGTCTATCCTCCGCTCGGGGTCAGGGGCAATCAAACCCCAATATTCATGAAATCATTGTCGGCAAGCAACTCGCGCACCGAGAGTTTCCGCCAGATGTGACCCTGGCTGTCAGAAAAGCGCGTCGCACCCCAGGCCGGCGCTGCCGAATCCACCGACTCGGCGACGAAGTCTTCAGGCCTTTTCAGACCCAGCATGCGATTGACCAGCAATGCCGCGTTGGCCCCGTACTTGCTGCCCACCAGCAGCAGGCGCGTACTGCTGCTCTGCGGCGTCGGCGCCCCCCCGCGAAAGACCGAGAAATCAGCCACCGCGTAGAGGCTCCCGCGGATATTGGCGATACCCGCGAACCATGGTCGCGTCAGTGGAACAGGCGTCAGCTTCAGCGCCTGGACAATCTCGCCGCTATCCGACAGGTCGACGAGCCAATTCTCGTCGCCAGCCTGCACTCCCAGCCAGGAGGACGTGCCGCGCCCGTGCGCGGCGCCGGTGAGACGCTCCGAAAGGTATTCCTGGAATTCGCGGAGACTGGTTCGTCTTGCCATCTGGATCAGGGAAGCTCGGCAATCTTCTTGAGCAACTCTTCCGGATTGACCGGCTTCACGACATAGTCGGCGGCACCTTGGCGCAATCCCCAGATCTTGTCGGTTTCCTGCCCCTTGGAGGTGCACACGATGACCGGGATATGCCGAGTTTCCTCGTCGCGCGTCAGCGTACGGGTTGCCTGGAAGCCGTTCAGCCCCGGCATCACGACATCCATCAGGATCAGGTCCGGCTTCAGCGCCTTCGCCTTGGCGATGCCTTCTTCGCCGTTCTCGGCGGTGGTCACCTGATAGCCGGCCTTGGTCAGAAAGTCCACCGAAAAGAATCTTTCGGTCGGAGAGTCGTCGACGACGAGAATGTTTTTGACGGGCATTATTTCTCCATTAACACTAGGAGGTTTCGGAAGCGGACGGCAGGGCGAAGGTGGCAACGGTCTGCAACAGACTGTCCTTGGTGAAAGGCTTGGTCAGGTAGTGATCGGAGCCGACCATGCGCCCCCGCGCACGATCGAACAGTCCATCCTTCGAGGACAGCATGATCACCGGCGTCGCCTTGAAGCGCGCATTCTTCTTGATCAGGGAACAGGTCTGATAGCCGTCGAGACGAGGCATCATGATGTCGCAGAAGATCACCTTGGGCTGATGGTCGGCGATCTTGGCAAGCGCATCGAACCCGTCCTCCGCGAGCACGACCTGGCAGCCGGCCTGGACGAGGAAGATTTCCGCACTCCGCCGGATCGTGTTGCTGTCGTCAATGACCATCACCTTGACGTCGCGCAGTTTAGATAGATCAGCCAATCAAGTCCCCTCGCTCCTCGTCAGGGAGCCATCCCAGCGCAGCATCATACTACGCCGGCTTCAAAACTCCACCATCTCGAAATCGAATTTCCGCGCCCCGCATTCGGGACATACCCAGTTCAACGGAACATCCCCCCAGCGGGTTCCCGGCGGAATTCCCTCCTCCGGAATACCCGAAGCCTCATCATAAATGAAACCGCAGATCAGGCACATCCATGTCTTGGTATTTTCTCCGTCGTTCATGTAGTGGCGTTTGATGGCAGCCGGATTCGGATAGAATCCGCTCAATCTTACCCAATCGCCGCCTGGCGCGCCATGTCCGCGGCACTTCATGATTACCGCAACCTCCACTCCGCCGCTTGTCCTGACGTTCGCCGCCAGCGATCCTACGGCCGGTGCCGGCATTCAGGCGGACACCCTGACCCTGGCCAGCCTCGGTTGCCATCCCCTGTCGGCACTGACCGCGGTGACCGTTCAGGACACCGTCGGAGTGAGGAGCGTGCATCCCGTTGCCGCTGACGTTGTTGAGCGGCAGGCGCGAACCCTGCTCGAGGACATGCGAGTGGCGGCCTTCAAGATCGGGGTACTCGGCAGCGTTGACAATGTTGTCGCCGTTGCCGGGATCGTTGCCGACCATCCCGGCGTTCCGCTCGTCTTCGATCCCGTACTGACCTCCGGGCGCGGCGACGATTTCGCGGGCGACGCGATCATTGCGACGATGCGCGAATTCCTGTTGCCGCTGACGACGGTACTGACCCCGAACGTCCCCGAGGCGCTGCGGCTTGCCGAATTCCAGGCCGACGCAGGCGAGCCCGGGATCGACTTCTGCGGGCAACGCCTGGTCGCGATGGGTGCACGCTACGTCCTGATCACGGGAACGCATGAAGGCACGCCGGAAGTCATCAATACCCTGCATGGCCGGGACGGTGTGCTTCGCCGTGACTGCTGGAAGCGCCTGCCCGGGAGTTATCACGGATCGGGGTGCACGCTGGCTTCGGCAATCGCCGGCCACCTCGCCGGCGGCGCCAGCATCGACGACGCGGTGCGCGCTGCCCAGGACTACACCTGGCGGACACTCGCCAGCGGCTTCCGGCCCGGGAGGGGGCAGTTCATCCCCGACCGCTTCTTCCGGACCCGCAATGCAGGCGGCAACGCCGGCCTGAACGAGACCGAAGGCACTGGCCATGGCCGATAGGTTGCGCGGCCTCTACGCCATCACGCCGGAATGCGGCGACGGCGAGCGTCTGCTGGCCGACGTCGAAGCGGCGCTACGCGGCGGTTGCCGCTTCGTGCAGTACCGCGACAAGACCAGTTCCGCCCCCGAGCGCGTGGCGCGCGCCCACGGCCTGCGTCGGCTGACGCTGGACTTCGGCGCCAGGCTGCTGATCAACGACGACATGGCGCTGACCTTCCTGGTCGCGGCCGATGGCATCCACCTTGGCCGCAACGATGGCAACCTGGTGGCGGCCCGCGCCATTCTCGGGCCGGACAGGCTGCTCGGAGCCTCGTGCTACGGCGATTTCGCGCTCGCGCGCGAGGCGGCGGCGGCCGGCGCCGACTACGTGGCATTCGGTGCCGTCTTTCCATCGCTCACCAAGCCGAATGCCGTGTCTGCCGCGGTCGACCTGTTTTCCCGGGCCAAAACCACGTTGACCGCGGCAACCTGCGCCATCGGCGGCATCACTCTCGACCGGGCGCCAAGCCTCATTGCCGCCGGCGCCGACCTGCTCGCCGTGATCAGCGACCTGTTCAACGCGCCGGACATCACGGCCCGCGCTGCCGCCTACCAACTTCTGTTCGAGGAACCGCACGCATGACCTCACGCAACCAGCAATTGTTCAAGCGCGCCCAGCGCCACATTCCCGGCGGCGTCAATTCGCCGGTGCGCGCCTTCCGTTCGGTTGGTGGCACGCCATGCTTCTTCCGGAAGGGCGTCGGCCCGCGCGTCCAGGACGCCGATGGCAAGTGGTACCTCGACTATGTCGGGTCCTGGGGTCCGTTGATCCTCGGCCATGCCCATCCGGATGTCATTTCCGCCGTGCAGGCCGCCGCCGCCGATGGCCTGACCTTCGGCGCGCCGACCGAACGCGAAGTCGAAATAGCCGACCTGTTGTGTGAACTCGTCCCGTCGATGGACATGGTCCGTCTCGTTTCCTCCGGCACCGAGGCGACGATGAGCGCCATCCGCCTGGCGCGCGGTTTCACCGGGCGCGATGTGCTGATCAAGTTCGAGGGCTGTTACCACGGCCATTCCGACAGCCTGCTGGTCAAGGCCGGTTCCGGCGCGCTGACCTTCGGCAATCCGTCGTCCGGCGGCGTTCCCGCCGATCTCGCGCAACACACCATGGTCCTCGCCTACAACGATCCGCAACAGCTGGCCGACGCCTTTGCCCGCCATGGCGACCGGATCGCCGCCGTCATCGTCGAGCCGGTCGTCGGCAACATGAATCTGATCGTGCCGACCGCCGAGTTCCTCGGGGCCATGCGCGAACTGACCGCGCAACACGGCGCGCTGCTGATCTTCGACGAGGTGATGACCGGCTTCCGCGTTGGCCTGACCAGTGCCCAGGGCCTCTATGGCATCACTCCCGACCTGTCCACCTTCGGCAAGGTGGTCGGCGGCGGCATGCCGCTGGGCGCCTTCGGCGGCCGGCGCGAGATCATGGAACAGATCGCCCCGCTGGGTCCCGTCTATCAGGCCGGCACGCTGTCGGGGAACCCGGTGGCCGTCGCCGCCGGCCTCGCCACCCTGAAGCTGATCCAGGAAAATGGCTTCTACGAGGCGTTGACCGCGAAAACCAGGGCGCTGTGCGACGGTCTGGCCGCCGCCGCGCGCCGGCACGGCATTCCATTCGCCGCGCAGAACATCGGCGGCATGTTCGGCCTCTACTTTGCCGAGCACTGCCCGGCGACCTACGACGCGGTGCTGGCCTGCGACAGGGAAGCCTTCAACCGTTTCTTCCACGCCATGCTCGACGCCGGCCACTACTTCGCGCCATCCGCGTTCGAAGCCGGGTTCGTCTCGGCAGCGCATTCGGATGCCGACATCGCGGCGACCATCGCCGCCGCCGACGACTTCTTCGCCAGCCGCAGCTGAGCTCAGGCGGCACCCGGAGCGCTTTGCTGATCACCGGCAGCACCAGCCAGCAGCCGCTGCCCCGCCCCGGCGCGCGCTGATTCGCGGCCGGCTGCCGGCGTCTCCGTGGCGGCGCTTCCCGGGTCGCTGGTCAGGCGCTGCTGCTGACGACCGCCCGCGGGCGCTTGGGCTGACGCTTCTCGAAATAGCGCAAGCCAAAGAACATGATGGCTCCAACCATCATCACGAAAGCAGTAAAAAACACGTAGGCAAACCACATATTCCACTCGAACGCCTGCGCCATCGTCGAAAACTCCGACATGCCGCCCATTCCGGCGAGGACGTTGATCGGCATGAAGACGACGCTGAGGATCGTCAGCCGCTCGATCTTCTTGTTCGCATTGATGTTGATCGCACTGTCCGTGGCGTCCATCAGGAAGTTGATCTTGTTGAACAGGAAGGCCGTGTGCCCGTCGAGGGATTCGATGTCGCGCAGGATCTCGCGCACATCCGAAAGCTGGGCCTCCGACAGCAGCTTCCCGCGCATCAGGAAGGACAGGGCGCGCCGGGTGTCCAGCACGCTGCGGCGGGTGCGGCCGTTGATGTCCTCGGCCTCGGCGACGCCGGCCAGGATCTGCGACGCCTCGACGTCGGTGATCGCCGAGCGCAGAACCTGCGACCCCACCTTCTCCAGTTCGCCATAGACGCCCTCGAGCGCGTTCGCCGAGTACTCGACATCGGCGGCGTAAAGGTCGAGCAAGACGTCCGTGCCAGACTTCACGTAACCCGGCTGACTGCGGGCACGCAGCCGCTGCAGGCGGAAGACCGGCAGTTCCTCGCTGCGTACCGAAAAAAGGATGTCGTCGTGCACGATGAAGCCAACCGCCACGTTGCGTGATCCCTCGTCGAGATCGAGGAGAAAGTCCGACCGCATGTGGACCTCGCCGTTGTCCTCGACGTAGTAGCGCGCACTGGATTCGAGGTCGGTCAGGTCTTCCGGGTCCGGGATCTCCAGCCCGTAATGCTTGCCGACCCAGTTGCGCACGCGCGCCGTCGGCGCGACCAGATCGACCCAGATCGGCTTGATGTCGGCGAGCATCGCCGGGCGATCGACGGTAATCTGGCGCAGCCGGCCATTGTGCAGTTCGAAGGCATTGACCATGACCTTGCTGCTCGTGTGCTGCCCGTCACCGATGAGCTCTTCGGCAACGTCCTCGGCCAGCAGGTCGAGAATGCCGTCCAGACGATCCTCGGCGATCTCTTTCCACGCGATCGCGCGATCGTCTTCCGGCAAGGCACTCAGGATGAGGGCAACCGCCACGGTGGGCAGGGTGGCGAGAAATGTCCTCAGGCGAAACTTGTGCTCGCGTTGAAGAATATCCAGCAATTCCTGGCGCGGTCCCTCCTGGTTCCGGGTTTCTTCTTCGTAGACACGAATCCTGGCCACCAGATCGTGGACTTGGGCGAGATCGTCCTTGACTTCGTTGGCATTCGCGTCTGCCTCGGTCAGATCTTCGACGGCGTCGGCCTGCTGGCTTTGCTGATTCATGTTGGAATGCTCCTTTTTTTTGCTGGGACAGGGCAGATGCTCTAACGCGTTGACGCTTGCAGCTGGAAACGGTAGCCGACGCCGGTTTCGGTGAGGATGTGGCGCGGGCGGGCCGGATCGGCCTCCAGTTTTTGCCGGAGGCGCGCCACATAGATCCGGAGGTAGTGATCCTTCTCGCGGTTGGCGGGACCCCAGACCTGGTCGATCAGCCGGTGGTGGGTCAGGACGCGGCCCGGATTGGTCAATAGCTGGACGAGAAGATTATACTCCAGCGGCGTCAGATGAACTTCGACGCCGGCGCGCCGGATGCTGCGCCGGAGCAGGTCCACCTCGACATCGCCAAAGACATGCAGGGCGCCGGCGCCAGTATCCCCTTGCATCTGGCTCCGGCGCAGCATGGCCCGGACGCGGGCGCGCAGTTCGCCGATACTGAACGGCTTCGTCAGGTAGTCGTCGGCGCCGGCGTCGAGGGCCGAGATCTTGTCGGACTCCTCGCTGCGCGCCGAAAGGACAAGGACAGGGACTGCCGACCACACGCGCAGCTCGCGGATGAAGTCGACGCCGTCGCGGTCCGGAAGCCCGAGGTCGAGGATTACCAGGTCCGGCCGCTCGCGCGCTGCCAGGTCGAGACCCTGGGCGACCGATCCGGCCTCGCTCGCCCGACACGATTCATCACGAAGCGCGCTGCAGACGAAGCGCCGGATCTGCGGCTCGTCCTCGACGACCAGCGTGAGAGGCGATTGCGCATTCATGGCTCGTCCTCGATCACGACTGCCGGCGGCGTCAGGCGCGGCAGCGTGAACCGCACGCAGGCGCTGCCGACGGAGTTCTCGGCCCAAATGCTTCCGCCGTGCGCCTCGACGATGGCCTTGCAGATGGCGAGCCCGAGTCCCGCGCCGGGAACGCTTGACTCGTTCGCTCCACGGACGAAGAGGTCGAACATCGACTCGATGCGTCCTGCCGGGAACTCGGAACCGTCATTGCATACCGAGACCTCGAGATATGCGGACGCCAGCCGCGCCGCCAGCGAGATGCGCGCCCCCGGCCGCGCATACTTGAAGGCATTGTCGAGCAGATTGCAGAGCACCCGCTCGATCAGCACGGCGTCGAATAAGATCAGCGGCAGGTCGGGCGCCAGGTCGATGATGACGTGCCGGTCTGGCGCGACGTTCTCGGCCAGTCGCAGACTGCTGCCAACGACATCCTCGAATGGTTGCCACTCGCGGCGCAGCGGTGCGCTGGCGCTTTTCAGCCGTGCCATGTCGAGCACGTCGGACAGGAGTTTGTGCATCACCTGCGCGTGGTCGCGGATGACGCCGGCCGTCTCGGCGGCGTCGGCAGGGAGTGTCCCGCGCCGTTCAGCGAGAGTATCGGCAAGGCCGACGAGGCTGGTAAGTGGGGTGCGCAGGTCGTGCGAAAGCGACGAGAGCACCGAGCTGCGCAAGCGTTCGTCGGCGACCAAGAGCTCTGCCCTCTGCGCGGCCTCGGCGTAGTGAATGCGCTCGAGCGCAAGCGCCGCGAGCGACGCCAGGGCCTCGACTGCCCTGCGCTGCGCGTCGCCAAGCCCGGTGCGGCTGTCGAGCGGGGTCACCGCAAGCACACCGCGAACCTTCGTCCCGGCGCGCAAGGGAAAGCTGGCGATGCCGGGCACATGATGGCCTTCGGCGTGGTCAGCGAGGCGGTCGTCGTCGGCGACGACGAGGTTTCCGCTCAGCCCGCGATCGCTCAGGTAGTGCCGCGCCGCTTCGAGAACCTCGGTGACGTCACGGGCGCCGGCCATCTCCCGCGCCACTTCAAGAAGCTGCGTGGTCTCGCGCTCGCGCGCCTGGGCATCGTCGGCCTTCGCGGCGGCCCGCGACACGAGCTGAGCCGTCACCAGGCCGACAGCGAGCATGATCGCGAAGGTCAGGACATGCTCGGTATCACCGAGGAAGACGAGGTGACGTGGCGTGTCGAAGTAGTAGTCGAAGAGCGCGACGCTCAGAAATGAGGCCACGACCGCGGGTCCGCGCCCGAGGGAGCTGGCGACGAGAAACACCGCGAGCAGGAAGAGCATCACGATGTCGGGAAGATCGAGGCGATCGCGCAAGGGCAGCGCGACAGCAGCCGTCAGCCAGCAGACCGCGACAGCCGCCAGGTAATCGGCGACGCGGCGGGTCGATGCGAAGGACGGCGCGAAAGCGAAGGACATGGAATCCAGCCAGGGATGTCGGGCGGCCGCCAGTTTCCCACTCTCCGCATAAATTAGGTGTATACGTTGCCGGAAATCATCGCCCGATGCCATGCAAGCGCAGTGACGCTGACGCGCTTCGCCCTTGCTGCAAACGCCTTCGGCGCCGCGCTGGCCGTGGTGTGCCGCGGTCAGGGAACCTCGGCCGCCGGCATGCGCGCGAGAATGATCGCGGTCTTGCGCCCCAGGCCGGGCGCGTTGCGGTTGCGGTCGTAATAGCGCGGGTTGGGCACCATCCCTGCCAGCCTTGCCGCCTGTTCCGGGCCCAGCTGGCCGGCGCCGATGCCGTAGTAGTGGCGTGCCGCCGCTTCGGCGCCGAAAACGCCATTGCCCCACTCGATGACGTTCAGATAGACCTCGAAGATTCGCCGCTTGCTCCACAGGTTTTCGAGCATCAGCGTGATGATGGCCTCCTCGGCCTTGCGGAAATACGATCTGGTCGGCGTCAGGAACAGGTTTTTCGCCAGTTGCTGGCTGATGGTCGAACCGCCGGCCACCGTGCGCCCGCGCTTCTGGTTCTTTTCCATGGCTTTCTGGATGCCCTCCCAGTCGAAGCCTTCGTGATCAACGAACCTGGCATCTTCCGAAGCGATGATGGCGCGCTTGAGATGGGGAGAAATCCGCTCGTAGGCGACCCACTGCTTCTTCAGTTGAGTGTCGGGATTCTTCTGGCGCAACTCGCCAAGGCGGATTTCCATGAAGCGCGTCGTGCCCGGGTCAACCCACTTCCACAGCAGCACCCAGCCGAGCAGCCACAACTGCCAGACGATAAAAACGCCGATCAGGCCGAGCAACGCCCACTTGAACCAGCGGGCCAGCCGGCTCATGCCGCCAGTTGTTCGCGCAGGGCGGCGAGTACCGGGGCGCTGTCCGGCCGCACCCCGCGCCAGACGAGAAACGCCTCGGCCGCCTGCTCGACCAGCATGCCGAGGCCATCGGCCCGGCGCGCAGCACCCTGCTCACGGGCCAGCGCGAGAAACGGCGTCTCGCCCTTGCCGTACATCATGTCGTAGGCGAGGCTGCCGGAAGCGAAGATGCCGGCCGGCAGGGGCAGCGTCGCACCGGCGAGGCTGGACGACGTGGCGTTGATGACGACATCGAAAGTCCGGCCGGCGATTTTGGCATAGTTTCCCGCGTCGACCGCACCGCAAGGCGATTGCCCGTCCGGCGCGGCGAGTGCGGAAAATCGCCGGGCCAGCGCTTCCGCCTTGTCTGCCGTGCGATTGGCGATGAACAGGCCGGCCGGCCGCCGCTCGAGAAGCGGCGCGATGACGCCGCGCGCTGCGCCGCCGGCCCCGAGCAGCAGGATGCGCCGGCCGGCCAGCGGAAACGCCAGATTGACCTCGATGTCGCGCACCAAGCCGGCACCGTCGGTGTTGTCGCCGAAAATTTCATTGTCGACAACAGCGAGCGTGTTGACCGCTCCCGCCTGCTCCGCGCGCGCGCTGCGGCGGGTGCACAGGGCGAACGCCTCCTCCTTGAAGGGGAGCGTGACATTCGCCCCCTTGCCGCCGCCGGCAACGAAGTCGCCAACCGCCGCGGCGAATCCGGGGAGCGGGACGAGTATTGCTTCGTAGCTCAGGTCCTGATGGCACTGCGCCGCGAACCGTGCATGAATGGCCGGCGACCGCGAATGGGAAACCGGATTCCCGAAAACGCAGTAGCGATCGGTCACTTCGCCGAGACCTGATCGCCCTGGGTGAAATACCAGGTCCGGGTAATCTCGAGAATGTCGGTGTCGCGCCGTATCTCGGGCGGGAACGGGGCATAGGGCGACGCCATCTGGACGATCCGCTTCGCCGCATCGTCGAGCACCTTGTAACCGGAGGAACGGTTGATGTCCACGCGATTGAGGCTGCCGTCATGGTTGATCGAGGCAGTCAGCACCAGCGAACCGTAGAGCTTGCCACGCGCGGCTTCCGGGTAGTTCAGGGTGCCGATGCGCTCGACCTTGCGCCGCCAGTCCTCGATGTACTGGGCGAAGCGATATTCCTCCGTGCGCGCCCCGATGAACTTCTTGCGCGGTCGCTTGTTGTACTCGTCGACGCTCTTGTTGATTTCACCTTCCAGGCGCGCCATCGCCCGCGCCGATTCGGCGAGATCGAGGCCGCTGACGCTGGTCACCGGCGTCGGCTGCTCCGCGGCATTGCGGGCGGCGGCGACGGCGCGCGCCGTCTTGGCCTCGGTCAGCATCTTCTGCTGGGCGACTTCGAGTTCGCGATACCGGCGCTGCATGCGCTCGATTTCCGTTCCCGTCGTCTGCTGCGGGGTCGGCGGCAAGGGTGTCTTGAGCCTGCGGTTCTCGTCAGTATTGCCGCCGCCGTCGAGATTGGCCTGGGCCAGCGCCTGCGGATCGATAGGCTTCTTGGCGGACTTGGCATTGACCAGGACGACGTCGAGCGCCTTCTCGCGCATCGCCTTCGAGGCATCCGGAAAGCTGAAGTGCAGGGTCAGCAGGAGCGCGTGTATCGCCAGCGAAATGCCGATCGCCAATGCCAGCCTGCGGTTGCCAGGCACCAGGGGCTGCCATGCCAGCGTCGCTGCGCTCACTGAACCTCCTCCTCGATCACCTCGGCCAGAACATCGTCGATGACGTCAACATAGCGGCAACTGAACTCCGGACCCAGCAGATCGATGGCGTCGACCGCCAGACGAACCCGTCTGCCGGGACCGATGTCGGCGGGCAGCGACGGCACGCGCAACAGCAAGGGCAGATGGTCGAGCTTGACCTGCTGCTCGCGGCGCACGGTCGCGGCAATCTCGCCGACATCGTTCTGCTGCAGCCAGCGCAGGCACCAGTAACGCTCCATCAGGCGCTGGAAGTCGGCATACGCGGCATAGGTCGTCTCGAAATCGCGCATCGCGCCGAACAGTTCCGCCGATTTCTGGGCAAACGGCGGTGTTTCGCCCTTCAGGCAGGCGATCAGTTGCCACTGATTGACGAGATCGCAATAGCGGCGCAGCGGCGACGTCATCCAGGCGTATTGCGGGACACCCAGCCCCTCGTGCGGCAACGGCGAGGTCGTCATGCGCACCTTGCCCTGGGTCTGCGCGCGGTACAGGCAGGCGATGTTCCTGTCGGCGAGCAGGCCGCCCCAGGTCGAATTGGCGACGATCATCAGTTCGGCGACGAGCTTGTCGAGCGGGCTGCCGCGCTTGCGTTCGCTGATCTCGACGGAACACCCGTCCGGATCGGCCAGGTCGCCGGCGATCGCGAAATTGTAGTCGTTGATGCCCTGCGTCGCCGACGGCTTGCCGCGCCGCCCTTCGCAGGCATTGGCGAAGTGCCACAGGTGGAGCAGTTCGTCGCTGAAACGAAACTCGGGGAGTCCGCTGACCACGGTTTCGGCATTGAAGAGCGGCTCGATCTCATGATGCCGCAGGTTGGCGGCGATGTACACCATCTCCAGCCGGGATTCCTCGGAAATCACCTCGAAAGCTTCGTTGACCGTGAGATACAGCGAAACCGCCGGGCAATCGACGCCCCCGGCCAGCGTATAGCTCTCGACCACGGCATCGGGCAGCATGGTGATCTTGTTGCCGGGCATGTAGACCGTGGACAGCCGGGCGCGGGCGACGCCGTCGAGCGGCGATCCATGCTCGATCGCCAGCCCGGGGGCGGCGATGTGGATGCCGATGCGCGAGCCGATTCCGGGCAGCCAGACGACCGAGAGCGCGTCGTCGATCTCGGTGGTATTGGCGTCGTCGATCGAAAAGGCGGGCACCTCGGCGCGCGGCAGATCGTTGGGCAGTTTCGGCGCGGCGAGCGCGGGAAAGGCCGTGCCTTTCGGGAACTGTTCGTGCAGGAAGCGACGGTAGTGCAGGTGGTACGCCGATTTGATCGCGCCGCACCTGAACAGGAGTTGCGCCGGGGTCAGGCCGGTCTCGCCGCAGGCGGCCTCGAACGCCTTGGTTTCCGGCTTGTTGCGGTCGGGCGCGTGCAGCAGCGCATCCGTCAGGGTGGCGATCTCCGGCGGCAGGCGGAAGGTCTTGAGCTCGCTTATCCAGCGCTCGATAGCGAGCGCCTGCTGACGCTTCTTTTCAAGACTGGCCAGAGCAGCTGCGAGAATGTCGGCAGGCGCCTTGCGGAAACGCCCCTTCCCCTTGCGGTGGAAGTAGACGGGCGCGGCGTGCAGGGCCAGCAGCACCGCCGTCGCCTCGACCGGGGCGGGCTCGTGTCCGTAGTAATCACGGGCAAAATCAAGAAACGAAAACTCGCCATCGTTCACGCACTCCCACAGGAAATCCGGTTCGATCTCTTCGGCGAGCGGTGTCGCCTGTTCCAGCAGGCCCGTGGACGAAGGCTTCTCGAAACGCAGCAGCACGGTCGCGGCCTTGATCTTGCTGCGCTTGCCGGAGGGCATCTCGACCTGCAACGAACTGTCGTTGTCGGCCATGATGCTGCCCGCCTTGAATCCGCCATCTTCCTCGAACAATACATTCATGAGTGGATTATAACCCCGCGAATTCAAGGATTTGCGGCATGAACTCAGCAAAGCGGGTGAAGCTGTGGTCGCCGCCGGGCAGCACCGTCTGGCGGCAGCCGACGTAGAACTCGGCAGCTTGGCGCCAGTCGAGCACCTCGTCGCCGGATTCGCTGAGCAGCCAGTAGCGGGCGGGGGTCGGCTTCCTTATCTGGGCCGCGAGTTGTGCCGCATGCGCCGCCGTGAAGGTGAAACGTTCCCCGGTGTGGAAATTGGCATGCTCGCCGATGAATTTGCCGGCATCCAGGAAGTGGACCGCAGCCGGGTTGATCAGTACCGCGTTCAGCCCGTGCTTCTCCGCCAGATGGTTGGCGTAATGCCCGCCCAGCGAACTGCCGACCAGCGTCACCGCGCCTTCGGCTCGTTCGATCAGGCGCCCGGCAGTGGCCACCGCCACGTCCGGCACCGGCGACAGCGGCGGGCAAGCGAAGCAGTTACCCAGGCCGCGCGCGTTCATGTACTCGGCCAGCAGCCGCGCCTTCGGCGACGCCGGCGACGAGCAGAAGCCGTGCAGGAAGACGATCAGTGGGCGGTCCACTCGACCCAGCCGAAATGCGCGGTCGCCAGCACGACGATGCCGAAGACGATGCGGTACCACGCGAACGGAACGAAATCGTGGGTCGAGATGAAACGCAGCAGCCAGCGCACGCAGAGGAAGGCGGAGACGAAGGCCGAAACGAACCCGACCGCCCACATCCCGATATCGTCGGCATTGAGCAGCGCGCGCTCCTTGTACAACTGGTACACCGTCGCCGCGCCCAGCGTCGGGATGGCGAGGAAGAACGAGAACTCGGTGGCCGCCTTGCGCGACAGGCCGAAGAGCAGGCCGCCGATGATCGTCGCGCCGGAGCGCGAGGTGCCGGGAATCAGCGCAAAGGCCTGTGCAATGCCCATTTTCAGCGCGTCGACCGTGCTCATCTCATCGACGCTCTCGACGCGAATCCGGTGGTCGCGCCGCTCCGCCCAGAGGATGACGAACGCGCCGAGAACGAAGGTCGTCGCCACCGTGATCGGGTTGAACAGGCTGGCCTTGATCGCCTTGCCGAAGGCCAGCCCGAGAATGGCCAGCGGCAGGAAGGCGATGAACAGGTTGCGGATGAACTTCTGCGCCGCCTTGTCGCTGAAGGCGCCGCGCGCCACAACGAGCAGACGCTCCCGATACTCCCAGACCACGGCCAGAATGGCACCGGACTGGATGACGATCTCGAACAGCTTGCCGCGATCGTCGTTGAAATCGAGCAGATCGCCGGCGAGAATCAGGTGGCCGGTCGACGAGATCGGCAGGAATTCGGTCAGGCCCTCGACGATGCCGAGGATCAGGGCTTTCAGGAGAAGAATCGGGTCCATGGGGTGCTGTCCTTGATGGGAGGCCGCATTCTACTATCCCGGCTGGGTCAGCGCCTCAAGTTCGGCAAGCCATCCCAGAGCCTGCGCGGCGGATTCCCCGCACATTTCCGCCGAGGGCCGCAGACCGGAACAGCATGCCGGGCGTTCCGGGCGGCCGAAGACGGCGCAGCGGAGGTCGGCGGTCAGATGCCGGCAAGCCACCCCAGCCGGCTTGGCCAGCGACGTGATGGAGGGCGCGATGCAACAGGCGCCGCAGCCGGGACGACACTCCATCGCCGGCGGCCGCTCAGCGCTCAGGATCGGGCCGCAGGCGCCGATCGAAGACGAAGGGCCGCTCGACCGCGAGCCGGACTTCGGCAAAACGCGGATGCAGCGGGTTCACGACCAAGTTGCGCGCCTCCGGCACGATTGCCGACGGGACGATCAGCCCGAGCGCCCGCCCCGAGCGCAGGAAGTCCGTACCGAATCCGCTGGAAGCCGGGCCGGGCGGCGTCGCCTCCCAGCCGGGCAGTTCGCCGGCGGCGAGCGATTCATAGAGCGCGGCCTCATCCGGCAGGGTCAGCGAAACCAGTTGCAGATCCGCCGGCAGGATGACGCCGGTATGGACGAGCTTTTCCATGGCGCAGATTTCCACGCTCAGGCCGGCATAGATCACCGGGGTCCCGCGCGCATGCCAGCGCCCGCCGTCCGCCAGTCCGCCGGCGCCGCTGCGGTCGAGGGCATACCGCGCCCTGGCGATGCGCCAGGCGCGCATCAGGCGGCGCCGCCGTAGGCAATCGCATTCAGCACCCGCGAAACTTCGCGGCAGCCGATTTCGGTGTCGAGCAGCGAGAGCGGCGTCTCGTTGCCAAGGCCGAGATTGCCGGTCTGCAGCCAGGCACTGGCGAGTTCCGCATCGCCGAAGGTCTCCTCGGCCAGCCTTTCGATGGCACCGAGGCGGATCAGGCGTTCGGTCATCAGCGGGTCGAGCGTTTCGTCCCTGGCCAGCTTTCGCTTGGCCGTCGACGACGAGAGGCCGATCAGGTGGTAGACCCGCTCGCGCGGCACGCGCAGGGCTTCGGCCATGCCGATCAGGTTGCTGGCCGGCGCTCCCTTGCGAATTTCGCTGATCTGCGTCTGGGGCGGGCTGTCCAGAAAACTGTCGCGGTAAAGCAACCAGGCGCCGGCGGCGCCCTGAGGAACGATCGACGCCGGCATACGCGCGGCCGCGACGGCATACTCCACCTGCGCCTGTTCGACCCGCAGCGACGCCGGGTCGACGGGAGCGATTGTTTGCGCCTTGCCGGCTTGCGCCCGGCCCAGCGGTGCCTTTGCCATAACCAGTCTCCTTGATCGATCATTTGAGCTTCCATTATAGCCCACATGATCCATTGCACTCATCCCGGGCTCTCGCCTCGCAGCGCACGCCGCGGGCAGCGTCGCGCCAGCGGGCGGCCGCGCGAGGAGATCACGCAGCCAGCTCGATCGCGACGACAAATCCGCCGGATTCGCCGTTTTTTGCCCGAATTCGACCGTTGACCGCGCAATCACCCGCTCGGCAATCGAGCTTCCCTCGGCTTTTAGTCTTTCAACCCGATCGCACCATGCCGCCAATTGCCTCTCATGCGAAGTGCTGATCCAGTGTTCCAGGAATTTCATGGGCGATGCGCAGCCGAGGGTGAAATGCTGTCGTCGCCGGTTCTAGATCGGTTCGATGTTGTCGAAAAGATCGGCTTCCGCTTCGGCTCGCGTTCCGCAGCGGGCGCCATGCACACGCTCATTCCTCAGTCTGTTGAAGAAGCTCTCGGTCGGCGCATTGTCCCGGCATTTTTCGGCAAAGGGCTGACGCAAGTCACCCCCAATCTGACAAGAACCCAATAAAAAAACCCACTACTGTCCGGTTAAATGAACCCGCGAACCGTCAAACGCCATGACTGACGTGACTTTCCGAGCGGTAGGGGGTGGTGTCGATTTGAAATCGGCGAACAATGACCCTTCGATATTTTCGGAGGGTTGTGATCATGAACGCCGGCAAGACACTGTTTGCCCAGTTGATGGACTTTTT